>Ga0137394_10003314_pt1 | contig 12059 bp, 9 predicted proteins | sample czobulk116metaG_FD_108278 | JGI IMG/M metagenome (GOLD analysis project Ga0137394, IMG submission 108278) | Vadose zone soil microbial communities from Angelo Coast Range Reserve, California, USA - czobulk1.16 metaG | ecosystem: Environmental > Terrestrial > Soil > Vadose zone | place: USA... | reverse complement strand
GACATTGCCGCGGGCACGTTCAGGCGCCGGCGCAGGCGTAAATCTTCGGGAATTGATTCGAAAAGATTTTCAATCGAAGCGGCGCCGAGTTGTTGCAGCATCTCGGCGCGTTCGTCGGGCGAGTTGGGAATGTAACGCAATGCTATTCACTCTCTGCTTTCGTAAAGTCTTCGTATTCGGCCGCCGTCAAAAGGCTGTCGACTTCGCCGGGACTGCTCATGGTGATCTTCATCATCCAACCTTCGCCGTAGGGATCCTGGTTGACCTTCTCAGGCTCGTCATTCAGCGAGTCGTTGACCGCATTGACCTTGCCAGAGACCGGCGTGAAGATCTCCGAGACGGCCTTCACCGATTCGACGGAGCCGAATGATTCGTGGGCGGCAAAATCCTCGCCGGGCTTGGGCAGTTCGACGTAAACCACGTCTCCGAGTTGCTCCTGCGCGTGATCGGTGATCCCGACTACGGCGGTGTCGCCTTCGACACGCACCCATTCGTGGTCCTTGCTGTAGTGAAGATTCTCTGGAACGTTGGCCATGATGCTCCTATAACGGTTCTGGATTTTCGAATACTGGTTTCGGATTTCGAACTTAGTTTATAACTCAACCATTCGGGCGCGTTCAATCCAGAATGGGTTTAGCTTTGCGCCTTCCGATCTTCTTTGCGCCTTTGCGTGAAATCCTTCCAGCTCGACGTTGGTTTCACGCAAAGGCGCAAAGACAATACGAAGGCGCAAAGAAATCAGGTCTTCGGCCGTTTGTAGAACGGCAGCGCTACGATCTGGGCGCCCACCAGCCGGCCGCGCACGTCGATTTCAATTGCGCCACCTTCCTGGGCGGACTCGACCGGAACGTAAGCCATGCCGATGTTCTTCTTTAAGAAAGGCGCGGGACTGCCGGAAGTGACCTGACCCACGCGCTGGCCGCCGATCAAGACGTCTTGTCCATCACGAGCTATACCGCGATCAGTGACTTCAAAGCCGACCAGCCTGCGCTTGATGCCTTCTTCTTTCTGCCTCGCCAATCGATCGCGGCCAATGAATTCACCTTTATTAAGTTTACAGATCCAACCGAGGTTAGCTTCCAGCAAGGTCGTCGTCTCATCGATCTCGTGACCGTAGAGACACATGCCCGCCTCCAGCCGCAGCGTGTTGCGCGCGGCGAGTCCACACGGCAGCACGCCGTTGTCGTCGCCAAAGTTTCCTGCCTCGAGAATCTGGTTCCAGATTTGCTCGGCCTTGTCAGGGGCCGCGTAGACTTCGAAGCCATCTTCGCCGGTGTAGCCCGTGCGCGAAACAATCGCCGCTACTCCGTCAACTTCGCCTTTGCGAAAGTGATAATACTTGATCTCGTTCAGCGGCACGGCGGTCAGTGTTTGGAGGATTGAAAGGGCATCAGGACCCTGGATGGCGATTTGGCAGTAGTCGGCGCTCACATTTTGCAGCGCAACGTTTTCGTCGCCATGATGTGACTTGATCCAATCCCAATCCTTGTCAGTCGTGCCGGCGTTTACTACCAGCAGCAGATGATCTTCGGCAAAGCGATAGACCAGCAGGTCGTCAATGACAGTTCCTTCCGGGGTAGTCAGAGCTGAGTACTGCGCCTGACCATCGATCAGTTTAGTGACGTCGTTGGAAGTTATGCGATTAACGAAAGGAATTGCGTCGCGACCGCGCACGTCGATCTCACCCATATGCGACACGTCGAACAGCCCGGCATGTGTGCGCGTGCGCAGATGTTCAGTCATGGTCCCGGCCGGATACTGAACGGGCATGTCCCAACCGCCAAACTCAACCATGCGCCCGCCCAGACGGCGGTGTGCGCTATTAAGCGGCGTGCGTTTCAGTTCTAGTGCGGGCGCATTCAATCGCGTGCTCTTGCTTTCTGGCAAAGAATCAAAAACTCGTCAAATTTTAGGCAGACCCGCAACCTAGCATGCTGGTTTGCGAAGCGTCAAGTTGTTGGCAGGTTTAGCGGGCAAGCAGCCATTGCGCAGAGACATAATGAGCGCGTGATGTTCGCTGCCGCAGCGGGAGCATAACCTTTCGCTCCTAAAGAAGGTTGGATTTCAACTCAAACTTGTTTCTATAAACATCTGGCTCCTGGCGGAGCCCTAATCTTCCAGCTTTCTTATGTTGAGCGGTCCTCCGCGCTTTATTGCTAAGCCCGCCTGTGATGCAGCGGTCAAGAAGCAAAAAACATTACTTGACGCCCCGACGGATTGGACTACAATCCCTGCCATAACGGTGAAGGCTGAACGTCTTCCCGCGGCGCGCCTTAACGGCTGCGCCAGGAAAGCGGCGATGAGTGAGGCATCGCCGCTTTCGCATTCGGGTCGGACCATGTTTCGTTAGTGGTTCAGGGCGCTCCCTGTTACAGAACCGCGAGCGGTAGCGACCGGATGCTAAGGTCAACTTCGCTTCCAATCGAAAATCCAAAATGATTAAGTCAACACGCCAGTTGAGCATAGCATCCGGTCGCTACCGCTCGCGGTTCTGTATCGACGCTTGCTCAGTTTCGGGTTCAAGCTTTAGTTTGCGCCTGTCCCCAACACGCAAAGAATGAGATCTGAACGCAAAAGCTCACTTTGATTGAACGGTACTCAGAGTACCGACTTCATTCGCGATTTTTGTTAAGCGAGGAAGAACCCAACTGAAGTTGGTACTCTAAACGCCGTGGAATTGAGGAACCACAATTATCTCAAATGGCACTTGCGAGTGGGTGAACTCTGACGCTAAGGTTGCTATTTGGCGGAGGCGACTGCGATTGAAACGCGACGTATTGTTGTTTGACCTGGACGGGACTCTCACCGACCCAAAGCCCGGCATCGTGGGGTGCATTCGGTTCGCTCTTGATCAGCTCACCGTCGCGTGCCCAGCCGACGACGCACTCGTCCAATATATCGGGCCGCCATTGCGAGCGACGTTCGGGACCTTGCTGGGTACAACCGACGCCCGCCGGATCGAGGAAGCGATGGCATTTTTTCGACAACGATTTTCTGAGACCGGGCTGTTCGAGAATCAGATCTATGACGGCGTACCGGCGATGCTCAAGCGCACGGGTCAGGCGGCAGCGGCAGCGTACGTTGCGACCTCGAAGCCGGCCGTGTACGCCGAACGCATTGTGAAGCACTTCGGCCTCGACGAACACTTCCGTAAGGTGTACGGCGCAGAACTCGACGGACGCTTTGATGACAAGGCAGAACTCCTGGCCCACCTGCTGGCCACCGAGCGTGTGTCTCCGGATGTGGCGGTGATGATCGGGGACCGGGCGGGCGATGTCCGGGCCGCGAAAGCGAACGGCTTGCGAGCCATCGGCGTGCTGTGGGGTTATGGCTCGGAACGAGAGCTCATCGATGCCGGCGCCGACATGCTCTGCCGTACGCCGAATGATCTGGCGAATCACTTTGGTGGAAGAAGCTAACCGACGTTTGCGCCTCCTGAGCTCGCAATCGTGGCGCCGGTGATCGCTCGCGGCCAGGATGAAGCATCTCGGGTTCGCTTTTTTGGAAAACTACCTGAGGCTAAGGTGACGGAAAAGACAAACGCTAAATCACCGTAACGCATTAGCATTGATATGCGGAAATTCATTGGCGGCCGGTGCCGGGAGTATGAATGCCGTATCAATCGGTAGATCGCGAGTTGGCGTACGATCGCGGGATAGCCGCCTTGAGTTTGGGTCTTAAAACAAAAAGGCTGCGCCTGGTCTCAGTCCGGGAACTGAAATCAGACGCAGCCTGATTGCTGCTTGACGAGCAGCAGCCTTAGAGAATCTGCTTGAAGCCGGTCGGTTCTATGTGTTGGAACAGCGGCGTTCCCGGCGGCAACCGGTTCGGATCCGTGAAGGTAATGTCGAAGGCCCAGTTACGAGTAGGCGCGCCGTAGATCGTGCTGTTGGCGTTGTATTGACCCAATGCCTGCACCGAGTGAAAGAGCGGAATCATCGAGCCCACAAAATTCCAGCGAGCCGACCAATTCTCGAGAAAGCGCGGGAAGTTGTGCATGCCGCCATTAAGCCGCGACTCGCTCGCGCTGCTATTGCCTGCATCGGGACTCCCGGTCAATGCCGACAGGTTATTGCCGGCGATGATGGCCGCCCGCACTGATGTTTCCTGCCCCACTGAAGGTGAGTTGTCGGCCGGACGCTTGCTCAGATCGTCGGGATACAGCGAAGTCTCGCTATCAAAGAACGTCTTCGAGAGCGGAAAGAAGGCGTCACACACGATTGAAGTCGGGACCTGATTGCCGAGATAGTAGTAACTGCCGGTGTTGTCGTTGAGCGACGAGGTTCCCGTCGGCGGCGCCGCGTTGATTCCCGTCGTGTTGTAGTTACCCCAGATATAGACCATGTTCTCACTAGCAACAGTGATGCCTTTGGTGGTGGACAGTTTTCCGGTGCCACCGGTGACCTGGAGATTTTCGCCATTGAATAAGCGAACGGCGTTACGGAACATCTTGTGATTAATTCCGCCGCTGGTGAGATTTGTCCAGCCAGAGACAGCCAGGGCTCGCTTATTTACGTCCGTGCCATACCCGGGCGAGGGCGCCGGCAAAGCCGCTGGATCAGGAAGCTCGTTCGTGTCTTTGACCAGAGCTCCGGTGGCCTGCACATCTTCACCTCCGTCAAGTACGCCGTTGGGTCCGTAGATATCTTCATTATCAACCATGCCGTTAGTCGCGCTGAGAGTGACGCCGGAGCTGACATAGGTATGTATTTCGTCGCCGCGGCGGTCGGAAATGTACATGGTGTAACCGTCTGGGCTCGCAACGTTGGTGCTTACGGCTGTAGTTCCGGCCAGCAGGTTGTTGTCGTAGACACCGTCGAGCCAGCGGGCCAGGTTGCGCATATTTAGCTCGACGACGTTAGTCACTCCGCGTTCATAAACCGTCGTCGAGCTCAGCCCGGAATTGATCCGGCCTTCGCGCACGTTGTAGACGTTGATCGGGACGATGGCGTTCCAATCGTTGCTGCTGGTCCAGGCGGAGGTGCCCCAATCGGTAAGCAATTGGCAAAGCACCTGCTGGGCATTGTTGATACAAGTCGAGCCGATCTTTGTGCCGCCGGGAATGTCAGTACGCGCAGGCTGCGATCCGGACACGGTGTCGTCAATAATCTGCGTCAGGTAGCCGTAGGTGCTGTTCTGAGCCGGAATACCGCTGGCGACTTTGATTGAGCCGTTAGCTCCAACGCGTGTCTTGTTCAGAATGTCGGCCAGGGTGTTGCTGTAAACCGGATCACCATTGAGCGCCGGATTGGTCGAACCACTTGCGTCGCGACTGCCCTGCGTGTACGCGGCCCACAACGGACGTTGCAAGTGAATTATAGCGTTCGGTTCACCTTCGGTCATGCCCATACTCAAAATCTGCTGGGTAACGTCGCGCACAGTTCCATTGCTGTCGACGATCTGAATCAAGACATGCCCGGTGATTCCGGAGCCGGTCGCAATGGCGGTGCCGTTCGACGACTTCGGAATTGCCGTGAATGAGTAGACCTCGCCTCCGCTCGTGTAGCTCCCAGCCCCGACCCCGCTTCTCCCATCCAGCGTAAATTCGTCGGCGGTTAATTTTGTGATCGTATAACCACCGTTTGCGTTGGCGTTACCTCCCACGCCGGAGATGAAAACCTTGTCTCCGGTCGAATATCCATGCGCGGGGCAGGTGATCTTGAGCGGGTTGGCATTATTAGCCCCGGTGATGTCGTTTATCCAGGGGCCCTTCTTCATGCCGCGCACGGTGTCTGCCTGTACCGCCGTGCCATTCTGCTGCTGCATATTGAAAGAGGTTGAAGTCTCGTTATAGCTGGTAGCGACACTGGTGTTGTTGTCATAGATGCGCCACAGCGCCCGGCCACCTCCATTGGCGGTGGGCGAGGAGCTCGGCGCCACGTTGGGCAGTGGAATCGGATCGAAGGTGGACAGGTTAACACCCTGTCCGCTGGGAATACCGGCCGCGTCAACGGAGGAAAGGTCTTCATCGTCGATCAGAATTCGAATCTGACCTTTCGAAGAGTAGCGCGCTTCGCTGAGAATCTGACTGTCGCTGGGCAGAATGCGCTTGATGAGCTCGCGCGTCATGTTGCCTTCAATCTGCATAGGCAGAAGCAGCGGCACACCGCCGGTGGTGCGGGTCAGCACCTGTCCGCCGAATTTGTTGGCCACCCCTGACGAGGCGGCAGCTATGGACGTCGAGTCCCAGGTAGTGCTGGCAGTCCCGGCAGGTGAAGTGGGGAAGTAGCCGCGCTGGCCGGTCGTGCTGCCGGCTATATACGGGCCGCCAACCATACTGCCTGCCGTCAGCGGGACGTCTATGCTGCCCACTTTCACCGACATCGACTGCGCATGCGTGGAACCGTTGCGCAGCTTGTCGACTACTAATTCATTCGCGGTGGTTACCTTTGATAGAAAGGTAATGTCTCCGCTGATGTACAGATTGCCGTTGGCATGGACGCGTCCGTTAAACGCGAAGGGCGGACCCGGGTGGACCTCGAGGTCTTCGTTACTAAACATGCCGAACTGGAAAATGGGCACCAGATAGTTGTTGATCTTGCGCTGAAGTCTGACCTGGACCCCCGTCGCCGTCTGGGTCGCGGTCGTGTCCAACAGGTACGGTTTTACCGACGCCACCAGACCTGCAAATGGACCGTTGGGAATAGTCACCGTGCCCGTCGCGCCGTTGGGATCGACGATCAGCGTCTGGCCCGCGGTTCCGTCAGGTTTGGTAAACGTGAAGCCTTCTCCGATCAGTTCGGTGGGATAGGCGGCAGCGATTGCATTGAAGTCCGAGGTCGTGGGCCGTGTAGTTCGGGCGTATAGGGTGCAAAAATCGTTGGTCATCTTTTCGATGCTGGCCGCCGCCGCATAGAAAGTTTGGGTGCGTTGCAGATCGCTGCCGGCGATTCGGGTTTCGTGCGTCACCACGGCCAGCACGGTCATCGAGATGGCTGCCAGGAGTGACATGACGATCAAAGCAGTGGCCAGCGCGGCGCCTCGTTCGTTACCGCCTCGCTCACGCAGGTTGCGATGAGAGATCTGAGCCGTGGCCGCATGGTTTGTTTTGGTGTTCTTACGCATAACGCTTTCCTTCCAATCGATAATGGCTTGACTAACGGGCCCGGGTTTGCGGACCTATAGCGCTTGTCGGAACTGCAGATTACGGACTGTCGTTGCCGTGGTCGAGGTAATGACTTGCTTGCCGTTGTTGTTCGCAGTGACGGTATTTACGGGCCGCATCGTTTCAACGGCGATTGTCGTCTCCACCTCGCGAACAGCAAGTTGCTGTGTGGAAGTCGAGAGTTGTCTCACCGGTTGCGGCACAAAGCCGTTCGCATCGGTCAGGTTCATCAGATAGCGGAACTGGATATTAGTCACGTGCTCGGCGACTGTGCTGTCAACGAAAGTGGCCCCTTTGACGCCAAACTGTCGCCTCATGAGCAGGTTTTTGTCGTTTACGAAATACTGAATTATTTTGACCCTCATGATCGAAGCCGGCTTGGTTCCGTTGCTCGAGACGATATAGAACGGCGAAGCAGCGCCCGTTTGATTCAGGCCGTAGCTATTGGAATTCGCCATTATCAGGGTGTTCGTCGATGTATTAACCGCCGTGATCACACCGAATGCAGCGCTGTTCTGAGAGACAATCGCGTAGACTTCGTTTACCTGGAACTTTCCGATGTCAGTAGAGGTCAGTTGGAGCGTAGTGTCGTTCGCCGCTATGGTGATCTTATTAGCCGGCAGCGAAACCGAGCCAATGCCGTTGTTGAAGTCAGTGTCCACCGTCAACATCGTTATCCGATCATCGCCGGCCAGGAGATTTGCCGCCGGGCTTGCCTGCGGAATCGCAGTGTTTGCCGGAAGGTTGTCATCCGAGGTAACCAGCGCGAGATTTACGTAATCCGACGTAGGGGGTTCGACGACCGGCGATTGCGTCAAGTAACTTTGGACGAAGGCCTTGGGAACCTGGATTGTGCCAATCCCTCTCAACCCGTCACCCGCGGTCGTGAGATCGCGGTTGATTACTTCGTGCGCGGTGCGCAGCGCTTGTTCAGAGTCGGTGGTGTGATAGGTGGCGTTGGAGAACTTGAGACTGCTGCCAATTAAGGCAAAGGCCGCCCCGGTAATGACCGTCATCGTCGCCAGCGAGATCATCAGTTCGATCATCGAGAAGCCGTCGTGACGATTGATTTTGTGATTAGAGCCCATGTACTGCCTCCGGTTTCGTTGAGCGCGGGCGCGCTTTTGGTTTCCTGCGGCGCTTAGCGAAAGTTGCTGCGCGTATCATTGTTTAGGTAGCTGACTCCCACCATGTCGTGAAGCTGGCCGCCCGAGTCCGGGTAACGCACAGTCACTTGAATTCGCTTCAGGTTGGTGCTCAACGTCGTAATCGCGATTTGCCGCTGGTATCCCTTCACTTCCCAGGTCGGGTCGACTATATCGTCCGAGGTGCCATAGATATTGTCTGGTCCAGGGCTGATCAAATCGTCGCTGGTGCCGAAAATGCCGTCCGGACCGGGATTGATCGACAGCTGTTGAAACGCCGTGGGAAATCCGAGGAAGGGTTTGGGCGCTCCCGAGTCGTCGACCGCGCCCTGATTAGCGATCTGACCAAAGGTCAACTGCTCGGTATTTCTCAAAGTCTCCATCTGCTCGAGCAACGAGACGACCAACAGTTTGCTGTTGGTAAGATTGCGTCCTTTGTTGCTCACGGTCACGGCATACCCGATCGACGCCGCCAGGCCCAGGAGGCCGATGGTTAAAATCAGCATCGCCACAACCATCTCCAGAATCGTAACGCCGGATTCGGAATGGAGTTGCTTTCGCGGCGGCTGTTGCCGGGATTGGTTATTCAACATATGCACTTGCACTGGTGGTGTACCTCCAGATCTTGATTCGCCCGGCAGTTCCCAAAACCGAGATCGCGAACGCGGTCTCGTTCGGCACTTTATTGTTGTAGAAGAAAAGGGCGCGGTTGGTCGGGTTCCCGTTTTGGTCGAGGACGGTGCCGTCCGGCTGAAAAGTGACTGTGAGCTTGTTGGATGCCAGCGTGGATGGCGTACACGTGTCGCCCAAAGTCGTGGCGCTGATTCCAGTCGGCACGCCGAAGGTAATTTCAGAAGCCGGGAGACCGCCGCCACCGCCCACCGGAACTGTCAAAGCGTTGACGCTGCCGGCAGTGTTGGGATAATTGGAAGCACTCAACAAGGCGTATCCGGTCGCCTGATGATCGATGATGCTGATCTGCTTGGTTGAGTCGTCATATACGAAAGTAAATGCCTGCCGTTGCGACATGGCTTGTTGCCTGGCATAGCGCAACTGTGAGGCGATCTCGCGGGGCAATGAGGCCGAGCGGATCAGGCGTCGCGACGAAATGACCTGCGGCACTGCCACCGCGGTCAGGATCGTTGCGATGGCAACGACGGCAAGAACTTCGACCAGCGACCTGCCGCTGTCCGAATGCCAGCCGTGAGCTTGTCCCGTGGTGACCGGAGCTTTCATTGTTATCACTGTCAACCTCGATTCGACTGCTGCTTAGCAAAATCTTTAGGGGCCGGCCAATGGAGGCCGCGCTCCTGACAAAGCAATGGCAGTGCCACCACGGTTTACCAATGAAATCACCGGACTTGTCTAAGGATTGCCGTTAGGCCAGAGGAATCTTGTCACCTTGAGTGACAGGGGAGGGAACCGCGCTGCCTATGTTTTTGTGCGCACTCGCTCTGCATGAGGGCAATGGATTTCAAACACTAAGGAGCCCTGATAAAAAGTTAGGCGCGGGTTTGATCTTTTTGCTATAGTGATTTCAGCTCCCGAGAGGTTCCGCCGGAGCATAGCATTTAAGACCGAGCTGAAACGGGCGATCGATTCGCGTCGATTGATGATCAAGGAAGACCCGGCTCGGTTCCTTTCCCAGGGACATAACGTCCTGCTTCCTCAGTTCCACACGTTAACGATTGCGGATGTGGGTGACTGGTACGACAGGTAAGTGCGCGTAGTCAGCGCTGACTATTCCGGAATTCACCAAACTCCGGCGAAGACAGGAATTGAAGCATGGCCAGACTAGATGACCTCCTCAGGCAGATGAAGCAGCAGGGTGCTTCAGACCTCCACCTGACCTCCGGCTCCGCGCCTTACATGCGGATCCACGGCGACATGGTGAAGCTTAATTATCGTAATGTGTCCGAAGAGATCTGCCATAGTCTTATCTTTGAAATCCTCTCCGAAAAGCAGAAGGAACTTTTCACGGAAGAGTGGGATTTGGATTTGAGCTATCCACTTCACGGAGTGGGCCGTTTTCGCGTAAACGTGTTTATGCAAAGAAACGGCGTGTCCGCTGTCTTTCGGCTGATTCCGGAAAACATCAAGACAATCGACGAACTCGATCTTCCCGAACAGCTTGCCAGTCTGATCGATATTTCCGAAGGGTTGATTCTGGTCACCGGTCCGACCGGATCAGGAAAGAGCACGACCCTGGCTTCGTTGATTCACACCATCAACGAGAAACAGCAGGCACACATCATTACCATTGAAGATCCGATCGAGTTCGTCCACGAGAATCGCCGTTGTCTGATCAGCCAGAGAGAACTGGCGAGTCATACAAAGTCATTCGGCGCCGCGTTGCGCGCCGCCCTGCGAGAAGATCCCGACATCATCCTGGTAGGAGAGATGCGCGATCTGGAAACCATCCAGCTGGCGATCACGGCCGCAGAGACTGGTCACCTGGTGTTTGGCACGCTGCACACCAACAGCGCAATTAAGACCATCGATCGCGTCATCGATGTCTTTCCCGAAGGTCAGCAGACCCAGATTCGCGTGATGTTGTCTGAGAGTTTGCGAGGAGTCGTCGCGCAGGCCTTATTGCCGCGACCCGATCGCGAGGGACGAGTGCCGGTGGTTGAAATTCTGGTAAACGTTCCCGCCGTCGCGAACCTGATTCGCGAAGGCAAGACACATCAAATTGCATCGGTCATGCAAACCGGACGCGCTCATGGCATGATGACCTTCGACGGAGCCATTCACGATCTAATTCAGAAGAACTTGATTTCGAGAGAAGACGGTATCAGTTTTCTGCGCCGTCGCAGCGCGGGCAAACAGCTCACTGGCGCAGGCAGCTCAACGATGCGCCTGGCTAACAGTCCGGTCCTGGCTTAACTCTACTCGCCTAAGTCATCCCGCCCGAGTTGGACTACCACGCGTTCCCAGGCGCTCCGAAACGGGAAGCAGTAGACGAGGACTATGGCGGACACCCCACCAGCCCGCAGCATACTGGTCCAGTCGCCGGTCAGGATCGTAATCACGAATCCCATCAACGCGATCGCGCCGCCGATGCAGGCTACCTGAATCGTTGTGTCCTGTAGCGTCTTCAACAAGCCGGACAAGCCTTTGAGCGCCGCAATGTCTTTCAAGCGCATCGCAGCGAACTTCGTTCGTCTGATAACGAAAGCGCCCAGCCCAAACACCAGCACCGCAATCCATAGACCCATTGTGATCGAGGGGTCGCCAGGTCGAAAGATGCGGTCCGTGGCAAAGAAGGCGATTGCCAGCAGCACAATATCCAGAATGAAAAAAGCGACGACTACGAGAGTGGCGGTTCGGTGCCGTCGCGCGAGTTCGTTCTGCAGGCCTGCGGAATTCGGGGTCATATCAGAACTGTGTGCTCGCCTGCATACAGCAAAGACGCATTACGGCTTCGGCGTCGGGGTTTGAGTTGCCCGCGGTCGCGTTGCCGGCGTCGTAGTAGCAGGATTTACCTGATCGGGCAGTGGTTTGCTGGACGTCGGTTGAATCGAGATTCCTATTTTTTTCTTGTCGGGCGTATCTTCCGGCGTAGTGGTCGGGGTTGGTCGATTCAAAGGCACGCGGGCCGGCGCTCGTTGAATCACCGGTTGCAGTGCGGTGTCCGGAAGCTGACCGTTGTTCTGGATCGCCTTGTCGATTAGGTCGTTGCCTTCGCCCTTTTTGGTAATCAGAATTCCGTCGTGACTGGTGGTGACGTTCGCGCTGCCGCTGATCTGCTGCATCATGTTCTGCATGAACGTGAGCTTCTCGCAGACCGGCAAGTCCTTCTTAATCGG
>Ga0137394_10003313_pt1 | contig 12061 bp, 5 predicted proteins | sample czobulk116metaG_FD_108278 | JGI IMG/M metagenome (GOLD analysis project Ga0137394, IMG submission 108278) | Vadose zone soil microbial communities from Angelo Coast Range Reserve, California, USA - czobulk1.16 metaG | ecosystem: Environmental > Terrestrial > Soil > Vadose zone | place: USA... | reverse complement strand
GCCAGCTCTTCCGCTTCAGACTGCATGAAGTCACTGTTCATCAAGAACAACCGCTGGAGCGGAACTGTCGTCACAAATCGTTTCTCGGCGCTGATGCTGGGACTCGGAAAATCGAAGAGCTGAAGGTACTCATCGAGCTTGTAACGGCTGACTTTTCCATACACTGTCCTGCGCATGTAACTGGGAGTGAGATCAGCAGACGGTCCGCCCATCGCATCGTCGAGATTGCCGGCCGTGAAAAGAACGCTGTCACGAAGTTGTTCGGCATCGAGGCGTTTTTTTTCCGCGCGCCAGTACAGGCGGTTACCAGAATCCTTCGCGAAATTCTCGGCGTTATCTGCAGTGCTGAGCTGGTATACAGAGCTCAGCATGATTGCGCGCTGAAGGGCCTTCACGGACGTTCCGTTTGCGGCAAAGTAATTCGCCAGATGCTCGAGCAGTTCCGGATTCGTCGGACGTTCGCCCGCAGCTCCGAAATTGCTCGGCGTATCCACAATGCCCGTCCCGAAATGCCCTTTCCAGATCCGATTGACGAAGACGCGTATGGCAAGGGGCTGTTTTGCAACAGCCTCGGCAAGTTCCAAGCGGCCGCTTCCGTGGCTAAACGATTTGGGATCTCCTTCTGAAAGAAGACTCAGAAAGTGACGCGGAATCGGAGAACCCGTAGGGTTGTTGGGATCTCCTCGAAATGCCAGCTGAATGTCTTCCGGTTTCTCGGAGTCCTTGACCCCATGAATAAAAGGATAGTGCGTTTCGAGCTTCTTCTTCACCGTGTCGACGTCGCCTTCGATGCTCTTGATCCGCGCTTGAGCTTCGGCGCCGATACGACTTTCCAGTCCCCATCCGCGGAACAGCAGCACGCCGGGAGTCGGCTGTCGCTTTCCCATGATGGCATTGGGGTCCTCTGAGTCCTTCAACTCGCGTTGGAACATTTCCAGCCAGAAGTTGTTGTCTTCATCGGGCAGACTCTTCAAGCGCAGCCAGGATCCTGGGTTGAAATCCTTATACGACATGAAATTGCTGGGCTTGTCCGTGCGTTTTTTTGGTTTGGTTCCTTCTAGATCCTTTGCTTCGATAACTTTGTTTTCTGCATCGATCTCGTCTTTCTCGAGCATGATCGCGATCACTTTTTCCTGGAATTTGTCGGCCAGGCGTTTTACTTCCTGCTGAGTACTGCTCTTCTTGATCATCGCCTGCCAGGCGTCCTTGTCCTTGTACTTGGTGGTTGGCTTCGCCATGTATTTGATCCAACGATCGACCAGTTCATAGTTGAGCTTGCGCTGCTCGACGACCTGCGCCATCTCTTTCTTCTGAGGACCAGTTTGAGTCACCTCCCAGACGCCCATCAGATAGTTCGATGTCTGGTAAGCCAGAGAGCGAGAAAGCGTGTCTGAAGCCGCCGTCGTGGCGTCCTGAAGAATTTTTTGCTCTTTGTCGAGTTCGTCTTCGAGATTGGTGTACTCGTCGACGGCTTTCTTTGGGGCCAGCGGATACTCTTCGTAAATCGTGTTGGAGAAAATCCCCGCCAGGGAGTAATAGTCGGTCTGTGGGATCGGGTCGTACTTGTGATTGTGGCATCGGGCGCAAGCGACGGTCAGTCCAAGAAAACCGCGCGTAACGGCATCCACGCGATCGTGCCGCTCGTCAGCGCGGGTGATTTCGAAGGCGCCGTTGTCGTAATACCATGGGCCCAGTCCTAAGAAGCCGGTAGCGGCCAGCATTTTAGGTCGATCCTTGGAATCGACCAGGTCGCCTGCGATTTGCGCCTTAACAAACCGATCAAACGGCATGTCATCGTTGAAGGCTTGAATCACCCAATCGCGATAGGCATACGCGTTGGGATATGGCCGATAGCCCTTCGGGTTAGGATTCAGACTCCGATAATCGTCTTCGGCATAACGGGCAACGTCCAACCAGATACGGCCCCAGCGTTCACCGTAATGGGGAGAAGCCAGAAGCCTGTCGACGACTTTCGCGAATGCGTTCGGGGAAGTGTCCTTTTCAAAGGCCTGGATTTCTTCGTAAGTCGGCGGCAAACCGGTTAAATCGAGCGTAGCGCGCCGAATCAAATCGTGCCTGGATGCAAGTGCAACAGGCTTCAATCCTTGCTTCTCCAGCTTCTCCAGAACGAAGCGATCGATATCGGTTTTGGGCCACTTTGTGTCCTTAACGGACGGAATTTGGGGTTGTAGTAACGGGACCAGCGACCAGAATTCTCTCTGTTGCGGGTAGATGACATACCTGCCATCGCTGGACACGTTGACCGCTGCGTTTTTCGGCCAAACGGCCCCCGCTTCGATCCACGCAGCAAAATCACTGACCTCTGCATCCGTGAGCTTGCCGCCCATCGGCATTTTCAGGCCCGGGTCGGTCTGCTTGACGGCGGTGAGGAGCAGACTTCCAGCAGGATTCCCCGGCACGATGGCTGGGCCACGCTTGCCGCCTTTTGTGATCGCCTCCTGGCTGTCCACACGAAGTCCGCTCATTTGCGACGTTGTGTGGCAGCTGTAACAATTTTTGATCAGCACCGGACGAATCTTGGCTTCGAAAAAGTCTGGGGAGTTCGCAGGAATGCTTTGTGCATCAGCGGAGGAAAGCGCCCCGAGACAGACGACTGCAGCCCACCACAATTTTGTCTTCATGTTCATATTCCTCATACCCCATCACTCTGCAACAGTGGCGGCAGTCCGTTTGGGATCGACGCGCCACACGTTGTTATACGCGGTGTTCGTCAGCCACACGGATTTGAAGCCGAACTGAATCATGCCTCCGCCGTCGCCGGCGAATTGCTGGACCACTTTTTCTTTTTCCAATTGAGTACTGATCTTAGTAATCGGAAATCCTGGCGCAGTGACCCAGACGAAACCGTCGCCGAAGGCCAGATTTCCATCAGCGTTCGGAAAGCCTAGATCGATGGTCGCGATAACCTTATTGGTCTTGGGGTCAATGCGCGCCACCTTGCCCTCTTTGCGCGAAAGCACCCAGATCGAATTTTCCGCAACTGTAGCTCCACCAAAAGCGACGGATATCGGCTCCGCGCTTACCTCGATTCGCGCTGTCACAAGATTGGTTTGCGGATCAATGCGGAGGATTCGCTTCTCCCCCGGACATGCCACCCAAAGCGAAATTGCGGCATAGGAAATGGATCGGCAGTTCGCTGGAAGGCGCATCTCGGAAACAATCGAATTGGTATCCGGGTCGATACGTGTCAGCGTGGTCTTATCGTCGGTGAGCACCCAAATACTATCGAGGCTGGAGGCGATCGCAAAAGGCGCTGAACCGGAGCCCGATGCAACCATCGCCACGGATTTTCCTGTCGCCGCTTCGAGGCGCGCCGTATTGTTAGAAGCGCAGCTCACAACCCACAGATTGCGGAAGGCGTTCGTGAGACCTCCGCAAGGTTTCGCAATTCCGGAGAGCGGCTCCAGCACTTTGTTTGATCGTCCGTCGACGCGAGCAATCTGATCAGCGGAAGGGATCGAGATCAATACTTGATCGGCCGTGAAGAGCAACGAACCTACCGGGGCCGGTAAGGAAACCTCGGCTTCCGGTTTCAACTTCGTCATGGGAATCTGCACGCCCGCTGTTTTGACTCCTGTCTTGGGCGGAAAGGTTGTTTTTTTGAGTTCGCTGTACTTGACCGGCTCGGGCTTCGCCGGTACCGCAGGAGTCTCCTTGGCTTTATCCGCTCTGTCGGCTGTCGTCGGGGAAGCCGATTGCGATTTTGAACGCGTGTTCGATTCTGCTGGTCCAGCCGACGTCTTAGTTACATTCAACTGAGCCGCAACCATTGAAGTGCACAGCACAGATAAACCCAATGCGAAAAGCCAATAGGATGAAAAATTGCGCATCAAAAACCCATACCTCAATACACGCAGCATTACGTCCAAAGCGGACGATGCTGGATTGACGAATACTTCTTTACGAACGGGGTAATGGGGTGTCTGACGTGGATGGGTGACTCTGACAGGGAGCCGAAAACAGCACTTTTCTCGAAGACGTCGAAAAACAGAGTATTGCATGCCACGCCACGAGGTAAAACTGAAATGTTTTGAGACTTGGACGTCACCGAGGCCGCGACCGGCTCTTCATTACGGCATGGGCCAGATCGTGAAATCGCGGAAGGCCAGTCGCTTGGGCGTCTTCATGTGTTGGAGTGCTTCATTGAGTTCGATCAATTCGCCCCGTCCTAGTTCGAGTACATGCTCGTCAGGCTGGTATTTCGTTCCCACCTTGTAATCGAGGTATGGGGTGCGCGCCTCCTCGACGTGACAGCCGAGGATGTGCGTGACGAGCTTTCCATCTGTGAAGCGGACGAGTCTGTCCGTGCTCGCGACAAACGATGGAAAATCGATGACGTACAAACGCCCAGGATAAAGGCTATCTCCAGTCAGCAGTATTCCTGTTTGGCGATCGTAATAAGCGAGGCTCAAAACGTCATGGCCCGGGATCGGGATCACATCGATAATGCGATCACCGAGGTCAATACGCCCGACATCCTGCGGCCAGCGCACAATGCCGAAGAATTTGCGCGTACCTTCGACCGCCAGCGGGACCATCGTCGTGTTTGCGCGGGCCACGAACTGAGCATCTCCGGCGACATGATCGTCGTGCGAATGCGAGTGCCCCACGATCAACGGAGGCGGTTCCCGGTGATTCGTCTGAGCCCAGTTCTGCATCACCGATGAAACCGTCTCGCCCACATGCGTCTGACCCGCACCGGTGTCGATCAGCAAAGCCTTCTCTTTTCCGAAGAACACATAAAGGAACGGCTTTTCCGAGTTTACACACCCGTTTTCTCGAATGATGTACAGATCCGGGTTGTACGGGTGGACTTCCCATTCGGGCATGTTGTCGCAAGCCGGCCCTCCGGTTCTCCACGACTTCGGCAATGTGCCAGGCCGCACGCCGGCGCCGTCCGGCTCGGGCGCCTGCGCACCTCCTGAAAAACACGCGAACAAAAAGATTGCCAGGACTCCTGAGACTCTTCTCATACGGCTCACAACTCGTCACGCAGGGCGAACTGCATTGCGAGTCTTCCTTCCCGATTGTTGGATTTGTCAACGAGGACAGATACGAGGTTTGTTTACCGGTTTGCCGACGGGGCGAAAGCCGGAAGAACGAGATTGGAAAACAACTCAACGCGGAGGATCTGATTATGCACGAACGCAAGTAGTGGGTCATTTTGAAAACTTTTTGTGGCGCGCTGGTCATGGTCACGCCGAGAACGCGGATTGCATCGCGTGGTTGACGGACCGGCTGGTGAATGATTCACCGACGGCGCGCGCTATCATGCGCCGATATCGTTCTATGGAGCCAGGAACGGGCGTGTGCGCATTAGAAGCCAGTCGTGCGGTAACGACGTAGAGGTTTAGTCTGAGAGGAGACCAACTTCTTTACATGTAGTCGCGGGCTAAAGCCCGCGACTACATGTGCTCCTTTTAGAACATGAACCGCAACGCCATTTGCAGGACACGCGGAGTAGCCGTGGACAGTGTTTTTGTGGTCTCGCCGAATGTCGCAGACCCAAAAGCTGCCGGACCACCAGCGGACGTCGTACCTGACGCCTGATACATACTCAGCTTCGGATCGGCAAAGCTCACGGTGTTGGTCAGGTTATAAGCCTCGACGCGCAAACTCACTTGCTTTCCCTCGCTGACCTTGAAGATCTTGCTGAGCGACATGTCATCATTCCAGTAATGGAATCCGCGCAGGCTGTTGCGATCACCCACATAACCGGAATATGCAGGAACAAATTCCGACCCTGCATTGGTGTTGGCGAACATGCTCGGAATTCCCAACTGGTCGAACTGCAGTTTGCTTGAAGGACCCCCTTTAACGCCAGGTGCGAGCATGCAGAACGATTCGCGGTCGTAGTTGGTGTTGTACTGATAGCTGGCGATGCATTGGATGGGATTGCCGGTGTGGAAGTTGAATAGGGTGCTCAGCTGCCAACCGCCAATGATGCCATCCACCAGCTTAGAAGTGTTGTTGAAGAAGGCCTTGCCCTTCCCGACAGGAAGTTCGATCACCGCGTTGGCGTTGATAGTGTGCCGGGCGTCATAATCCGAGGATGCCTTCCCGCATTTGATACAGAACGCATTCTGTATGTTTTGCGGACCTGCGTAGGTGCCATCTGCGGGGTCGAGTGCAGACTCCGATCCGCCACCATTATCAATGGCGTGAGACCACGTGTAATTGAAATCGTAACCCCAGCCATTTGAAACCGTACGGCGTAAAGAAACGGTCATCGCGTGAAATGAAGACACACCGGCATTTCCGAACGCATGCACGCCGGAATTCTGCAGCGGAAAGAATGTGTTGCATCCTGTCCGGACCAGGCAGCCGCCGTTAGGTCCCTGGCGGATTCGGTCCTGGTCGTTAATCGTGTCCGTCCAGCTCCCCGCATACACAGAATACGCGTCATAGAACAGGTTGGCCGTAGCGCTGCCGGGGATGTAGAAGCCCGCCAGTGCCGGGAACATGTTCTCTGCAAATGGCTGCTTGGGAATCAGATTCGGGTTCGCCTCGACTTGATCGGTTGTAAGACCGCGATAGTAAAGGTCTGCGAGAACCTTCGCGGCCTGTGTGAACGATTGGCCCGATTGGGGATCCACAAAATTCACCAGGGGCTGGCCGTAATCCAGAGTCAGGATCCCGCGATGCGCGAGCCGCCCTGCATAGCCGACTTCAATCATCATGTGCTGGGGCAGCGGCCGGGCGTAATTAAGGTTGAGAAGATACTCGTAGGGCGCCTTCAAATCTTCCTGAACGGCTGTGAAAGTCGAGAATCCGCCGGTGATGGTCGGGGGCGTAAAGGGGAATGCCCCGCCGCTGGCAGGAGACAATTTCGTGTAAGTCGCGGGCGTGCCGTCATAGCGCGGGCTGCTTGTAAGGTTGGTGTTCACTTGCTGCTGGACTGAAGTTGCCAGTCCCGGCGAACCGTTGCTTGAGAACTGCGCCGCCATCGAGTTCCCGTAGTTGTCATACACGATTGCCGCACCGCCGCGGAGGACGCTGTTCTTCCCCAGAATCTTCTCGAGAAACGAACCATCTTTCGGCGAGTACGCAAGTGACAGCCGTGGTGCCCAATCTTTCTTGTCCGGGGTATAGTAGCCCGGCCCATGATTCACCGGCCCTCCGACGATATAGGTGATATTCGCGTTTGGCAGAGCAGAATTGGGGATACCGGCGAGGGCACCGGCAATCCGCTCTGCAAAGTAGCCTTTCATGGAGGTCTTGGGAACGACTTGCACGCCGTCCTCAGCGTAGGGAACCCCGTAAATGGAGTAGCGCAGGCCGGCGGTGATCGTCAGGTTGGGCTTCGCTTTCCAGGTATCCTGGAAATACTCCTCGGGAGAACGCGAAATGAAATCGCGAGTGATGGGTGTACCGAACGGGATCGGCTGTCCGTTAATGCCGAAATTGTAAGTGGCATTGCCGCCGTTCAACATGCCGAATACGGCTCCAAACGTCTTGATCACGTCGTCAGTCGAGCCAAGTACCGCTCCGGGAATCCCTTTTTGATTTTGAATGTAAGCCGTAACCGCGTTGGTAATGTCGTTACCTAATCCCAACAGCACAGGCGCCTGGAACCGGTACCGTGGTTCATTGCTGAAATCGTTCGTCACGTTCTTCGCCTGGAGGTAGTGGAAGCCCATCTGGAACGTGTGTTTTCCCTTGCTCCACGTGAGATCGTCGGTAACATGCGTCGTCGGTGCAATGCGCGAGTTCCCGCGCGCTCTCGGAAGCAGGGTCGTAAATCCGAACTCGGGGACCACGTTCAGGGAACCCGTCGTTGCGGCGCCCATTCGGGTGAAGCCGTAGTTGAAGACATTCACAACAGTAGGACTGACGACGTACGTATAGTGCGCCGAGATTCCCCGTGAGTTATCGAGAGTCTGCTGCACGGGAGCCTGGCCCGGGAAGAGTGCGAGGCCTGCGGTCGGAATGCTGGAATTCCCCACGAGTGTACCGCGTACTGCGAAGGAGTGTTTGCCGTTCAAGATGTAGTCTAACTTGGCGACTTGCACGTGGTTGTTCAAAGGCTGGGGTGCATTGAACAACAGCGTATTGAAGTTCAAACCCTTATCGGAAGCGCTCAGAGGATTGTTCCCCGACGCGTACGATTTATACAGGCTCATGACGTACGAGTTTTCTCCGATACCGAGAGGATCCAAGGCCTTCACATCAGCGGGGGTCAGTGAGACCGTTTGTCCGTCCGCCAGAAGAACCTTCACGATGCCCTGCTTGAAAGAATCACTCGGAACCGTGGCCGTTGCGGCGGATTGGCTGCGGTCTTTCCGCGCTTCCCAGTTGTAGAAGAAAAACAGCTTGTTCTTCTTGATTGGACCGCCCAGGGACGCTCCGTACTGATTCCGGATCAGCGCCGGACGCGGCACACCGGCCCGATTGCTGAACCAGTCGTTCGCTTCGAAAGACGTATTGCGGTTGTATTCATACAATGATCCGTGAAACGAGTTGGTACCGCTCTTTGTAACGATCGACACTTGTCCGCCGGACGAATGGCCCAGTTCGGCGCCTTGTCCCGCAATCGTGGTACGGAATTCCTGAACCGAATCCAGTGGAATCTGCAGTACCGAATTGAATCCGTCTTTGCCCTGGGTGTCGTTGACACTGGCTCCATCCAGCGTCACGTTGTTCTGATCCGCCCTGGCTCCCAACACTTGCCCTGTCGATGTCACACCAGGCTGCTGGCTCAGCAGTTCGACGACGTTTCGTGTCTGTAGCGGCAACTCGACGACTTGCTTTTCAGTAAACGGATTCCCGACGGTTGCATTTTCTGTATTAATGGTGGTCGTTTCCGCGAGAACGCTCACCACATCCGTCGCTTGCCCCACAGCCAGTTCTAGATTCAGCGTCTGAGGTTGTCCGACCTGGAGAACCACGTGGGTAAGCTTGGTCGCGAATCCCGGTAGTTGAACTTCCACCTTGTACGCACCCGGCAGCACCTGAAGGAATCTGTAGGCGCCTGCGTCATCGGTCAGATCTTGGCGCGATGCACTTGTTTCCGTATTTGTAATCGTAACCACCGCGCCCGGCACGACACTTCCCGTTTGATCGGTAACGAGTCCCTGAAGAGAACTCGTTTGCGCCGCCAGTGGCACAACCTCGACAGTTAAAAAAAAGATAGATAGAGCTAAAAAACGCCTGAACACACGGCCCTCCTGTGAATTCTTTATTGTGGAAAGCTAGTCGGACGTGCGACTGGACTCTGACGGGGTAGCCCGAAAATCTCTTCAGACTTGGAGAGAGGAACTCGACACGATTCTCATTAATTCCGCCGAGGGTGTCAACCCCTTTCTACAAACATGTATCCTAAAAACATCCGATGTCGTTTTCAATGGCCGGAAACGAAACGATGCTTTCACATCTGCAGAAATGTTTCATTAATCAGCTATATCCGAACCTCGATCTCGATATAGAAATCCGAAGTCGCCGTTGTCTTCAGAATCGCATTTTTGTGTCGCTCACTGCGAATTGCCATGAACAGGCGTTGCGAAAGCCACTTACTGTAACGCCAGATAGTTGCGCCAGCCTCCGAAGCGGGTGATCTCTTTTGCATCGCAGATGGCCGCAGGGTTCACACACAAAACCTTTGACGGATTCGCCGTCCTCAAGTGTGACATTCCCAATGGCCAGCGGCGACGGGACTTCCGCGACAAAACTGCCGAATTCGTTTTGGGGCATCGCCCAGACTTCCACCTCAATACCCCAGCCGCTCAATCCGGATTCGCGAACCAAGCCAGGTTTCGGAGGCGTCGTCTTCAGGGCGAAAAGGCGGTAGTCTTCTGCCGTGCGGCACTTCTTCACCAGACGCGCGCCGCGATCGGTCAGTTGATGGTTCAGGTCTGCCCTTCCAGGTGAGCCCCGACAACAGCGACGAGAACGCAGCCCGGTGGAGTGTTCTTTTCGAGGGGCGGCTCACCAAGATATCGCGCTGATAGCGCGAGCAGCGCTTCATCCGAGAACGCGCGCCCCACCCGGGGAGACGCCAAACGGCAGCCCATCGCTTCGGAAGCCCGCGGGCCTGCGGCAAGGTCCATCAGGTTCACAAAGTTCGTATAGAAGCCGAGGTTCCCATTGAGCCCCATGGGGTCGCCGGCGACAGCTTCCTTTCGGTAAATTGTTCCCGCGGTCGGCAGTAGAAGGACGTCCATCAGCGCCCACTCTTTGGCAGCCCGCTGCTTCAGCGCTTCGAGTTGGTACGCGCTCTTGTACGCATCGGCAGCAGAATACTTCGTTGCGCCAATGATGATTTTGCGCACGACCTCATTGATGCCTTCCGATTGGAGACTCAGAAACTCGCCGACTGCCGCATATCGCTCGGAGACCCATGGTCCGGAATAGAGCAACTCGGCTGCTTCGCGGAAGGCTTGTTTTCATCGAGGCGAGAGAATTCGAATCTCCGCCCGCGTGGTCCCGAATCGACTCGGAAGACACAATGCGCTTCAGCGCCATGACGGGTGTTCGTCCGATGACCGAAACGTTTCCGCTCGAAAAGATCGATGAAGCCTACGAGCGCATGATGAGCAATAAGGCGCGGTTCCGCGTCGTGATCACAACAGGAAATTAACGTTCGACGAACGGAGAATCGAGTGATTCGACATTCAGCCAGATCGGCGCCGTAGCGAACCTTCAATCCGGCGGCGTTGCCTATGCCGCGCATGTCGGAGGATTCATCTTTGGCGCGATCGCCGCGCGTTTTTCGAGAGGTCCGCTTCAGTACCCACGTGGCCGGGTGATTAAGAGTCCCCAAGCTGCGACAGGTAATTACTGCCGAATCGCGGTCAGCTTATGGACGCAAGTGACCGCGAGTGAGCCGTCTCCGACGGCGAAACCGACGCGTTTGGTCGAACCGGATCGAATATCACCTGCTGCGAGAATCCCTGGAACCGTTGTCTCCAGCGGACAGGGCTCGCGAGTGGTGAGCGGCCAACGACCGGACTTTATTGCGTCGACGCCCGTCAGTACATAACCTAGCGGGTCACGAGCGACCCCATCCGGCAGCCATTCGCCTCCGGGCTCTGCCCCTATAAAGACGAACACTGCGGATACGGGCAATGTTTCAGTGCCATTCCTTTGGTCTGCCGGTTCATCGCGGTTGGGATTGAACGCCTGTAGAGTGAGGCCTTCCAATCGGCGCTGACCGTGAACGCCCGCGACCTCCACACCTTCGTGCACCACAATGTTCGGGGCTGCATGAATACGACCGATAAGGTAATCGGACATGTCCTTACCCAAACGCCTCCGAACCAACAAGTGTACGGTGCGACTCTTGCAACATTCCGCGAGAAACATTGCTGCTTGACCCGACGAGTTTCCCGCTCCCACGACGGCGACATCTTGATTGTCATAAAGCGCGGCCTCCACGGTGGTGCATGCGTGATGGACGCCAGCTGATTCAAACCGTTCCGCGCCTTCGACGCCGAGCTGCCGCCATCGCACGCCTGTTGCTGCCAGAATCGTGCGGGCGCGAAGCTGCGTGCCGCAATCGAGATGGAGCGTATGGAAACCGTCTGGACCCTCCGCGGAATCGATTCGGTCGACAACGACCGGGGCCAGCATTCTGGCGCCGAACTTGAGCATTTGTAGAACTCCGCGCGTCGCGAGTTCGTTTCCAGAAAGACCGTTCGGAAAACCGATGAAGTTCTCGATTCTGGACGAGGCGCCGGCCTGCCCGCCAGGACCGAGGCGATCCAACACGACAGTCGAAACACCCTCGGATGCCGCGTAAACAGCCGCTGCAATTCCCGCAGGTCCTGCACCGACGATCACGAGGTCGACAAGGTCTGACGGGCAATCGCGCCATACGCCTGCGGTGAGCGCCAATTCACGAAGCCTCGGATTGATCAAACGCCGCCCATTTCCAAACTCGATGACAGGCGAGTGTGTCGGCATTCCCCAACTCGTCATGAGTCGTTGTCCTTCTTCCGAAACCGAGTCGTACCAAATAAACGGAACGAAGTTCTTAAAAAGGAATTCGCGAACGAGCATCGTGTCCCGACACTTGCCGGGCCCGACGACCTTCAATCCGACT
>Ga0137394_10003310_pt1 | contig 12065 bp, 10 predicted proteins | sample czobulk116metaG_FD_108278 | JGI IMG/M metagenome (GOLD analysis project Ga0137394, IMG submission 108278) | Vadose zone soil microbial communities from Angelo Coast Range Reserve, California, USA - czobulk1.16 metaG | ecosystem: Environmental > Terrestrial > Soil > Vadose zone | place: USA... | reverse complement strand
CTGTGAGCATCGTTGGTCTTTAGTGAGCATCGTTGGTCTTTAGGGAGAATCTAATTATGCCTCAGCGAAATCTGCTTACCCGATTACTAGGGCTATCAATTGCCTGTGGGTGCGCCGTTCATTCCGGTACGGGGCGCGCTGCGGACGTTTCGCCGCCCATATCCACAGCACTCGAGGAGATTGTGGTTTCCGCCACGAAAACCAACGTATCACTGCAGCGCGTACCGATCAGCATCACGGCGTACACGCAAGCGGATCTAAACGCCAGTGGCGCACACACTTTGGGTGACATCGCCCGTTTGACGCCGGGTGTGGACTTCCAGGAGAGCAGTGGCTTTGGAACGCCGCAATTTAACATTGCCGTGCGCGGCATTTCTTCTTCCACCAGCGCTTCAACCACCAACGTTTACCTCGACGATACGCCGCTGGACTCGCGAACCGACCAGATGTCTGCCGCCGGCGCGCCATTCCCGCGAGCCTTTGATCTGGAGCGCGTCGAAGTACTGCGCGGACCTCAAGGCACACTGTTCGGCGCCAGTGCGGAAGGCGGAGCGATAAGATTCATTACGCCGACGCCGAATCTCACAGATTACAGCGCTTACGTTCGATCGGAAGTCAGTACCACAGAATACGGTGCGCCGAGCTATGAAGCTGGCGCGGCGTTCGGCGGGCCGTTGATCAACGATAAGGTGGGGATTCGGATCAGCGCGTGGTACCGCAAGGATGGCGGTTATGTGGACTTGGTTACGCCTCCCCTCGGCGCAGGCCCCTTCACACAGACCACTGTGGCCGGTACTGGCGGCTCCCTGGTCGAGTCAAATGCCAATCACAGCGATGCCAAAGTGTTTCGCGCGGCGCTGAGATTTGAGCCATCTGATTGGCTGGCGATCCAGCCGGCAATTTTCTATCAACGCTCGTCCCGCCAGACCTCCGATTTATTCGACCTATCACTTTCAAATCCGGCTCAAGGAAAGTTCAATGATGGGCTCAAGGCACCTATTCCTGCTACCGATAGGTTCTCGCTGCCCTCGCTCAAAGTCGAGGCGGGACTAGATACGATAACTCTTACTTCGATAACTTCCTATTTCGACCGGGCGGCTACTGCTGAAACCGACTACACCGAGTACCAGACCTTTGCCTTTTTTGGCAATCCCTGGCAATTGCTCCCATGTCTACCGGCAGGGCCCAACTGTCCGCCCGACGAGTTTGCGCACGCCTATTGGACTACCAATCAGACCAAGTGGACACAAGAACTAAGACTTTCATCCAGGGAGCCGGATGCTAAGTTCAAGTGGGTCGTCGGCCTCTATTATGAGAACGCTAAACAGCACGATTCACAGTATGCCTTCAACAATGACATCGCGCAGTTATTGCACACCTACTACGGTAAGCCGCTGGCTACAGCGGTGCAGGATACTCTTGGATCTCCTCTGGTGGACGGCATCTGGCTTTACACCGGCCACACTTACCTCACGGATAAACAGACTGCCGTATTCGGCGAAGCGACCTACCGCGCAACCGAGAAACTTAAGCTCACGGCAGGACTGCGCGCGGAGCACGTGAGCAACACGTTTGCAAGTCCTGTGGATGGGCCCTTCAACGGTGGGCCGCACTACTATTCGGGAGCCCAGAGCGAGAACCCGGTCAATCCCAGGGTAAGTGTCTCGTGGCAGCAAAACGCGGATGATCTGTACTACATGACGGCGGCCAAGGGGTTTCGTCCTGGTGGATCAAACTCTCAACCGTCCACGACCCCGACGTGCGTAGCGGCCTTACAAGCTTTCGGCCTGTCGAACGGCATACCAGCCACCTACAGTTCTGATTCATTGTGGAGCTATGAGATTGGGGCAAAACTGGGCTTTGCAGACCAACGATTGCGACTCGATGCCAGCGCATTTCACATTGACTGGAAGAATATTCAGAATTTGGCACAAATTAACGGTTGCGGAACTGCCGTGACCTTCAACCTCGGCAAAGCAACCAGTAATGGCTTCGACATTGCGCTCGATGCGGCTCTGACGAAAAGCCTCGTGTTCGGCACTACAGTTAGCTACGTCAAGGCCACCTACGATGAAACAGTGGGCGCCGGATCGAGCATCGTTGTTTCCAAGGGCGATTGGGTGGGTGGCACAGGCATTCAGGCCGGAGTGTTACCGTCGCCATGGACAATTTCGGCGCATGGACGTTATCAATTCGCGACGTATGGCGGAAGCAGTGGGTATGTATGGCTCGAAGACGTGTATCACGCAGCCAATCCAGGACCCGTGTCCACGCAAAATCCGAATGACACATTGAGTTATGACGCGGCGCTTACCCAGAATCCATCGACGAATGTGCTCAATGCGCGTCTCGGCGTCACGATCGGCAAGCTTGATTTATCGCTGTTCGCCAACAACGTGTTGAACTCTCATCCGCTGTTGGACCGTTTTCATGCTCTTGCTTTTGATGACCGTCTGCAGGCGAGGACCCTGCGACCGCTGACGATTGGTTTGACGATGACGCTGGGGCTATGACTCCAAAGCCCAATTTGAACTTGTCTTCATTTCATAGTGCCAGAAAGGAGAGTAATCATGAGTAAAACCCTCGCGACGTTGATGCTGTCATGGGTATCGGGCGCAGTGCTCGCAGCACCGACCGTATATAACATCGATCCGAATCACACCTATCCGAGCTTCGAGGCTGATCACATGGGTGGCCTGTCGGTGTTGCGTGGCAAGTTCAAACAAAGCAGCGGCACCATCACGCTGGACCTCGCGGCGCACAGCGGCGAGGTGAACGTGAAAATCGATACCAACTCGCTCGATTTCGGTCACAGCAAATTGAACGACGACGCCAAGAGCGACGAGATGTTCGACACGGCGAAGTATCCCACCGCTACCTACATCGGCAAATTCTCCAAGTTCGACGGCGAAAAGCCCTCTGAGGTGAAGGGCGAGTTGACGCTGCACGGTGTGTCCAAGCCGGTCACGCTTGTAATCAACAGCTTTCTGTGTAAACCCAATCCCATGACCAAGAAGGAAGTCTGCGGCGCGGACGCTTCTGCTACCTTTAACCGCGCTGACTTCGGAATAAACTACGGTCAGCAAATGGGCTTCAGGCAGGATGTCAAACTCGCCATCGAAGTCGAAGCCGTGAAAGTTGAGTGAAATACCCACTGAGCCGCTATTGCGCGCAAAATCTCCGACGGTGCGCGGGGAGAGGACCGATGGCACTTGAAAAGCCCTATGCCGATATTCCCGGAACGACCATCTTCGATGCCGACCAGGTCCGCAACGGCTACCATTTGAACATGTTCTGCATGTCCTTGATGAAGCAGCCGAATCGCGAACGCTTCAAAGCCGACGAGCGCGTCTATCTCGATGGATGGCCGTTGAGCGAGCCGCAAAAGCGCGCTGTCCTGGCGCGCGACTACAACGGCATGATCGGGCTCGGCGGAAACATATATTTTATCGCCAAAATATTCGCGACCGACGGCAAGAGCTTTCAGTACGCCGCCGCCCTGATGACGGGCATGAGTCAAGAGGACTACGCGCAGATGATGTTGAACGGCGGGCGTTCGCCGGGCTGGCAGGCTAACTCAAGGGTGCCGCGGGATGGCTAAAATCACGGCCGGGGTGGCGACCTCGCACATACCGGCGATCGGCGCGGCACTCGATCTCGGCAAGACACAGGAAGCCTATTGGGCGCCGGTATTCCGCGGCTATGAATTTTCCAGGCGCTGGATGCGCGACGCCGAGCCCGATGTGGTGATCCTGGTCTACAACGATCATGCCACGGCGTTCAGCCTCGATATCATTCCGACCTTCGCCATCGGATGCGCCGCAAGTTTCACTCCCGCCGACGAAGGGTGGGGTCCACGGCCGGTACCGGTCGTCGAAGGACATCCGGAGCTTGCCTCGCACATTGCGCAGTCGGTCATACAGCAGGATTTCGACCTCACGATCGTCAACAAGATGGACGTCGATCATGGTCTGACGGTGCCCTTGTCGCTCTTGTGCGGTCAACCCGCTGCCTGGCCTTGCAAGGTCATACCGTTCGCAGTCAACGTGGTCGCGTACCCGCCCCCATCGGGCAATCGTTGCTACCAGTTCGGCAAGGCGATTCGCCGGGCGGTGGACTCCTTCGATGAAGATCTGAACGTCCACATCTGGGGCACCGGCGGAATGAGCCATCAGCTGCAAGGACCGCGGGCCGGATTGATCAACAAGGAGTTCGACCTGCGGTTCCTCGACGGCCTCAAGAACGATCCCGAGTCCATCGCCCGAGTTCCGCATATCGATTACCTGCGCCACGCGGGTTCAGAGGGCATCGAACTCGTGATGTGGCTGGTCATGCGCGGCGCGCTCGACGCGCAAGTACGCGAGGTGCATCGCTTTTATCACGTTCCCGCATCGAATACCGCCGTCGGCCACGTCATATTGGAAAATCTCCGGAGCCCGTCCCCATGACAAGCCAAAAGATTCCTCGTGGAACGCCCACGGGAAACGATAACCAATACCACACCAAGTACAGGGTCGCCTTTGCGCCCGCCCATGCGGCAGCAGCATTACGGCTTTTGTCGCACCAGCCCGAGGCCACGGTGGGATCTAAAGAATAGTTATGCTAGCCGGCGCCGTGGTTTTTTGCGAGCGGTCTTTCTTCCGCTTTGCTTGCGCTGCAGATCCGTTGCTGACTGCTGAATGAGGTGCCACACAAACCGGATGAACGGTGTCGCATCGCCATCCACCTGGGCATTCTCGATCGCCCTGAAGAAGGGCACGCGTTCGTCGTTGCGGATGGTGACCCAAGGGAGACCTGTACTAAGCAGCACGTGATTCATGAGTAGCCTTGCGAGCCGGCCGTTGCCGTCCATGAAGGGGTGAATTGTTACGAACTCCAAGTGAACGAGTAGGGCCCGTTCGATCGGCGATAGATCCTTCCGAGCAGCAAAGCGTTCGAGGCCACCGATCAGATCCGGAATCTTTTTCGGATTGGGCGGCACATGGCGCCAGCCGCGCAGACTCACGCTGGAGTTTCGCCAGCCGCGCAAGGCGGCCGAATCGGTAATGCCCGCATCCACTGACGGACGAAATAGTGCCTCATAAAGATCCAGAATCAGGTCAGTGTCGACGGGTGCCTTCCTTTGGGCGCGCGCGAGCACTTCGCTGAACGCGATCGAGTAGCCTTGGATCGCCATCGCGGCTTGTAGAGTCTCTCGGTCCTGTGGCCCATCGGCTAGGGGCTCGCCGCGAATGATGGCGTCGGAAATCTCGCGCGATATTCGATATCCCTCCATGGTGGTGCTGTGATAAGCGTCATAAGCCTTCACCTGTTCTGCGCCCGCTTGTAACGCCCGCCAAGAGAATGCTGGGAGCGTTTTGGCCTGTGCACCGACCAAGTCCCGAATTTCTGCTCCTTGACGCGCAAGCCGCATCGCCTGTTCATCCAACCAAGGCGAGCCAGTTCCGCGAGGAGCACGTTGCAGCACAGGTGGAACTTGAATACGCGTGCCGACGCCCGTTCGCGACGGTGGACTAATCCGGGCCGAGATGCGGCGCGCCGAGGAGTCGAGCTGACGTGCCAAAGGGTCATTATTCAACGCGCCCGCCATGTCGGCCAACCGCTGCAATGTGGCCGCTCGCGGCCTTTCTGTGGAAGCACTTTCCAGGTCCGGCGTTCGGATCACGAGATGTCTGAGCCAGGCGGAGACGGGTTCGATGCCGGCGTTGATCTCGCGCTCGTCCAGGGTAGAAAGGACGTCGGCAGCAGATAGAATTGGAATCTTGACCCCACCAGGGGCATTGACGAAGTTCAATCTTCCAGCCGGGACGGCGCGTGGACGCAGACGCATGACGAAGTCCGGCTCCAGCGGAAGTGCATATTCGCTCTGGTTCGCACACTGATGAGCCAGCAATTCCTCAGGAGGTGAGAAGTCCTCGAGGTGGAGCTTGATCGCGCTCAGTCCTGCGATGGCCGCCGGCTCATATCTCCCCAAAACCAAGGCCACAATGGGCCAGTAATTTGCGATGAAGACTGCACGCCGATCTGGCGGGCGTTCAACAGTCAGTATCCACGCGCGCTTTCCGGCGACATCCATGACGAGTCCTTCCTGCCGAAGAACGCGGGCTACCGCGGCCGATGGGGCCGCAGTGGGCGGTACCACGTAGTGGTCTGCGTCTGTATGCTCCTTCCACCAGCGGCGGGCTTGCTCGATCGGTGACTGTCGCGGCGGCATGGCTAATATCCGTAATAAGGTCTGACCATTTGCCGTAATTAGTATTAGCCATTTTACGTAAAAATGATACTCTAATGATTCGGCGCACCTATGATGGACTGGACCGACGAAGTCCAATTCAATAGCTGAATCAAGTTCTTAGGCGATCGCATGAACGCTTGTTTCCTTTATGTCTCCTCCAACAGAAAATAATTGTTCTACGGTCCCAAAGCCCGTTGTGCCGTCGAGCACGATGACGTGCGGTAGGTTGGCACCGGAGCTTTCCCACGGCGCTGGACTTGCCCGAGAGTGAGGTCTCGTCGGCGGTTCATCTCTGTTTCGAGAGCAGCATGGCGGCGCCAGCCACTGCTGAACCCGTTGCTAGCGTCATGATGGCGTAGTGAACGTCGATACGTACCAACCAACCGACAGCCAATGGCGCGAGCGTCGCTCCTAAGCGGCCCATACCTCCCGCCCAACCTACGCCGGTCGCACGGCTTTCCGTAGGATAGGATTCCGCGACGAAGGGAATGACTGCGCCGAAGATTCCTTCAAGGAAGAACGCGGCGAAGTATCCGCCGACCATGATGCTGGTGTGATTGTTCGGCAATGCGAAAGCAATCAAGCCCAGCGCGCTCAGGAAGGCGCAGGTCATGATCAACGGCGCGCGAGGAATGCGCCCGACCGCAAAGATCATGGCGATACGGCCGCTTAGCCCCGCCAGCGATAAACCCAGCATGAATCGCACCACCTCGCCTGCGGTGTAGCCGCGGTAACCGCCCAGAAGTGCCGGCATCCACAAAATGAAACCGTAGTAGGAGAAAAAGGTCCCGAAGTAAATCATCCAACTCGTCGCGGTCGTGCGGCGATAGGGAGGCGAGAATAGAATCTTCTCCGGTGCGCGTTTCGCCGGTGGAAGCGCTTTCTCCAGAGGGATCTGCGGGCTCGGCGGCGACTCACCGGGATGATTCGCGATCCAGGCAACGGCTGCGCGCGCCTCCGTCATCCGGCCTTTCGTTGCGAGATACTGAGGTGTTTCCGGAATCGCACGCCGCGCAATCAGGACGAGTATTCCGGGAATGCCGCCCACAAGGAGCAACCCGCGCCATCCTAATTCCGCCGGCATCGCGGCGACGCATAGGGGCGCAACGAATCCTCCCAGCGGCAAAAAGATGCCCCATAAGGCCAGCGCTCGTCCGCGCCAGGCGGCGGGAGTGAACTCCGTGAGCACCGAGGTTTCAACCGGAATCGAGCCGCCGATCCCTATGCCTGCGCCGAAGCGGGCAGCGATGAGTTGCCAAAGAGTCGTCGCGCCGCTGGCAAGCGCCGTCAATACGGAGAAAATTCCCACGGTGACTTGGAACGCCAGGCGGCGGCCGTGCCGGTCGGCTATGGCGCCGAATAGGTAGGTGCCCAGCATCATGCCGAAAATGGCGGCCGAAATCGCGAGTCCAATCATCCGCGGTCCGAGTCCCCACTCTCGCGCGACCTGAGGTGCAATGAAGGACATCAACTGCAGGTTAAGGGACTCGAAAAACAAACCCGCCGAACATAAAGCAAAAACCACGGCGTGACGGCGGTTGAGCGGCACCGCGCTCACCTCGTGCTCGATCGACGCGGAAGGACTTCTTGCGGAGGCTGCGGCATCCATCGGGCCCGCATCGACCGCGATAAAAGGGGCCGCCGCACCGTCGAGAGTCATAGAATTTTCGCTCATGTCGTTGACCTTGGCTTGCTGTATTCGCGACAAAGTGTATTCTGTATACGTTTTGGACAGTCACGAATCTACGACATCCGAGGCAGGAGCGGCAAGCGATGAATAAATCAGGCGAGATCGATCCGCAGAAAGAAGCGCTGCAAGCCCTCTTGGATCAAGTGACGTACGGACGCATCGATCGGCGCACTGCGCTGCGCGCCCTGGGTGTATGGGGCTTGGCCGCCGTAGGTCTGCCGGGACTCGAGGAAGCATTTGCCGCGGGCGAAACCCAAAAGAAGCTGGCGGCCAACCCGGTAGATACCTTCGATGTCATCGTGATTGGCGGCGGATCGGCCGGTGCCGTGGTCGCCGCCCGCGCGTCCGAGAATCCGCATCGCAAGGTGCTCCTGCTCGAAGCCGGACCCACCGACGAGGGCGTCGCCAGTATCGCGAACCCCTTGATTTGGTTTACTAATATTCAATCCGCGTACGACTGGAAGTACGGCTACACGCCGCAGGAAGCCGTGCGGCAACGCACCATCCTCATCCCTCGCGGCAAGGTGCTTGGCGGTTCGAGCAGCATCAACGCGTTGATCTGGGTGCGGGGCGCTCCCAGCGATTTCGATCATTGGGCGCGCAGCGGTGCTGCGGGATGGGGATGGGCGGATGTGCTGCCTTACTACAAGAAGGCGGAGGACTGGCAGATGGGCGCGTCGACTCTTCGCGGCGCACACGGGCCTCTTCGCTGCGAATTGCCGAGCGCGCCGCACCCGATCGCCGTCGCCGTCGTCGAAGCGGCGAAGAGCTTGGGTCTTCCGGCCGTCGAGGATGTGAACGGCGCGATCTTCGGCGGCGCGAGCCTCGCCAATCTCAACATCAAGGACGGCACGCGCCACAACACCGCGCGCGCCTATTTGCGGCCTGCGATGTCGCGGCCGAATTTGACGGTGCTCACGCAGGCGCAGGCCTTGCGGCTGGTGTTCGAGGGCACGCGTTGCCGCGGCGTCAAAATCAGCGTCGACGGAACATCTCGAGTAGTTCGTGCGCGGCATGAAGTGGTGTTGAGCGCGGGAGCTATCGATACGCCGCGCCTGCTGTTGCTGTCGGGCGTCGGCGATCCGCAGGAACTGCGCCGGCTCGGCATCCCCGTTGTGGCCGAAGTGAAAGGAGTCGGCAAGAATTTGCACGACCATCCTTTGCTGATGGGCGTCAATTTCGAAGCGGCGACGACGATTGCGCCGTTTCGCAACAATTGCGGCGGCAGCCAGGCGTTTTGGAGCAGCGATCCATCGATCAATGTACCGGACATCATGCTGGTTCCCATCCAGCGTCCGTACGCGTCACCCGAGGTCGCGAAGCTCTATCCGGTTCCCGAAAACTCATTCGCCGTCACGCCGGGCCTTATGCGGCCCGTCAGCCGCGGGCACGTGCGCCTGCTGAGCGCCACGGCGAATGGGCCGTTGGATATTCAGCCGAATTTTCTCCAGGAACGCGCCGACCTCGAGGCGCTGATGCGAAGTGTGGGTTTCGCCCTCGATCTCGGCGCGCAGCCGGCTTTCCGCGAATTGGTGAAGCGGCCGGCGAGCCCCTCCGCACGGCTTGCGCCCCAAGAGTTGGAGGAGTTCGTGCGCGTGTCCTGCTCGAGCTACTTCCATCCCGTCGGCACCTGCAAGATGGGAGTGGACTCGCTCGCAGTTGTCGATCCCAAACTGAAAGTGCACGGTTTGAGCGGCCTGTCCGTCGCGGATGCCAGCGTCATGCCGCACATCACCAGCGGAAATACGCACGCTCCCTGCGTGATGATCGGCGAGCGCGCCGTGGAGTTCCTGGGCCGAGCCTGAGCCATTTTGATGGATTTCCCTGAGCGCCGGGTTGCGCGCTTGACTATTAAGGAATACGGTATAACGTATACGTTATGGTTGAATGCCGTTCGGCGGCTACAAGCAGTCCGGCTGGGGCCGTGAATCAAGCGCGCCGGCCGTGCAGAACTACTTGGAGACCAAGAGCGTATGCATGGTGATCTGAATATGAAGGACGATGCTATGAACGCCGGCAGCTCTCACGTGTTGACGGGCCGATACCCGGAGTTGGGTTCAGAGCCGATCCCCATCGAGCCGTATATCTCGCCGCAGTACTTCGAGCTCGAGAAAAAATACCTGTTCAAGAAGGTATGGATCCATGTCGGGCGCGTTGAGGAAATTCCGAGCGCGGGCGACTACTTCGTCAAACAACTGGACGCATGCGATGCCTCCGTCCTGGTGGTCCGCAACCGCGATGGCGCCATTCACGCGTTCCACAACGTGTGTTCGCACCGCATGAACAAGATGGTTTACACGGAGCGCGGCTCCACCAAGAAGTTCTTCTGTAAATTCCACGGCTGGGCGTACGACCTCGACGGCCGCCTGGTCGGGGTTCCGGACGAGAAGTGCTTCACCGGACTCAAGCGCGAAGAGCACGGCTTGAGTCCGGTTAATCTGGACATCTGGCAGGGTTTTATTTTCGTGAATTTAGACCGCACGCCGCGCCAGAGCTTGAGTGATTTCCTGCGTCCGATGTACGGCGAACTCGAAGGCTATCCGTTCGAGAAGATGACCAGCTGCTATTCCTGGTCGGCGGTCGTCAATTGCAACTGGAAACTCGCACTCGATGCCTTCCAAGAAACCTATCATGTGTCGTATGTACATGGCCGCTCGATTGCCAGTGCACTGCTCAAGTCCGATGCGGGCGGCCTGCGGCCCCTCGATGGTCTGTGCGGTGAATATCACCGGCGGCTGTCGATCGCCGGAAACCCGAAATCAGTCTACGGCAATCCGAATGCACTCACCTCCGCGTCGAACGGCGAGACACCGGGTTCCGCCAACCGTCCCATCGGCGAAGCGGCGTTGCGCTTCGGCCGCGGCGGCACGCGCTTCGACATTTCGCAGGAGGATTTGCCGAAGGCGATCAACTGGACGCGGCATCCGAACTGGGCCTTCGACATCAATGTTCTGTTCCCCGACTTTTATCTGTCGACGCGGCCCAACTATTATCAGGCCTACAATTTCAGGCCGCTGACGCACGACAAATTCTGGTTCGATGCCCGCGTCTACTACCCGGAAATGACCACCGCGGGCGGCCGCTTCTACCAGGAGTACATGAAGGTGTCCTTGCGCGATGTGCTGCTCGAGGACCTCAGCACGCTCGAGCACAATCAAGCGGCGTGCGCCACGCGTGCCAAGACCCATATGGTCCTGCAGGATTTTGAAATCATGGTGAGGCACCAATTCGCGGTGATCGAGCGCATGATCAACGAAGGCCAGGCCAAGGAATCACGGCATTGAACGCCGCACTCGAGACGAGCAAAGGCGCCGGCCTTCTCCCCGAGGGCTTCGAGAATCTCGAGTGCGCATCGGAGTGGAGTCTGCGCACGGAGACGCAGCGCATCAAGCATCGACAGGAAAGCTCCTATGCGGCGATCACCGAGTTCCGCGACGCAGTCCTGCCCGAGTTGCCGCGTATTTTCGAGTATCTCAACGCGAAGGATCTACGGACATTGTCGGTGCGCGACGAGAATCTGTTGTTTCTGACGCTTGCGCTGGCGGAAATCGCGCCGGCGGTCGAGTTCTACCGCCAGGCCGCGGTCATCGAGGGCTTCGATGCGCTGCGCTTCCTGCCGGTGGAGAATTTTTGCTTGCGTCCGAAACGCTGACATTCCGGCCAACAGAGGGGAGCCATGGCGAAGTGCAGAGTGTTTGCGATCGATGACAACCTCAAGGAAGTTGTGCCGCAAGGTCTCTATTCGAAGCATTTGTTCGGTACGACCGTGAGCGTCTCGGTGGTCAAATTCGTCATGCCGCAGGGCCCCGCCGTGCAGGCGAAGTCGCATTCCCACGGCGAGGAAGCGTCCCTGCAGATCAAAGGCGCGTGCTCCGTGTTCATGGGCGCAGGCACGAGCGCCGCGGATCCGGAATATCCCATGGCCCAGGGCGAGGCCATGTTGATTCCGGCGCGGGCGGCCCATTACGGCTCGAATAGCTTCGGCGGCGCGGGCGTTTCAATGCGGCTCAACGTGGTGACGCCACCGCGCCAGGAGTTCGGTTCCGAAGACAGTACGCCTTACTACCCTTTGAAGGAGCACGAGTGAATCCGACCACAAATACCAGCAACAGCGCGTCTCCCGAGTGTACCGTGCTGGCG
>Ga0137394_10003307_pt1 | contig 12073 bp, 11 predicted proteins | sample czobulk116metaG_FD_108278 | JGI IMG/M metagenome (GOLD analysis project Ga0137394, IMG submission 108278) | Vadose zone soil microbial communities from Angelo Coast Range Reserve, California, USA - czobulk1.16 metaG | ecosystem: Environmental > Terrestrial > Soil > Vadose zone | place: USA... | reverse complement strand
TGGCAGACCCGCCTTGATCAGCAATTGACGGCGCAGCGCCAGCCCCGGCTCATAGGGACGGCTCTTCACCTTCTTCGGCTCGCCCAGCGCTTGTTCGCCATTGAGCCGCCAGAACGCCAGTTCGGGATGCACCTCGAATACGCGTTGTGACAGCGTCGCGTCCGCGCGCAGCGCGGCATCGACCTCGCGGATTTTCGGCGCCAGCATGAACAGCTGCTTCGACACTTTGCGGGGCGGCTCCGAGGTCGCGAGCGCGATTCCGCAAGCGTCGCGATAGTCGTGCGCAGCGATCGCGGCTCGCGACGGCACCGAGAACACGGAAGACTGCCGCGCGCCGAGCAGCGGCCGCACCGCGTTCTCGGCTGCGCGTCCACCATAGCCGGCGCGCTCAGGAAGCCCGATCGGAATGTCGATCGCAATCACGGCCGGCGCTTCCGGCGCGGCGGCCACGTCGATGAAGCGCGGCACGAGCCGTACGCGGACCTCGCCGAGATCGGCGCGCGCCAATGCTACGATCCAGCCCGATGGACAGCCATCAATGCCGGCGAGCCAAGTCTCGTGTGTGGAACTCTCCTGCGCGGAACTCTCCTGCGCGGAGTTTGCCTGTGCGCTCATCGCATCATCGTGGCACGACCACATGCCGCGCGGGAGCGCCATCAATCGCGCGTGGCGGCAACGAACCGGCCGGATTCTTGCTCGAGTACCGACAGCTCGCCGGTCGCGACATCGAAGTAGGCGCCGAACAGCGTGAGCGCATTGCGCTCGCTGGCGGCGCGGACGAACGGAAATGTCATGAGATTGTCGAGTGACCGCTTGAGCGACGCCTGCTCCAGCCGCTTGAGATAGTCGCCGTTCTCCCGCTCGCTCTGCACCGAGGCTGCCGCCGGCGCCAGCAGCGAGATCCATTTGCCGATGAAATCCCCGGTCGGCGCGTTGCTGGCGAATGCCTGAATGCCGCCGCAGCGGGCATGCCCAAGCACGACCAGATGCTTCACCCGCAGCACTGCGATGCCATATTCGAGCGCGGCCGACACGCCATGATAGAGCCCGTCCGGCGAATAGGGCGGCACCAGGTTGGCGACGTTGCGCACCACGAACAGCTCACCTGGCCTGGCATCGAAGATTGCCTCGGGCGACACCCGCGAGTCGCAGCAGCCGACCACCATGGTTTCCGGCGCCTGCCCGCGCTCGGCGAGCTCGCGATAGCGGCTCTGCTCGGTCGGCAGCCGGCCGGCCCGGAAGGCGCGGTAGCCGTCGGAGAGGCGCTGCGGGAGGTGGTTTTCCGTCGTCAGGCGCGGCTTTTCGTTCATCAGAGCCCGCTAGCACGGCTCCGAAGGGACCGCTAGATTCATCGCATTCTCCGCATATCCTAGGTCCCTTGCCTAGGCTCCTTTGCATAGGTTCTCTGCATAGGTCATGCCATGTCGCTCCGCCCCCGCCGCAGCGTCCTTTACATGCCGGGGTCCAATGCGCGCGCGATCGAGAAGGCGCGCACGTTGCCGGCCGACTGCATCGTGCTCGATCTGGAGGACTCGGTCGCGCCCGACGCCAAGCCTGCGGCGCGCGCGCAGGCTTGTGCGGCCGTCACGGCCGGCGGCTTCGGGCCCCGCGAGGTGGTGGTGCGGATCAACGGCCTCGACACCGCCTGGTGGCGCGATGACATACAGGCGGCCACAGCCGTCAAGCCCGCCGCGATCCTGGTGCCCAAAGTGTCAAGCCCCGGGCACCTGGAACGGCTCGCCGATCTTCATGCCGATCCTGGTATCCAGATCTGGGCCATGATGGAGACGCCGCTCGCGGTGCTCAATGCGGCAGCGATCGCGGCCGCTACCGATGGGCGCACGCGCCTGTCGGCCTTCGTGATGGGCAACAACGATCTCGCCAAGGATACGCGCGTGCGGATTGCGCCCGGCCGCGAGGCCTTGCGGCCCTGGCTGATGACCTGCGTGGCGGCGGCGCGCGCCTATGGCCTCGACATTCTCGATGGCGTCTACAACGACATCGCCGACACCGAGGGGTTCGCGCGCGAGTGTGGCGAGGCGCGCGACCTCGGTTTCGACGGCAAGACACTGATCCATCCGAGCCAGATCGCAGCCGCCAATGCGGCCTTTGCGCCGGGCGCCGAGGAGGTCGCGCAGGCACGCAAGATCATTGCGGCGTTCGATCTGCCGGAGAACCAGGACAAGGGCGTGATCGCGCTCGATGGCCGCATGGTCGAGCGGCTGCATGCCGAGATGGCGCGCCGCACGCTGGCGATTGCGGACGCGATCGCGGCCATGCGGCCGGCTAGCCCATAGTCCCCATCACATCGCAGTGGCCTTGACCTCGGCGATGCATCGCCACAAGAATCGACCCTGAACCCAATGATGGAACTCAACGAGGAAACGCAACGAGGGAATTGTTATGCGCCAGGAGTTCATCGCGGCACTGTTTACGGCATTCGTGGCGCCTGCGGCGGCGGACGACGTCGCGCCGGGCGGCACGATACGTGCAGTCTACATCGGCACCAATCCGGCGCAGGCCACGCGCGATACCGCCACCGGCGCGACGCGGGGGCCCTCCTATGATCTCACTGTCGAGCTGGGCAAGCGCCTCGGGATTGCGGTTGACATGAAGCCGGTCGCCGGTCCGGCGGCGGTGATCGCGGCGGTCTCAGGCGGCGAGGCCGATATCGGCTTTATCGCCTTCGAGCCCTCGCGCGCTGGAACGATTGATTTCTCGCAGACTTATCTGCTGGTGCAGCAGAGCTTCATCGTGCTCGACGGCTCGTCGATCCGCACGATCGCGGATATTGACCGTCCGGGCCAGAAGATCGCCGGCGTGCGCGATGATTCGATCTCGCTCTACCTGCGGCGCCATCTCAAGCAGGCGACGCTGGTCGAGATCGCCAACAATCCGCCGGAGACCAAGCGCATGCTCGCCAGCAAGGAGATCGATGCGTTCGGAGCGAGCCGCCCGCGCTTGAGCGCGCTGGTCGCCGAGATACCGGGCACGCGGCTGGTGCCGGATAACCTGTTCGGCGTGCCGCAGACAGTGATCTTGCCCAAGGGCAAGGCAGCGGCGCTCGAGACGGTCAATCGCTTCATCGATGACGCGCGCGCGTCCGGGTTCCTGAAAGCGGCGATCGAGAAGAGTGGTGTCGTCGGGCTTGAGGTTGCGCCAGGCGGCTCGTGGAAACCCACTGCGCCGTGATCGCGGCATGGATTCGCCGCATGGACTTGCGGGTGATTCGCGAGTAGTGAGTCGTGGCTTTGCGAATTCTGGTTGCAGCGCCGGGAGGTGGCTCCGGGAGGTGACTGATGCGGGTCCATCCGGTTGCCTTTGTGGTCGGTCTTCTGCTCGGCTTCGCGCTGTCGCAGACGCCTGAATTTGCGCAGCAATATCGCCAGCGCCTGGGCGGCGCGATCGACGAGCTGCAGCGCATCGTCCAGCAGTTCGATGACGATTCGCGCCGCGCCGGTTACGACCGGACGTCGGCGCTGCGGTTGATGGCGGGCAATCCCGAGCAGATCGTTCGCGATCAGGCGAGCCGGATGGCAGAGCTGATCACGCGGTATGGCCGGCTGCGCGCGCAGGAGGAGGCCTTCCGAACCGGCGGCCCGTTCGCGCGGCTCTCCGCATTCGTGCTGGATTTCGATCGGCCGCTGGTGCAGCGGACCTTGCAAGCCTACGAGCCGGCGGTGCCGGTCACGACCGAAGGCCTGCTGCTTGCCGGCGGCGGATTTCTGCTCGCCTATTTGCTGCTGCCCATATTCGGCGAATCCTGGCGGAGGCGGCGCCGGCTGCGCGCCAAGCTGCGCGGCTCGATGGCGAATAACGGCGGCTAAGCGGAGCTCACGCCCACGGGCGTGCGGCCTTGGCCTTCGACTCGAAGTCGTCGATCTGCTTCGCCTTCACCATGGTGAGCCCGATGTCGTCGAGGCCGTTGAGCAGGCAGTGCTTGCGGTGGGCGTCGATCTCGAACTTGACCACGCCGCCGTCGGGTCCCCTGATCTCCTGCTTCTCAAGGTCGACCGTCAGCGTCGCATTGGCGCCGCGCTCGGCGTCGTCGAACAGCTTCTCCAGGTCCTCGGGCGAGACCTTCACCGGCAACACGCCGTTCTTGAAGCAGTTGTTGTAGAAGATATCGCCGAATGAGGTCGAGATCACGCAGCGGATGCCGAAGTCCATCAGCGCCCAGGGCGCGTGCTCGCGCGAGGAGCCGCAGCCGAAATTGTCGCCCGCCACCAGGATCTTGGCTTTGCGATACGCCGACTTGTTGAGCACGAAGTCCGGGTTCTCGCTGCCGTCGTCCTGGTAGCGCTTCTCCGAGAACAGGCCGATGCCAAGCCCGGTGCGCTTGATGGTCTTGAGGTACTGCTTGGGGATGATCATGTCGGTATCGACGTTGATCATCTGGAGCGGGGCGGCGACGCCTTCGAGCTTGGTGAACTTGTCCATCAAGGAGTTCCTGCGACAACGAGATTTGCCCTTCTCATGGCGGTTCCCCCTGTGCCGGTCAAGCGCTCGGGGCGCATGCCGGCCCTTCCGAGTGGCCGGCCGTCCTGGTAACCTGTCCGAAAGACAAAGATTGGCGAGGGAATAGCAATGTCGATGGCAGAAGCGGCGGTGAGCAGGATTTCGGTCACCAAGTTGCACCCGATCATCGGGGCGGAGATTGGCGGTGTTGATCTCAGCCGTCCCCTCGATGCCGAGACGATCAGGCAGATCAAGGAGGCCTGGTTCAAACACACGGTGCTGGTGTTCCGAAATCAGAATATTTCCGAGGACGACCAGCGCCGGTTTGCGTCCCATTTCGGGCCGGTTGCCAAGCGGGTGCCGCCGCGCGCCGGCGCGGCCGGGGCCGACAGCCTGCTCGATTGGGACGACATGTTGCTGATCACCGACAACGTTGATGAAAAGGGCAAGCCCAAAGGCGCGCTCGGGCACGGCGAGATGTGGTTCCACTCCGACAAGTGCTACCACCGGCGGCCGCATCGCGCGACGTTCCTGTTTGGCATCGAAATCCCGACCGAAGGCGGCCATACGAGATTTTCGAGCTCCTATGCGGCCTACGAGAGATTGCCGGCGGATGTGAAGACGCGCCTCGACGGCGCCATGGTCATGCAGGGCCATCAATACACCACCGGGCGCCGGATCGACCTGAGCATCGATATCGCGACCATGCATCACTGCCGTCAGCCCATCGTGGTCACCAATCCGGGCTCGGGACGGAAGGGACTCTACGTCACCAGCCAGAACACGATGTGGATCGAGGGCATGGACCGCGACGAGAGCGAAGCACTCCTGCTGAAGATGTTCGACATCGCCGAGGATCCCGCGATCATCTACGATCACGTGTGGCGCCTTGGCGATCTGGTGATGTGGGACAACCTCGCCTGCCTGCATGCGCGCACCGACTGGCCGAGCGAGCAGCGCCGCACGCTGCGCCGCTGCACCACTGAAGGCGAGCCGCTGTACTAAGCGGCTGTTCGTTGAGGTCGCGATCTGTTTCCGTCGAACAGGTACGCTAGACTAGAGTGAGGTGAGCTGAGCTTGAATCGCCTCTTAATTCCGTTCGTCCCCGCGGAAGCGGGGACCCAGTTCTTTGGCCGAGTTCTCGGCTCCTGGGTCTCCGCTGCCGCGGGGACGAACGGAGATTGGTTCAATGGCGGTGCAAACCTAAATTCATCCCGCACTAGTTCTACTGCGTCACTAAACATGAGGCGGCTGTCGCTGCGCCCTCTCCCCTACGCGGGAGAGGGCAGCGCTGAGTGCTCAACGAGCACTGTTGGGTGAGGGGGCGAGCCTTCCCCCTCACCCGATCCGTGTTGATGCACCGCCGAGCTGCCCTCTCCCGCGTAGGGGAGAGGGCGCAATAACAACCGCCGCGTTGCGCGGCACTGTCACTCGCTGCTCGCGCTTCTGACGCAGTAAGATTAGGGCGTCACCGCAGATCGCTCGCTGGTGTCAGTACGAGCCAACAAGACGCGCCAGCTCAGCAGATGCCGGCCCTCCCCGCGGCCGATCCAGGATCGGCCGCTTTTTTTCAGGTCGTCTCGTCGTGGCTTAGAGGGGCCGTCCAGCATGGCCCAACAGGCCGAATCGACCCGATTTCGCCCACGGTCACGCATCGCTAACCAAGCACCGTGCTTTCTTTTCCCATTCAATCTCTGTCAATTAGAGTTAAATGACTAAACCCTAGGATGTGCGCTCTCAATCGAGACGCATCGATGCTTAGCGGAATCTTTCCACGGCTCTTGGGCTTGACGCTGGCGACCGTGCTTCCGTTCACGGCACTGCTCGGCGGCCTATTGTGGGATCAGTGGCGGCAGGATCATCTGGCGGCCCAACGCAGCGTGCTGGGCGCGACCCAGGCCATTGCCGCGCAGGTGGACGCCCAATTCAACAGATTCGAGACGCTTCTGGCGGGCCTCAGTCAAGGCCTGACAATCGATGCGGAGGACATCACGCAGAACGACGCCCGGCTGCGCCGGCTGAAAGCCGAGCTGCCGCCCATCGTCAGCAACATTTTTCTCTATTCGCCGGTCGGCGACAATATCGGCACTTCACAGGAAGGGAGCGTGCAGAGACTCCCCGCCCACGAGCGGAGCCACGTCAGACAAGCGGTCACGGCCGCCCGTATGACTGTCAGCGACCTGGTGATGGGCCGGCTCAACAACCGATGGACCATCGGCCTGGCCCGGCCGGTGTTCGACGAAAGCCGGGGCGTCAAGGGTGTGCTGCTGATCGGCATCCACATGACGGTTTTCCAGGAGGCCTTGGAGCTGCATGACCTGCCCGCCGGCAGCGTGGTGCGGTTGGTCAACCAGGATGGCATCATCGTTGCCCGCAGTCTCGATGCGGATTCCTGGGTCGGCCGCAAGGCCACTTCCGACATCTATCCGGCTGCAGGTCAGGCGCCAGATGAAGTCAATCCCACCGCGCAGTGGGCCGATGGTGTCACCCGGATCACCGGCACCGCGCGAACAACACTGGCTCCCTGGACAGTGTCGGTCGGCTTTCCGAGCGACATCGCGGCAGAGCACGTCCGCTCGCGGCTGTTCTGGGGCCTCACCATCAGTGCGCTCGTCCTGCTCACGGCACTGACGCTGGCCTGGTTCCTGGCCGCCCGCATGGCGCGGCCAATCCGACAGCTTACCGCCGACGCCAGGCTGCTGGCGGCCGGCGACCTGGCACATCGGACGCGCGTGGCCGCAAGCGGCGAGGTCGGCGTGCTGGCGAGCACCTTCAATGCCATGGCGGCAGCGCAGGAGGCGCGGCATCAGGAGCTGGATTCGATCCGCAAAGCCGCCACCATCGAGGCAGCGGAGCGCAAGCGCCTGCAGGAGGTCGAGCGGCAGTCCAAGGAGGTTCTGGCGGCGGTCATCGACACCTCGCCCGTGGGTATCGTGTGCACCGACCTGGAGCGTAGAACCACGCTCTGGAGTCGCGCGGCCGAGCGCATCTACGGCTATACCGCGCAGGAGTCACTTGGGGAGCGCATCAAAGTCGTCCCGCCGGACAGGATTGAAGAGTCGGCGTCGCTTTTCCGGCAGGCGCTGCAGGGCGAGACCGTGCGGCACGTCGATGTCAAGCGCCTGCGCAAGGACGGCGCTATCATCGATGTCGAGCTTTCGGCGAGCATGCTGCATGATCCGGACGGTTCGGTCCGCGGCATTGCCTGGGCCCATCATGACGTTACACAGCGCAAGGAGGCCGAGCGCCAGCTCGCCCAGTCGCAGAAGATGGAGGCGATCGGCCAGCTCACAGGCGGCATCGCGCATGACCTCAACAATCTGCTCCTGGTCATCATCGGCAATCTCGACTTGCTCAACGAAAAGATCGCCGCGGACCCGGACAACGAGAGCCTGATCAACGCCTCGCTTGCCGCCGCCATCAGCGGTGCCGAGCTGGCGAACGGCCTGCTTGGATTCTCCCGCAAGCAGGCGCTGCAGCCCGAGCAGATCGACACCAACAAGCTCGTGCTCGACCAGATCGGCTTCCTCAAGCGTGCGCTCGGCCCAACCATCGCGGTCGTGACCGAGCTAGCCGAGGACACGTTCCCGGTTCACGCCGACCCGACGCAACTGAAGTGCGCGCTGATGAACCTGATCGTGAACGCGCGCGACGCCATGCCATCCAGCGGCACCCTGACAGTCAAAACCTACAACGGCGCCCTGAATGGGACCGCCGATGGAACCGGCATCTCGCTTGCGGCCGGTGACTATACAGTGATCGAAGTGTCCGATACCGGCGTCGGCATCTCGCCTGAAAACATGCAGCGCATCTTCGAGCCGTTCTTCACGACCAAGGACGTGGGAAAAGGAACCGGCCTCGGTCTCAGCATGGTCTTTGGATTTTTCCAGCAATCCAAGGGCAAGGTCGTGGTCACCAGCGAGGTCGGCCAGGGAACGACATTCCGGGCCTACCTGCCCCGTGCGGACGCACAGGCGGCACCGCAGCGCCAGCCCGCGGCGAAGCGGCCCGATACTCGCGGCCGCGAGCGCATCCTCGTCGTCGACGACGAGGACATGGTCAGAACGATCGTGGTCAAGCACCTCGCCTCGCTGGGCTACGATACGATCCAGGCAGGGAGCGCATTGGAGGCGCTCGACATCGTTGCCCAAGGAGAGCCGTTCGACCTGCTGTTCAGCGACATGGTCATGCCCGGAAACATGAGCGGGCTCGATCTGGCAGCGGCACTGCGCGAGAAGCGACCCGATCTGAAGGTTCTGCTGACCTCGGGCTACCCCGATCTCAAGGAGCGCCATGACTCATTCATGGACTTCGCGCTGCTCAAGAAGCCCTACCGGCGGACAGACCTGCAGAACGCCCTGCGTCGCCTGCTCGACAACGCCGCCCAGATCGCCGCCTGAGGCGCCCACCTTCAAACGATGGGCTTGCAAACGATGGGCTTGCAAACGATGGGCTTGTGGCCCGGCGTCCCTCACGCCAGGCCGCGGGCCTTGAGCCGCGCCTTCTTCTCCTCCGAGACGAAGGTGTCGAGCTTGAACAGCTTGCGCGCATTCTCGCCCAGGATGTTGCGCTTGGCCTGCATGGAGAGAAATGGCAGATCGTAGATCACCGATGGCAGATCCATGTCCCAGTGCGGATAGTCGGAGGCGTAGACCAGCTGCGTCTCGGCGTTCATCATCTTGAACGTCTCCTGCAGCATGGTCTGGTTGCCGATCATCTCCATCGGCTGCGTGCTGAAAAACATCTCGCGCATGTAATCGCTCGGCTTGCGCTTGAGGGCAGGCGCTTCCGAGCTGCGCATCATGTATTCGTTGTCGAGCCGCTGCATCAGGAACGGAACCCAGGCGAGCCCGCTCTCGATCCAGACGGTCTTGAGGCCCGGGAAGCGCTCCGGAATGCCGTTCACCACCCAGTTGGTCAGGTGCACGATGTTGAACCAGGTGAAGCCGAGCGCATGCGTGGCGATGAAGCGATTGGTGATGTGCATGCTCTGGTCGCCCCAGTTGGTCGCGGCATGGAACGCGAGCGGCAGCGAGCGCTCCTGCAGGGCGGCGTAGAGCTTCATGTAGGCGTTGTCATAGAGCGGCTTGTAGCGCACGGTCGTGACCAGGAAGCCGACCACGCCTTTGCAGTCGCCAAAGTCCTCGACCATCTTCAGCGCCGCGACCGGATCGTTCATCGGCAGATAGAGCATGGACACCATGCGCGGCTCTTGCGACAGGATGTTCTCGGTCAGCCAGCGGTTATAGGCGCGCGCGTACTGCACTTCGACCTCGATCACCGGATTTAGCCCTAAGCCCAGCATCGGGGTGGGAAAGATGCAGGCGACATCGACGCCAATCGAATCCATCCATTTGCGCGTGAGGGCGATGTCGCGATGCGGCTTGTCGGGCGCCGCTTCGGTGGCGCGATGCTGGTAGCGCGTGATCCGCCCCGCCATCTCCTGGTAGCCGCCGGTCGAGCGCGGCTGCAGCGTGTTGCCCTTGCTGTAGATGAACTGGTCGCGCATCACCGGATCTTCGATGTAGCCGAAGATCTCCTTGTAGGAGGAGGTCTCATAGTGGTGCGCATCGACATCGATGATCATGAACTCTTCATATTTGCGATCCTCGGCCTGCTGCTGCGCATGCGCGAGCAGACGGCGGGTGTCGAACTGCTCCTGGTTGGGATCACGGACGATGGGTGTCACAATGTTCATGGGCGTTCCTTGGGAGTTCCTTGGTAGTGACCAGGTCTCGCCCGCGCGGCGGGCCGGATTCGGTGAAGGTTTCAGGATTGCGGCGCATCGACGCGCTGATGCGGCGCAATGCAGTTGCCGGTCATGGCCTGCCACATGCTGAGCTCGAACAACTGCACATTCAACGCATGCAGGAGATCGGTAATCGTGAGCATGGCGTCCGTGATGGTCACGCCGCCGCCATCTGCCGGGAGCGGCGTCCGCATCCCGGCCTCCGCCTTGACGGCGTAGAGCCGCACCACGTTGGCGATCAGTGCGCGCAACGCGGCGTCGGGAACACGGCCGGGGTCGGCGAGCGCCGCCGCGAGCGCATCGTTGGCGCGGCTCAACGTCTCCATCACATCGCCATGGGCCGGCCGATCGAGCGCGTCAGACGACGACATAGATGCCTCCCTCGCGCTGCACCACGTCATAACGTTTGAGCTTGAGGCTCGGATCGGGTGCGCATTCGCCGGTACGCAGCTTGTATTCCCAGCCGTGCCAGGGGCACACGATGTGAGGATCATCGTGGTCGTAGGTCTGGCCGATATACGTCTTGTCCGGTGCGAGCAGCTCGACCACCTTGCCCTTCACCACGCCCTCGCAGGCGGGGCCGCCCTGATGCAGGCAGTGGTTGCGGTAGGCATAGTAGGCACCCGCGTGCCGATAGACGCCGATCTCGAGCCGGTCCTGGCGCACGATGCGGACGTCCCCGTCGCGCATCTCAATATCCCTGCAAACGAAGATCTGCGGCATTCCTCCCCGGCTCCTGGCTTACGTTTCGGTTGGAGGCCACTCTAGCCCACAATGTCGCGAGGGACCAAGCGCCGGGGGCGTCGCACCGCAGTGCTGCCGTTGGTCAGGACGCGTTAACGGCCCCCAGGCGACCCAGCCGAAGCTGTCAAAAATGGCACCTAAGCACAGCTGTTCCCAACCACGCCGCCGTTCCTACCATGCCGCCGGAAACATAGCAGGGCCACCCATTGGCCCCCGTTATAACCGTCAATGCCGCGCCTTTCGCCCATCACATGCCTGTCACCGTGGCCGGCTACATCCGGCGCGCGATGAGCAAGCCTCGCTCGCCTGAGTCGCCGACGCTTCGGCAACGCGCATTGCGCGCTCTGCAACGGGCGCGACGCGCGATCCGCGGCCGCCGCGCCGACGTGTTGTCGCCGCCTCTGCAATGGCAGATCGACTGGGACAACATCGACTGGGACAATGACGTGCCACCCTTTCCGATCTTTGCCGGCGAGGTGGCCCGCGCTATCGGCGATGCGCAAAGACACTCGCAAGCAGAGAAAAGCGAGCTTGGCTCCCTGACAACACCGGAATGAGCGTCCATGAATGCCCTTGCCCAGATTGAGCACGACGTTGCTTCCACGCTGCTCGACCTGCTCACGGGCGTGCCCGCGCCGATTGGAGAAGGTGGCCGTCTGCGCGCTCGCGCAACCCGGCATTTCGGCGGCAACGATGTCATCGGCCTGCTGATCCGGGCGCTGGCGGCGCGCTATCCGGTGGTGCGACGTCTGGCCGGTAACGAATCGTTCCTTGCGACCGCCCGTCGTTTCATTCGCGCCCAGCCGACACACCTGTCGACTGTGCTGCATTTCGGCGAGGCGTTTCCGGGCTATCTGCGAAACCTTGGACGCACGGCATCGTTCGAATACCTGGCAGATGTTGCCGAGATCGAAGCTGCGCGCGCCCGTGCGATGCGCTCTGCCGATGCCCGGCCGATCGGCAGGACCGCATTGGCGTCGCTGTCGTCCTCGCGCATGCGCGAGCTCCGCGTGCTGCTGCATCCGTCGGTGTCGCTCGTGACGTCGCGTTTTCCGATCGTGACGGTCTGGGCGGCAAATCAGACTGACAACGGCGACGGCCTTGTTCCGCAGTGGGGGCCGC
>Ga0137394_10003305_pt1 | contig 12074 bp, 12 predicted proteins | sample czobulk116metaG_FD_108278 | JGI IMG/M metagenome (GOLD analysis project Ga0137394, IMG submission 108278) | Vadose zone soil microbial communities from Angelo Coast Range Reserve, California, USA - czobulk1.16 metaG | ecosystem: Environmental > Terrestrial > Soil > Vadose zone | place: USA... | reverse complement strand
GGGGAAATAGGCGGACTGGTGTTTCGCGGTGACGGTCGCTACACAAACATGATGGCGTTCTATGGTGACCGACTCCAGGAGCTTTCTTTGGACAAGCCTCTCAAAGCCTCCGGCAAAGTAGCCTTGCGCCGCGCGGTCAGCGACAGCGACGTACTTTTCGGTTTTTTTCACGCCGAACACAGCCTCGACAGTGGCGGCACAGATAAAATCAGCACCCCGCCCGATTTCCTGGGTGTCTCGATTGGAGGTCCAAGCCGGGAAGGTTTTATGTTCTCGCCCGCTTACCGGCTTCACAACACGGAAAGGAAAAACAGCGACAAGGGGCCTTACATTTATCCGAATGGAAAAGCGCGCGATTGGACATTTGAATATCGACCCGGTCCTGGCGGTCAGGCCGGGGTTATGGTTGCAAGTTTGGATGGTGAGAAAGTTCGACTGGACATTCCTTCAGAGCACAAGGCTGCGGGCGCTCATTTCAATCGCTTTGGGCTGATCAGCACGCACATAGATGGGAACGTGCAGCACATTTACTTCGACGACCTCACCTATACCTGGAAGGCAGAGGATTAGGGGTTCGGTCGGTGTTCGGGAAGAACGGCCCACAAGTTCACCGGCTTGAGGCTCATTCCGAATCTCAAGAAGCGAACGCTGCTGTCAGCAAAAGCGAAACACGCCCCGTGTGAATGCCTCGTTTGGTCGAGGACTGTCAATTGGTTGTCGGTGCGCAGGTCCATCAGAAAATCGCCATGGCCTTCTTCCTTTTCACCAAAGACGACTGTGTCGCTCGGCTCGCGAATTACCGTTTCAGGCATGATCTCGAAAATGACGGGCTGCGGGAGGCTATCGAAATAGTCGGTCCAGGCATTGATAACGTAACTGCGCGGCGCTTCGTCGGCGGAAGCCGAGTTGTTGGCTTCGCCGGAAATGGAAGTATCATCGGGGCAAACCAGGACCTTGAGACTGAGATAACTCGAGCGAAGCGCCTCGGGCCATTTGTCCGCAGCGTTGCTGCTCGGATAGAACCCATCATTATCCTGCACATACATTGCTGCCGCCAGCCCGAGTTGCTTCAGGTCATTCATGCAGGCGGTCCGCTTCGCGCTCAACTTCGCACCGGAAAGAGCCGGCAAGAGCATCGCCGCCAGAATGGCGATAATGGCAATGACAACCAGCAGTTCTACCAAGGTGAAACCGCTCTCCCGGCGGCGCGTGTGTGCCCAAATGTCCACGGAAGGTTTTGACGCATTTTCTCCGATACGGATTCAAGGAGCATTTAGGGTTTTGCCCCATTGAAAGGAAAGTAGGATCTTTGAGACGCTGACAGCATGTCCGCCAGCAGTAATGCCTGTAAAAGGTTCGTCGAGAAAACGAGCACCAGGGAATTGCTGAAAGAGGATGGCACATGGACCATCAATGATGCAGAGGCGATGGAGTTCGATAGTTTGCGTTCGATGATCAGGACCTGCTTGCGTCTGAAGGTGGAGGACGCGAAGCTTCTGTTGCGCTTCGACGGCTCACGAACGTTGAACATGCGTTTCCAGTTGCCCCCAAGGAGCGCGGAAAACTTGCCCAAGCGCTCGATCTGAATCGAAAGGCCTTTTCCGGGAAATGACAATTTGGTTCGCGAAGCAGCGAGACTCTGATATACTGGGCTCATCGCAAGCGGAAACGCAATCCTACTGGCGGATGATTCTGAAGACGATGAGATCCTGTTTCGACGGGTCTTGCGCCTTTCAGGGCTAGCCAATCCGGTGATCCTGGTGCGTGATGGCGAGGAGGTCATCGCTTACCTGAAAGGGCAAGGAATCTATGCCGATCGAGAAAAGCATCCAATGCCCAGAATCCTCATGCTCGATCTGAAGATGCCCAAGAAAAATGGCTTCGAGGTGCTCCAATGGATGAAGTCACAACCGCACTTGAAGCATCTGCAAGTCGTGGTCTTGACCAGTTCCGAGAGGATCGAAGATATCAAACGCTCCTATGAACTGGGTGCGTTCTCTTTTTTGACCAAGCCATGCGGCGTCGAAGATCTCAAGCGCCTTGCAGAAGGCTTGAATTCTACGCGAACGGCCTCTTCCTAGGGTGCCGCTGCTTCGGGGCAGTCCGCCGCGAGATTCGATCCTGTTGACGTTGAACTTACTTATTCGGGAGAAAGCAGCCCGTGCATACTTTTTACGACACCCACGCGCATCTGGATTATCCGGATTTTGCTGGAGAGTTGCCGCAGCTCATTGACAGAGCACGGGCCGCCGGCATTACACGGATCATCAGTATCGGCACGGACTTGGAAAGCAGTCGAAGGGCCATTGGACTGGCGGAGCGGTTTGACAACGTGTTTGCAGTTGCCGGATGGCATCCCAGTTATGCCAACAAGGCGCCCGAGGACCTTCGCCCGGAACTCCGTGACCTGGCAAACCACCCCAAAGTGGTCGCGCTGGGCGAGACCGGACTTGATTATCACCGGCTCCCGAGCGGTAGTCGCGAATTGACCAGCGAAGAAGACCACCGGTATCAGCGAAACCAACTCCGCATTTTCCAACAACAACTCGAAGTGGCGGCGGAGCTTGGGCTCAATTGCGTGATCCATCAGCGCGATGCCATGGAGGATACGTTCAAGGTGATGGAGCGCTTTGCCGGACGGGTTCGCGGCGTCTTTCACTGCTTCTCCGACACGCCCGCTGCCATGCAGCGTATCGTCCAAATGGGGTCGGTGGTCAGCTTCACCGGCATTGTTACCTTCAAGAACGCGCAGACGTTGCGTGAAACGGTGGCTGCAACTCCCTTCGCGTCCTTCATGCTGGAAACAGATTGCCCTTATCTGGCGCCTATGCCGTATCGCGGCAAGCGATGCGAGCCCGCCTATGTGAAAGAAATCTCAGAAGTCGTCGCGGACGTGAGAGGGTGTTCGCTGGAGGAATTAAGCGCACAGACGTGTGCTACGGCAGTAAAGTTTTTTCCTAAATTGAGTTAGCTGCCTGAGCTAATACGACGCGCTGTCTTTGCCTCGCTGCATGAGTTCGATTTCGTAGCCCTCGGGAGCATCGATAAACGCGAAGCCGCTGCCGTTCTCTTTAATCACCGGGCCGTCGGAATACTTCAGGCCAAACTTCGCCAGGTGTTTGCCGAATTCATTCAGGCTCTCGACCTCGAAGGCGAGATGGGTCAGATCCGGCTGGACCTGGACTGGCCCGCTCGAAGGAAAATAGCACAGCTCGATCAATTCCTCGCTGCCGGGCGCTTTCATGAAAACCAACTCAGACCCCCGCGGCGATTTGTGTCGGCGCGTTTCTTCAAGTCCAAGAACGTCCTTGTAAAACTTGACGGTTTTGTCGAGGTCATTCACGCGGTAGCGAGTGTGCAAAAGCTTCCCTACTCTCATCGGAAGGAGGATACGTGACGGATCGGCTTCTGCAAGTGCGTGGAAACAGTCGGACAATCTTTTGTGGCATATGCAGCACGAGATTGTCCGACCGCCGTCGTACTTCATTTCGGGTTTTGGCTTTAAGTTTGAAGCGGCAACTCTATGCTCCTGTCACATGCAGCTTCGACTCATTTGTTTGTTGACCCTTTTCGCCTGCACCGCGCCGTCCTTCGGGGCGTCCGCGAAAGTGATCAAGGTCTTGCCGCATTTCCTGGACTTGGACGGCCGTCATTCCATTAGCCCCAGCCTCTACGACCGCGATGCCTACCAGGCAAAGCTGCGGCGAACACCGAAGGAACGCTCCGGATTGCGGTTTGATATTCAGTGGCGGTCGAGAGATGTTTCCGAGTTGCGGGTCCGTGTCGAAATGCGAGGCGGGCGCGAAAAGGAGGTCACCCAGGCATTGCTGGAAACAGCGGCCAAACATGTCGCTGGATTCAGCAAATGGACCGCGCTGACGCTTTCGGGGGACGAGTACAGGAAATTCGGAGAGTTAGTGGCCTGGCGAGTGACACTGCTGGAGGGCGACAAGGTCATTAGCGAGAAAAAGTCGTTTCTCTGGTGATTTCCCCTCGAAAAGGGCCTGACCGAAGGTGTGGGAGCGCATACGCGCGCAGTTTGGTATAGTAGCGAGTATTTATGAGCGTGGTGATTGCGATAAGCTCGTTTCTCATTCTGGCCAAGGCAGGAGCAGAAGTTGTCCTGGGTCGGCTGAATCGCAAACATGTTCTAGCCCACCGGGGGCGCGTCCCGGACGCTTTTGCCAGTGCGGTTGATCCAGGGACTTACGCCAAATCTATCGAATACACGCTGGCGAAGAATAGGCTCGCTCAATTCGAAACAGTTTATGATACCTGCATCCTTTTGCTTGCTCTGTTCAGCGGGCTTTTGCCGTGGCTGTTCGCCTGGTTCAGCAAAACATTCGGCACGTCGGTCTGGGCCATGGCGGCCTTCTTATTTGCAGTCGGCGTGCTGCTGAGTCTGCCGGGACTGCCGGTCGGTTGGTACGCTCAATTTGGACTCGAGGAACGCTTTGGCTTCAACACCACCACGCAAAAGCTTTGGTGGATCGACCGGCTCAAAGGCCTGCTCCTGGCCATGGTGTTGGGAGCGCCCTTACTTGCGCTCGTGTTAAAGCTCGTAGACTGGGCGGGGCCCTCCTGGTGGATCTGGGCCTGGGCGTGTGTGTTCGTATTTCAACTGCTCATGTTGGTGCTGGCGCCTTCGCTGATTATGCCGCTATTCAACAAGTTCACACCCCTGCCTGAAGGAAGTTTGCGCGAGCGCTTGCTCGAACTGGGTCGGCGAACCGGCTTTCACGCGCGGAATATCCAGGTGATGGACGGCAGCAAACGTTCGCGGCATTCGAACGCATTCTTTACCGGCTTTGGTCGATGGCGAAAGATCGTGCTGTTCGATACACTGGTGCAGCAACTATCCGAACCTGAACTGGAAGCGGTGTTGGCTCACGAAATCGGCCACTACAAGAAGAAGCACATCCCGAAAATGGTCCTTTTTTCAGCGGTGAGCCTGTTCGTCGGCTTTTATATCATTTCGTGGCTGGCGCAGCAAAGTTGGTTCGTGGTTCCGTTCGGTTTCAGCAGCGGAGGCAGTATCGTGCCAGCCCTGCTGCTCTTCGCCTTGTTGAGTGGAGCAGTCACATTCTGGTTTTCACCGCTGCTGCACTTCTGGTCGCGGCGGTATGAATATCAGGCCGACCGCTACGCGGCCGAGGCGATGGATGAAATTGATTCGCTTTCCGGCGCCCTGCGGAAGCTCAACGAAAAGAACTTGAGCAACCTGACGCCGCACCCGGCCTACAGCGGCTTCTACTACTCACACCCGACGCTGCTTGAACGGGAGCGCGCTTTAAAGGCGCTGCCGGCGGCAAAACGGCCGCTGCAGATGGCTACTTGACCTGGCGGATGCAATTCTGCTGGCCGAACCCATTGGGCCGGCGATCAGGGCATTGTTCGTCATCCTGCCATTGTCCGTCGACAAGGAAACGGTATTGATATTCGCCCGATTCCAGTTCAACGCTCGCCTTCCAAGTACCGTCTTTCTGCTTTTTGAGAGAAATGGGATTTTGCTCCCATTCGGTGAAATCACCGACCAACATCACGTTGTCTGCGGTCGGTGCGAAATAGGTGAAAGATTCCTTTCTTGAAGAGGGATCCTTCTTTGGGCCTGATTCCTTCTTCTTAGCGGGGTTTCCCGACTGATAAGGGTCCTTCTTCCGATCCAGTTCCATCACCGTCGCTGTTGCTGTTCGCGCCATGTAAGCCTTCCTTTCCAGAACGCTTTTTTTTTACGTCCTCTACTACATTGATCAAGGCAGCATAAAGGTCAAGAAACAAGTCCGGAAAAAGCTGACGGAAAAAAACAAAACCGCTTGAGTATGGCAAGCGGCTTGAATCGCACCGAGACTACGGCAACTTCAGCTCGAGAGCGCTCCCGCTCCGGTGGCTGGGGTGCTCTGGCTAAACACCAGTTTGTTTTCGGCGACAGTCACTTGCACCGGTTCGCCTTCGTGCAAGCTGCCCTTGAGAATCTCTTCGGCCAGAGGGTCTTCGAGAAAGCGTTCCACCGAACGGCGCATCGGACGGGCGCCGTAAGTCGGATCGTAACCTTTCTCGACCAGGTAATCCTTCGCTTTTTCGTCCAGGACCAACTCGAGTTTTTTGCCTTTGAGCCGTTCCATGACTTTCTTCACTTCCAGACCAAGGATTTCGATAAGGTCTGGCTTCGTCAGCGAGCGGAAGACGATAATGTCATCCAAACGATTGAGAAACTCCGGGCGAAATTGCCGTTTGGCCTCGTCCATGATCTTGTCCCGCATTTTCTCGTAGCTGTTCTGATCATTAATCGGCGAAAAACCCATGGTCGTTTGCTTCTTAATGGTCTCAGCGCCAACGTTGGAAGTGAGCAGGATGACCGTATTGCGGAAATTCACGACGCGTCCCACATTGTCGGTCAATTTGCCTTCTTCGAGAATCTGCAAAAGCATGTTCATCACGTCCGGATGGGCTTTTTCGATTTCATCGAAGAGGACGACTGAATAAGGCTTGCGGCGAACCTGTTCGGTAAGCTGGCCACCTTCTTCATAGCCAACATAGCCCGGAGGCGAGCCAACCATGCGCGAGGCATTATGGCGCTCCATGTACTCGGACATATCGAGCTGGATCAGCGACTTGGCGTCTCCGAACATGGCCTCGGCCAATGACTTGGCGAGCAAGGTCTTTCCTACGCCAGTGGGGCCGAGCAAGGCAAACGTGCCGATCGGTCGGCGCGGATCTTTCAAATCTGCGCGCGAACGGCGCAAAGCTTTGCAAATTGCAGCAACGGCTTCCTGCTGCCCGACAACGACCTTGGACATCTCAGCTTCCATCGCCAGCAAGCGTTGAGCTTCATCCTGCTCCATCCGCTTGAGCGGGATGCCGGTCCACTTGGAGACCACGTGCAGAATGTCTTCTTCATCGACCTTGACCCGCTTCTCTTCGCGGCTGCTGCGCCAGGCCGCGAGGATGGCTTCCTGCTTTTCCTTGGCCTGCTTTTCCTTGTCGCGCATGGCGGCGGCGCCTTCGAAATCCTGCTCCTTGATCGCCTTTTCCTTGCGCGTCTTGATTTCTTCAATCTCGCTTTCGAGATCTTTGATCTCCGGTGGCCGAGTCATGGCGCCGATGCGCGCCCGCGAGCCCGCTTCGTCCATCAGATCAATGGCTTTGTCGGGTAGATAGCGGTCGGTAATGTAGCGATCCGAGAATTTGACGGCGGCTTCGACTGCGGGATCGGTGATCTCGGCTTTATGATGTTCCTCGTACTTCGGCCGGAGTCCCTTAAGAATCAATACGGCTTCCTCAACCGACGGCGCTTCGACTTTGACACTTTGGAAGCGGCGCTCCAGGGCGGCGTCCTTCTCGATGTACTTTCGATACTCATTGAGGGTGGTGGCCCCGATGCATTGCATTTCGCCACGGCTCAAGGCCGGCTTGATGATGTTCGAGGCGTCCATCGTGCCTTCGGCCGAACCTGCCCCGACGATTGTATGCAACTCGTCGATGAACAATATGATGTTCTTGGCTCGCCGAATTTCGTCCATCACGGCTTTAATGCGCTCTTCGAATTGGCCGCGGTACTTGGTGCCAGCGACCATCAACGCCAGGTCCAGGGTGATGACGCGCTTTTCGCGCAACAGCTCGGGAACATTGCCTTTGGCGATTTCCTGGGCCAATCCCTCGACAATGGCAGTTTTGCCCACGCCCGCTTCGCCTAAAAGCACCGGATTATTCTTGGTGCGGCGGCAGAGGATCTGGATGACGCGCTCGATTTCGTTTTTGCGACCGATCACCGGATCCATTTCGCCTTTTCGGGCGATCTCAGTGAGGTCCCGTCCGAACGCTTTGAGAGCGGGAGTTTTGACTTCTCCCTTCTTCTCAGCCGGCGCCTTCTCGGAAGATTCTGCCGAGGCGGAAGGTTGATCTTCCTGGGCGCTAAAATTGGGATCGAGTTCCTTCAATATTTCCTGGCGTGTTTGTTCGATATCGACGTCGAGATTCTTCAGCACGCGAGCCGCGACGCCATCGCCTTCACGGAGCAAGCCCAGGAGAATATGTTCGGTACCGACGTAGGTATGATTTAAAGCTTTAGCTTCTTTGGCAGCGAGAGCCAGGACCTTCTTCACACGCGGCGTGTAAGGAATGTTGCCGATCATTTTCTGATCGGGACCGGTGCCGACTTGTTTCTCGACCTCCATGCGCACCGTCTCCAGGTCGAGACCAAGCTTCTGCAAGACATTCACGGCTACGCCCTGGCCGAGCTTGATCAAGCCGAGAAGCAAGTGCTCAGTGCCGACGAAATTATGATTGAACCGGTCGGCTTCTTTACGGGCCAGCGCCAGGACCTGTTGGGCGCGGGGCGTAAAATTGTTCATGGCTTCATCGCTCATATATACGTATTAATAGGCCAGAGCCTTACTTTGTCCAGTATTCAAGCTCCGAGGCAAAGCGGCTGGCTGCTCGCCACAATATGCGCCCGGATGGCGCACAATTCAACTGCTGCACGAACGATTTCCTCAAGCCGCGTCGCATTTTTCTTTCGGCAATCCGCTGCCGAAACTTCGGTCCAGTCTGAGTCTGCCTGCCAGGCAGCACAACAAGATTTGTGCCGAAGCCGCGGAGGAAAAGTAATTGGGGTTGATATTGACCGGTCTTGACCCCGCGACCGAGCGGCAGGCCTGCGCTCAAGCCGCTCCAGGAGTCAATTCGACTGTTTGTCGGATAACAACCCGGCGGGACCGCCGTTGGACTTCGGTTTGGGCCGGCTGACGTTGCGTAGCCGCTCGCGCAACATGTCCGCACGGAGCAAATCGCGCTCTTCGGCACTGAGTTTTTCTGAAAACCGGCGCTGCAAGTGGGCTGGCTGGGTCAGGATGAACAATTCGTCCACCATCCAACGCTCGACGTCGGTGAAAAGGTTGAGATCCACTCCCAGGCGGGTCAATGACAGCAGGTTCATGGTCTCCTTCGAGGAGATGCTGTGCGCATTGGCCAGAATGCCGTAAGCCCGTCCAATATGGTTGTAGACCGATTTCGGCTTCTTTTCGAGCAACATGGCCCGGGCGTTCTCCTCGTGCTCGATGATCTGGGCCAAAACCTTGTTCAGCCTCTCGACGATATCGCTTTCGGCCTCGCCCAGTGTCATTTGGTTGGAAACCTGGAAGACGTTCCCCAGGGCTTCAGTCCCCTCTCCATAAAGGCCGCGGACAGCCAACCCGAGCTTGTTGACGGCTTGAATTATCTGGTTGATCTGCTCGGCCAGCACCAAGCCGGGAAGGTGGAGCATGGCACTGACGCGGATGCCGGTGCCCAGGTTGGTCGGGCAAGCGGTGAGATAACCGAGATCGCCGGTGAAGGCGTAGCTGAGCTTTTTCTCGAGTTTGGAGTCAATCTGGTCAATAGCGTGCCAGGCCTGCTTCAACTGCAAACCAGGCCGCAACGCCTGCATCCGGAGATGATCCTCTTCATTGATCATGACGCAGAGCGATTCTTCACGATTCAGGACCAGGCCGCTGCCGGCATTCTTGGCCGCATGTTCCCGGCTGATGAGGTGGCGCTCGACCAGGATGTTCTTGTCCAGGACGGTCAAATTGTCCATCGACTCGGAAAAGGCATCGGACATCTGCGGCAAGGACTCGACGGCCGGCCGGATTTGCTCGAGGGCTTTGACCCGCTCGGCCTTCTTGGCCCAGCCGGGGAAAGCCATGCCCTTTAAATTGCGGGCCAGGCGAACACGGCTGGAGAGCACAATCTTATTATGCGGTCCTTCGCGCCGAGCCGATTCGGCGGCAGAACTGAGAAACTCGTGAATATTCATCGATTTCTCACTCATGGCGTGGCGCTCAATTCTCCCAGCTTTTCGCGAGTGGTCTTGATTTCATCCCGCACCTGGGCCGCTTGTTCGAAATCCTCTTCGGCAACGGCTTTATCCAGCTTCTTTTGGAGATTCTTCAACTTTTCCGACAGATCGCGGCTTTGTTGCAGTGATTGAGGCACCTTGCCGATGTGCTTGGTCCCTTTGTGCATAGTCTTGAGTAACCCTTCGAGCCCCTCGGCAAAGGTGACATAGCACTCCGAGCAGCCAAGACGGCCTGCCTTTTTGAAATCGGCCTGCGTAAAGCCGCAGTGAGGACATTTGGTGTCGGGATTGCCGCCCTGCGTAATCTCCTGGGAAGCGCCCAGGCCGAGCAACAGATCGGCGAGGGAGAAGCCGGCGGGATCGTTCACCCCCTTTTGTTTGGCGCAATCATCGCAAAGGTCGACCTTCTGCATCTTGTCTCCAACGATCTGGGTCAGATGCACTTTGGCGTCCTTCTCTTTACAGATGCAACAAAGCATAGTGGCTATTGGTATATCGACCCTTTTTGAGGTCGAGTCAATTTAGGTTTTCCGCCCGCACAAAGCAAGAAAGGTTAGGCCGAACTGACCATCGGCCCAAATCGGTTGCGTGACAGGGCACGGCCCGTTAAAATTTCAATGTGAGCTTTAAAGAGATCGAGCGAGAGGTGCTGGCCTTCTCGGACCGTGAGAGGGCTGCCTTGGTAGCCACATTGCTCGATACACTTCCGGATCCCGAAACAGACGTTTCGGACGCCGAGGTGCGCCAGCGAGAACGCGAACTCGACAGTGGCACCCCATCACTCATGATGAGTTCGTGCGCCGTGTACCACCGGTCCGTACAAAAGGATGTTAACGCTATTCTTCGCTCTATGACCATATTTCCCCAGCGCTTGGAGGTGAGCTGGCGGTAGGACACATTCCCCGCAGGAAATTCATATGAACATTAGGTCGAGATTTCTGATCGTTGCGGCCGCACTCGTTCTGGTCGAAGCTGGTCTACCTGAGCACACCGCGGCGCAGGCCGACATTCGCTGGCAGCTTGAGGAATTGACGCAACAGATCGGCAAGCAACCCAGTAACGCCGAACTTTATCTGAATCGCGGGGACCTCTACCGCGCGCAAGAGAAATGGGATGCCGCGCAGGCCGATTTTGATTTTGCCTGGGCTCTCAACCCGAAACTCGACCGCGTCGATTTTCTACGAGGACGGATGTTCCTGGAAGCCAACTGGCCGATTTCAGCCAAGCTTGCGCTAGACCATTTCCTGGCGAAACAAAGCAATCATGTCGAGGCGTTGGTCCTTCGAGCGCGAGCCCTGACCAAACTGGAAAGCCGCGTGGCTGCGGCCCAGGATTACACCCGCGCGATCCAACTCACGACGGAATCGCGGCCTGATCTCTATCTGGAGCGAGCGCAGGTCCTCTCAGCCGAAGGCGAAACGTACCTTAAAGAAACATTGCGAGGCCTGGACGAGGGAATCAAGAAGCTCGGCCCCCTGGTTTCTTTGCAGCTCGGAGCCATCGATCTGGAAACCCAATATAAACGCTACGACGAGGCCCTCGCTCGGATCGAAGCCGTCGCTGCCACAAGCCCGCGCAAAGAGACGTGGCTGGCGCGCAAAGGCGAAATCCTGCAGCAAGCGGGAAGGAGCGAGCAGGCGCGCGGAGCTTTCAACGCGGCGCTCGAGGCCATCCAGTCTCTGCCCGCCGGCCGGAGGAACGTCCCGGCGATTGCAGAGCTGGAGGCGCGAGTCCGAGAGCAACTTACGACTTTGAAGTAGCGGCTAGCGTTTGAACTAGCCCTACCAGTCCTCGCGGTCAGAATGAGCCAGTGGCTCAGGGAGCCTGGACCCGGTAAAACCGAGCCTGACTGTTTGGCCTTGCGTCCTCGAACTCGAATTCTCCATCACCGAGATGGCTGGCGGCGCCGACCCGCTCCCAATGGACCATATCACTCGATGATTCGATGACATATAATTGGCCCGCGCCGCCTGAGAAACTGATCACCACACCGTGTGCGCGGCTGTGTGCTTTGATGGCGAGCTTCGGCTTCGCCGCTGGATCAACATGGAGGAGCAGGGGTGGTATTCCGGCGACACGCACGTGCATCGCCCGCTCGCCGAGCTGCCCAACCTCCTCCTGGCCGAGGACCTGAACGTGGCGTTTCCCCTGATCTACTGGGTGACCGAGGCGTTCGCGCCGCCGCGGACCGGCCTCCGCAGCACCACCAAGGACGTCGCGGCGAAGCCGCGGTTCGTGG
>Ga0137394_10003304_pt1 | contig 12076 bp, 20 predicted proteins | sample czobulk116metaG_FD_108278 | JGI IMG/M metagenome (GOLD analysis project Ga0137394, IMG submission 108278) | Vadose zone soil microbial communities from Angelo Coast Range Reserve, California, USA - czobulk1.16 metaG | ecosystem: Environmental > Terrestrial > Soil > Vadose zone | place: USA... | reverse complement strand
TGGGAGTACGATCAGACATAGTGGTCTTTATTGAAGTGACTGTGGGGACTTACAGTCTCATGCGCTCGTCTCGGCTGAGTCCGCGAATGGCCTTTCTAACTTCGGCTTCGTTGAACTCGCCATTAGCCTCCTTTTTCAGAGCTTTCATCAAATCAGGACCTTCTCCGTCGTTACTTTCGCCAACCCCACGATATCCACTCCAATAATCAGCTTCTCCACGGCCAGCACATACACAGAAGTCATCGCCATCGGTCACCAGAGATGCCGTCCCGGTGTCCACCCGCTGCCGTTCGCGTTCACGTAGAACACGCACCTCAGCTTGTAGTGCATGGAGTTGAGCCGCGGTAGCTGCCTGTGCCCTTTCAAGAAGTCGCTTGTAGTGAAGAAGCTTCCTCGTATGTACGGACAGCAGCGTCTTGAGGCCATCTTGAAACTGGACGACGATTAACATCAGTGCTAGTCGGAGGCATCATATTGAGTATGCTCACCTCCTCGTCCACGTTCTCATCTTCAGCTTCAGTTACCATCTCAAGTGTCATGTCATCACCATCCCAGATCGACATAGAGCCGGTTAACTCATCATCGCCATTGAGTTGATGGAAGTCAGGCTGCCAGGGAGGAGGCGTAGACATGGAGATTGTGGATCGGGCGGATCCATCTCGTGACGAGCCGTTGATTTGCGATGCTGCGCCGGATCTCCTTGATGACGATTCCGTATCAATGGCTCCCGGTGAGGGCTGTCGCGGTGAAGACTTAGCCTTATTGAATTGTGGACTGGGTGTCGTAAGATTAATTGACGGTGACGAAGCGGAGAGACTTGTGCTCAGAGGGTCCTTCACACGAGATCGCTCAAGAAGGGTGCTCAAGGACTGGACACGGGAGCGCGGAGTTGACGGCACCACCGGTGGTGCGTTTTTGGGCGACGAATTTGTGGTCAAAAAAGGGTTACTTGAGCGCGTGGTACGAGCGGAGCCAGCTACGGATAGTGAAGCTCTGGATGTTACTGAATCGCGCTGAGGCGCGGGTATGGCACGTGGGGGAGCCGAGATTATGGGCGAACTGACAAGGGAAGTGGACCGCGAGTTACTGACAAGCCCATGGGCAGGTGCTGACTGACGTCGAGTGGAAGAGAGTGTTGGGATAGAGGTGGACATACGCTTGGCCCGGGCAGGATTCACGCCACCGGAAGAGGGTATGTCCCCCGCATCGACGTTTTGAGGCGTCACTGTAGTTGTATTACTGACATCGCTTATGAGCGACGCGTTAGAAATAGTTCTTGATTTCGGAATGCTCCCGATCCCCGCTACCAGAGAACGCCGGGATATGCGGGAAGGGGTCTCCGACTGGGTTGAGGGCCGTTTTGTGGACATTGTGGGAAATGGTACGAGAACGACTATAGATACCCTGGCTTTGGACGAACCCAGGTAAAAGAAGCGCCAAGTAAAGTACTCGTGGGCAGCAATTCAGAAGTACCCTGTTGAAGATGTGTTGGCTGATTGTAGTGAGTGAGGCTGGGATATGCAAACGCCGTGTTACTTACAATGCGAAGTGAGGAGATCCAGACAGGTGTAGGATCTGGAATCCGTGGTGCACTGGAGGGAGGTGGGATGAGAAGGAGAGTTGGTATGGTAAAAGAGTGTGTGAGTTGCACGTTGGTTAATATTACCAGCCTGAGGGCATGTGTCGTCGAAGCTTCGGCAACGAAAACGCGTCGCAGTTTCTCAGTTTCTCACTCACGTGCTCGTATTCTTATCTAACAGATTATCTCTACTGCAGCACAGATGACAACAATGCGTAAGAATTTAATCTGGGAGGCCCCAGGAGTACACCTGTCCGTCGCTATTTCCATGATACAGCCGCTCCCTGGAAGTATGTGAAAATAAGCACAGGCGCCGGGTGAAGACCATCACAGACGTACCCTGCGAATCTCAAAGCGGTAATGGCACTTGGTTGCTCTGCCCTCAAGATCCTCAACGTGATAAACTCCCACCGCGCTGTTTCCCCCTGTGGCGTGTTATTTGTGTTCCAAGTCCTGAGCGTAATCTTTCCATCTGGTGACCCAGTGGCAAGGACTCCCATGCGAGAGTACTCCCGTTCGTGGAAGGCAAGAGAAGTGATTGTAGGGGGCACGTGTGGGAGTGTCGCTGAGAAGTCGAGGTCAATGCTGGCGATGGGTCTGGCGTTGATCGTGTGTAGACACAACTTTTGTCGTGAACACGTCGCAATGTATCCCTGCGAAGCGTGTCATCGGCTCCGTAAAACCAAGAAGAGGAATAACGCACAGTGCTCTCATTAATGGTAGCCAGATGAACTCCAACGCCACCATGCTCTCCATGCCAGATGGATCTCATATAGACTGCCCTGTTTAGATCCCATAGCGCAGCGCTTCCGTCCTTCGACCCACTAACAATTACAGACCACGGTCTTGAAGCAGCCACACAGAGAATTATGTCCCTGTGCACCCGCATCATGTTCGAGAGCGATATGCTCAGGGCGTTCGATCCTGAACTGCTACGTAAAACGCGCCAGAGCCGGACAATATTGTCTTGAGACCCAGTAATTAGATTCTCCGAGTCCGCGAAGGTGGCACAGGTGCACTCGATCCCCTCAATAACTTGGACAACCTATTTGGTTATTAGCCCAGACACGAGCTATAGTCACGACATTGACGTACCTGACCGTCGATCGAAATGCGTAGCTGACTAGCCGCCGCCCTACCACTGCGACTAAATCCCCACTCCACTTGTTCGTGTGGATGAGAAGGCACAGAGACTATGCCAGCGGGGTGCGGGAATATCTTTTCCCCCAAAGCGTCAGCCATTAGGTTCTGGACAGCAACGCCTTGGTGAAGGCCTGCAAACAGCGGTACATAAATCGCATTGGCGGTGTAAAGGGATATTTACCTCGAGCAGCGGGTCGTGTTCCTCGAGTCAAGAGATCATAATTCTCTTCAATCCCATGTGAGATTCCAAGGGGCAGTGATAAAGGCCCTTGCGTGAAGCGCTGAGGATGTGGTACGCCAAACAGTTTCCGGGGCGTTTGGCCAACTGTTATGGTCTAAGGGGGGGAAGAATGTACAGGCCTCTGATTGTGAACTCACAGTTATGGATAATGCCCACTGTTGCTTCCCGTTCAAGCTCATCCGTGATAGAGTCCAAGTCTGTTCAGGCATTGATCGTCATTGATTCGCATATGATAGGCCGGCCCGCACCTATGGATCCTTCGTAGCTTAGAGGATGAAACACGTTCAAGGCAGAGGGATCACGCTGTTTGCAGCCCCAGATAAGGTCAATCCAAGCAGGCAGATTTTCGCTGACGTAGTCACTCTCCAGTGCCTAGGCTATCGTCAGTGCTACCGAAGAAAAGGCCGGAAATGAAAATCACTCGGCGATTCATAACAATGAATAAGTGGGGATCCCCCTTCGCCCATGGGGGCAGTACGACGTGATGTATTCGTTCACCCGTGTTTTGTTGAACACCGAAGTCAAGGTTCGCCGAGTTCTCTAAGAATCTATCAAGGGAATTCATCACTATCCGTTGACTAACTTGGTCCCGGACTTACTCGGGACATGTGTAGAATTCAGGGATAAGCTCTCGGACATCCCCTCTGATGTCTTGAGATGCTGAACTGTATGCTCTATGGATATTGCTTTCCAAGACGTTAGAAGTCGTTGAAGTCAGAGGAACGGAACCGCACCTGAAAAGGCGATCGGGTAAATCCCAATCTCCACCCTGACAAAAGGTTAAGATGGCCCTTCTGTATGGGTCTGATCTCACCTGTAGTGTCTTGAACATATTTGTAAACGGCGCCAACCTGATTAAGTAATGGCACACAATCATCGAGGAGCTAAAGTGAGTCCCATAGTGGAACGGCTTCTCGCCGACACTCTCTAGATTCTCATAGCGCGACTGAGCTGCCTCACACCTTGCTGGGGTCAGTGCGCCCATCGGCTGTGTCAGACTTGATATCCAATCAGTCTCCGAAGCCATGGGATTGAGGGAACCGAAGACTCACTCCCTGAAGGTACTTTTCGACGAGAGGTCCAAAGTTTCAGATTCATAGTCTTGCAGTACCCACGCTGAGGCAATATAGATAAGCGGTGGTCCCAGTCCAGGAAAATGACATACGGAATACTGGGTATTGTGTAGCATCGCTCGGCGTGCGACCCGAAATCTGATTGAGGACGCTCAAATATGTGAACTGTAAGAGAAGTAAGAAGACGGTATGTAAAGTCGAAGACTAACGAACGTTACTAATTTCTCTGGCCTGCCACTTTCGCTGAGCTGTCGACAGCTCATCTGCACGGAATCCGGCGAAGACTCGTGCGCCTATACTTGCAAATGGGGATTTGAGGATACTAGGGGTGAAGCTAGTGGTGAGACTGGGAGTGAGACCAGCGGTCAAAGGTGCCGGACGCCCGCTAATGGCAGACGACAGCCTCCGGTCCATGTCAGTCCTCTTCCCACGATCTGTGAAGACAAGGAGGACAGAGCGACTATCTCTGAGATAGATCTCGAGTCTCATAAGTGTTTCCGATAAGCACATTGATAATCCAGAGACGAGCGGGGACTCACGCAACATTACGGAAAAGGAATGTCCTATCGCTTATGTTGGCTATTTGTTCATATGGCCTGTCGTAGGTTGAGTTGAAGCAGTAGTTGAAAGGATGGCCTTACCATCGCTGAGCTCGTTGAATACCGTGTAATTCCAGAATGCTGCCAGGAACGAAGAGCAAACTTCGAGGAGCATCTTGTGCATCAATTATCTCGCCGTCATCATTTTCTACTAGACCCTCGAGGATGTAGAAGTGTGTATTCCCGCAGATTAAGAGACCAGCTAATACCACTGAGCATACTCATCATCGATTCCGTGATGGACTCACGAGAAGAATCAACCCCCGTGATTCGTGCGACAGTACTGACGGCCTCAATTACATCTCCTGGCTCTAGCTCGTGACGCACCCTACGATGCTTGTCGTCCACGACATCTTCTGCTAACTGACGATTATCTGGAAATAATTTAGCATCAATTTTGGATGTGACTGGAACATTAGCATTACCGTCCACGTCCGTAGATGAGATTTCGTACGATTCAGCCCATGGTGGCACCTCCGCACGGAGTGAAGGTTGATCATCTGGTTGAGGTAGCTCGATGGCTCGCAGGTGGGCACTTTCATCAACCTTCGAGCTTAGCGGCGCAATCATATTCGATTCCATTTTTTTCCTGGGTATAGTGAGAAACTGCGCAACGGATACAAACGAAATCCTCCTACCGCACTCTATATGGACCTTCGGTCTCATCTAGTCGCCATGCATGACGGAGATTTGGTATTTCCCAGAGCCCACGCTCGGCAGAGAGTGGGACCACCCAATCGTTCAGACGTGACATTTGGCGGTTCTCTTCCTTCCTAAAGTGCAAGTCAGGATACCCTTAGGTTGTAACAAGGGAGTCTTACAGGTCCAAAAGGTTTTTACGCAGTCGTTTGAGCTCCGTCAAGATGATGGTAGCACGCCACTCTTGTATTCGAGTCATCGACTTCTGGACGGTGCGTTCGCCAAGTTGCAGGCTGAATCTTGCTGTCGCAAAGCGATGCCGGCCTGAGCACCGCTCGGTGACTAATGAAGGATCAATCTTTGTGCGCTGGTAACTCCCGCCGTTGATTAGTTGTTCGGCCTTTTGTAAAATGTCCAAGATCTGCAGATAATGTCATGCCTGTACGAAACGCGGGTGAAGCAGACATACCTCGTGCTTCTGGGGCCCCACAACAGCATGGTCCAAAGACAGGGTCAGACCAAAGTGCATAAGCTTTTCGCATATCCGTATGTGGTTTTGGGAAATTTCGCTAGCTGATGCGAAGGGTTCCACAAATGACCGAAATGCCTGGATAAATGATTGTGTTGTCTGTTGCGACTCGAACAATTGTCGAAACGTGGGACAGGAAGACTGCAAGAGGACAAGCTCTTCGAGGATTGTTTCGGCATAAGCCATGGAGCGACCGACTTGCCCATTTGATCATATCAATAAGAATGCCTCAAACTCCAAACAGACCATAGCACGCACCACCTTCGATTACCTCAATGTCTTGGGGAGGTGAATCTTGGGCCGCCTCAACAAGCATTCTAGTCAAGGAACTCAGGATGGCAGGAAGAATATGGGGACAAGCCACAACCGCTCCCTGATCCTGAGTCTGATCCATGAGGATGCCAAACGCCGCAGAATGGATGTTGCCATCCCAAGCATTGGGAAGGATGGTCTTCAAGATCGTCCATCCGCTGACAAGCTCAAACTTCCGAATGAAAGACTTGGACTTGTTTAAGCTAATTGTAATGAGGTCAAGTACTTGTTTGGCAACGAAGGATGAAGGTTTATCCCCAAGGAGAAGCAGATAGACACGAGTCGGGGGAAGGGTAACAGAGAAGCGCGTATAGCAGTCAGTGGATCCAGACATGATTGAGACGAAGACCTCGAAAAGTTGTTCCGCCCTTTCACGGGCATGGTCACGGTCGAAATGGGACAGAACGGACTTCGGGGAGGAGACCTCTGACGTGGCTTGACAAGACATTCAGAGTCGCACCAGACGGCAGTACATTGCACTTACCATCGTGGAGATGGGCAGCTAAATAAGACAATACAGGCTTGATGGTGTCTTCAGCAAGGAATGATGACTCCATCACCGCTTTAAATGACTTCAAGAAATGTGGTACGGTTTCAGCCTCATAAAAGGAAGTCTGCCAGACAAACAAGAACCGGCGCGTGAGGCCCATTCCAGAGAGCCGTTGATTCAGATTGAAGTCTCTGTACCGACTTGTTACGACAAGATCGATAAAGTGTTCAAGATGAACACGTTGAATTTCACCACGGGTCCTCGACCAGAGCTCAAAATCGAGGGCAATAAAGCGGTAAGCAACGGGGTTGGTAATTGTTGAGTGGCTGCAAATAAAAAGTGAGAACGGAACAGTAATTAGGCTAGCCATCACTGACTCCGGAGCCTTGAAATTCACGCCTAGAAATTCGAAGATAGTCTCGTAACTTGTCAAGTTGATCAACTCCCTCTTCTTTCGCAAAATCTCAGTTAGAACCTCATATCCCCCTAGATGATCTCATAAGAACATTGTACTTAGAGAAGGATGTTGACGTACGCATGCGTTCCATGTCCTCTGAGTTCTGCCAGCTATTCCTCAGTCCGTCGATGAGTATACCAAGTGTTCGAGAGAGCTCGTGCGGTGTCTGTTCGGGATGGCTGAGCTTATTCTCGGAAGATTCGAGATAGCAATACCTTTGCTAGTTGGATCAGTCGTAAGGCTACGGCCACCCCGCCAATTTCCCATATGGTGGTGTCAATGCAGTAGGCTTTTGTTGGGTGCACATTACCATCTTTCGTGAAGAGGCTCAGAGTGGTAAACGCGCCATCAGCACGCGGCATATACGCTGCGGGACTAAACGAGAATACCACAGACGCTTCGTCTATTCCGATCCCATCATTTATAGCTTTCACCAGGGCCACTACGTCATGTGTTATCCCACCCTTGGATGAGCGGAGGTTGGACAAAAAAATGTTGAGCGAGGTGGATGCTTCGTATGTCAAGAACTTGGCAAGAGTTTTGGATTGAAAGATCGCATTATATCTGGGCCCGAGATGATGAATAAACCGAGGAAGATGGTCTCCTAGACAGAGTCTTAGACCAACATGGAAATACCATAGACGTACGAATCATACCGAGGGGTATGGATAACAAAGTGGCTGAAGCCATGCACCAACTCATGCTTGCTTCCTCCGAATCGTCTCCGATCACATACGTACCAGTCTGCGCGGCCATTTCTAGCCGAGGGTAGGCCCAGCTCATAAGGTCGACTAGAACGCCATCAACAAAGAACCCTGGTGCGACGATTAGATGGGTAGAGGTAAGGAAGAAAATAGCGCGAACGTAGATTGGGGTGTGGCCCTCGATGCGGGTAATGGACCACAGCGATATGAAACCACCGAGATTTTGGAAAGCTGGATTTTGTTATAACCCCAGGAGGAGGCTGGCCATAGCTCCATAGCTCCAATCGACCATCTACACGGATCTTGACATGAAATAGTGTTTGCGATGATATGCGGAAGGAAAAAATAGTTTGTGGTTCCTGTGTAGGGTATCGCTCGAGCCAAATCCAAATCTACACACGGAAGGGCCTTCAGTCGTGGAAATCGCTGCATTGACACAGACATACTAAAAGCGTAAACCCTGAGGTGGGCAACCCCTTGGTATTCTCCTCTTTGAATTTCAGAGCAGCACGTTTTTCGAATGAGAAGTGGTCTGGCCACCTGGACTTGATCCCTGCCCGGATCATCTCCAGGATGCTCGTATCCAGAGTCCCGTCGGGCGCAACTGCGGACTGGAACATGGCCCGCGTGTCAACTGTGGTCGCACCCAAGTCAAGAATCCGTTTCAATAGTTTCTGTATGATCCGCCGTTCCTGACTTGCGGCAGAAGAACCCTTTTGGGAAGTATAGATCCGAAAGAGACGACCCAAAAGGCTAAGACCAGAGAGAACAACTTTATTCCTGTGTTTGAGGGCCGAAAGCCGCTCCAAAAGCCTATAGACCACGTAGTGCAGCATCGAATCCTCCGAAAACTTCGGCAGAAGATCAAGGAGGATACCGATGGCACCCGGAAGTGCGATAACGCCAAGGCGGGCCTCGACATCCTTGATCCGGGAATCCAGGTCACTGTACTCAACGTCACGAAGCGACATGAAGAGGCTGGAGACAGAGAAATCGTGAAGGGCGAACGAGAAAAGGAAACCAAGGACCTGATCTTCAACCTGGGCGTCTATGACAAGTGGCTGCAACGCTTGAGCGAGGGACTCGTACCCGACGTGGGACTGAAAGAACGTAAGGACAGTTGAGATAGAAATAACGGATAATATGGCGCACCTCGAAATACCGCGAGTTCATCTCGTTATCGATCATAGCCTCGGACCCAATGACAAATACGAGGCGTGCAACCTCGATCGTATTGCTAAGAGCCTGTTCTTCACGTTCCGTAGTGGGGCTCTCCTTGCGGCACATCGGGAGAGTTGACAATATGTTTATGATAGCGAGAAAACCGTCCATTTCACGGAATACATCCTTCGTGCAGGCATTCTCCAACATAATCCGGTGCACTTCGGTCAAGACCTTGGAACGCCCTGTAAATACCAGCTAGATCGCTACGCAGAATGCCCACCTCAACTTTAGAGAGAACACCCCCCGTTGTTTTGAGCTTCTCCACAGCATTCCTCATGAGCTCAATGAGCACATCGCGCGCGAAGTCCTCGGGCGCTATGTCATCCACGTTGTCAGCTGCAGGTGTCGCGTTTGTCTCAACTCGAGGTTGTGTCTCGAATCTCGCGCGGAGAGGGGTAAGTATGGCGCTGAACATGTGTGCGGCAACAACAACACTGCACGAACACTGCCTTAATACATGCCGTTGATTGATGTGGCAGCGAGTGCTTGGCTGTGAAATGAACAAGCGTTCGGGACCGCGGGGCGTTTCGTCCCAATTTCCAATAATAATTAAAGAGTCACGTGATGGTTATGGCAGTGCAGTGGGGGGCAGTGTACAACAACAATGACAATGATGGTGCGGGTAACTAGTAGGTAGGGGTATGTGATTAAATCCTACAAGGATGGGATGTCCAACGTCCGTCAGTACGCAGTACAGCAATGTGGTACATCGAGAAAATTTACAGAAGAGAGTGCGTAGCAAATTCACTGTGAACCAGGAAGCGTTGATTTTTCCAAGGCTCGCTTGTTCCTTGCGTCAAGATAGTCTTGTACAGCGACCTCTATCTTATGCAGACGACCTTCAATCGTGGGTAACTATCACAAATGACTCGAGATCAGAACGTGTGACCGCAGGCGACTTCAACCGGTAGGACTTACGTGGTCCATAACGTCCGCTGGAAGCCTCCCTTTCTTGGCGGACCTTTCCGGACCGCTTCTCTCCCCTTCGGTCCTTTGGGTTTCGTAAGGCCGGGGCGGCAACTCTGTCGGCCCATGCTCGAAGGGAGGAGGACCCGCGGGTGCACTGCTCTCAGTATCCGGCTCGGGAGAGGGAATATCCAACGGAAATGTCATGTACATCCCACCGGAGGGGAGCATAGTAGAGTGTGTCTTTTCGGCCACATTGTGGTGTCTCCGGTGGCTCCGCTGCGGACCAACGGAATCACGGTGGGTGACGACAGTCTGAGGGACGGCGGTGCCTCTCTCGGCACTCGCAGGACGTTTTCGCTTGCCTAAACGCTCTTGCGATGGCGTGGGACCAAGGTGTGTGGACGGTCGTGATGTCCGAGCTCGGCTTGCGCTCCCAACTGACCCTCGTGCCCTGGAGCGTTGAGGACGATCTGGCCATCCGCCTGGGTGGGTGAAAGCATAGCGCATGGGTTGAGGTGCTATACCTTGTCTGTGTTCGTGTACGTGTGGTTGCGTGAATCCAGAGCTAGGGCTCGAGAGAACTGGGCTAGGAGAATGTTCGCCTTGTTGGTAAGCGGGGTGAGCAGAAGACGGTCGACTAGGATGAGCCCTAATTTGGGTCTCTGTATTGTAATAATCCAGATGAGCGAGGCACGATGCCTTAGAATGGAACACTCACCAGACAGCCCAGTGCTCCCCAGGTCCGCCCCCTCTGGTGGAAGTTGTGGCTGGTATCGAGAAGTCGGCGCCCGCATTCTCCATCCCATGGAACCCGAACCCGAAGGAGAGGCGTGACCACTTTCCAGAGCATGTTCATCCATCGAGGAGGAAACGCCGTAGAAAGATGGGACAGTAAGCGTTCCTTGCAAGGCGAGCATCCAGAGGGCCCACAAATTTTATACGTTGACTTACTGTCAAGCAGTCCATTGTGAATGGTTTAATATATGTTTGCTGAAACCCACTTTAGCGGCTGTCCATCCGTCTGAGGACTAAGCGGGTGTAATGTGCATCGCTCCGTGACGAGAACAAACCGGCATCAACATCTCATAAAAATTTGAGAGATCCACTACTGATCCACTGGAGTCAGGCAAGCGATCCCGCTTCGGGTAAGGTAGATGCCGAGTGCCTTCGGGTCACCAATTGGACTCAGGACGATCGGTTGGCCATCGGAGCCTAACATAAGTAGGTGAGTGGAAGCGCAGTCAAAGGCACTCCAGGCATGGCAGTGTTCGGAAAAGACTCGAGGATCATGATAGCCAGTGATTTTCGATCCAAAGACGACAATTGGCCATGCGCACGGAGAGCGATGAAGATCCTGAAACTCAGATGAACTCAAGGTAAGAGTCTGTACGGGCAGGATGACGTGTGTCAAGTAAGCTGCAAGCACCCATCGTGGCGGTGTCCGGAACGGGAGTATTTCCCATATTCGGCAAATCGCATCTCGGGATCATGAAAGTTTTCAAGGCTGTTCACCCGGAGCTCAGCCAACGCAGAGGTCCGAAAATTATGTCTTTATTTCCCCAAAACATATAGATTGGGCACTCCATTCTCCAAAATTTCATTATATCCTTTTCATCGGGTCATGCGCACTAATAATGAGTCGCCATGGAACCACAAAAAACTACAGGGGTAACGAATTCTGAAGTATGGAACTACTGACTGTATGAAAGCACATATGTCGGAAGAACACATTCCGGTTGTCAGGCTAACAGCACCACTCGGAGGCTAATACTAGGACAATAAGTGGTTGCCAGATGTGCTCTTAAACATATACGGTACCGCGAAGCTTTGCCTGATCCCCTTTTGGGGCTCCGATCGGACACTCCTGATCATTCCGCTCGTCGCCCGAACATCAACAGTAGTACTGATGAGTTTCTGCGAGAATGACTTAAAATAAGTCAGCCAGTTATACCGGGGCTATCAGGGGCTCCAAAGAGCGCCTGGTTTCAAGTGTGTGACCACTTTCCGCGATGAAAGTAATGGACGCGATTTACGCAGAAGTGGTTTCGGAAAGTAATACTTTCGGCGCCTATAGTTGTTGTCACATTCCCGCCGTCATTCTGGGCTCCAAGCATTCCAGCCAAGCCAAATGGCGGAGTAAGATCAAATATATTGCGCCTGTATGACAACGATTAGCG
>Ga0137394_10003303_pt1 | contig 12079 bp, 9 predicted proteins | sample czobulk116metaG_FD_108278 | JGI IMG/M metagenome (GOLD analysis project Ga0137394, IMG submission 108278) | Vadose zone soil microbial communities from Angelo Coast Range Reserve, California, USA - czobulk1.16 metaG | ecosystem: Environmental > Terrestrial > Soil > Vadose zone | place: USA... | reverse complement strand
CATTGACAGCGATCTTGAGGTCGCCCAAATACGCCGAGGCGCATTCGGCTCCGTTCGGCATCCGCAACGCTCGGATCGCCGTTCCGAACACCCCGAGCACCCGACCCTGGTCCTCAACAATGAAACAGGCTCCGTCGCCCAGAGCCCGAAAAAACAAAGTGTAGTCTTCGCCGTGCGTAATACGGAAAAATCTCCCCGGCCCGAGCGGATAGGTGAAAGGCGCTTCGAACTCGGCCAACGCACGGGCGAGCGAGGGAGAAGGAGGGCCGGAAATCTGGTGAAGCTTCATTTCTTTCTGCCCAGGGAGAGCCCGCGGTAAAAAAAACTTCGATCGCGATTGTGTAAAGCGTCGGCGGATTTGGTCTGCCATTCAAACCGCTCACCTAGCTTCTGGATGTCGAGATTCGAGTTAAGTTGCCGAATCAGCGTCCATCCCTCGGGACGCAGCGCCTGCCAGGCCAGGTCAAGGGTCGCCCGCGCATCTTCTGGAGCAAGCCAATCCAGGATGTTGGAAAGGTGAATGAAATCATAGGCTTCTTGCTGCCCTTGCAGCGCCTCGGCCATGCCGCTCACTCTCCATCGAACTTCTGGCATCCGAGTCGGGACCACCGCGTTGAGCCACGGGTACACGACATTTTGTGGGAAGCGCCCTTGCAATATCTGCCACAAATACGGATTGTCCGCCGCAGGCAAGGTCGCCAAAGCATGCCGCGTCCGACGAGCAAAGTGCCGAGAGAATGGTTCACAACGATTCCTCGCGGCTTCTTCGCCAAACAATCCGACCAGATTTGGCAGCCCCATCACCGAGTCGAACGCTCTATCGAGAGCGCGGCCCAAATCCGTCGCGGCGTCGACCCGTCGCGACTGTTCATCCGGGTCGCGGAGTTGAAGCAAAGCCGTAATCTCATCGGCTGTGTCGCTGAGCGCCTCTCGCAGCTTTAAGAAGAGGCCTTCATACCGTCCGGCCTGGTCCGGCCCCACTTCCGCCAGAAGATCAATCGGTCCCAGCGCATCGACCGGAAGATTCAATGCTTGCAACTCCCGCATTATCCGCAGCCGTCGTTGGGCCACCGGCATGGAGGCATGTCCAAGGATCGAAAGCCGTTCCCTCGGGCTGGCCGTGGTGAGCAATCGAAGCTTCAAGCGGGCCAGCGCAATCTGCGCCGGGTTCGGATCGATCAAATGCAAAAGCGAGATCTGCGGCGACGCCGCCAGCGCTGCGGCCGTACAGCCCCCCGAGGCAACCATCATGACCTCAACTCCGCCTTTCAATTGTTCAACAACCCATTGGTCGAGAGTTGAGTCCTCGCGCACCTGGGCAAAAGCGATCGGTCGGCGGGCGATACGGGGCACCCAGGAGGCAGTCGCTGTTTCCATTTGGCGCTGAAGCGATGGTCGCTCGGGCTTCAGTCCGACAAACCTACTTCGCGTGCGGTGGCTTTCAAGAATGTTCTCCGAAGCGCCAGGAACAACAGAAAAGCAACAATCACGTCCACGCCATAATGGTATCGCAAGTAAATGGTCGAGACGACCAATCCGAGCGCAGGCGCCACCATGATCCAAAATCGACGGCGAACCTCGCGCCAATCGTGGTCGAGCAGGATGCATGTGATCAGGACATGCAGGCTTGGGAAAGTGTCATAGCGCGAAGAACCGGCCGTGACCACCTTTGCGATCAGCCGCGCCGGAGTTCCACCCTCCAGCGGGTCTCTGAACAACTCCGGGTAAGCGAGCGCCGGTCCAATCGCGGGAACCAGAAGGTATCCTGCGAATCCAATGGCAAAGCCCGTGAACAGATACGCGCTCAGCCGCCGGCTCGCCGTGTTTAGACGCAGCACCGCATGCGCTACCGCAATGGGCAGGTAGACGTGGTACGTCATGTAACAGAGGCTCATTATGTCGGTAAGCCGCGGCGTAGCCGTTCGCTCGCAGAATATTGCAGGAGTATGTCCAAACATTGCCTCATCGATTGCGAGTAAAGGCCGATCGCGGAGCACCGTGCCCAGGGCGGGAGTGATGCGGGCAACCGCGCAGTAGAACCAAACCACAAACGCATACGAGGCCAACAAACGAATTCTCTGATTGAGGCTATCCGTCCTGGATCTGCACGCGAATGTCACCGACGCGTACAAGCTCAATGCCACTATCACTTCGAGGAAAACAGAGTTTAATCCGTGGGCCGCCACCACCAGACTGAGCATCGTGCCGATGCCGAGCGCGGTCAGCGCCACTTCGTGCGTTTCAAGGAGGCGCTGACGCGGAATCGGAACGCCAACTCCGTTAGCCACGCGTGTGGGCTTTCCCAAGCGGGCTGCGGCGCAGGCTCTTCGCCACGAACTCGCAGACAAACGCGAAATACGAGCGGATAAACGGCGCGCCTCGAGCCGTCAGATCGTCGCGCAACATCTGGTGCAGCCGAGGCAGGTTGTACCACGGAATGCCGGGGTAAAGGTGATGTTCCAGGTGATAGTTCTCGTTGCACATGAAGAATGCCGTCACCCGGTTTGTGAGGATCGACCGAGTCCCCAGTATCGGGTCGGACTGATGCTCCAAAAAGGTGTGCTGGCTCATCCCGCGAATGTTCACCAGCGTGTTGATAACCAGCATCGGAATCAGCCAGCCGTGCAGCAAGAACAGCCATGGGAGTGTCAATATCGCGGCCGTCACCAACAGAATCAGCAGGCAGACCTCGAAAACAATCCAGCGTCGCGCCGAGGAAATTCCCTGCCGATATCCGAGGATCGGAATCGCCACAATATAGACCGGGTAGCCGATAATGAGCCGGCCCCAATGCATCGTAAACTGGAGCCAGGTCCAGCTCGTATAATTGGCGTAGTGGTCCGGGTCTCCTTCCTGGCCGAGGTGATGATGATGTTTCAGGTGGAGCACTTTATAGGCGGAATAGTTTTGCAGGACCGGTTGCGCGCACGCGATGCTCAACGCACGATTCCACCACGCCCGAACTGATAGTGTCCCGTGAACTCCCTCATGGGTGAACAAGCTGATTCCGTGCAGCGACGCAGCGGCAGCAAGGTAGAAAGGAATGTTCACTACATAGACCCATCCGCTGCCCCGATATTCTTGCGCCAGCCGGAACGCCGTGTAAGCCGTTCCCAAATAAAGGACCAGGAAGATCAGCAACCGCACATAATGTCGGGGTCCGAGTTGGTGCAGCGCCTCAGTCAGTTTGGGATCAAAATAAACTCGTTCGCCCAAGTTGGGTTCGAGGCTTCGCGGAGATACGAGGCTTTCCCTTTTCGTGGTGAGAATAATACCTCCAAATGGCGAAATCACAAGCACGATCCCTGGCTTGTTACCTCGTGAATAGGCTTTTGTTCCGAACTTTACGTGCTCTTTGCGCTAAAGCTCTCCTCCCGCTCGTCGATCTATTGAAAGACCCCGGAAGCAGGCGCCTTGGACAGCAGCACGTCCAAATGTTCCACGCAAAGCCGCGACCACGTTTCGTATCCAGCGGGATTCTTTACCGCCTCGGACATTGGGATGAACTCAGGAGCTACGATCCCGCTGCGCCGGCCCACTACCGTTTCATCGGCCACATACATCACATGCACCACTCCAAAATGGACGTAACCAACTTCTGTGCTGTCGTCGTTGATGACCGCCACGGCTGACTCTTTCACTTCATCGACGGCGACCTCCTCCATTATTTCGCGACGCATCCCGTCCCAATAACCACGGTCTTTTGAAAACAATCCATGATCCTCCTCAGAAATATGCCCACCAATACCGACCGAATAGAGTCCATGCAGGCGTGTTTCCTGGCCGCCCTTTCCCCGGCAATATCGGAGGACCTTACCATTGCAGATCAGGAGGACATAAGGGATAAGCTGTTTGTAACGCCTATCCTTTTCGGCGTCGGTTCTGTTCAGGTAGACAAGTTGCGAAGAGGAGGTGAGAGCGGGCAAGTATTTCTGCACATCGAGGCTCAGGCCCTGAAACACTCCCAGTTCTTCGAGCAGTTTCCGCTCAAAACAAAGCACTCTTTCTTCTGTCGCCATTGGTCTATTGCCTTTTCGTATAGTTGGTCTCGATATTGACTGCCACCGCAGCGTCTCTACTAGGAAAACTTATTCTTCTTATTGACCGCCTATTCACATTATTCTGACATTGCTGGCATTTCCAAGGGATCTCTCTTACCTTCCGTCCCCGTGGAAAAGATTTTTAGAGAGTCATGAAGTTGGCGATTCCTTTTCGTCCGAAGCTGTTTGACACATTGAAGGGGTATTCTGGCCGCGACTTTGCGGCTGACGCGGTCGCGGGCGTCACGGTTGGAATTGTGGCGCTGCCCCTGGCCATGGCGTTTGCCATCGCCTCGGGCGTGAAGCCTGAAGCCGGCATTTTTACCGCCGTCATCGCCGGCTTCATCATCTCAGCGCTGGGCGGCACGCGTATCTGCATCGGAGGGCCAACGGGGGCATTCATCGTCATCCTCTACGGCATCGGCCTCAAATATGGGCTGGACAACCTGGCCATCTGCACCGTCATGGCCGGTGTCATCCTCTTCCTAATGGGCCTGGCTCGGCTGGGCACCATGATAAAGTTCATCCCGTATCCAGTGACGATGGGTTTCACCAGCGGAATCGCGGTGCTGATCTTCACCACGCAAATCAAAGACTTCTTCGGGCTTCAAGTGGACAAGGTGCCATCCGACTTCATTGAGAAGATGAAGGTGCTAGGGCAAAATTTCAGCACGTTTCAGTGGCCAACGCTCGCCCTGGCGGCAGCATCTTTTGCCATCATCAAACTCTGGCCGCGGAACTGGCAGCGGCGGGTGCCGGGGTCGATTGTCGCCCTGGTCCTTGGGACCGTCGCCGTCGGTTTGCTCCCCATCCCAGTGGCGACCATCGGCAGTAAGTTCGGCGGCATCCCGCAAGGATTGCCTGCCATGCATTTCCCGGTGCTTTCGTGGGCAAACATCCAAAATCTTTTTCAGCCCGCAGTTACGATAGCCTTGCTCGCGGCCATCGAATCGCTGCTCTGCGCCGTGGTAGCCGATGGCATGACTGACGACCGGCACGATTCCAACCAGGAGCTAATGGCGCAGGGTATCGCCAACATCGTAAGCCCGTTGTTCGGCGGAATTGCGGCCACCAGCGCCATTGCGCGAACCGCGACCAACGTGAAAAGCGGCGCCCGCACTCCGATCGCTGGCATCATTCACGCGTTAACGCTCCTCGTCATCATCCTGGCAGCAGCTCCAGCCGCAAAGTTCATCCCGCTCGCGACACTGAGTGCCGTGCTCGTGAATGTGGCCTTGCACATGGGCGAATGGCACAATTTCGCCCGTTTGCCGAAGTGGCCACGTAGCGACGCACTCGTATTTCTGAGTGCCTTCCTCCTCACAATCGTGATCGACCTGACCGTCGCGGTGGAAATTGGCATGGTCCTGGCCGCGATCCTGTTCATCAAGCGCGCTTCGGAAACAACGCAGATTACCGCCGTGGACGAGAGCACAGAGACTGAAGGTTCGCATCATTCACTGGCAGGGAAAGATATTCCCAAAGGTGTTCTGATTTATCGCATTTTTGGCGCCTTCTTTTTCGGGGCGGCGGACAAATTGGAAAGCGCCCTCAAACGGCTCAAGCAAGACCCGGAAGTTCTCATTTTGCGCATGAGGAAAGTCCTGGCTATGGATGCCACGGGCCTGAATGCGCTCGAAGATCTTCACGCGCGCCTTCGGCGAAAAGGCAAGCACCTCATTTTGAGCGGGCCGCATACCCAACCGCTCCTGGTGATGGAGAACGCGGAATTCCTTGACCGCCTGGGCCGCGAGAATGTCTGTGCGCATATTGATGCCGCGCTGGCCCGCGCTCGGGAGATCCTCGGTTTGCCTCCCGCGCCGCCGACTGACCCGTTGCACGAGGAGAAACAAAGGTTGGAAGCCGCCCGCCGCGAACTCACCGGCGCTCTCGAGCGAGCAAATGAAGTTCTCAACTCTCCGGTGAGCAACAGCGAAGCATTGTCTGCCGGGCAGCAACCCACTACCGTCGGTAACGACAATGCTAAAGAAATGTAAGGACAGACTGCTGCGCACTCAATAGGGCACGAGCGCTATGGAGCCCGTGACCCTATTAAAACTCGGATTGCTGGGGTATGTCGCAGGCGCCGCAGCGGGGTTATTGTTCGTGCGTTTCCAAAGAAGCGCCAATCTCTTCGCGTTCGGCTCCGCAGCGCTGGCTGGTCTCGCCGGACTCATCTCATCCGTTGCTTCGCTGAGTATCGGTGCGGCAGCGGCAAGCCAACCCTTCGCGGTTTTTCCTTCGCTGGTGCCCTACGTGGAATTCACCATCAAACTCGATCCACTGGGGGCGTTCTTCCTCCTGATTGTGTCGCTGCTCGGATTGGCGCTGTCGCTCTATTCGCTCGGCTATGTGCGCGGATTTTATGGGCGCAAAAACGTGGGCGTGCTCGGCGCGCTTTTCAACGTGCTGCTGCTGTCCACGACGTTGGTCTTTGTGGCCAGCAACGCTTTTTTCTTTCTGATCGCCTGGGAGATCATGGCGTTGGCCGCCTATTGCCTGGTAAGTTACGAACACGAGAAAGAAGAAACGCGCAGCGCGGGCGTGCTCTATTTCGTGATGTCACATATTGGCACCGGCTGCCTGATTCTCGGCTTCCTGATATTGTTCCAGGCTTCCGGCGGCTACGGCTTCGACGGCTTTCATGCGCTCGGTGAAAAAATGGCGCCGGGCCGGCGGAATGCCGCGTTTCTGCTTTTCCTCATCGGCTTCGGCGTTAAGGCCGGAATTGTGCCTTTGCACATTTGGCTGCCAGCCGCTCATCCGGTCGCGCCCAGCAATGTCTCAGCGCTCATGTCCGGCGTGTTGATTAAGACGGGGATTTATGGCATGACTCGCGTCTTCTTCGATTTCCTGGGCGAGCCGCCAATGTGGTACGGTGTCACCGTCCTAACCATCGGGACCGTGTCTGCCGTGCTGGGAGTGCTCTACGCGCTGATGGAGCACGACCTCAAACGCCTGCTCGCGTATCACAGCATCGAGAACATCGGAATTATCCTTATGGGACTGGGAGCGGCGCTCATGTTTCTGCACACGAATCATCCTTTGCTCGCATCGCTTGCGCTCATCGCCGGATTGTATCATACGCTCAATCACGCGGTGTTTAAGGCTCTACTGTTCCTTGGGGCTGGCGCCGTGCTGCATATAACACACACCCGGAATATGGAAGAGATGGGCGGGCTCATTAAGCGCATGCCAAACACCGCTTTTTTCTTCCTCTTCGGCGCGGTAGCAATTTCGGCGCTGCCGCCACTCAACGGCTTCGTGAGCGAGTGGCTCACTTACCAATCGCTCCTGCAAGGATTCGGCACGACCGACAGCCTCATTCGGCTCATGTTCCCGCTGAGCGGCGCCATGCTGGCGTTGACCAGCGCACTGGCCGCGGCATGCTTTGTAAAGGCATTTGGAATCACATTTCTCGGGCAGGCGCGCAGCAAAAAGGCAGAGGGAGCACACGAAGCTTCACCCACCATGCTGACGGGCCAGGCGGCGTTGGCTGCCGGATGTCTTTTCCTCGGCTTGTTTCCGACGATCTTTATGACCTTGTTTGACCCGGTGACCAGGCAGCTCACCGGCCCGGCAATTAGTTCGCAACTGACGGTGGCCAATGGTTTAGTGCTCTCGGGATTGGTCTCGGGCGGTGGGACCGTCTCAACGCTCGGCATCGCCGTTGCGGGCTTCAGCCTCGGAATCGTGCCATTGATGCTCTGGCTTTTCTTCGCCCCACGAAGCCCCATCCGCATCGGGCCAACCTGGGACTGCGGCTTGCGCGGCTTGACTCCGGCCATGGAATACACCGCCACTGGATTCTCAAAACCGATTCGCATGATTTTCAAGACCCTGTTCCGCCCTCGCCGTGAGGTTCAGCGCGAATACGATTTCTCCCCTTACTTCGCCAAAACAATCCGGTTTGAGAGCCACGTGGAAGAGGTTTTTCAAACGCGCTTATATCGGCCGTTGAACCGTCTGGTGGTGCGCGTCTCGCGCCGAATGCGCGCGCTGCAAGCCGGGAGCATTCAGGCTTATCTCATCTACATCTTCGTGACGTTGCTGCTGCTTCTGTTGTTCGCGTTATGAAGCTCGACCCGCTGGCCATCCTGCTGCAAACGGTGCTCCTGCTCGCGCTGGCCCCGCTCGTCAGTGGCTGCATTAAGAACTGGAAAGCCAAGCTGCAAAACCGACGCGGACCTCGTGTTTGGCAGCCTTATTTCGATATTTTCAAGTTTCTGCGCAAAGACATGGTCATCTCCGAACACGCTTCATGGATATTTTACTTTGCCCCCTACGTGGTGTTTGTGAGCGCGCTACTCGCAGGATTGATGGTCCCCATGGTGAGCCTCCCTGCTCCGCTTAGTCTTTTCGGCGGAGCTTTGGCGCTTATCGGCCTGCTGGCGCTCGGACGCTTCTTTCTCGCTCTGGCTGGACTCGATCCAGGGAGCGCATTCGGCGGCATGGGCAGCAGCCGAGAAATGACCATTTCCGCCATTGCCGAGCCGGCCATGATGTTGGCTATCTTTACGGTGGCGATCACTGCGGGCTCGACCGACTTGAGCCAAATGGTGCGGGCGATGCAAGCAACGGGGAAGCTGTTGGATCCCACTCACCTGATGGCCTTTGCGGCCCTGTTCATTGTGCTTCTCGCCGAAACCGGCCGCATTCCGGTAGATAACCCCGCTACGCACCTGGAGTTGACCATGATTCACGAGGCCGTGTTGCTCGAATACTCCGGCCGTTATCTCGCCCTGATGGAATGGGGCGCGTCCATCAAGCAGCTCGTCTTGATGACGCTGGCCGTGAATGTGTTTTTGCCGTTCGGCATCGCCGTGAGCCACTCACCGGCCGCCCTTGGGGTCGCCCTGCTGGCATACGGCTTGAAACTCGTAGCCCTTTCCGCTGCGGTCGTGGTGGTTGAGACCACCAACGCCAAGCTGCGCCTGTTCCGCGTGCCGGACCTGCTCAGCGCCGCGTTTGTGCTCGCTACGCTCAGTTTGCTCTCTACCTTTTTATTCGAGTAGCCATGCCGGGAACTCCTCAAACCAATGCGCAACTGATCACGCTACTCGCGGCGGGGATGCTCGTGATGCAACTGCTCATGGTCGCGCAACGGCAATTGCTCACGAATATCCGGCTGTTCGGGCTGCAATCGCTGCTGCTCGCCGGAATCGCGGCGACGGCGGCATTTGTTAATCATGCCCCGCACGTTTACGTGATGGCGGCGCTCACTGTGGCGGGCAAGGTCCTTTTCCTTCCATGGTTTTTGCACCGGCTGGTTCGACGGATTGGCATTGGCCAGGAGATGCACCCGTGGATCAACCCGCCTACGTCCATGCTGCTTTGTGGCGGCCTGACGCTGCTCGGCTATGTGGTGGCGCGACCGTTCTCCATTGCAGCCAGCGGCGCAAATACTTTCGGCGTCGCCATGGCGCTAGTGCTGACCGGCTTTTTTCTGCTCATTAATCGACGCCGGGCCATCACACAAGTGCTGGCGCTTTTAAGCGCGGAGAACGGGCTCTTCCTGGCCGCCATTTCGCTGACCGCACAGGGGATGCCGCTTGTAGTCGAACTTGGCATCTTCTTCGATCTGTTCATTGCAGTCATGGTGCTCGGCATCCTTGTATTCCGCATTCGCGCCACCTTCGCCACAACAGACGTTAATCAACTGAACCGCTTAAAGGGATGATGCTCCTGCTGACCATTCTGCTGACCCCGCTGGCGGCCGGCCTGATTTGTGCAGGAGTAAAGTCGCGCCCCGTGCTCGAGGCTGTGAACCTCAGCTTGTCCCTGGTCCTTTGCCCGCTGGCCGCCACGCTGGCGGCAATGGTTCTTCGGAACGGGCATGTCGCGGCCCTGGGCGAAGCACTCTACGCCGATGCACTGAGCGCATTGGTGGTCGTGCTCACTGCCTCTGTGGCACTGGTAACCAGCATCTACGCTGTGGGATATTTGCGCCAGGATGAGCGAAGCGGAAAAATCACTCCGACCCAGCTTCGGCGCTTTTACGTGCTCACTCCTCTGCTCACTTTCACTATGCTGCTGGTGCCGCTCGTAAACAATCTGGGTTTGATGTGGGTAGCCATCGAAGGTGCCACGCTCGCCTCGGTCCTGCTGGTGGCTTTCTATAATGAGCGCACCTCACTGGAGGCCGCCTGGAAGTACATCATTATTGGAAGTGTGGGAATCTCGCTGGCTCTTTTCGGCACGATTGTCACCTATTTTGCTGCCTCAAAGGCCGTCGGAGTCGAGTCGAGCAAGGGACTGAACTGGTCCCTGTTGCTCACGGTGGCAGACAAATTCAATCCGGCCGCGATGCGCCTGGGATTCATTCTCGCATTGGTTGGCTATGGAACCAAAGCGGGGCTGGCGCCGATGCACACCTGGAAACCAGATGCCTACGCCGAAGCTCCCGCGCCCTCGGCAAGCTTGCTCGGCGCGGCCTTTATAAACTGCGCGCTTTACGCAATCATCCGATTTACGGTGTTGGCAGAGAAGTCACTCGGTCACGGTTTTACTGGGAATCTGCTCATTATTTTCGGCCTCGCGTCGATCCTGGTGGCAGCGCCCTTTATCGTCGCGCAACGCAATTTTCGGCGAATCCTTGCTTATTCGAGCATCGACCACGCGGGCATCATGGTGGCAGGCCTTGGGTTCGGCGGGAAACTCGGCGCGCTCGGAGCGATGCTCCACATGCTCTTTCACGCCGTGACTAAGCCGTTGATGTTTTTTTGCGCGGGAAATGTCCAGCAGCACTATGCCACGCCTTATTTTCGCAAGGTTACCGGAGTCATGCGGACGCTCCCATGGACGGGAGGATTGTTCCTCATGGGCACACTCGCCGTGACTGGCACGCCACCCTTCAGCATTTTTCAAAGCGAGTTCAAGATCCTGAGCGCAGCCATGGCCGCCGACCACCCATGGCTCGCTTTCATTTTTCTCGCTGGGGTGGTCACGATCTTTTGCGGATTTCTCATGCATATGGCGAAACTCAGTCTTGGAATTCCGCGCCACGATGCGCCAGCTTCCGAGCGCGAGTGCCCCTGGAAATTGACCGCGATGGGACTCACCGCGGCAATGGTGGTTGTGCTCGGCTTCTGGCTGCCGGCCCCTCTGTATGCACTGGTTCGCCAGACAGCGCGCATCATTGGAGGCTCGCCATGACTTTGTTGCCAGAGCTGGAACCGATCATTGCCGACCTGCAAAACCGATTTGGAGAACGCTTCGAAGAAATCACCATTTCGCAGCCGAACGAGGTTTATTTCCGCGCCAAAATGGATTTAGTCGCCGGCTTCTGTGCCCACCTTTACCGCAAATGGCACGGGCGGTTGGTCAGTGTCTTTGCCGACGACGCGCGGGTGAAGGAGGGCTTATTTCACGTCTACTACGTCTTGGCTCTCGACGCAGCCCATGGTTTTTTCGTGCTCCGCGTGCCGGTAGCGGCCGACCAGCCCGAACTTATTTCCCTCACCAACGCCATTCCCGCAGTGAACTGGCAGGAGCGCGAAATCCAGGACATGTTTGGGTTTAAACTGGTCGGCCACCCCAATCCGCATCGCTGCGCATTGCACGATGATTGGCCGGCCGTCTATCCGCTTCGCAAAGACTTCGACCTGCGCACCGAGTTGCCGACGTTTGAAGGTGAACGGCACAAGTTCCGTCAAGTGCAGGGGGAAGGGGTTTTTCAAGTACCCGTCGGTCCGGTGCACGCAGGCATTATCGAGCCTGGACATTTTCTTTTCAGCGTCGCCGGCGAGCCCGTCCTTTACCTGCAACTGCGAATGTTCTATGTGCATAAGGGGACCGAGAAATTGTTCGAGAGCCTTCCGATTCAACATGGTGTGCGACTAGCCGAGAGTATCTCGGGCGATTCGAGCTTCGCGCATGCGACCGCTTTTTGTCATGCCGTCGAGCGAGCCTCTCGAGTAGAGGCCCCGGCGCGCGCTCGTGCGCTGCGCACGATCTGTTTGGAATTGGAACGGCTCTACAACCACTTTGGCGACATTGGCGCGATCTGCACGGACGTATCATTTGTGACCGCCAACATG
>Ga0137394_10003298_pt1 | contig 12086 bp, 11 predicted proteins | sample czobulk116metaG_FD_108278 | JGI IMG/M metagenome (GOLD analysis project Ga0137394, IMG submission 108278) | Vadose zone soil microbial communities from Angelo Coast Range Reserve, California, USA - czobulk1.16 metaG | ecosystem: Environmental > Terrestrial > Soil > Vadose zone | place: USA... | reverse complement strand
GGGCCGGGTAGGGCAGGACGGGCAGGACGGGCGGGACAGGCAGACAGACCGGACGGGATCGCGGGGCGGGCTTTTCGGCCCACCCCGGCCGGCTCGCCTGAAAGGCTCGCCCTCCATCGATAGCTACCCTGAAAGCTGCCCTCCATCAATCCCGCGTGTCGTCTTCCAGTCCCCAGTCTACGGAGAGTCCTAGAAAATCGGCCGCTCTTCCCAGCCACTCCAGTCGAACGAGGCCGTGCGGCTGTGCCATGGTGGAGCGGCGAGCCAGTCCATGGCCGGCTCGCCAATCGGCGCACCCGGCGGCGCATCAGGCGCCGGGAGCGGGATCGGCCGCGCGAGATCGATCGGCCGCTCGAGGAACCGTTTGATGTCCGCCGCAATCAGCATGCGCTGCGCGGCGTCCGCTTCGGTTTTCGTGACGGCCGCTTTGAGCCGCGCGGCGAGCTTCGACAACTTCAGCGACGCGATCGCGCGCACCTGGCTGTTCGGCGACGCCAGCGCCAGCCACATCACCCGGTCGACCAAAACACGCTCCTCCGCACGGCGGACCGCCGCTTCGTACGGCGTCGCGGTCGCCGCATCGAAGGTCGCCGTCGTCAGCCGATCGATGACGTCTTCCAGGCCAGGCGCTACCGCGTTGACGGCGTGCTGCGCGACCATGCGCGCCGCGCGATCGAGCTGCAGCACGAAGCCGATGGTGACGTCCGAAGCGACAGTCGCCGGGCTCAGCGGATCGAAGGTATCGCCCGTCGTCCGTGGAAACAGCTCGCGGTGCAGACCCCAGCCAGGCGGACGCGGTGGAATGAGGTCCAGGACCGGCTTCGGCACCGTCAGCTCGGAAGGACGCAGCGTCATGGCCAGCGCGTCGAGCGCCTTCCGCTGATCGTCGACGGAAACGCCTTTGGTGGGCGTCCGCTGATCGCCACGGAGGCCGTAGATGTAGTCCTGGCCCGCGACCATCGACGCGGCCGACTCGACGGCGTAGCGGTGATACATGAAGATCGGCACGAGCGGCTCTTCGAGCGTTGCCATCGGCGCGCCCGCACGAACGGTGTGTTCGCCCAGCCGGTTCAACGCCGAGCGACGCACCTTCATCAGCCGGTACAGCTCGTCGGCCTGGTCGACGCCGTTCGACCACTGATCGACCCTGGGATTCGAGTCGGTGTCCTGGTTGGTCATGTAGCGCAGGTCCTGCGTCCACGCCTCGTCGAGGATCTTCGTGAGGGCCGCCTTCTCGTCGGTGCCCGGCGGCAGCTGACGATACCCGTAGTTGATCGTGACCTTGTCCCAGTCGCCGATCCGTGCCTGGTACGCCTCGGAGAGATCGATCGAGCCGTCCGCGTTCAGCTTCTCGAGCGGGTGTGGATAATCCATCACCGAGATCCAGCCTCTTTCGCTGTCGTAGTAGTTGTGGCCGAGGCCGAGCGTGTGGCCGACTTCGTGCGCCGCCAGCTGGCGGATGCGCTTCAGCGCGGTCTCGTACAGCACGGCCGGCCGCTCGTTGCCGCTCGTGTACGGCGAGAGCAGACCCTCGAAGATCATATAGTCCTGGCGATCGCGCAGCGACCCGAGCGTCACCGTCGCTTTGATGATCTCGCCGGTGCGCGGGTCGGCAACCGTGCCGCCCGAGCTCCAGCCGCGCGTCGAGCGATGCACCCAGTTGATCATGTTGTAGCGGATGTCCATCGGATCGGCCCCCGCCGGCAGCACGTCGACCTTGAACCCGTTGCGGAATCCGGCGGCCTCGAAGGCCTGGTTCCACCAGCTCGCGCCCTCGACGAGCGCTCTCCGGACGTCCTCCGGCGCGCCCGGATCGACCCAGTACTGAATCGGCTTCACCGGCTCGCTCGCCGCCGCGTTCGGATCTTTCTTCTCGAGGCGATGCCTTCGGATGTAGCGCATCTGCATCGGCTCGCCGATCGGCACGCTGTAGTCCACGAAGGTCAGGCCGCCGTAGCCGGCGCGCGGGTCGTCGTACCGCGGCTTGTAGTTGCCGTCCGGCAGCTCCACCAGCGACACGTGCTCGCGCATCGTGACCGCTTCCGCGGTCGGCGTGACGCTCGCCACGGTTCCCGAGAACAGCCCGCCTCCGCGCCCGCCGCCGCCGGCACGGCCGCCGCCGTCACCGATCTGGGGTGGGCCCTGCGCGGGTCCGCCGCCGCCGCCGCGGCCGCCCGACGCCTCGTTGACGAAGGTCAGCGTCATCTCGATCTCGCTGTTCCCCGGGAACGCCCTGGTGCGCGGCAGGTAGAACGCGCTGCGCGTGCGATCCACGCGATAGGTGCCCGGTCGCAGCGCATTGCCGGCGCCCGTGACGTCGCGCAGCAGGAAATCGGTGGCGTCCACGAGCACGCGCCCGTTGCTCTCGGCCGCGACCGTGAACCCCCACAGCACCGATTTGGCGAACGAATCCTCGACCGACTTGCGCTCGAGCGGGTTCGCGCTGCTCGATCGGAAGGAAAGATTCGGTTGAACCAGCAGCACGCGCGCGCCGACGCGGTTGAACGACACGATGCGGCCGCCGCCGCCCGAGCCGCGGTCGAGGCCGATGTCGTTCGATCCGAGGCCGGCGGCCAGACCGAGGGAGTAGAGGAATTCGGTGTCGAAGCGCGGGATCTCGATGAACAACGACCCCGTCCGGTCGTCCCAGTAGAGCGGGAAATAGCCATCGAGCTTCTGCATGCCGCTCGTGCGCTCGTCGATCGACGGCGCGCGCCCCGCCGGCGCCGCTTGGCCACCGCCGCGCCCGGCCTGCCCTGAGCTCGTCGAAGGACCGCCTCCCGCGGGTTGTTGTGCCTGAAGGAGATGCGATCCATGAGCCGGCAGCATCAGGATCATGAACGAGAGTACGACGGCAAAAGTGAGGGATGCTCTTAACATATGGAGATGCCTCGCGGGGCGAATTCTATCAGCAGGAGGATTCCATGACCGATCTGGAGAAGCTGCGCTACCCGGTGGGCCGGTTCGATCGGCTGACGGCGCCACTCGATCGCGCGACGCGGAACGCGCACGTGACGACGCTCGAACAGACGCCGGCGCGGTTTCGATCGCTGGTGTCGGGACTGTCCGACGCGCGCCTCGACACGCCGTACCGACGGGGTGGCTGGACCATCCGGCAGGTGGTGCACCACGTGCCCGAGAGCCACATGAACGCGTACATTCGGATGAAGTGCGCCATCACCGAGGACGCGCCGAGTATCAAAACCTACGAGGAGCAGTTGTGGGCGGAGCTGCCGGATGCGAAGGTCGGCAAGGTCGACATGTCGCTCGCCCTGCTCGAGGCGCTGCACCACCGGTGGGTCACCTTTCTGCGCCTCATCCCGGAGGATCACTTCAGCAAGGTCTTCGTCCATCCAGACTGGCAGCGCGTCACGGTCGACGAAGCGATCGCGATGTACGCCTGGCATTGCCGGCATCATGCGGCGCACATCGAGCAGGCACTGGCGACTGGGAATCGGGATTCGGAATTCGCGGTTCGGGATTCGGCGTAGTTGCGTAAGGCGACGGCAAATCACCTGGGGCGGTCGTGCATTCTGCGAGGTCGCGGTTTGTCGTGACGGTCGCAATCGCTGCGAGCAGCGCGTTGGCGGTGTACGGGTTGGCGATATGAGCGTCGTAGCCGGCGGCGAGCGCCGCGTCGCGTTCGCTGCCGCTGCACACGCGGCTGCGGCGATCGCGGGGATGCGTCCGCAGGATGCATTCGCTGTGCGCCGCCGGTGCCGATGATGAGGGGCCGGCTGCCGCACCGCGTGAGAGTGTCCGCCTTTTGGACGCCGTCGTGCCATAACGTCCGTACCTTTCAGACCGGACACCAGTACGCGTCGGGTGCGATGCACAACGATCTCCAATCTCCGGCCCGATTTCAGAAGCCTCCGGCTCGAAGCTCGACCGTAAGACCGCGGAATGAAGAGTGCATCCGAACGGCCCGGAGGCTGACATGCGCGCGCTGTTCCTGATCGGTCGAGCCATCTTCGGAGGCTTCTTTGCCTACAACGGCCTGAACCACCTCCAGAAGTCGGAGGGGATGGGGCAGTACGCTGCTGCGAAAGGAGTGCCCGCCGCCGAGCGGGCGGTTCAGGCGAGCGGTGTGCTCCTGCTCGCCGGCGGCCTGAGCGTCATGGCCGGCATCAAGCCGCGCCAGGGGCTCGCCGCCATCATCGCGTTTCTGGTGCCGGTCTCGCTGCAGATGCACCGCTTCTGGGAAGAACAGGACCCGCAGGCGCGGCAGACGGAAATGATTCAGTTCATGAAGAACATGGCGCTCGTCGGCGCCGCACTGACGATGATGCAGATCGACGAGCCCTGGCCGGCGAGCCTCGACGCCGCCCTCGCAGACGACGAAGAGATGTTCGTGCGGATCGGCGGCCGCGACCTGAGCGCGCTGCCGGCGTAGTCGGCGAGAACGCGGCGTCCTGGCGCGAGCGGGCTTCATTCCAGCGTCGACTGCTCTACAATCCCGCCCGTATGCCACGCATCCTTCTGGTCGCGGCGCTGACGGTCGCGCCGCTCGTGCCCACTGTCCAGCCGCCGCCCGCGGCGCCGCAGGCCGCGACACCGCCGCCGAACACGGAAATCTTCCTCGCGCCGCTCTCGGATGGACGTGCCGTCGTAGGGCGTCCGGCGAACATCACCAACAGCCCGGGCTACGACAACCAGCCGTCGTTCACGCCGGACGGCCGCAGCATCCTCTTCACGTCGGTTCGCGGCGGCGGCACTCAGAGCGACATCTATCGCTACGACATCGCGGGCGGAACGACGTCGCGCGTGACCGACACGCCGGAGAGTGAATACTCGCCGACCGTCACGCCCGACGGCGCGCACATTTCGGTCGTCCGCGTCGAGGCCGATTCGACGCAGCGGCTGTGGCGCTTCGCGCTCGACGGTACGCAGCCTGAGGTGGTGCTCGAGCGCGTGAAGCCAGTCGGCTATCACGCGTGGGCCGACGACCACACGCTTGCGCTCTTCGTGCTCGGGCCGCCCGCCACCCTGCAGCTCGCGGACACTCGCACGGGCAACGCGGAGACGCTCGCGCGCGGCATCAACCGATCGATTCAGCGGATCCCGCGCAGCGGCACGATCAGCTTCGTGGAGCGCGATGAAGACGGATCGCTGATGATCCGCGAGCTCGATCCCGGGGCCAGAAAGGTGACCACGCTCGTCGCGGCGCCGGCCGGCGCGAAGGAGGCCGACTGCGCGTGGACGCCGGACGGGACGCTGATGATGGCGGAGAAGGACGTGTTGTATAGCTGGCGGCGAGGGGACAGCGCCTGGAATCGACTCGCGGACCTCGGCGCGCTCGGCCTCCACGGCGTCACGCGGATCGCGATCAGCCCCGCGGGCGATCGCATCGCGTTCGTCACGCAGGACGCCCGATGACGCTCGCGCTCTGTACGGTCGTGTCCGGCTTTAGCCGGACCGGCAAGGTCTGCAGGCGGACACCACGTCTGTGCCTTACTCGTCCCGGAGCGTGAAGTAGAGCGCGACCGGCGCGAGGACGAGGCAGGCGGCGACGAGGAACATCACCAGCAGCGCGTGATCGAGACTGACGCCCGACGCAGCCGCGGCTTCGCCGCGGCTGACGGCGACGCGCGACAGCATGTCGCTGAACCGGTCCATCCAGTGGATCGATCGCCAGGCGAGGCTCGCGAAGCCTGCGGTGAGCCCGACCGTGACCGCGCCGGCAATCGCCTGCAGGAGCCCAATCGGCTGCATCACGGTGCGCGCGGCCTCGGCGCGCGCGCGAATCGTCGCCCGCCACCACACGGCGCCTGCCGTGGGCAGGTTTGCCTGGCTGCACGCCCATTCGCGGTCGTCGCGCAGCGCGATCGAAACGGCGACGACATCGGCGCAGACCGCGCAGGTGGCGGCGTGCGCCGCGAGCGCCGGATCGCAGTGTCCCGCCCACCGGCCGAACGCCACCGCTTCGAGCACGTCCGCCTCGCGGTCGCAGGCGATCATCGGCCCCCCTCGCGCAGCAGCGCCGCCAGCCGGCGGCGCGCCCGGAACAGCAGCAGCTTGATGCTGGCGGTCTTCAGGCCCAGCGTCTCTGCGATTTCCCGATGCGTGGAGCCCTGCGCGTACGCCAGCCACAACAGATCGCGTTCGCGCGGCTTCAGACGCGTCATCGCGCGGGCCAGATCGAGGCGGCGCGCCGCTGCCGTCGCCGCGTCCGCGGATCGCGGGTCCGCATGGTCGGTCGCGTCCACGCCGTCCCGCATTGGCACCTGGTCCACGCGGGGCCGGCGCCGCAGATCACGCACCAGATTCGTCGCGATACGAAACAGATAATTGCGCCGATGCGCATCGTCGTCGTGCGTGACGGCCGCGCGCAAGAAGCGGTAATAGGTTTCCTGCAGCAGGTCGTCGGCCAGCCGCGGATCGCCGGACATGCGGGAGAGATACGCCCACACCGGCCGCGCCGTCCGGTCGTAGAAGAGGCGGAAGGCGTCCTCGTCCATCACGAAGGTCGCCTCGGCCTCTGTGGCATCACCGAGTCGCTCGAGATCGGAAAGCGTCAGGTCACGCATGGTCCGCAGGCGCACCGACCAGCCCGAGCTGGCGCGAGAGCACATAGGAGGCGAGCGCCGACAGCACGAAACCGATGCCGAGCGCCATGGCCAGGATCGCGACCACCTGCATAGCCTGCGCGGCTTCGTCGATGATGCCATTCTTCGCCAGCCAGAGACCGGCGCCAGCCGTGGTGAGGACGACGCCTGCCTGCACCGACCACAGAATGCGGTTGAACGGCGCGCTCATCGGCTGCGCAAGTTGATCGATCGACGGAGGCGCCATCGGAGACGACGTCAGGAAGCGCTGGCCGGCGGCGGATTGCATGTAGGCCAGCAGGTCTTCATTCGACGCGAGGCGATCGACGATCTTCGTGTGCGCCTCGGTCTGGATCTTCATGGCGCGCAGCCACCGCCGGTGATCGATGGTGGATCTGATCAACCAGGCGAGCGCGGCGACCGCCGCCATGAATCCGAGCATGAACTCGAACCCTATGAAGATGCTTTGGATCGCGTTCATCGTGCGCGAGCGCGCGTCTGAGTACTGCGGGCCGCCGCCCGGCCCGCCAAGGAAGAACACCGGATTGTGCGCGACCTCCGGGTGCTGGGCGAGATATGCGGCGAGCGTCGGGTAGGGCGCCAGATAATCCGGCCTGGTGATGAGCGATGGATCCAGCCGCAGCACCTGCGCGACCGACGGCGGGTATTGATCCAGGATCTGGTGCAGCCGCTCGCGCGTCTCGCGCGCCGTCTGCTCGTCGACCGGAACGGCAGCGGCTTCGGCCGGCCGGGCTGGCGCCGGCCTGGCGGGCTGGGCGCCCCTCGCTGCCGCAGGCGGGCTGGCCAGCAGCATGGTCGTCAACGTCAGCACGGCAATTCTCGTCGCCATTACCTTCTATATACGTATGCCGCTCGCCGAGGTTAACAGTCCGCACCTGAACGGACTGCCGCAGCCTCGCCGACTTTCGCCACGGGCTGTTAACAGAGGTAGGATTACCCGCGCCCGGATCGTTGACCGAGGAGCACGCCATGTTCAGACGCGCCACCGTGACTGTCGCCGTCCTCGCGCTCTTCGCGCCGCTCGCCGCCGGGCAGCGGCCGGACGCCGATATCAACGCGAAAATCCGCCAGGAAGAGAACGCGCACTCCCAGATCATGCGGATGCTGCACATGCTGACCGATGTGTACGGCCCGCGGGTGACCGCATCGCCGAACTTGAAGGCCGCCGGCGATTGGGCCATCAGGGAAATGCAGTCGTGGGGGTTCACCAACGACCACCTCGAGCCGTGGGACTTCGGCCACCCGGGCTGGGTGAACGAGCGCTTCTCTGCGCACATCATCGCGCCGGTCAAGGATCAGCTCACCTGCGAGGTCGTGGCGTGGACGCCGGGCACCGACGGCACGGTGACCGCGCAGGCGTATCAACTGATGATGTCGGACCGCCCGACGCCGGAGGCGCTCACCGCGTTTCTCGACGGCGCCAAAGACAGGGTGAAAGGCCGCATCGTGCTGGTCGGCAGGCACACGCTCGTGCCCGTGAATCTGAATCCGCCGCCGAAGCGCCGGCCCGACGATCAGGTCCGTCAGCAGTACGATCCGGACAACCCGAACGCCGGCCAGTTCGGCCGCGGCGGTCGCGGCGGTGATCAGACGCCGGCGCCGCCGATGACGGCGAACGAGATCAACCGCCGCGTGGACGAATTTCTCGTCGCGAACGGCGCGAAGCTGCGCGTCAACGACGCCGCGCGCGAGCACGGGCAGATCATCGCGTTCAGCAACCGCACATACGATCTGGCGAAGGCCGTTCCCACGGTCGTGATGCGGAACGAAGACTACGGCCGGATCTCGCGCATCCTCGCCGACGGCACGCCGGTCGAGCTCGAGTTCAATATCGTCAACAAGGTGTATCCGGACGGGCGCACTGCATACAACACGATCGCGGAGATTCCGGTGCACCGACAAGAAGGACGAAGTCGTGATGCTGGGCGGCCACCTCGATTCGTCGCATTCCGCGACCGGAGCGACCGACAACGCCGTCGGCTGTGCGACGATGATGGAGGCGGCGCGCATTCTGAAGGCGATCGACGTCGCGCCGCGCCGCACCATTCGCGTCGCGCTCTGGAGTGGGGAGGAAGAAGGCATCCTCGGCTCGCAGGCGTACGTGAAGGCGCATTTCGGCACGTTCGAAAACCAGAAGCCGGAGTACGCGAAGATGGTGGCGTACCTGAACATTGATTCGGGCACCGGCCGCGCGCGCGGCGCCGGCGTGTTCGGACCGCCATCGGCTGCTGCCGTCGTGCGCCAGGCGCTCGCGCCGTTTCAGGATCTCGGGGTGTTCGGCGCGTCGGCGACCACCAGCCGCACCGTCGGCGGTACCGACAGCACGGCGTTCAACAACGCGGGCCTGCCGGGAATCGGCTTCGGGCAGGATCCGATCGAGTACAACACCCACACCCATCATACGAACCTCGACAACTACGAACGGATCATCGAAGACGATGTGAAGGCGTCGGCAATCGTCATCGCCGCGACGCTCTATCAGCTGGTGATGCGCGACGAGATGCTGCCGCGGCTCCCGTCGGCGCAGATGCCGCCGCTCCCCGCACGTACCTCGTCCGCCCAGTAACGACTTTGGAACGCAAAGCTCGCAGAGCTCGCAAAGCCCCGCTGTTTTTGCGGTCGTTGCGGGCTTCGCGTTGATCGTTGTGGCCACTGCCGCTCCTACGACGGGTTTTCGCCGCGAGCTCGGGCTGCTCGACGCCGTGGTCGTGGTCGCCGGCGGCATCGTCGGCGTCGGGATCTTCGCCAACCCCTCCAACGTCGCGCGGGTTGTCCGTGACCCGCTGCTGATTCTGATCGTGTGGGCGCTCGGCGGGATGGTCGCCTTGATCGGTGCGTTCGTATGGGCGGAGCTCGCGTCACGCTATCCCGAGGTCGGCGGCCAATACGTCTACCTGCACCATGCGTATCGCCCGGTCATCGGATTTCTGTACGGCGTGGCCCTGCTGTTCATCATCAACGGTGGTTCGCTCGCGGCCGTCTCGATTCTCTTCGCCACCTACGTGGATCGTTCGTTCGTGCCGCTCGGCGCAAACGGTGTCCGCGCGGCGGCGGCGGCCGCGCTCGTGGTCCTGACGGCGGTGAATGCGATCGGCGTGCGCGCCGGAGCGCGGACGAACAATCTGCTGATGGCGTCAAAAGTGCTCGGGATGGCGGCGCTCGTTACGCTCGCGCTGAGCCACGGCGCGGCGCCGGCGAGCCACTTCGATCCGACTCCCGCTGCGGTGCTCGGCGGGGCATCGCTGCCCGTGCTGCTCACCGCGCTGGTCCCGATTCTCTTCGCGTACGGCGGTTGGCAGAGCTGCGCGAGCATCGCCGGGGAGATCAAGGATCCGGCGCGCAATCTCGCGCGCGCCAACGTGATCGGAGTCATCGCGGTCGTGGTGCTGTATCTGTCGCTGAACCTTGCATACTTGTGGGTGCTCACACCGGCACAAATCGCCGCCTCACCCGCTCTGGCCGCCGAGATGGCGCGGACGGTGGCCGGCTCAGCCGGCGCGCAGTTCGTCGCGCTGCTCATCGTCGTCTCGAGCCTCGGGTTTCTCACGGTCGTCATCCTGACCGGCGCGCGGCTCTATTACGCGATGGCAGCCGACGGCCTGTTCTTCCGGCGCGCTGCGCGGCTGCACCCGCGCTATCGCACGCCGGTGTTCGCGCTCTGGTTTCAGACGGCGGTGTCGCTCGTGCTGTTGACGACGAACACATACGATCAGCTGCTGTCGTACGTCGTCTTTGCGGACTGGCTGTTCTTCGGGCTGACGGCGGGCGCGCTCGTCATCGTCAGACGTCGCGAGGCCGCCGCTCAGGAATTGCCACGCCATCGCCCGCCGACGGGAGAGCGGCGCCTGGCGGCCATGCCGGGGCATCCATGGACGACGTTTGTCTTCATCGCCGTGGCGGCCGGTATCGTCGTGAACAGTTCTTCGCCTACCCGACGCAGTCGCTGATCGGGTCGACGATCCTGGCCGCGGCGACGGCGCTGTTTTTCGCGGCAGGCAGCCCGGAAGGGCGGTCATGAAGTCCGACGCTTAACCGCGGGAGCACGCAGAGATCGCCGAGAATCCTCGAGGTCTTCTCTGCGCTCTTCGCGGTCTCGGCGGTTCTCGTGGGTTCCTTCACACGCTCGTCAGGCCTGCGGTCATATGAGGTTTCCTGATCTCGCGTACATCAACTGGGCGAAGTCGCTGCCAGCCGTGGACATCAACCTGGCGCGGAGCGGCGTGGACCCCTGCCCCGTGCCGCTGCTGCGGTTGAAGGCGTCGGATCTGATCGCCACGCTTCCGGTGAAGTACGGATACGCGCCGTTGCGCGAGGCGATTGCCGCCCGTTACGGCGTGGCCGGCGCGCAGGTGTTCGCGGTGTCGGGCGGCACGAGCTTCGCCAACTGGCTCGCCTGTGCGGCGGTGCTCGACGGGTGCGGGCACGGCGCGGAAGTGATCGTCGAGAGGCCGACCTACGAACCTCTGCTGCGCATCCCCGAGGCGATCGGTCACCGTGTCCGGCGGCTGGATCGGCGGTTTCAGGACGGCTACGCCGTCGATCTCGATCGCTTCGCGTCGCTGGTGACGACGAAGACGCGGCTGGCCGCCGTGACGAACCTGCACAACCCGTCAGGCGCCCAGATTCCGATGGCGACGCTACGGGCGATGGCCGCGCTACTCGCGCGCGTCAAAGCGTATCTCCTCGTCGACGAGGTGTATCTCGAGTGCCTGTTCAAGGGCCGGCCGGAGTCGTGCGTGCACGCCGGCGCGAATGTGCTGGCGACGAACAGCCTGACCAAGGCGTACGGTCTCGACGGGTTGCGTGCCGGTTGGATGCTGGGTCCCGCGCCGCTCATCGCGCGGGCGGGGCGCATCAACGATCTGATGACGAACAACAGCGTGGCGGCCGGTGAACGGATGGCGCTCGCGGCTTTCCGGCATCATCGGGAGATCGATCGGCGCGCCCACGGGTTGCTCGACCCGAATCTGGCGCGCGTGCGCGCGTACCTCGCGCGGGAGCCGCGCCTGAGCGTATTCGAGCCCGAGGGCGGCAACGTGGTGTTTCCGCGCCTGCCGGGTCGCATCGACACCGATCGGCTGGTCAAGCATCTCGTCTCGCGCTACTCGACGCTCGTCGTCCCCGGCCGCTTCTTCGAGGCACCGCGGCACATCCGCATCAGCTTCGGCTGCCGGCCGTCGCTCCTCGCGCGCGGCCTCGCGAATATCTCGCGCGCGCTCGACGATCTGGGGGCGTAACGCGCTCCGCGGGAACGGAGGTTACGAAAGGCGACGTCGCGGCTCGCATCGCCACCGCCGCTCCTGGCTATCGATCGGCGCGTCGATCCCATCCGCGCGCTCAGGTGCGAATAGAGGTTGAACCGACGTTAACAGCCCGTGGCGAAAGTCTGGCTGCATTCGACGGGCGATGCATCCCCGCTCCACCCCAACGCGGCTGCCGCGTTGGGGACCCCGGCCTGGCTGCGTTGCTCCTCGCTCAAATACTCCCGGTATTCTCGGTCGTCGCGCCTTGCCATCGGGG
>Ga0137394_10003297_pt1 | contig 12092 bp, 15 predicted proteins | sample czobulk116metaG_FD_108278 | JGI IMG/M metagenome (GOLD analysis project Ga0137394, IMG submission 108278) | Vadose zone soil microbial communities from Angelo Coast Range Reserve, California, USA - czobulk1.16 metaG | ecosystem: Environmental > Terrestrial > Soil > Vadose zone | place: USA... | reverse complement strand
TTGATCGTAGGCGCTTGATGTATATATTGTTTTCCTATCGATATTAACTTCGTCACAGGTCGAGTTTGAGAAGACGTTATCAAACGATGGCAAGTTCTATGAGAAATGGGTATCGTACTACAAACTTCGCGAGAAAGTGGCTTGTCCTTATGCTCTTCGCGGGGAGCTGGAGGAGCCTGGGGTTAGATTCCAAAAACTCGAGGACGGCGATCGATTTATGCTGACCCGCGGTTACAGACGACACAGCAATTATTCGACACCTACGTGGGCGCTGCCTATGTAGAACAAGGCTACTCGCACACCAAGGCTTGGATCCAGTCATTGGTGGACCCGGACTCCGTTTCGACCTCCGTTGGGGGGTCGTCTATGGGAACTTCCACGGACAAACCACCTCCACCTACGACCTCTCCGCCGCCTCTTCCGAATAATTCGACTGGACCCGGCGTGTTCCTGGCGAAGTTCAATGAGACGGCGATGCGGCACCGGGTCAAAGTCGTATGGAATGCGGCGAGTTCGGGAAGCTCTGCGCACCTTCTGACGTGGAAGGTTGACTGCGTTGGTAAATACAGTCGATTGTCTGATTGGCTCAGCGGAGACACTGAGATATTCTCCCGTAGTCGATGGAATAGTGAAAGGCACGGGGGCTGGAAAGAGCAAGCAACAGGCGAAAGAAGAGGCTGCGCGTCAGGCATACCAAGCCTTAGGTTGGGCCGAGGGCGCATGAGGTCAACTTCATGCGGTGTTGGAGAGGAGCCAACAAGGGAAGAGCTTCAAACCAGAATGTAGAGTAGTTTGTTGGAGGAATATGGTGTGGACGTGTCACGATGGATTTGTATCGTCATCGATGTAAACAAGTAACAATCGGATTGAACGGCACAAGGCTTGGTTGACTAAGCGACTCTCTGAGCGCCCTCGTCGGATGAGAGTGCATACTGTATATGCAGCTGACATGAGTACGACTCTGCGCCTGTGGTCGAACGCCGATGGTGAAACAGGAGTGGAACCATCTCCGAAAAGACCCACGGTGGGAATACGACAAAACGGCGTACTGAAAGAGGCATTTAGGAAGGCGCCGGTGCATGCCAGCAGCGCGAGAGAGAATCATCGAAGTGGGCGTTTATCGGCGTTGCCCCGTGCACAACTATGCTTGTTCTAAGAGAGAAAATAGGGCGCGTCAAATTAATGAACACCAGAATGAATGTCCATTAATTTGATGGGGGGGCGAGGGTTCCCTTCTACCCGGTCGAGAACGTAGATCCTGTCGGTCTAGCCACCAATATCGACAGCACCCCATGACCATCGACCATCGACCGAGATACCGTGACAGTGCTGGAAGTCGATTAGAAGCGCACACCGACTTGGCGCCCACCGGAAGACGGACGAGCCGCACTGCTGGGATGAAAACTACGGAGTGCCCCCAATCCATCACAGGGGCTAGACACGACTGACGCGCAGAGTGACTCGGAAGCCTGAGTGAAGTGGCGAGCCTGAGAGCCTAGAGGCGCTGCCACATTATGAGAGCGTCTCAGACGAGTAGGCAAGCGAGGGAGAGGGGTTCTAGGACGGAGAACAGTTGCAGTCACTTGTGCGAAACAGTACAATATCAGTACAAGCACAGTACTAGTAGTACATTAGCCGAAAGACCGCTCACATTGCCAGTGATTGCTGACATAATGTCCTTCCTCCTTTCGCGCAGCTCAGTATACCACACGTCCACGCCTCCCTTCACCTCTAATTCCTAATTCTATAATTCATCGACGTTCTTCTCGTCATGGCAAGGCTCGATGCTTGAGCCAGCGCAAGCATCCCGTTCCTCAGTCGCAGCGAGCCGTTCGCACCTCCGAGGCCGGGCTTCGCTGCTTGTCCAGGTGGGTCTGTTGGGGTTCGGATGAGACCCAGGCCTCGACAAGGTGTCCGACGGTGTCTATGACAAGAGGCAGGAGGATCGATCGTTTGGTCTTTTAGTTTGTTGGTGGCTGGTACGTCGATCGTACTGTAGCGTGTGCCACCAGTGTGTGCGTACTCTCCTCCGCGAAAACCAACAGGACAACACGTTCCCTCCCCTCAATATTGAGTTTTTGAGTTGTTGTGATTGTGATCTGGGTCGGGGTCGGCGGATGACAACGTTTGGAAAACGTGCGTGAGCTATAGTAGCACCTCTCCGAGTCACACAAGGGTCAATCGTAGGCGTGTGGACGAGGCGAGGCGTTGGGGCATGTGGATCGATCGTGCATGCGTCATTTGATTCCGCTATAGACTGTGATCCTGACCTGACAAGATCGAGATGATTTAAAAGTGTTTGATTCCGGGTACTTGGCATTCCTGAGGGCCGATATCTGGCGATATATGTATCTGTGGATATATCGATCTCTGAAAAACCCACGACAGCCGACAATCCAAAAAAAAAACTACTGGCACAACGACGAAAACTATGCGGCGATGCGTGAAAGACGATGGATATATCGAAAAAGAGATGTCGTGAAGGGATGATATGAAAGCAAAATGAGTGAGCAAGATAGATGGATAATAATCAAGGTTCCGCTGCAGTGTAGATCGCACTGTCGCGCTCCTCGGGGCTGATCAAGTCGTGCTCGACCGCACGCTTGAGCACCTCGACGACCCAATTCTGACCGTTCCACCATCCATTCGGGCGCATGACGCCGACGCTGTTCGCGATGCGCTCCAGCGCCGCGCGCTTACCGCGCCCCAAGCTCGCCACGGGTACGAGCCTGCACTCGCGCGAAAAGTCGTGCTTCTGCGTGATCGGCCCCCAGTACACATGGCTGTCCTTCTCTGGCGCCGTGCGCACCGTCCCCAGGATCCGCACCACCCCGTTCGCGGGCTGCCAGGAGAGCGCCCACGACCGCTCGCGTGGGAGCGGTCGTGTCGGCGCTGGATACCCCGACACGACGATGTGCACCAAGCGCGGACCGTCCGGCTCCGGGAATGACCCCGAGGGAAGGCTCGGTGGCGGCTTCATCCCCTGCTGGACGCCGTTGTGCGGCTCATAGAAATGTGCTGGGTACATGACAATCCGTGACAACTATTTTCTTCTTGGCTTTCTTTCTTCCTTTTTCTGACACCCTCTCACTTTTCAAATTCTCTGATCTCGATTCGTCACGGACGGAATTGGAATGGAACGCAAAAGGTTGTTTGGGAAGAATAAGTGCGGGCGGAGGAGGGCGGTACGGAGAGAGAAAAGTGATTAGCGCTGCCGCGGACAGAGCCGAAATAGCCGCGGTAAAACTCACCTCGGAGTGGAGAGCCTAGGCACGACAGAAGATGTCTGATGGAAAAAAATGGAGACGGAGCTGAGAGATATTTGGGTAGGCGGTGGTAGATTGGTTTAGTGGAGATGGGGAGTCGGTGTGTAGTTGCGTGTGGGAGTCGATTGACAAGCTCGCCCTCAGAGTCTAGGTGGGGGGGGGGCAATATGAAATGTGTGCCTTTGTCCTCGGCCTGTTCATAAAGGATTTTTGAACGTCATCGGTCGCGGCCTGCCCTTTGCCTCAAAACGACATCATAGCTTTGGGTTATCGGGTGGGTGGTACGCCTCGTGGCATCACGGATAACCGCCCCGGTGGAAACATGGCGGCTTGCAGGGAGGTATACGCATACAAACGCGTGTTTTATGACGTCAAAGGACTCAAGGGAGAACCGGGCATCTTCGTTTCACGCCCTCGGCGCCCGGCATGTAATTTGAAATCAGGCCGGACCACCGACCGAATTTGGCCATTTTGTTGTGAGCAGTGTGACGTAGGATTAAATGCGTGCGACATGGAAATAACTGAAAAAGAACGACCAAACGCCGCCTTCTCTCTCCCCCCCGCGAGGTGAAGTGCTGTCCCAAACCCCAACACCAGGCGTGAGGTAGAAGTGCACGACTCGCGATATCCTCATTCGGCCCTTTACACCATCGCACGAGCCATCTGGCGAAGTTGTCCTGCCATGTCGGGGTAGTTCTTGATAAACTTGAGCTGAGCATACGATGCCTACAGTGGGACAAAAGCGTCGTCATTATCAGTGCACTTGCCATATAAGATGGTTCTTCCTCACGTATTGATACGTAAGCGCATTCATGAGCTCTGGCTCAGTCCTCGCCAGCTCAGTATGACGTTCGAACATGCGTACGGCGACATCAATCTTGCCCTGCTGCAAGCTCAATTGTGCCAATGTTGCAACCGCAGCTTCACACTCGGGATCTGAGCGCAACGCCTCATTGCAACATCTCTCCGCTGCCTCGACGTCCTGCTTCCATTGAAACAATGCTAAACCCTTGTTGACCAGAGGCAGCACGTTCATTGGGTTCCTGTTGATGATCAATATAGATAGCGTGGGACAAGGGTTTCGAACACACTTTGACCGTTCTAGCTCTATCGCCCGATCGAACTTTTCTACCGCATCCTGGAACCGTTGTTGGTCCAGCAATAATTCCCCGCTTTCATGACGTCAATGTAAGGAACCCCTCCTCAGCGAGAAGCTTGGGGCAAACTCACTAGTAGTTCTGCGATTCGCTGCGGTCTGGGAATGCCTTTAGTGTCCGTCTGAACGTGGCCATGCTCTTCGCAATGTCCCCCGATTTGTACTGTGCGACTGCCAGTTGTATATGTGAAAATATGAACGTATCGTCCAATTCGGTCGACTTGATGTAGCTTTCCGCCGCATTCTCAAAGTCGTTCAAGATAAAGAGTACTATGACGGCATGAGCGCAAGGGAAGGCGATGGTTATTTGTGCATTACCTTGCCCACGGTGATAGTAAATGTCAGGGTCGGAGACGTTATGCTTCTTCGCCTCCTCAAAGGCTTCGAACGTTTTTGTTGCGTCGCCTTGTTCCATGTAGACACTGGCAATCTTGACCCAGCTTTGAGTCAAAGAGGGTACCAGCCGCACAGACTCCTCGAGGTCGGCTTTGGCGCCATCGGTGTCTCCGATCAAGAACCTACGAGCGTGTCTTAGTTCCCATACAATACAGAATAATAGGGAAGGCGGACTTGAAGGTGCCCCGGAGATTGAGCGCCTCCGCCCTTCCAAGTTCCCATGATATACCCTGCTCGGTGGCCTCATTAACATAGCTGAATGAGTGAGCGTAGTCTGATGCGCCGAGTGCCTCGAGGGCTAAGATAAGGGTGTTGTCCCCGGTCGATGAATTTTCTGGAAGGGTGGGAAGCGGGCCTGTGGCGTCGTTTGATATATGCTACGGGAAAGGAGACGGGAAAATGTGGAAGACGTACGTGGTCGGAAGGCCGAGAAGTAGGCCGAGACGAATGTATGGGAAGGGAGACGGCGCTCACGGCTCTGTCAAATACAAATAGGTAAAAATGTGACAACTTAGAATTCTCGGTGACGGAGCTCACGGCGAGAATCTCCGCAGCCTTTTTCTTGGATAACTTCTCCAACACGCGCTCGACAGAGCGGCCCGCAGCATCATTCTGGAAATTTCCCAGAATCGTAGTAGCGGTGAAGTCTGAGAAAGTAAATCATTATACGACCTTGTCTTCGGGTGGATGGAAGGGGGGAAGGAAGGGGTGTTGTATGAGAGGGTCTTGTGACCGACCAAAACGCACCTCGTAACGCTTCCTCGTAACGTTCAAGAGCCTCCTGCGCGGCCGCCCTCCTGTTGAGTGCTTTGACGTACCGTGAGTCGAGCTTCAGGGCCTCGTCGCAGTCCGCCACGACCTTTTCGTGCTGTGGCGGTTCCATGCTGACGTAGCACGCGGCGCGATTGCTGTAGAACACGGGCTCGGGCTGAGCCGACACCGTGATGGCGCGCGTGTAGAGTCCGGCCGCTTTGGCGAACTTTCGGGCCTGGTACGCGTCGTTGCCCTTTTGTTTCAGCGAAGCCGCGAGCGACTTGCGTTCCTGTCCACGTTTGGATGAACACGGCATTGACAAGAGTCCTAGGCGACGACGGGGCAAACTTACCTCTGTTCCGAGCGCCAGAATCTGTTCCTCCGTCAAGGGTTGGTCTGGTACGCGAAAAGGAAAAAAAAAAAGTCAATAAGCGCGAGCGAGCGACGCATTGTGAACAGAGTGGTATGCAAACCGTCGTCGGACTCGTCGGTCGCCTTGGGTTTCCTCTCCTCCAAGATGGGCCCGTCCTTGTCCTTTGCGGACTTCCTGTGCTTCTTCTTCTTCTTGTCCTTCTTTTTGCCCTCCCTGAGGCTCTCCTCGTCACCGGTACCAGTCGCGGCGCGCGATGACGCGACATAATATGCGACGCCCCCGATGGCGACCGCCGCCGCCGCCGCACCGATGACTATGCCACGCTTGTTTCCCGAGACGAAGGAGGAGATGCGGTCTGCGAACGAGTCGTCGGATGACATGGGCAGAGCTGGACGAGGCGGGTTTCGGGTTCAGTCGAGGGGAGCCTCGGCGTCTGCTGACGCGAAGCCTCGTCCGTGGGAATATATCGTAAGCGGCACTTGACCGTGCTCGCTCGTCCTTGATAACCACGTGGTTATCTTTCCTTCTGCGGCCATGACAGAGTCCGCTTTTTCGTCTTCCGCCCAGGCGGTTATTCAAAGACCGGTGGTCCTCGACAAAGACGAGACGCATGCGCAGCTGTCAGTCGAAGAGTTTCGTGACTATTACGAATTAGAATGGACTGCAAATGAAATTATCTCGAATAATTACAAGCGCGTGAGCCGGCCATCTCTACAGATCTGACCATGAATGAACCGAGCACCCCTGAAGGTTGCTCTTCAATTTCCAGACGAACTTCTGCAAGATTCTGTCCCCATCCATCATAGCCTGAAGCGTGCCATCGGAGCCGACCGGGAACTCTATGTACTCGCAGATACTTCTTACGGCAGGCAAGCTTTCCGTTTCCGCCATACATTGCCTAACTGGAGATTCCCTTTGTAGTTGTTGTGTAGACGAAGTCGCTGCGCAGCATGTTGACGCGGATGCAGTCGTACACTATGGCCATGCCTGTATGAGCATGTGGGTTCCTCTAATCAGTCCCTTTATGTCGTCTGATTTGAGGTGCTATAGGAACTATCGACTCCCTGTCATTTATGTCTTTGGTAAAAAACCCGTAGACGTGACCAACGTCGCGCAAAAGCTTCGGGAGTCTTATGTCTCGTCGAACATTCCTGCAAAATCTGTAGTTTTCAGGCACGATGTAGCCTACACGCACGAGGCAGGTGAGCACACAAAGCCTAAATCCTAGACGACATGTCGACATTTCGTAGAAAATATTGTCTCGGCTCTGCGAAGTGTTTTCGCGAGTCATGATATCACCGTCTCATTTAGCCCTATTCCACGAACGCTTGGTCCATCGACCGCGGCGGCTTCCCAAGTTCCCATGACCAAAAGTGAGGATCAAATCACAGATACGAAGCCTTGCGCAAGGTCCTTCGACGACATCTCTCCCATTCTTTACGTCGGCCCATCGAGTCTCGGACTCACAAATCTACTTATGACACACCCAACAACACCCGTATGCCCCGCTCTCCGCTCCCCTTTCGCGCGGTACTTAGTTGACAACCCGTTTCCTCTGGCGCTCCAAGGTCCATGGATACGACCCTGTGACGCACGAGGCCGCGCTTCAGTCCGCAGAGACGAATAAAGTCCTGATGCGGCGTTACGCGATCGTCCAGAAAGCCCGTGACGCTGACGTTTTTGGTATCCTTGTCGGCACGCTCGGAGTCGGTTCGCCTCTAAAATTTCCTCATGTATCGTTATCTTGATGACCAGCGAGTCAGCGTCATATCTTTCTCTTATCGCTCATCTTCGTCAAGTCCTAGCCCGTGCGCGCAAGAAGGCGTACACGATCAGCGTGGGAAAGCTCAACCCTGCCAAGCTTGCCAACTTCGCAGAGATAGAATGCTTTGTCCTCGTCGCATGTCCCGAGAACTCGCTTGTCGACGCAAAGGTACCATCGATCTTGCCCTATCCTTTCCGTTCATTCCGATCAACCTCGACGTCATCAGGACTTCTTCCGACCCATCGTGACGCCATTCGAGCTACAGCTCGCCTTGCAGCCTTCCCCGATGTGGACCGGCGAATACATGCTCGACTTCGAAGAAGTTCTCACACGTGGCCCCCCCGTGCCTTCACCGGATGATAACGAGGAAGCCGATACCGATCGTCCCGAATTTTCGCTCGTCACCGGGAGATACAGACATGCCAAGCGTTATGGGGGTGAGCTGCCCTGCGCACTTTTATCCGTTTTCTATTTTTGTTGAGACAATACGTCACAGAAGTTGATCTGCCAGCGTCTGGAGCAGCGTTATCATCGTCCTCGGCGCTTATCCCCAGGGATCAGGATGGCACAGTCACGACACTCAGGGACAGCGCTGCCGGTTTGTCCTTTTCTGTTTGTGCGATCAGATGGACTGAATCGTTCCTATCTCAAAGGCGAATTCTTGCAATCCCGCACGTTCCGTGGCCTCGAAACGCGTGCGGGGCTTGATCCGCCTAGCCTCCTCCAACAAGGGCGGATCGGTGTCGCGCGAGGCTATCGTGATGACCACCAAGCCTAAGAATATCGGAGGGTACTTCGACTACGCGGAAATTTTGCAGTAGAGCAGACACCTACACGACCCTCGAGCGGAGCGTGTGGATATATAGCTCAGATATGAAGTTAAAATGAACGAAGTGAAGCTTTCGTCCTATAAGTCCCGTATTCACACATCCCGCTTTTCTAATGCTTTAGTCCGTTTGATCCTCGTCGCAGAGTAGAAACGAGGTATATGGTTGAGAAAGCGTGATACTCCTCAGTCATACGGCATCCTTATTGCCGTTAGTGATTCAACGTCTCCACAGTTAGAGGTGTCTTGATGAGATAATGGCCGGAACTCCGAGAGATCCTGCCAATGGCGCGCCACTTTGCCCGAAGGTCGTGTGTGTGCGTAACCATATCTCGAGATGCATATGACACGTCGACGTGGTCTAACACAATAACGAAATCATGACGTTTAGTTGATGTAATGTGGGTGTGATATGTGTCTGGAACGCATTGGCAAGAGCAACTCGGTGTCAACTTGTAAAACGTGCGATCACTGTGACCAACGCACACATTTTCAGACTGGCTCAGGTGGTCCATTGGTGACCTATTTCCCTCGCATCCGAAGTCATGAAAAAACTCTCATTTCTGTGTCGGAGGAGTTCGATCAGTCAGCGATTAGATAATCGTTCTCAAACTGGTCCGATGGGCATCGGCATGAGTTGTCAAACGGCGATTCGGAGGAACTAAGGAGTAAGGAACCATATGTCGGATTTGTGCTGTCGTTGAAAGCGAGTCGGAGTGAGTGAGTCACGGTGTCAGTGGTTGGTTTCCTTGCTGACGGTCACTAGCCTGGGGACCCAGGCTCTGAGTCCGATCGCTCACTGGCACCGTCTGCTATGTACTGCAAAGCCAGGTTTTTCGCAGCATTGCCGTTCTCAAACGACCAGGGCCGTGCTAGAAACATTCCGCTCTCAGACTTAGAGGGAAAAACATAGCACTGGCAGGCTGCGCCAGTAGTTGCTCTGGTGCGGCCCAGCGGGAGCCGGGTGCCAGTGCTCTCCTGGCCGCCCTATATGTCATCATTCAATAGCAACACCAGGGATTCTGCAAATGCTGTCCAGCATGACCAGATTATCCAAGTGTTCCACTATCGTATCAATGGATTGCCCCATAACATTCTGTATCCAATCCAAGTTGTACAAATCAGGCGGAAGTTTGTGAATAGCATGTCTTGCATCCAATGCAAAAATTGAGGATGCGAGAGTGCGAATGGATGGGTCCTCATCGCCAAAGAGTGGCTGCATGCGAGAGATATTAACAAAGTCTTTGAGCAAAGCACACAGGACTTCTGAGACTGGTGAGCGTCCCCAGAGTAGTGGCACTTTGACAATGTCATTGAGCACATGCAAGCAGATGAGCAGGCGACGAGTGCACAGAGCAAAGTCGATGCTGATCATGCTAGGTGCACAGCTTCCTAGGAGGTCCAAGATGTGGTCACGAAGGGTTGCATTTCCAAGATTCAGAGGTTCTTCCATCAGATGGAGCAGCGTCTCCTGTGGGATGCTGGCTAGCAGAAGTTCAACAAGAGTCTTGTTGGCTATTACAGTATGTTGAAGGATCCGGGACAATACATTAGGATCCTCGACCACGTTTCCATCTAGCTCAATCAGAGGGGTGCCATAGAGCCCAGCCTTGAGATGTCTCCCATGTTTCTCAAATTTGAGGAAGAGGGAACGCGACCACTGGCCAAGCATTTGATTCATGGGTGAAGAGTGCAGGTCATGATTATCAGGAGTGATAAGCTGATAAACGTGACCCACAACCCAACGAGAGCCCAGAGATAGTACGAAGGAGATGGAATGCCAGATATACCACCACAAGGGTGAAAATGGTGTGGAGTAGGGGGAGGTCTGATAGATGGTGGGAAGAACAGTCAATATGACGTACCCCACTCCACAGACCACAATGAATGTGCGGAGAACGTTGGCAACAGTACTAGGGGAAGACAACTCAGTGGCACTCACAAAGGCTAGAACATATCCCTCTGATCAGTAGCTACATCTTTTTCATAGGCATCCATAACCCCTGGATGTAGGGACCATTTACTGATTCTATTGAACGTTGTCAGTCACACACAGTATCTTCTGCCAGTGTTTTATCACGCACAGAGAGTTGCAGCCTAAATAATGGCCAGACTGGGGATTGAACCCAGGCTCCTTGAATATACATCAGATGCTCTACCATTGAGCTATCTGGCCTTAGGATATCAAACTGGATTGCCTTTAGTAAAGTCTACAGGTTCTGTAGCCTCGGAAACGATCCTTGTCGCGTTCGCGTGCTGCCCACTTGCGCTCGGCCGTATAGCGCTAGTCTAATCAGCCTCGCGCCGCCACATCGACCGCCCTCGCCTTACCGCATCCGTCTCGACTCGCCGACCTCCAACTCGCATCGCCGCATTCGGCTTCGCCCTTGCCATACCCGCCTCAGCCTCGTCTTGAACCAAGGGCGCCGACGCCGCACTGGCATGCCTCCTCAATGCAACTTCTCATTGGATACTAGTAATAACTGAATGACTCCCCCCTTCTTAGTTGAAGGGCATCGAATAATGCAGAGTACAATACAAGCAGAAAAGAAATAAGAGACAATCTACTACTCGACGAGGGCGGAAACGGAGCCTTTTCGACACTTCGAACCCCTGTCGCTGTTTCTCGTCTCTCATCTCAACTCATGCAGCGAAGCCGAATTCTAGGATGTATGCGACCAGAGCATATGCCAGTGACTTGCACGACACCTCTTACCGGCCGGAGATCCTCACGGCTGAGGTAGTTCAGACGAAAGGCTACTTCTCGGGAAGCATGGTTATCACACTTACCGAGAGCAATGATATGTCATTCTGCCATCGGAAAGCTGGAAGCATATCAGAAATCCCGGGCCAAAAACCGGACGTGCTGCGCATCACTTAGGAGTACTACTCCCCGATCCCCCCAGGGAGAAGTTTCTCGGGTTCCGAGTCGCGCATCAAGACAAGCAACACTTCAACGTTTCAACGTTCAGCTCGGCAACTGAGATGATCCTCTTTTCCCGGACGAGAGATGTCATCGTTCGAAATCAGCCCGACCCATGACAACCCGACTGGCCGGCTTTGTCATCATCTTGACTTATGGACTCGGAAGACGGACCTTCCACCCGCACACCCAAGCTCATGTCCGACGTCTCCTCTTCCACTTCTTCCTTAACCCCCCAGTCAACGGGGACCCAGGACTTGTCTCCTCGTGCACCAGCCAAGAAATCCCCTTCACGCCGCTTTTATCCGAATGTGAATGCAGCGCACAAGGAACAGAAGCCGTTCAGCAGAAGCGCGGCCAAGCGAGAAAGCATGATGCATGATGGGCAGCATAGAGCATCTCCAACATTACTTCACAAAGACTGGGCCAATTGCGAAGAAAGAGTGCGTTGCAGCTCTCTATCCGCTCGCTTGCCACCTGATTACAGTTCAAGGTCGAACGCGCAGAGAAAGGGCCTCGTCCCCGCAATCGGATCGCTCAACACACACATCAAAGGGAACCCCTCGTTAGGCAGTCTTCCAGAGCTTGAGCTGCCTCCTTCACCCGCGTTACCTGCGCAACAACTCTCTTCATT
>Ga0137394_10003295_pt1 | contig 12095 bp, 7 predicted proteins | sample czobulk116metaG_FD_108278 | JGI IMG/M metagenome (GOLD analysis project Ga0137394, IMG submission 108278) | Vadose zone soil microbial communities from Angelo Coast Range Reserve, California, USA - czobulk1.16 metaG | ecosystem: Environmental > Terrestrial > Soil > Vadose zone | place: USA... | reverse complement strand
GGACCAACCACGGTCGCGGGCCGGGCCAGCTCTTCGCCATGGTCGCTGTCGCCTACCTCACCATCGCCTCCCGCAAGACGGGCTACAGGTGGATCGACCGCCACTTGCGTCAAGGGCCGGGATTACACCACTTTGAAGCGAGTCTTCCACCGGAGGACCGGCTGCTCGAGGAACACGAAGGACGCCGCCGATACGGCGAACGTGGCCGCCCAGGCGGCGGTGGCGCGCAGGGGTTCGGCGGCGCCGCCCGTCATTCGCTCGAGGAATTGGGGGGCCCCTCCTCCCTGGCTAACCCTGTCGACGACGGAGTAACCCTCACCCGAGGGCGGGGCGCTGGTGATGCCAGGAGGCGGCCTCCTGGTAGGCATGGCCCACACGGAGGAGCAGGGCCTCGTCGAAGGGCCGGCCCACGAGCTGGAAGGCCAGGGGCAGCCCCAGCTTGGACTGCCCACACGGCACGGACAGGGCGGGCAGCCCGTAGGCATTGAAGGGCCGCGTCAGACGCGAGAAGGCGCCGGCGCGGACATTGAACTCGTCGGCCGTCAGGGCCTTGAGCGGCTCGCGCGTCGGGGCAGGCTCGGGGATCGTCGGAGTCAGCAGCAGGTCGACCTCGCCGAAGATGTCCCGGATGAAGCTGCGCGTGAGGCGCGCGCGCAGGCGAAGAGCCTGCAGATAGTCATAGGCCGAGATGCCGAAGCCCACCTCGAGGCGGGCCCGCACCATGGGCTGCAGCTCGTGCGGCCGCTCGCGGACGATGCGCGCGTGCAACGTGGAGGCCTCCGAGCGCGTGATCAGCATGGCGATGTCCAGGATCGGCTGGGGATCGGGCAGCTTGATCTCGCTGACATGCGCCCCCAGCTCTTCGAGCAGCCGCCCCGTCTGGCGCACGCCCGCGACGATCTCCGCTTCCACCCCCTGAAAGAAATAATTCTCGGGAATGCCCACGCGCAGCCCCGCCACGCCCTCCTCGAGCCGCGCCAGGTAATCCGGCACGGCGTGGCGGCTGGACGTCTCGTCGGCGCGATCGCGCCCGGCGATCACCTGGAGCAGGATGGCCACATCCCGCACCGTCCACGCCATGGGTCCGATGTGATCCATGGACCAGGAGAGCGGCATGGCCCCGGCGCGGCTCACCCGGCCATAGGTGGGCTTGAGGCCGACGATGCCGCAGCAGGCGGCGGGCAGCCGGATCGACCCGCCCGTATCCGTGCCGAGCGCTCCCAGGAAGAAGCCCGCGGCCACCCCCGCCCCCGAACCGCTGGACGACCCGCCGGCGCAGTGCCCCGCCCGCCAGGGATTGTCGACGTCGCCGTGGTGGGCGTTGTCGCCATAGGGGCCCATGGCCAACTCGGTCATGTTGAGCTTGCCCAGGCTGATGGCCCCGGCATCGAGCAGGCGCCGTGCCGCCGTGCACTCCTGCGCGGAGATGAAGTACTCCGCCGTCTTCGTCCCACAGGAAGTCGGCAGGCCTTGGAGATGGCAGAGGTCCTTGAAGGCCACCGGCACGCCGTGCAGTGGCCCCCGCCAGCAACCCGCCGCGGCATCGGCCTCGAGGGCTTTCGCCGCGCCGAGGGCGCCCGACTCATCCAGGCGAATGAAGGCGCGCATCCGCTTGTCGAGCCGCCGCACGCGATCCAGGCAGCTCCCCACCGCCTCCACGGGCGACATGCGCCGCGTGCGGATGGCCGCGGCGATGGTGACGAGGCTGCGCTCACTCATCCTATCGGTCTTCCCCTGGGGCCTTCGCCGCGCCGTCTTCCAGGGCGGCCTCGAAGCAGGCCGGCTCCTCGGCCAGGGCCAGCTCGCCGGCCAGCCTCTCGATGATGCCGGCCAGGTGGGCCAGCTCTGCCCGCCGGGACTGCAGCTCGCTCATCGAGGATCCTCCGCGGCCTACGGCTCGAGCGTGATCGAGAGCCAAATCCGCGCCGAACCTACCACGCCCCGCGATCCAGGCGCAACCAGGGCGGCCCACAGAGGGCGGTTGTGCTAGGGTTTCCCGGAGCGAAACGCCCGTGCCGGCGATGCCGCCGGGTCTCGGGCCCCGATCGACCACAAGCTCCACGGGAGGTGCCCCGGGGTGACGGACCACCGCAGATGACGCGTGACGAGTGGCTGATCCTCGCCATCGCCGCCGCCGACGAGGACGGCATCTCCCCCATCCAGCTTCAGCAGAGCGTGTTTCTCTTCAGCCTCAAGCGCGAGAAAGACCTAGGCCTCGACTTCTACGAGTTCGAGCCCCACAACTACGGCTCGGCCGCGAAGGAAGCCGAGGGCCCCTTCTCCCGGATCCTCTACACGGATCTGGACGCCCTTCAGGCTGACGGCCTGGTGACCAAGAGCTGGCAGCCCGGCGAGGCCTGGTCGGCCTTCCGTCCCACCGAGCGCGCCAACGACTGGATCAAGGACCTGCGCCGGGAGGCCCAGAAGGACGCCCTGTCCTATCTGGAAGAGGCCGTGGCCTGGGTGCGCCAGCTCAGCGTGTACGAATCCGTACACAAGACGGCGTCGATCCGGGTCATCGGCTGATCGCGCTGCCGCTCCACGGCTCTTCGCGCCGCGCTATCGCTCGCGGAGGCTCTCCCGGGCGTGGCGAATGAGCGGACTCAGAAAGAATTCAATCAGCCGACGCTGTCCCGTCTTGATCTCCAGACTCACGGCCATTCCGGCCAGCAAGGGCGTCGACCGGCCATCCACCAGGATGGCAGACCGATCCAGACTGGCCCGCACGGCATAGACGAGCCCGATCCTGTCCACCTGCACTGCATCCCGAGAAATGAGGAGCACCCTTCCCGAGACCGTTCCATACGTCGTGAAGGGAAAGGTGTCGATCTTGACCTCGACCGACTGGCCGGCGCTGACGAAACCGACGTCCTTGTTCTCGATCCACGCTTCCACCTCGAGAGGATGATCGTGGGGCACGATTACCATGAGCTGTTGTGCGGGCGTGACGACTCCGCCCAGGGTATGCACCGCCATTTGCTGGATCGCGCCATCGATGGGAGCGGTGAGGCGCTGGATGGCCGATCGCTGGGAGGCTTTGACGAGCTCCTGAGCCAACGACGTAGTTCGCGTTTCCCATTCGGCCAGCTCGGTCAGATAGGTGCGACGGAGCTCGGCCTCGAGCGCGGCCTTTTGCTCGTGGGCCTCCCCCAAGGCCGCCTGGTCTTGAACCAGCCGCTCTCTTTGCATGGCCAGCGACTGGACGCGGGTGATTCGCTGTTCCTCGATCTCGAGATACTGCATCCGAGCGACGAAGCCGCCTTCCAGTAGCGTCTTGAAAGCCTCCGCCCGTTCCGTCAGCATGGGGACCGTGGTTTCAAGCCGTTGCACATCGGCCTGTGTCGCGGCCATGGCTGCCTCGCGCTGCTCGATGGCTCGTTGAGCCGCCTCGAGTCGACTTTCGAATTCTCGCCTCTGATCTCGCAAGAGCTCTCCCTGCAGCGTCGCCCAGATCGGGTCGGCATCCGATGGCGCCTCGAAGGGACCTCCCGCCAGCAGCGCCCGCAAACGCGTCACCCGTACGCGGGCGGCGGAGTGTTCCTTGGCCACCCGTTCCTGCTCGGCGCCGCTGACCGTGGGATCAAGCTCGATCAAGATTTGGCCTTGCCGGACGTCTTGCCCGTCGCGGACGTGGATGCCCCGGACGATCCCAGCGTCGAGGGGCTGGATGATCTTGGAATGGTCGCTCGGAATCAGCTTCCCTCGAGCCACCGCCACGAGATCGATCGTGCCGAAGGTCGACCAGCCGATGGCCACGATGAGCAACAAAACGATGACCCACATCACGGCCTGGCCTATGGGTGACGGAGGGGAGTGCTGGATCTCCAGGGCCGCGGGCAGAAACTCGGCCTCTCGACGGCGGGGCGCGAGGCGGCGGTCCCTCACCCCGTGGGTGACGCAACCGAGCGTCCATCCTGGAGCCCGTGGAGGTGGGCGTAGAATCCACCCCGCGCGATCAGCTCGTCGTGACTGCCCTCCTCGATGATGGTGCCCTGGTCGACGACCACGATTCGCTGTGCGCTCCGCACCGTGCTCAGGCGGTGCGCGATCAGGAAGACGGTGCGCCCCGCACACATCTCGCTCAGGTTCTGCTGAACGATGCGCTCCGATTCGTAGTCGAGCGCGCTCGTGGCCTCATCGAAGATCAGAATGCGTGGATCGACGATGAGCGCCCGCGCGATGGCAATCCGCTGCCGCTGGCCGCCCGACAGCGAGCAGCCGTGCTCGCCGACCACGGTGTCGTAGCCTTCGGGAAGCGCCGCGATGAACTCGTGAGCTCCCGCGAGCCGAGCAGCGCGAGCGACGGCGTCCAGGGGCTGGCCCGGATCGGCCAGGGCGATATTGTCCCGTACGGAGCGATTGAAGAGAAAATTCTCCTGGAGCACGACCCCCACCTGGCGACGGAGCCAGGTGGGATCGATCTGGGCCACGTCCATGCTGTCGATGAGGACGCGGCCGCTCTCCGGCACGTACAGTCTCTGAATGAGCTTGGCGATGGTGCTCTTGCCGGAGCCTGATCGCCCCACGATACCGATGACAGAGCCGGGCCGGGCCACGAATGACATGCGGCGGAGCGCCTCCGGACGGTCCGGGCGATATCGGAAAGTGACGCTCTCGAATGCCACGTGTCCTTCCAGGGTCGAGCCGGCGGTGGCGGGAGATCGATGGTTCGGCTCGGCGGGAGCGTTCAGCACGTCGGCGAGACGGTGAACGGAAACGCCGGCCTGCTGGAATTCCTGCCACAGCTGGACCAGCCGGAGCACGGGTCCGGTCACCCGCCCCGCCAGCATATTGAACGCGACGAGCTCGCCCACGGTCAGCTCGCCGCGCATCACGAGATAGGCCCCGGCCCAAAGAATGGCGATCAGGGAGACTTTGTTGAGAAACGACCCCAGTTGCCCCGCCACATTGCCAAGATTGACGGCGCTCAGGCTCGCCCGCACGTAGGCGGCGAGCTGCTCCTCCCACCGGCGCTGCATCTGGGGCTCAACGGAGAGAGCCTTGACCGTCTGGATGCCGCTCACGGCTTCGACCAAAAAAGCGTAGTTCTCGGCGCCTCGATTGAACCGCTCGTTGAGCCGCGCACGAAAGACCGGCGTGGCCGCGGCGAAGAGAACAACGTATCCGGGGAGTAAGCCGACGACGATCCATGTCAGGAACGGACTGTAGAAAAACATGACGACGAGGAAGATCCCCGTGAACAGAACATCGACGACAAGGGTGACGGTGGAGCTCGTCAGAAACTGTCGGATGTTTTCCAGCTCGCGAATCCGCGCCACGGTGTCCCCTACCCGACGCGCTTCGAAATAGGCAAGCGGAAGGGCGAGGAGATGGCGGAAGAGCCGAGCCCCCAGCTCGACATCGATGCGGCTCGACGTGTGATACAGGACATAGGCCCGGAGCCCTCCCAGGAGGGCCTCAAACACGGTCAGGGCCAGCATGCCCACGGACAGCACGTGCAGCGTGGTGAGGGCGTTGTGAAGGAGCACCTTGTCGATGACCACCTGGGTGAAGAGCGGGGCCAGCAACGCGAAGATCTGGAGGAAGAAGGAGGCAACGAGAACCTCGCCAAGGAAGCGCCGGTACCGGATGAGAGCAGGGATGAACCACGCGAAGCCGAAGCGCCGGTCGGAGGAGGGATCGAGGGCGCGGCGGGCGAGGAGGATCAGGCCACCCGACCACCCCTCCTCGAAGGTCTCGCACGGGAGAACGGACGGTGCAGGCTCTCGCGGATCCTGGAGCACGACCTGCCCGTCCCCCACCCGCGCCAGCACAACGTAGTGGCCATCCTTCCGGAGCGCGATGGCGGGCATGGGAGTCGCGTCGAGCCTCTTCAGGGAGCTGGAAAGGCGCCCGACCTTGAGGCCGAGGAATGTGGCTCCGCGAAAGATTTCCGTATCGCGGAAAGGCGTGCCCGGCGTGCCGAAACGGTGCCTCAGCTGATCGGCGTCGGCGGGCAGACCTAGATAGCGGGCAACCAGCACCAGACAGAGAAGGCCGGTGTCCAGATCCACGGAGGCACCCTCGCCCGTGGGGACGACTGTCGCCTGCCCACTCACCTTCTCCGCCGCCTAGGACGGGCGCTGCCAGTAGCCGGCCAGCACCGTCTCGACGTCCTGCGGTCGCTGGTCGATGGCCTGATCCCAGGAGAGACCAGTACGAGCGGTGTAACTGGCCATGGCCTGAATCAAGAGGTCAACCTGGTTGCTGAGCAGCTTGCTGCCGTCTCCGGTTTGAATGACCTCTGCCTGGTAGGCCTGTCCGTCGTACCAGGCCTGCACGGTGACGGTATCGGTGGCCCCGTGGAGGGCGATGGCCAGGCTGCTGGCCGTCCGGCTCAGGACGAGATCCAGTGGGTGGACAGAGGCTCTCAAGAGCATCACGTCGCTGTTGCCAGGTGTGGAGTCATTCTCCGAGACGACATCCTGCCCCCAGGCGGGATCGAACACATAGGTGTCGTTGCCTGCCGCCCCTGTCAGGACATTGGCGGCGCCATTGCCCGCGAGGACGTTGTCGAGCGCGTTCCCGGTCCCATTGATGGCGGCATTGCCGACCAACGTGAGGTTCTCGACATTGGCGGGGAGCGCGTACGTCACCGAGCTTCGTACCGTCTCGGTCCCATTGCCGGCGGATTCGACGACTACGTCAGCGGGATTGTCCACGATATACGTATCGTTGCCAGCTTCGCCGTACATGGTGTCGGTGCCCGGCCCACCATCCAGCATGTCGTCCCCGGCTCGCCCGAAGAGCACGTCATTGCCGGCGAGCCCACTCAGCGCGTCGGCCGTGGCATAGCCGGCGAGCGTGTCGGGTCCCGCCGTTCCCGTCAGCACCTTCAGCTTGATCGCAGCGACATCCCACGTGGTGCCATCGTCGAAGCGGACCTGCTCGACCTGATTGTCCGGACGATCCTGCCAGAACCAGTAGTACACCGTGAGCTGATCGGCGGTGCCGTTGATGGCGAGGACCAGATGATCGCCATTGCGAGCGAGGAAGACGTCGCGCGGCTGGATTCCCGCAGCCATCTGAATGGTGTCGATCACTCCCGCCGTCGTCTCGACATCCTGGATGGTGTCCTCGCCACTCCCTCTCCCAAAGAGATATGCGTCGGCGCTCGGGCCTCCGTCCAGCGAGTCATTGCCGGCCCCGCCGTCCAGAATGTCCGCGTCGGCGCCGCCGCTGAGATAGTCGTCTCCCGCACCACCCAGCAAGGTATCGTTGCCCGCCTCGCCATAGAGCCGATCCGCGCCATCGCCTCCCCGCAGGGTGTCATCGCCGGCACGGCCGAAGATGGTGTCGTTCCCGGCGAGGCCATCGAGGATATCGGGGGTCGGATATCCGATCAGTGCGTCAGCCCCTACGGTCCCCGTCACCACCTTCTGCTTGATCGTGGCCACATCCCAGACCGTCCCATCGGCGAAGCGGATCTCCTCGACCTGGTTGTCGGGCCGATCCTGCCAGAACCAGTACAAGACTGTGAGCTGATCGATGCTGCCATTGATCGTGAGAACCAGATGATCGCCGTCGCGCCTGGCCGAAATGTCGCCTGGCGCGAGATCCGAGGCGACCTGAATCGCATCGATCGCTCCCGGTGCCGCCTCCGTGTCCTGGATCGTGTCCCGGCCGCTTCCGCGGCCGAAAACATAGATGTCAGGTGCGGGGCCGCCTTCCATCGAGTCATTGCCCGGCCCCCCGTCGAGAAGGTCGGCGCCGGGACCGCCGTTCAGATAGTCGTCGCCTTCCTCGCCCCTGAGAGTATCGTTGCCGTCGCCGCCATAGAGCTGATCGTTACCGGAGCCGCCGAGCAAGATGTCACCTCCTGCCTCGCCTTCCAGCCGATCCGCTCCCGGCCCGCCGTCCAGTCCGTCACCGCCGCCGCGGCCGGAGATGACATCGTTGCCGGCAAGGCCACTTATCGTGTCCGCGGTATCGTACCCGATGAGGGTGTCAGGCCCCGCCGAACCCTGGACCAGCATGGCCTTGATGCGCGCGAGATCCCAGACGGTTCCATCAGCAAACTCGATCGCCTCGATCTCATTGCCGGCACTGAATTGCCCGAATGCGTAGTAGACGGTCAACTGGTCCGCGGTCCCGCTGATAGCGAGGACGAGATGATCGCCACTCCGCCTGATCGAGATATCACGCGCGACGATACCCGGTCCCAGGCGAATGACGTCAGGGGCGCCGGAGGCGTCGCCCGTATCCTGAATGGAGTCCTGGCCACTGCCTCGCCCGAAGAGATAGACGTCACCGCCCCGATTGCCTTGCATGCTGTCGGAGCCCGGTCCCCCATCGAGGACGTCCGCGCCATCTCCTCCTAAAAGCTGATCGGTCCCCTCACCGCCTCGCAGGACGTCATCACCCGTTCCGCTGATCACTCGGTCATTGCCCGCTCCACCCAGCAGCGTGTCGTCGCCCGCATCCCCGGAGAGCAGGTCGTCTCCATCTCCGCCCTCGAGCCGGTCGTTGTCATTGTCCCCGTAGATCTGGTCGTTGCCCGTTCCTCCAGCGAGGACATCGTTCCCGTCATGGCCCCACAGCGCATCGGCGCCCTCATCGCCATAGATGACATCGTTGCCCGCGCCCCCACGCAGAACATCGTCACCGGATCCACCTCGCAGCGCGTCCGCACCGGCCGTTCCTGACAGAACGTCACGGCCCGTCGTGCCCGCGATCGGGTTACGCCCAAGCGAGTCGATGATCCACCCAAGCATCGGATCCTGCGCGACGAAGATGTCGCGAAATACCCAGTAGTCGAGGGTCTGCTCGGCTCCGAATGCTCGGAGGCCGCGCGCGAACTCGGCCAGCTCGGTCCGGGCCGCCACAGGATCAGTGGCGAGTCGATGCTGAAGCTCGGTGGAGGCGAGTGTCAGGTCCCCCACCAGGCCCTGCGTATCGTCCCAGGTAAAGGCGACTCGACGATAGAGGTCGGACAGGTGGCTCTGTGTCATGAGGCCGGCGTAAACCAGCTCTTTGAGATCGGTGAAGGCCTGCTGCAGTATGGGCGCCGACGTGTGATGTGGATTGGTGGCGCCGCCGTAGCCGACATACCCCTGACCCATGAATGCCTCGAGTACCGCCACGTGACGCGCATCCACGAGTGGGCCGCGGCTCGTGGGGTTGATCCGGTCGCTTCCCGTCCACCGGAACAGGATCTGCTCCACGAGCACACCACGCTGAGTCGGATCGGTCGAGTTCACGAAGGATTGAACCAGGCCTTTCAAGATCCCGTCTGTATCGCGCACCATGGCCTGGTGCAGACTGTCCGCCGTCCCATACCCGCGGAAATCCGGGAGCATCGCAATCTCGGCGGGGACATCGAGCTGGTGAGCCGCAATGGCATGGAGGAGATCGACCTTGAACCACACGTCGTCAGCCGCTCCCGTGCTGCCATCGGCCTTTGTGAAGCTGCCGATCTGCTTGTGGGCATTGCCCTGGGCATCAACGCTCGTCGAGTTGACGTAGGCCGTGTTGATGGCCGTAATCCCGAGACCGCTGAGGAAGACAATCTCGTCCGGCGTGCTCGACCCGTCGCCATTGCGATCGCGCCAGACTCGTAAGCTGGACCACACGACATCGTTGGCGTCGATTCGGCCGTCCGCATTGTCGTCCCATGAGGCCAGCGCAGCGAAGCCATTCGAGGCCACGCCATCGCCTCGCTGCGGCGTCCGGTTCCCGAACAGCTCCGAGCCGTTGTCGATCTGGCCATTGCCATTTCGGTCCCAGATCAAGAGACCGTCGTCTGGTCCTACCCACCCGCTCCGTTCCCTCGATCCGTCGCCCTGGTGATCGAAGGGCACGCCGTCCTCCGTCGGCACTGTTTCCACGCCGTCCCGGTCCAGGTCGAGCACGATCGGCGAGATGATGTCCTCCGCGTCGTTGAACCCCTCGCTGATGGCGACCACCCCGTCATCCACCCATGATCGTGGTACGACCATGGCGAGCGGCGCCGCCGGCTGGTCAGACAGCTCGGGAGACGGATCGAGGGAAAGCAGCTCGGGCGGCAGCGGTTGCGCGCGCTCCAGCACCTCCTTCCACGACCACACGGTCCCATCCTCGAACCGAATCAGCTCGATGGTGGTGTCGGCGCCGTCGCCCCAACCCGGTACACCGTCCTCTATCCAGAGCGTGCCGTCCGGAACGACCTCGCTTGCCCCGCCTATGCGAAAGACAAGATCGTTGCCAGTCTGGAAGATTTCGACCTGATCGGGACTGATGGAGGGGCTGAACTCGATGGTGTCCAGCTCACCGGCACTGGGCGTGAGATCCCGATCCCAGATCCAGTCATTGCCCGACCCGTCGATCAGGTATCCGTCGCTGCCGCTGCCACCAAGCATCGCGTCGTCGCCGGACCCGCCCCCCAGCGCGTCATTGCCTGACCCGCCCTCGAGGCGATCATTACCCGGTCCCCCGAGCAGCTTGTCGTTCCCAGGTCCGCCATCCAGCCTGTCGTTTCCCGTACCGCCGAAGAGCTGGTCGCTGTGTCCGGCGCCCGCTAGAACGTCATCACCGTCGCCAGCAACCATGAGGTCAGACCGATCGCTTCCGGCGATCAACGCGCCCGCCAAGCCGCCGACCTGAATCAAAGTGCCCCGGTCGACTTCAGCGGTTTGCCCGTCTGTGAACGTCAAGGTCCCCGAGCCATCTGCGTTCTCGTCGATCATCGCGAGCTCATCCGTCGATCCGGAGCTCAGAATGAGCCTTGCGCCTCCGCCAACGCGCCCCTCGATGCTCTCGATCGAGCCCGGCGCGGCCAAGAGGTTAGGTTCGCCGTCTCGATTGATTCCAACGAGCACCCCCTCCGTCTCACCCTCGACCGGGACGGTCAGGAGGGAGGGAGAGGTCCCTGGGTCGCCACCAAGCAACACGTAAGCCTTCCCCAGTCGCTCCAGATCAACCTCTGCCGTCGGGTCGATCAATCGATCGGTGGCATCGCGAAGAGCAAGAAACGCACTCGACAGCGCCGACGCATTGTCTGGAGTATCCTGCGTGGGGTCGATCTGCAGGGGAGGCAAGGTTGCTGTCCACGGAATCGCGTCTAGCTTCAGTTGATACTCGCCGAGCGAATGGAAGGCGGCGATCGCTCCGGCCAGATACAGAGGGCGGGTAGGAAAGAGGATCGAGGTTACCACATCCAGGAGCCGCCAGATCGGCCCTTGCTCTCCGATCTGCACAACCTGGCCAATTTGCGTCTTGAAGGTCCCGACGGGATCACCCGCGTTGACGATGTTCAGGATGTAGGGGGAGTAGCTGCTCAGCGACGAGCTGAATCCTGCCGCTCCGGCAAGGTTTGCCGCACCCAGTGCGCCAAATGTGACACCGTAGACGTTGGTGAACCCTTGGTCGATGAGGTAGGGCACAGCTAGCTGAACTCCGAACCCGCCGAGAGAGTGACCCGTGATCGCTATCTGAACATCCTTGGGCTGATCGCGAATGATGCTGTCGAGGAGGGCGCGCAATTCGTCATTGAATCTTTGTGGGAAGTTATTCCCCAAGATCGCGCCGTCTGTATCTAGTGTCCCTCCGTTTGTAAACTGGGTACCCGCTATCGCAATGGCAATTCGAGACGGATCGAGCACATTTTGATAGACGATGCCTCTAAGGCCTGAGAGCGGGTCCGACCGGGAATCAATGACAATCCACCCCGTCGGTACAGAAGTCGAACCACCGTACACATGCGAACTGAGTGTTATGAGCTCCTTAGCGTCCGCAGTGCTTGGAGAATAACCCATCGAGACACCTCTCAATCATGAAGTTCAGCGATCGAGGCCGGACAGCTCCCAAATGGTGATGGCGGATCCTCCAATTGCAGCGAGCAATGTGCCATCCGGGCTAATAGCTAGCCGATCCACGCTATGGTGATGATCCGTAAGGATGGCGACCGTCGACCCATCGGCTGCATCAAGAAGCTTGGCGACAGTACCCACCGCCACGGCCAGGTAGCGTGAATCCTGTGAGTAAGACAAGGCGGAGACGTTGTACGGCGCGGCTGGATCGAGAAGTTTCACTCGCTCTCCCGTCGACGGATCGAACAATCCGAGGTGTGCTCCTTCGCCTACCGCTACCTGATTGCCATCGGGCCGATATGCAACACT
>Ga0137394_10003294_pt1 | contig 12097 bp, 12 predicted proteins | sample czobulk116metaG_FD_108278 | JGI IMG/M metagenome (GOLD analysis project Ga0137394, IMG submission 108278) | Vadose zone soil microbial communities from Angelo Coast Range Reserve, California, USA - czobulk1.16 metaG | ecosystem: Environmental > Terrestrial > Soil > Vadose zone | place: USA... | reverse complement strand
GCGAAGCAGGTGCTCTTGCCCGCCCCGTTGGGCCCGATCAGGCCGAGGATCTGGCCCTGCTCGAGGGCGATGGAGACGTTGTCGTTGGCCCTCAGGCCTCCGAAGGTCTTGGTCAGCCGCTCGCCGCGCAGCACCTGTGACATCAATCCTCCGCCGCCGCGCTGGAGACGCCCAGGTCTGGACGGGCCTTGCGCACCGCGCGCAGGAAGAGACCGGTCAGCCCCAACGGCTCGAAGAGGATCACCAGGACCAGGAGGAGCCCGTAGAGCCCCAGGTAGAGCTGGGGATAAGAGGCGATCAGGTACTGCCGGAGCAGCACGAAGATGATCGCTCCCAGCGCGGGGCCGAAGATGGTGCCGATCCCGCCGATCACGCCCATCAGCACCCAGGAGATCGAGCGGTCGAACCCGAACATGTCGCCCGGCTCGATGTAGCTGAAGTACGAAGCGTAGAAGGCGCCGCAGATCCCGATGGTCACGCCGGAGAGGAACAGGACCAGGTCTTGAAGCCGGGTCGCGCCGACGCCGACGTCGCTGGCCGCGTCCACGTCGCTCTTGATCGCCAGGAGCGAGAGCCCTACCGGCGAGCGTCGCAGCGCGTACGAGGCGGCCAGGGTCAGCGCGGCGAGGACGATGCCGTACCAGTACAGCTGGTACTTGAGGTTGGTCTGCATCGGCAGGGAGAGGCCGGAGGAGCCGCCGGTGAACCAGTCCCAGTAGGTGCAGACCAGGCGCGTCGCCTCGCCGACGCCGATGGTGGCGATGGAGAAGTAGGGCCCGCGCAGCCGCAGCGTGGGATGTCCCCAGATCAGCGAGAACAGCCCGGCCACCAGCCCACCGAATACCCAGGAGAGCAGCATCGGCATCCGGAGCCCGAGCTGCGCCTGCGCGGCGACGAATCCGCCCACGCCGAACATCGCGGCGTGGCCGAAGCTGACTTGCCCGAGGTAGCCGCCCAGCCAGTTCCAGGCGAGCGCCGCGGCGATGCCCAGGAACGTAAGCGTGAGCAGGTTGTGCGTGTAGACGTCGTCGTGAAAGAGCGGAATGATCGCCAGGACCACACAGGCGGCGAGGAGCCCGATCGCCGCGCGGGGCCTTACCCACGGGGGGAGCTGGAGCTTCATCCCAGCACTCGCTGTCCGAAGAGCCCGCCCGGGCGGAACACCAGGACCAGCACCAGGAGCACGAAGCCGACCGCGGCGGTCAGGTACGCGGGGATGACCAGGATGGCGAACACCTCGACCACCGCGAGGATCAGCGCGGCGATCGCCGTGCCGGCCACGCTCCCCAGGCCTCCCAGCACCACCACCACGAACGACTTGAGCAGCTCGGCCGCGCCGAAGCCCGGGTTGAACGGGAACAGCGTCGACCCGAGCAGACCGGCGGCCGCGGCGAGCGCGGTGCCGAGGCCGAACGTGAGCGCGTAGATGCGCTCCACCGGGATCCCCACCAGCGTGCAGCTGTCGGGATTCTGCGCCACCGCCCGGATCGCCTTCCCCACGTAGGTCCGGGTGAGCAGCAGGTGGAGCACGATCAGGATCACGATCGCGACTCCGAACACGGCGATCCGGTTCACCGAGACCAAGGCGCTCCCGATCCCGACCGCCAGCGTCGAGTAGGAGGTGCGCAGGGTCTGATCGTTGCCGGTGAACAGGAGGTAAGCGGCGTTCCGCAGGATCAGCCAGACTCCGAACAAGAGCAGGAGCGACTGCACGCCGCCGGCGGGCCCCCGGGGAAGCCGCCGCACCAGCACGCGGTACGTCGCGATCCCCACCAGGTATGCCGCCCCCGCCACCAGGACGAGCGACAGATAGGGATCGAGCCCGAGCGCGGCGTGCAAGTACCAGCCCGCGTAGGCGCCGGCCATGATCATGCCGCCGTGGTTCAAGTTGACGATGCGCAGCACGCCGTAGATCAGGCCCAGCCCGTACGCCATGGTGGCATACAGGCCTGCCAGGAGCACCGCGGCGATCAGCAGCTCGGCGAAGCGCTCCACGTCACTTCGCGCAGCCCGGATTGGGCGCGATCCCCTTCGCGGTCGCGGAGTCCGGCGGCGCGATGATCGGCGCGCTGCCGTCGGGCAAGTTCTGCTGGACCACGAAGGGGGCGTGCGTCTGCTGGCCGTGCTCCGCCGGGAAGGTCACCTCGCCGCCGGGCAGCAGCGAGGGCATCTTCAGCGCCGCGAGCTTCTCGCGGACGGCCTTGCGATCGGTGGAACCCGCTTGCTCGATGGCGGTGAACAGCGCGCGCACCGTCTCGAACGCGAGGGCCTGGTACCACTCGGGGACCTTGCCGGCGTACTTTGCCTTGAAGAGGTCGAGGAACTTCTTCGCCTCGGGGTTCTTGTCGGCGAGCAGCGGGCTCCACCACACGGCGCTGATCACGTACTCGACGTTCTTCTTGCCCAGCGCCTCCGCGGCCTGCTTCTCGCTGCCGCGCGCCCCGTAGCTCTGCACCTTGTTGCAGAGGCCGGCGGTCACGAACTGGCGCTGCATGGTGATGTAGTCGGGCAGGTGCGCGTCGGCGAGGAAGAGGTCGGCCTTGGCCGCCTTCACCTGCCCGAGCAGCGCGCTGAAGTCCTTTCCGTTCAGCTCGAAGGACTCGTCCATCACCACCTTGTAGTTCTTGGTCTTGGTCGCGAAGTCGGATACGCCCTTGCGGAAGTCCTTCCCGTGGGAGGTGTTCTCCCAGAGGAGCGCGATGGTCGCGGGCTTGGGGAGCTTGCCGGCCTGTTGCTCGGCGTCGACCCACTTCATGATCGACTCGGCGAGGAGCTCCACGGGCGCGAGCAGCCCGAAGACCCACTTGTAGCCGCGCTTGTAGATGGCGGTGGCCGCCCCGCCGCCGTTCACGTAAGGGATGGCGTTCTGCTCGGCGACCACGCTCTGCGCCTCGATCAGGTTGGTCGCGTAGGTTCCGAGCATGAACTGCACCTTGTCGCTGTTGATCAGGCGGTCGGCCAATGACGCGGCGGTGGCCTGCGAGCTGGTGTCGTCGAGGAGGGTGAGGCGCACCTGCATCTTCTTGCCGCCGACGGAGATGCCGCCGTTCTTGTTCGCCTCCTCGAAGGCCAGCTCGTAGCCTTCCTTGAAGAAGCCTCCGATGCGGGACTCCGCCCCGGTCAACGGGAGCGTCGCCCCGATCAGGACCTCGGTTCCCGACGGAGCGGCGGCCATGGCCGTGCCGATGAGCGCGGGCCACTGGTTCTGGTCGGTGGTGGTGGGCTGCTTGCACGCGCTCAGCGACAGCGCGCAGAGGGCCGCAACGAGATTTTGGGTTCGCATGGCGCGCTAGCAAAACCACTTCTTATTGCAAGATTCAAGATGCCCCTCTGGCGGGCATCGCGCGCGACAGTGCTAGTCTGCGCCGCCATGCGCACCCTGATCCTCGCCTTGACCCTCTCCGTCGCAGCTCGCGCCGAGGACGTCGTCCGCCTCGGCAACCTCAAGTTCGCCCACTACGGGGCCGTCTCGCACATGAAGGAAGTCTGCCCGAAGCACGGCATCCGCCTGGAGGAGCGGATGTTCGCCAAGGGCCTGGACATCGTGCCCGGCATCATCGCCGGCGAGATCGATCTCGCCGCGAGCGCGCTGGACGGCGCCGTCGCCGGCCGCGCCTCCGGAGCTCCGGTCTACGTCGTGGCCGGCTTCGCCAAGGGCGGCGCGCGGATCCTCGCCAGCAAGCAGTCGGGCGCGACGAAGCTCGCCGACCTCAAGGGGAAGAAGGTGGGGACCGCCCGCGGCGGCGCGCAGGAGCTCCTGCTCTACGCCGAGCTCGACAAGGTGGGGCTTTCTTTTGGCGACCAGCCCGGCAAGGACGTGCGCATCATGTTCCTCGCCTACGCGGATCTGAACCAGGCGGTGCAGTCCGGCCAGCTCGACGCCATCAGCCAGAGCGAGCCGCAGTCCACCCAGGCGCTGCGGCAGGGATACGCGGTGGAGCTGGTCAAGCCCTACGACACGCCGCTCGGCGAGCCGGTGCGCGCGCTGGTGATGACCGAGAAGCTCTACGGGAACCGCGACCTCGCCCTGCGCACCATGAAGTGCTTCGTGGAGGCGACCAAGGAGTTCATCGAGAAGCCCGACGAGGCGGAGAAGTACGTGCGCGAGAAGATGTTCCGCGGCGCCCTCAGCGCCGAGGAGTACAAGGACGCGATGACCAACGCCGCGTTCACCTACGACATCACCGAGAAGCAGGTCCAGACCACCGCGGACCTCATGGCGAAGTACGGGGTGGGCAAGATGTCCAAGGTGCCGAAGGCGTCCGAGTTCGTGCGCCTCGATCTGCTGCAGGAAGCGAAGCCCGCCGCCGGCGTGAAATGAGGCTCGTTCGATCCATCGCGGTGGTCTTCGCCACCCTGCTCGCCTGGGAGATCGTCTGCAGGGCGGCGCGCGTGAGCCCCGCCATCCTGCCGCCGCCCTCGCAGGTGGCGCGCAAGTGGTGGGAGTACCTGGTCACCGGCGAGCTGCCGCGGGACGCGGTGGCCACCCTCTTGCGGGTGGTGGTCGGCTTCTTGATCGGCGCCGGCCTGGCGCTGCCGCTCGGCCTCTGGATGGGCGCGCGCGAGCGCATCTACGAGCTGTTCAATCCCATCGTGCAGCTCCTGCGCCCCATCCCGCCCATCGCCTACATCCCGCTCGCGATCCTCTGGTTCGGGCTGGGCAACCCGCCCGCCTTCTTCCTCATCTCGCTGGGCGCGTTCTTCCCGGTGCTGATGAACACCATCGCGGGCGTGCGGACGGTGGACGCCATCTACGTGCGCGCGGCCGAGAACCTGGGCGCGCCGGCGGGAACGCTCTTCTGGCGCGTGCTCTTCCCCGGGGCCATGCCCTCAATCCTCGCCGGCCTGCGCGTCGGGATCGGCGTGGCCTTCATCGTGGTGATCGTGGCCGAGATGATCGCCGTCAACAGCGGCCTGGGCTACCGCATCCTGGAAGCGCGCGAGTATTTCTGGAGCGACAAGATCCTCGCGGGGATGATCTCCATCGGCGTGATCGGGCTCGCCATCGACACCGCGATGGCGCGTCTCAACGGCCGCCTGCTCCGCTGGCACCGCGGGCTCGAGCATGGCTGAGCTCGCGCTCGAGGTCCGGCGCGTCCGGAAGGAGTTCAAAGGCGGCATCGTCGCGCTGGACGGGATCGACCTCGAGGTCCGCCGGGGAGAGCTCATCTGCCTCCTCGGGCCGTCCGGCTGCGGCAAGTCGACGCTGCTCAACGCCATCGCCGGGTTCACCCAGCCGACCTCTGGGGAGATCCTCGCCTTCGGCAAGCGCGTGGTGCGGCCTGAGCCCGAGCGGGCGATGGTCTTCCAGGAGTACGCGCTGTTTCCCTGGATGACGGTGCGCGACAACGTCGCCTTCGGGCTGCGGATCCGGAGAGACCGGGAGGCGCGCGCCAAGGCGGACGCCCTGCTCGACAAGCTCGCCCTGCGCGGGTTCGGCGATCGCTTCCCGAAGGATCTCTCCGGCGGCATGCGCCAGCGCGTAGCGCTCGCCCGCTGCCTCGCCCTCGACGCCCCCATGCTCCTGATGGACGAGCCGTTCGGCGCCCTGGACGCCTTGACCCGCCGCTCCATGCAGGACGAGCTGCTCAGGATCTGGACGGAGCTCAAGCAGACGATCGCCTTCGTGACGCACGGCATCGAAGAGTCCCTGCTGTTGGCGGACCGCGTCGTGGTGATGACCTACCGCCCGGGAACCGTGAAGAAAATCATTCCGGTAGCCCTCCCCCGCCCTCGCGACGAAACGACCCCCGAGTTCTCCGCCGCCCTTCGGGCGATCACACAGATGGTCCGGGAGGAGCAGCGCAGGCACGAGCAGGCAGAACAGACTTGAGTCCCTTGCATTTGAAAAATTTTGCGTGCTCGTGCTAAGGAACGCGAGCTTTTACAAATTTCACCCCAAGTGTTGCCGCGGTAAAAAAACAGTCCTTTGGTCCCCCCGGACCCTGTTTGCGTGCGCTAATTCGCAGAGGAGGACGGACAGATGAGCTCGGCCACCGAAGCAATCTCCGTCGGGCGAACCGACACCATCGATTCCGCGGCAGAGCGGCGCGTCATCATCGCCTCTTCCGTCGGGACGGTTTTCGAATGGTATGATTTCTACCTTTACGCAATCCTTGCGCCGTTCTTCGCGGCCCTCTTCTTCCCGCCCGGCAACCAGACCGCCGCGCTGCTCGGCGCGTTCGGCGCGTATGCGGCGGGCTTTTTGGTTCGTCCTTTCGGCGCCTTGATCTTCGGCCGCATCGGCGACCTGGTCGGCCGAAAATACACGTTCCTCGTCACCATCGTGGTGATGGGCCTTTCGACCGTGTTCGTCGGCTTCTTGCCGACGTATGCGACGATCGGCTTCGCCGCGCCGCTGATCCTCGTCGCACTGCGTCTCGCGCAGGGCCTGGCGCTGGGCGGCGAGTACGGCGGAGCTGCGACCTACGTCGCAGAGCACTCGGCGGATAACAAGCGGGGCTACACCACCGCCTGGATCCAGACCACCGCGACCCTGGGCATGTTCCTCGCGCTGTTCGTGATCGGCCTCTGCCGCACGACCATGAGCGGGCCCACCTTCTCGAGTTGGGGTTGGCGCATCGCGTTCTGGGTCTCCATCCCCCTGCTGCTGATCTCGATCTACATCCGACTCAAGTTGCAGGAGTCGCCGGTCTTCCAGCGCATGAAGACCTCGGGCAAGCGATCCAAGTCGCCCATCCGCGATAGCTTCTTCAAGTACCCGAACAACAAGTACGTGGCGCTGGCGCTGTTCGGCGCGACCGCCGGACAGGGCGTCGTCTGGTACACGGGCCAGTTCTACGCGCTGTTCTTCCTGCTCATCTACCTGAAGCTCGACTTCATCAAGGCCTACCAGCTGGTCGGGCTCTCGCTCCTGATCGGCACGCCGTTCTTCCTGATCTTTGGTGCGCTCTCCGACAAGATCGGGCGGCTCAAGATCATCCTCGCCGGCTGCCTGATTGCGGCGGTGACGTACTTCCCGCTCTTCAAGGGCCTCACGCACTACGTGAACCCCGCGCTCGAGGCCTACCAGGAGAAGGTGCCCATCTCCGTGGCGGCCGACGACTGCAACTTCCACATCTTCATCGGCCCCTGGTCGCGGCAGTCGCCTTGCGACCGGGCGAAGGACTTCCTCGGCAAGGCTGGCCTCTCATTCCATTCGATCCCGGCGGTCGCCGGCGAAACGGTGGTCACCAAGATTGGGGGCACCGAGATTCGCGGCTGGGACGAGCCGAAGTACAAAGCCGCGCTGACGGCCACGGGGTATCCGCCGAAAGCCGACCTGAACCAGGTCAACTGGGTCATGACCGAGCTGCTGCTCGTGATCATGCTCATCTACGTGACCATGGTGTACGGCCCGATTGCGGCGTTCCTCGTCGAGTTGTTCCCGACGCAGATCCGGTACACGTCGATGTCGCTGCCGTATCACATCGGCAACGGCTGGTTCGGCGGAATGCTGCCCCTGCTGGCGACGGCCATCGTGGCCAAAGCGGGCAACATCTACGCCGGCCTCTGGTACCCGATCATCGTGTCGATCCTGACCGTGGTGATCGGCGCGCTCTTCGTCCGCGAACCGAAGCACGTGAAGATCCGCGACGAGCAGTTCGGTCCCGCGACTGCCTGACGGCGTGGTCGGCACCACGCTCCCGGTCCCGGAGCGTGGTGCCACGGGACGTGGTAGGGTGCGCCCCCATGAAGCCCACCCCTTTCACGCGGCGGCTGGGCATCGCGCATCCGGTCGTGCTCGCACCGATGGCAGGCGGCCCTTCGACGACCGCGCTCTGCATCGCCGTCTGCGAAGCGGGAGGGCTCGGATCGCATGCCGGCGCCTACCTCGCTCCGGACAAGCTTCGCGAGGAGATCCGCACCCTCCGCGCCGCCACCTCGCGACCCTTCGCGGTCAACCTGTTCGCCGACGAGGGAGTGGCCGCCGACGAGGCTATCGTGCGGGCCGCGCGCGACGCCCTCGCCCGGTACCGCGCCGAGTTGGGCTTGCCTCCGACGCCGCCGGGCCCGGCGGTGACTTCCGGCACGCTGCGCGAGGTCTTCCCCATCCTGCTGGAGGAGCGCGTTCCGATCTTCAGCTTCACCTTCGGCATCCCGCCGCGAGAGATGCTCGACGCCTGCCGCAAGGCGTCCATCGCCACCATGGGGACCGCCACCACCGTGGCGGAGGCGCGCGCGCTGGAGGACGCCGGGGTGGATTACGTCTGCGCCCAGGGCGCGGAGGCGGGCGGCCACCGCGGGACGTTCGATCGCGACGCCGAGCCGGGGCTGGTCGGGACGATGGCGCTGGTGCCGCAGATCGTCGACGCGGTGCGGATCCCGGTGATCGCCGCGGGCGGCATCATGGACGGGCGCGGGATCGCCGCCGCCCTTGCACTGGGAGCCAGCGCGGCCGCCATGGGCACGGCCTTCCTGCGCTGTCCCGAGGCCGGCACCAGCGCTCCATTCCGGGCGGCGCTGCGCGAGGCCCGCGACGACTCCACCGTGATCACGCGCGCCTTCTCCGGCCGCGCCGCGCGCGGGCTGCAGAATCGCTTCACACGCGAGATGGCCACCGCTCCGCTGGCCCCCTTCGCCGTCCAGAACTCCCTCACCAGGGAGATCCGCGGAGCTGCGGCGAAGGCGGGCGACGCGGGCCTGCTCTCGCTCTTTGCCGGGCAGGCCGCGCCGCTGGCGCGCGAGCAGCCAGCGCGGGAGCTGATGGCCGGCTTCCTGCGCGAGGCAGAGGCGGTCATCGCGCGGCTCTGAGCGGCCCGAGGGGGGAACGATGGTCCTCATCCAGTCGGTGCTGGGCGGCGTCCTCATCGGCGGCGTCTACGCGCTGATCGGCATCGGCCTGACGCTGATCTTCGGCGTGATGCGCGTGATCAACTTCGCCCAGGGCGAGCTGGTGATGGTGGGGATGTACGTCACCTTCTTCCTCTTCCAGCTCCTCGGCGTGGACCCGTTCCTCTCGGTGGTCCTGACCATGCCGGCCCTGTTCCTCCTCGGCGCGCTGCTCCAGCGGACGCTGATCAACCAGGTGCTCGACGCGCTCCCGCAGAACCAGATCCTGCTCACCATCGGCATCGGCCTGGTCCTCTCCAACCTCGCCATGCTGGCCTTCACCAGCGACTACCGGATCCTCTCCACCTCCTACTCGTCCTCGAGCGTGGCGCTGGGCGCCATCCGGCTCTCCACCCCGCTCATCTACTGCTTCCTGATCACCGCCGCGATCACCGCCGCCCTCTACTGGTTCCTGGTCAAGACGGACACCGGCCACGCCATACGCGCGACCGCCCAGGACCGCGACGCCGCGCAGCTGATGGGCGTGAACGTGCGCAACATGGGCATCCTGGCCTTCGGGATGGGCTCGGCGCTGGCGGGCGCCGCGGGCGCGCTGGTCGCGCCCATCTACTACATCTATCCGCAGGTCGGCGGCGCCTTCACGCTGAAGGCCTTCGTGGTGGTGGTGCTGGGCGGCATGGGCAGCATCATCGGCGCCACTCTCGGCGGCGTGCTGATCGGCGTGGCCGAATCGGTCTCGGGGACCTATTTCGGGTCGGGCTGGAAGGACGTCTGCGTGTACGTCATCTTCCTGCTCGTCCTCTTGCTCAAGCCGTCCGGCCTGCTGGGAAAGAGCCGCGTGTGAGGACCCTCATCATCAGCGCGGTCGCCCTCCTGGCGTTCCTGCTGGTCCCCCTCTTCGTCCAGAGCCCCTACGCCCTGCACATCTTCATCCTGCTGTTCATGGCGGTGGCGCTGGGGGAGAGCTGGAACGTGATCGGCGGGTACGCCGGCCAGTATTCGGTAGGTCACTCGGCCTGGTATGGCCTCGGCGCCTATGGCGCTTTCATCCTGCTGCAGCGAAACGCCACGCCGCCCTGGTTTGGCGTCTGGGTCGCGGTGGCGGTCGCAGTCGTGGTCGCGCTCGCGGTGGGCTGGATCACCTTCCGCCTCCGCGGGCCCTACTTCGTGCTCGCCAGCATCGCGGTGGCGGAGATCATCCGGCTCCTGGCCCTGAACTGGAAGGACCTGACCAACGGGGCGGAGGGAATCCTCGCCTCGGACATCCCGCCGCTGAAGCTGGGCGAGACCGTGATCACCGACTGGAACAGCAAGACGCCCTACTACTACATGGGCCTGCTGCTGGCCGTGTTCTGCATCGCGGTGAACCTGGTGGTGAAGCGGAGCAAGCTCGGCTACTACCTGCAGGCGATCCGCGAGGACCAGGACGCGGCGCACTCGCTGGGCATTCCGCTCACCCTTTGCAAGAACGCGGCGCTGGGCATCTCGGCCGCCCTGACCGCGCTGGCGGGGAGCTTCGCCGCGCTGTACATCGGCTTCATCGAGCCGCAGGCGGTGTTCGGCATCGACATCTCCATCCAGCTATTGCTCACCTGCATCATCGGCGGGATCGGGACCATCACCGGCCCGCTCTTCGGCGCCATCGTCCTGGTCCTGCTCTCCGAGGCGCTCCGATCCTCGCTGGCGCAGGCGCATCTCCTGGTGTACGGCGTTCTGGTGATCGCGGTGATCCTCACCATGCCCGACGGCATCGTCGGCTTCGTCGTGCAGCGGATGCGCCGGAAGGCAGGGACGCAATGAGCGCGTTGCTCGAGGTGCGCAACGTGAGCAAGCACTTCGGCGGCGTCCGGGCCAACCACGACGTCAGCTTCTCGGTCGAGCCAGGGATCGTGCTCGGACTGATCGGTCCCAACGGCGCCGGCAAGACCACGCTCTTCAACTGCATCACCGGCTACTACCCGCCCACGCACGGCGACGTCTTCTTCGACGGAAAGCGCATCAACGGCTATCCGCCCGACAGGGTCTGCAAGCTGGGCATGGCGCGCACCTGGCAGAAGGTGCGGCCCCTGGCGAAGCTGACGGTGCTGGAGAACGCGGTGGTGGGCGCCCTCTGCCGCACCAACTCGGTGGCCGAGGCGAAGGAGATCGCCCTGGAGCAGCTCCGCGTGGTGAGGATGGAGAAGCGCGCCCCGGTGCTGGCCGGCGGCCTTCCCATCGGCGAGCGCAAGAAGCTGGAGCTGGCACGCGTCCTGGCCACCCGCCCCCGCATGATCCTCCTCGACGAGGTGATGGGCGGCCTGAACGCGCACGAGAGCGAGGAGATCATCCAGCTCATCCTCGACGTGAAGAAGCGCGGCCTGACCCAGGTGGTGATCGAGCACGACATGAAGGCCATCGTGAGGACTTGCGACCGCATCGTGGTCCTCAACTCCGGCGAGAAGCTGGCCGAAGGGAGCCCGCAGCAGATCGTCAATGACCCGCGGGTGATGGCCGCCTACCTCGGCGACAGCGGAGGGGCCAAGGCATGAGCGCGCTCCTCGAGGTCCGCGACCTGGACTTCGCCTACGGCGACGTGCAGGTCCTGCGCGGCGTCTCCCTGGACGTGAACGCCGGAGAGGTCGTCGCGCTGGTGGGCAGCAACGGCGCCGGCAAGAGCACCACCCTGCGCAACATCTCCCGCCTCCTCCGCCCCCGCGCCGGCACCCTGAAGTTCGACGGGCACGACCTGACGGAGCTGGCCTCGCACCAGGTGGTCGAGCTGGGCGTGGTCCAGGTCCCGGAGGGCCGCCGGGTCTTCCCGGAGATGACGGTGCTCGAGAACCTCCGGATGGGGAGCTACATCAAGCAGGCCCGCGCGGAGCGAGAGAAGAACCTGGAGCGCGGACTGTCGCTGTTCCCACGCCTGAAGGAGCGCATCGGCCAGCTCGCCGAGACGCTGTCGGGCGGCGAGCAGCAGATGCTGGCCATCGCGCGGGGGTTGATGGCGAGGCCGCGGCTCCTCTTGCTGGACGAGCCGTCGCTGGGCTTGTCACCCCTCCTGGTGCGGACGATCTTCGACACCATCGCGCAGATCAACGCGCACGGGACCTCGGTGCTGCTGGTCGAGCAGAACGTGTACCAGTCGCTGCGGATCGCGGCGCGCGGATACGTGTTGGAGACGGGAAAGATCGCGCTCTCCGGGACCGGCACGGAGCTCTTGTCGAACGAGAAGGTGAAGGAGGCGTTCCTGGGGGCGTGAAGCGTCTCTCGAAACGGCTACCGCCGGCCGCTCGCGCTGCTCACCGCTTTGCCCGTTGCCGGTCCG
>Ga0137394_10003293_pt1 | contig 12104 bp, 13 predicted proteins | sample czobulk116metaG_FD_108278 | JGI IMG/M metagenome (GOLD analysis project Ga0137394, IMG submission 108278) | Vadose zone soil microbial communities from Angelo Coast Range Reserve, California, USA - czobulk1.16 metaG | ecosystem: Environmental > Terrestrial > Soil > Vadose zone | place: USA... | reverse complement strand
TCCTTGTCCTGGAACCACGTCATATTGATAGCCTTTTGGATGATTGGATGTCGATACGGGAGATGAGGAGTCCCGCCGAAGTTGGGTTCCTGTATGCATCGGTGGTTCAGTAGGTTGTAAATCTAAGTTTTAAAAAAAAATCGATTTCTGTGCGCCTCAGGGTACCGTGACGGAACCCCACATGGCACCTCTAGTACATAAGTGACAACATGTGCTATATACTGGTGATGTGGTAATGTAAGGCATGTGCACATGCCAGTGCTAGGCCTGGAACGGGCACAGCGGCAACCTCTCCTCGCCCGCATAGCGCAGCTCAAATTGGCATTGTAGGAGGTGGCCGGCATCATCCAAAGCCGAGCACTACTTGAGGACATCGTCTGAGCCCAAGAGTTACCGCGAGAAAAAGGTCCTTGGCAAGTAGGATGGCCAGCGCAGAAAACGACTTCAGAAAACGAATTCGGGCGAATCCGTGACTAAGGGACAATTAATGATGACGGTGCAAGAAGTCGCCATTCAGCGCGGATACGACGGAAAACCCAACCGGGTCTAGCGAAACGTACGGATTTGAATGATGACATGCGACCGACCGAGAAGATGCTGTAAGGCAGCGGGAACTTGCAAAGACTTGCCCCCAAAGAACCCCGAGATTTTAGCGAATTATGCTCGTCGAGGCCGCGCGAACACAACAACGCAATAGGAAATGGCTGTTCGGTGACGATGTCTGGCAGTGTCTGCTTTCTGTTACCAACAGTCCCAGTGTCAGTGGCAAACGTCTGCCTCAACGACATCGTGAGGACAAGCAAAAACCCGAGTCAACCACCGCGACCGGCGGTAGTACAGTAGATGTGTCGAGGCTATGTGCGGAAGCGAGGGTGTATCGCTGCCAAAAGAACCATGACGGTCGCTGGAGAAGGGTGCAACTTCAGTTGTCGACTCGGAGAGGTCCGAAGAAGATCAGGATATCGTGATCATTGGCAGCGATAAAGTTCGTCGCGCCAATCGCGACAAACTCGAAGCAGAACCGCTACGGAATTGAACACGCACTACTACAGTAGTAGCAACCAACCGCCATCGCGACGCCACAATCGTGGTCGACACGCGCCACCGTGACAAACAATGCGGCGTTGCCGAGTTACATTTATGAAGCAAAGCCCAATCAGTATCATCCGAGGTTTCGAAAACGGCGTTAGGTGCAGTGGTTATAGTCACGGTATTATTACCGGCGGGTGACATGACGACGACGACTTCTTGCCAGTGGCCTTCCGACTCTCGAGAGAAGGAGAAGAAGTCGATAATGAATGGTCACGATGGCATTTGGCACTCTTGTCCGATCTATCGCTTTACAGTAGTAGTTGCCATCATTGCCAACCGTGACAGACTCGGATACAACAGCGAATACAATAGTAGCGGTAGTAGCGCCGTGACCAGCGGTTGCAGATGCCAATTGTTTTGGGCTCGTTTCTCGCGATCCTTCGGCAGGTGCTGCTGCTTCAACTTGAGTTGGGACGCAGATTGATGCGTGACTCGGATTCCGAACGCCGGAGTTCTGGTGTGTCTCACCTACGCTCGCGGTACTGTAGGACGTGCTTGGCGAAGAGAGATGATGATGGTTACTACATGACATCGGGGCTAGGGGATTGAATATTCAAGTCCGAGTAGGATGAACATATCGACTCGGATTACCCCTGTTTCGCTGAGCGCTCACTCAGCTGGCGGCGGAAGCAACGATCGCGTCCTACGAGATAGAGTCAATGCAACTAGAATAGCACGCAACGCCAAAAGCAAAGATATTCCACCCAAATATTCCGAGTCCGAGTCCGAATCCTCAATAATCGCCGCGCTCTTCACCCTCACACCATCCGGGCTCGCAAAGAGCGCGGCGTCCCCTCTCGGCCCCGCTCCTGCACCCTTCCTCCGCTTCCACTTCCGCATGGCGTGGGGCGCACCACCCACGCTCATTTCCGCACTCGCACCCGCACTCGCACCCGCGCCCTCGCCCTCCGCCACTTCCGCGCGTCGCTTCCGTCCTCTTCGCGAAGGACCGGGATCAGTGTCGCTCCGGAGCTCGCGCCATACGGCGGCCTCGTACACCGCAGCCGCGCGCGCATCGGCCATATCGAGCAGAGCCTCCGCGCGCAACTGAACCGCGAGCGCTTCGTCGTCCGTCTCGACGGGCATCGAGTCCTGCCCCGGCTCCTCCTCCTCTTCATCATAGTCGTCGTCGTCATAGTCATCGTGAGGGCCCGCTGTGTGGCACAGCAGGGCGAGAGTTGAGGATGAGGGAAGTGGAAGTGGAAGTGGCGGCTCCGGCGTCGTGCCGGGAGCGTAGACGCCGAATGGATGGGCCGGCGCGATCAGGTCGGGCGCGTAGACGAATGGGGTGTACATTGTGCGGTGAGGTGAAGACAAGTTATGGACCGCTGCGGCACCGTGGCCTGGAGTGGTCGTAGCTAGTTGTCGTTGTTGTTGATCACCTTCGCCGACGTCATCTGTTTCATTTTCGTCCTCGTCCTCGTCCTCGTCCTCATCCTGGTCTTCCTTGCGCACGACAGCCTTGCCCTTCCTGATCCGCGCACGCACGGCCAGCGGCACATCATCATCATCATCATCATCATCATCATCCTCACTCTCCTCGCCCTCCGAAAACCGCTCCAACAATGCCTCGAAATGCGTCCGCTTATTCAATCTCAACCGCGCGCCGCTGCGGGTGCCACCACAAAGCTCCAGTGCGCGGCGCACATGAAGCGGGCGCACGACGCGCTCGCCGAGACGCCACACCTTTGTATGCGCGCGAAGCGCAAAGTCGAGTTCGCGCAGCGCGATTGCGCGCCGTACGAGGTCGCGCGTGAACTGCGCGACGAGCGTCTGTAGCATCTGGATTGTTTCGGCTGCGATGGAATCTGCGACGCCTTGAGGCCGCGACGCGTCCAGGCGGGGGTACAATCTGGACCGCGACGGCGAAAAAGCACCATGTCGGCCGCGCTACTTTTACCACTTCCCCCACGAGAGAGAGAGAGAACGTACTGCATGAGGCGTCCCAGCGCACTGAGATGGAAGAGGTCCATGCCGTTCGCACGAAGATAGTGGGCCCTAACCCCAAGGCGTTCGAGCTCACGCTGGATCTTGTACGGTCGCGTATCGCCACGAACGGGCCGTTTCGGATTTCCGACCTCATTGTTGCTGTCCTTGTCCCCATCCTTGGGCCGCGGCGGCTTGTACTTGCTCGTGGCGCTCGCTTTGCGGCCAGGCTTGAGCCGCGCGGGGTCGAGCTGTGCGGTGCTGCCGCTCGCTTCGGCACGCTTACACCGCATGTAGAGGCGCTTGCAGATGAGACGGCGCGAGGCTGGGGAGAGGTCGGACGGGATTGCACCCGAGTAGTCTTCTTCGATGTCATCGTCAGGAGTAGGCGGCAGCGGAGAGGACCGTCGTGGCGTCGTGGCGTGTCGAGAAGATGAAGGTGCTGAAGGGTGATGCGTGATCGATGGTTCGCCCTCCACCACGTCCCCCTCTCTTGCGACCTCTTTAGCAGAGCCAGCGTCAGCTTCGCCTCTGCTCTCTTCATCCATGCGCAACATCCGATCGAGGACCTGCAGCATAGCACCATCCAAGCGGCCCAGCGCGTCCTCCCGTGCCCACTCGACCTTGCGCTCCCCGCGCCACTGCTCAAACGCCTCCAGACGCGCTTTCTGGCCCTCCCTATCTCTCTCGGACCCTTTCGTACCCTGACCGCGACGCACACGCATGCCATTCTTCACCGTGCGCCCCTCCTCCTCGCGGGCCTCGCTCTGCGCCTCTCTCTCGCGCGCAGGCTCCACAGCGCATAAGTGCGCCGCGTGCCTTTCTTCGAGCGCCACGAGCGCGGGGGAGACCTCGTGCGCGGCGGGGTGCAGATCGCGTGTGATGGTGCCGGCGTTGGCGCGGGTGGCGCCGTCGCGCAGGAGGGAGAGATACACAGCGACGTCGAGGGTGGACTTTGTCGCGATGCTGGCTGCGATGAGGTCCGGGCGGAGTCGGGAGTGCACGCTCAGCGCGCGGAAGAAGAGGGCTTTTTCTGTGGCGGTCCAGTGGCCCGTTGGTGGGTGGAAGGACGGGGCGTATGGCGGCTCGGGAGGCTCGGGAGCGCCGGTGAGATGGTGACGCGTAGCGGAGATGTGGGGGGAGAGGTGCTCGGTGATGTAGATGTCGCTATCGGGGAGGCCGTCAGCCAGGGAGGAGGTTTTCGATTCCTCGTCTGAGTCTGTATCTGCCATGACATAGACTTAGAGGTTGCGATCAGATTCAGAGAGCGGGAAGGCGACGGGAACGGGAACGGCACCTTGACTGGAAACATCCGATCCGTCGTGGTTGTTGAACGTTGAGAGTAAATGCCGCTCCGTGTGATGTGATGACGCGTAAAAGACGGCTCGGAGGCTGTGTGAATCAATCAAGAGTCGTCGACTGCGCCGTAATCGCTTCTCTCACCTCGCCATCGATCGTCCGATATGCAACTTCCAACCGCCCCAGAGTCAGGCGTAGAGCTCCAAGCCGCGATGGAAAGGCTAGCCATCTCTCGCGATCATTCCGGGTCGTCGGTGCCACAACAATCTCGGCATCCGAGCCAGCCTCAACATCCGCAGCCACAGCAAGTAAGTCGGGAGCTGAGTCGTACGACCTCGGATCACCACCACGAGGGCCAAGCAGGCTCGTCGCAGTCGCAGAGCGCTGCCCAGGGGCAACTCGGAGGTACATTGAAGGCCTCCCATGAGGAGGGTTGGTATCTCAAGTCGATCGACTTTACCTCTCCCTCCGGTGTCACTCGCCAATACAACATCATCACACAGAACTACAACGGGTGCGCTTTTCCACCTTATCTCCAGCGAATCGCACATGCTGACATCCAAGGTGACAAAAGGCCATGTTCGTTCATCGCGATATGCAATATTCTCATCCTCCGCGAACAGATAGAGATACTCCCCCCCGATCGCCGAAGCGTTTCGTACGAATTCCTCGCCCAACTCGTTGGCGAACACATTCTTCTCACCGCACCAGGCGTGGACGTGTCTGCGGCGTTGTCGATGATGCCTCTAACCACCAGTAAGTCCCACAGCCCGATGCCCCGCCGAAGTGTTGTCATCTGATCGACTCGAATGCGCGCGTAAGAGGGCATGGATCTCAACCCCGTCTTCACCTCTCCCACCGCGTTCCGCCCCGCCACGACGGGAGGGGAGCTCGCTCTCTTCGCAAGCGCAGGCATCGCGCTCGTACACGGCTGGCTCGTCGATCCTGAAGGTCCTGAATACGCCGCCGTCAAGCTCGTGCAAGACTACGATTCGGCAATGAATCTCATCGTCGAGGCGGACGTTCTGACCCGGGGTCTCTTCGTGGGCAATGGCGATGACGACGGCGCAGGGCCCAGCCAGGCCGGGTCAAGTAGTTCGAACATAAACCTAACGGACGAAGAGAGGCGGAAGGTTGAGAACGGTGAGTTGTGTCGCACCTAACGCGGCGCGAAGCGTGTTGACATGCAAGGCTCAGCCGTCACGATCCGGACGTTCCTCGACAGCACGCGCTCACAACTGACGTACAGCGGTTTGTTCACACTTGCTTCTCTTCCCCCGGGATCAGCCGATCCTTCTAGATCCGCCTCCACCTCTGAACCTGTCTCGCTTCCTGCGTCGTCTGGACCTGCTGCCACCACTGAACCGACACCTCCTCCACATCCCGAGCTCTTTGCACTCTTCCGCAACTCACACCTAGCCGTGCTGTACCGGCGTGCCGGTGTGCTATACACCCTCGTGACAGATCAGGTGTTCCTGCACGAGCCTACCGTTGTATGGGAGCGCCTGGAAGACGTCGACCAAGGCGCGGCCACATTCGTCGACAGTGCGTTTGAGCACGCCACGCCCGTCGGTGGCGACTGGGCAGGATGGTCGCCACCTGCAGAGGATCCCGCAGAGTGCGTCTCTTCACGCTTGTTACATTACGTTGACTCTGAACGACCGACCGACAGTCGTGCGTTTGCATTGGAGCTGCAAAAAGCGGAGGACGAGCGGGCACGACGGGAATATGCGAGACGGGAGCACGAACGGGCTATGCAGAGGAGAAGAGAGCTAGCGCGATACGAGGAACGACGAGAGGACGAGAAGAGGAGGAAAGAGAAGAATCATAAAAAGGAAAAAGATTGTCTGATTATGTAATAGATACCCCTGTTAGACATCACGTGGCCGCGTGTTTCTTTGACGGAAACGGAAGGAGATGAAGCCCGGTCGCTTTAGCTATGCACTCGAATGGACTCGCAGACAATCATAGCGACGACGATTATATCGATGACCCAGAAGTACTGGACGCGGGCGTGTTTCACATATGGGACCCCCTCCAGAAACCTGTCACCCTCCAGTACACGACAGAGCAGTTGCACAGTGCGTTCTGTCATCATCCCCTTTCATGCGATCACGGCGCGTCTAATAGCTTAAACATTCGCGCAGAGATGATCCACGAAGGCGACATAGATCTTGACCCCGAGTACCAACGCGGTCGGTGCTACGTTCTTGTTTAAGTTCATATGTCAATCGCCGTCTCGTGATTGACCTGTTACTTCCGATCTGCAGCTGTTGTATGGTCGTCCGCCAAGCAGATGGCCATCATCGATTCTCTATTCCACAATTACTACATCCCACCCGTCGTCTTTGCCCTCTCGAAAGATCCGGTAGATGGGTACGAAACGAGACTATGCGTCGACGGGAAGCAACGCCTGACGAGCATACAAAAGTTCTTTGATGGACAGGTACGCCCCGGTCACTCTTCTCCTTCCCATATCGTCGGCGAGCGACCCTAAAACCTCTCGTTCCTCCCTCTCGTGGTTTCCCACAGATAGCCTGTATGATTCTCAACACTTGTGTTTTGATTGAATATGCACACACACGACACACACAGATCGCTGTCCAAAGACGAAAAAGACGTGGTGGTACACCACCTCGACTTCCACACGTGCATCACGCGCCGAGATCCCCGCATCAGAAAAGCGAACATTTGCCCAAAAACTCATCACATGCAGTACGTCTCCCCTCCGCACGCAACAATACGTAATTAACGCACGAGCCCTCACTTCACCGTGGCCCGGGCCTCTTCCCCTTTCCCGCGCAGTCGAATACTACAACCTCTCGCCCGCAGCCGAGCGCGAAGTATTCCAACGCGTCCAACTAGGCGTAAGCCTAACGACCGCCGAAAAGCTGCAAGCCATCTCGTCACCCTGGGCGAACTACATCACGCACCTCGAAAAGACGCACGTGACGATCGACGGCGGACTCATCGACCTCATCGACTTCGACGACACTCGCGGCCGCGCGTTCCACAACACCGCGCAGCTCGTGTACTGCTGCGCGGGGCTCCCCGCCGCACAGCGCATCCCGTCCGCCGCCAAACTCGAAAAGTGGCTCATGGCGCCGGACGAGCGGCCCAGTTCCTCGTTCAAGGAATCCATGGCGGCCATACTCGATCGTCTTTGGGAGCTCGCCCGCAGCGAGGAGCTCGACGCCCCTTTCCGCCGCTTCAAGGCAAAGGTCTCACCCGTCGAGTTTGTCTACATCGGTGCGCGCCCCTCTCGTCCCCTCGTCCCTCCCTCCGCTCCTTGATCGCCTCTCATCACCACGCTACCTCCTCATGCACAGGCGTATTACTCTACGTAACGCGTCACGGCTACACGCCCGCGGAGCAGTCCCGCGCCGCGTTCGTCCTCCGACGCGACATCCGCAAGGCCCACGTTGACGTGCGCTTCAACGCGCGCGTCGCGGCCGATTGCTGGCGCCTCATCGACGCGATCGAGAACGGCGAGCTGGACATCGACGTTAACACGTCGTCGGCGGGCAAACCGATGGCCAACGGGAAGCGCAAGTCTCTCGACCCTCAGATGAGCCCTACGCTGCCGACAGCGCAAAGAGGCAAGAAGAGGGCCAGATAGAGGGTAGAATTTTTTTGTATGATCGACTTGGACTTTCAACCTGCTGCTTCTGCTGTTGCTGCTGCTTTGCTACTGCGTATACCATACTGCAATTACACCCATCCTCTAACTGCGTGCTGTCACTGCTACAAGACAGATATCACTACGTAATATAGCAATGCACGACTTGTATAATGAATATATTTTGCTGTCCATGGTATTACATCTACTGTGCGTCTGTTGCGAAAATATAAAACGAGCAGTCCGTTTTTCTCACCCCAGGGTGAAAGCGTACAAGGCAAAAACAAAGGTCCGTTGGAAACGGAGAAGCTTGCCTTATTCGGCGCGCTCGCTCAAGGCACGCAGCGCAGCGACGTGCGCCTCGCGTTTCTTCACGATGTCGGCGTGAACGATCGTCGGGCGGAGGTCGAGTTCGAGCTGGGCATGTAGACGCTCAGCACCACCGCACACGTAATACATCGGTGGGCGTGGCGCAGCGGGGCGAAAACTCACCTGAAGGAGCTTGTCCGGCTGCCACATCCGTGTCGGCAGGCTCTCGAGCGCGACGTACACCGCAGGTATCGACTCGCAGCGAAGGAGTTCCGCCTCGTGGCTTTTGAGCACGGCCAGCGCGATGCGGAACAGGACGTCGAGTCCATCGAGGAGCAAGACGTCCCACACACGGAAAAGCGTCTGAAGAAACACAATGAAAACGGCGTCAACGCACGTGGGAGCGGGCGTACGTACCTCGACGGGGAGACAGTCCGTGAAGAGGGAGAGGAACCATGAGAAGCATATCGCGGGGAGGTCGATGCCGAGCTCGGCGAGGTGCGCCGCGAGCTTCGGCATGGTTTCTTGTACGTAGTCGAGCAGGACGAGCGGGCATGCGCGCGAGGGCAACAGCGTCGGCGAGAAGAAGCCTTCTGGGAGGATGCGCTCTACGAGCGCCGCGAGCACCCAGAACGCCTCTTCCTCGTCTGCGTGGACCAGCAGCAACGTCGATGCGACCAAGTTCATACCCTGACAGTACCCGACCGCAGGATTGCGTCTATACCACCGCCGCCATCAACAAGATCCCCACAGAGAAAGTGCAAAAGAGAAGGGACTCGGACGCACCGACTATACGCGATGAGCACTCTACGCAGCTTTTGCACCCCGACGCCGTCGCCCCCAAAGAACATGTTGAGCGGCATCGTCCGCCCGACGTCCTTATCGATCTCCCGCACGACGACGCCACCATCACTGTCCGTCTGCGCCAGAAGCTCCGCAAACACGCCGGGCTCCTGCATCTCGAGTCCGTCGCTCGACTCGAGCCACACCTTGGCGCGGTACGCGAGCGGCACCCCGCCGCGGAGGAGCCGGCCGAACTCCCGGCGCTCCTCGCGCGCTGCGGATCGCCCGAGATGCGCGATGCCGATCAGCCCGTCGCTGTGAGCCAGCTCGTCCTCGGCGACTGGCCCTTCGAGACCCAGCAGCGCCGCTGCACCGCCCGCAGCCGATGGGGCTTTGGCAGGACCGGCGCCAGCGCCGCCTCCACCGCTGCCACCACTACCGCTGCCGCCGCCCGAAGGCGAAGGCGTCGCCAACGCCTGCGCCCGGGAACGCCGCCGCGCGCGCACAAAGGCGTCCCACTCCTTGCGTTGTGCCGCTTGTCGTTCGTCGTGGACAACGGTGAGCTCTTCGAGCAGACACCGCAGCACGTTCGCGCAGACGTGCCGCGGTGTATCTGGGCCGACGGCTAATATCGCTGTGCTTTCGCTCGCGCCTGGAGCAGGCTTGCTGGTGCTGATGCTGCTAGCGTTGCTCGTACTGCTGTTGCTAGCTGGCACGTCCCCGCTACCGGACGCGGCGTTTGAGAGTCTACGCCCGTCGAGCGATGACGTCCGTGATTGCGGGCGGGCGAGTAGTTCAATCTCGCCGGTACATGGGCAGGATTCTTTAACGATCTCAACTACGGCTCCGCTGGCCTCCTCGTCCGACCACTCGTCTTCGGTGCGGTCGGCGATCTTGACGCCAGTGAGGCAGGCAGGCGCGGCGCAGCGGCACGTGCGTGCACGCACCAGAAGGAGCACATCATACAACGCGACGTCGTACATAAAGCCGAACCGGTCCATCAACGGCTCGCTGTCCGCACGGTGCGTCGGGAGGGGCGGCAGGGCGACAGGACCCACCATGTGGGGACGAAAGTCTCGAGCAGTGAGGGGGGTATAGGTACGGGAGAGGTATTCTGTCGGCGGCTTCGAAGTTGCGGGTATGATGGACTCGAGGGGGACGGATGCGTTTTGTCGCATAACGGGCTGGACCAAACTGGCATTACCCTGGATAACTTGGGAGGACTCGGTAGAGTTAGAGTTGTGCCGTGGGTTACGGTCAGCATTAACGGTTGGCCGTCGCTGCTGCTGTTGAAGAAATGAACCGAGTAGAGGGGATCCAAACGTTGCCGTACGCGACTTGGCCTTGACGGTTTGTCCATCTTCAGGCCCGCTCAGCGCCCGGCTGAGCGTCGTCGCAACGTCTATGTTGGTGCTCTTTACTATCGTCGCTTTGGGGTTGGTGTTCTGATCGTGCTCACGGTCCTGCCTGCGGTCACGTTTTTCCCTGGTGGGTGCACGGATCTCGATCCTTTCCTCCCGTGCTCTCTTCACCAGCTCAAAAGCAAGCTTAGCGATGAGCTCACTCGTCCCGACTCCGTGCTCAACGAGCACGCTGTTGGGACCAGAAGTCATGACACGCGTCGCATTGACTATCGCCGGTAGAGCAGAACCCTGAGGCGGTCTCTCTAGTGCTGCGCGAAGAGAATGCAGAGAAGGTTCTCGTGTTGACACATCGGAGTGCTGTAGCTCTGTCGTCAGACTCGGGGCTGCGAGCATCGCGGGCGTGAAAGTGGAGGAGATCGGGGAGCTAACGGTTGTAGGAAGTTTTGGTGCGTCGGCATCAGCAGCCGGAGGCTGAGAGGCGGTGGTGGCATCCGGCACAGAAAGATTGCGGCGCCTCTTTCTCGGCGTTGTGGGTCCAGGATTCAGAATGGAGAATCCTAGTGTGCCAAATACACCGCGCGAAACTTTGCGTCGTCCAGGCCTACTGGTTGTTGGAGAGGAAGGTGGAACGTCCTGAGAAAGATCTTCGGGAGGAAATGGGTCTGATTCTGAGATCCCGTCCTCACTATGCGGGAGAGGCGGCCGTACATGCTTGTGTCGAGGCTTGCCCCACAATGACCCCATCCAATCACCCAACGAAGAGCGATCGGATTTGGTACTTTCAAAGCTCGGCGCGCTGTGGCTGAGCTTGCCTGTGGAATGGACGCTGATCACATCGGCTAGGTCAGGATCTTGAGGGGGAAGAGAACTTTCGCGCGCACTAGGACCGGAGGACTGCGCGCGCTCCGATGCCGGGATGACGACAATTTTAGACGTGGTTGGCGTCGCTATGCCATGTTCACGGGGTTCTTCGAAAGAAGGGAAAATGACAGCATCTACCATGGCCTCGGATAAGGTGTCGGTAAGGGACTGTGAGATGCGTTCACTATCCGGTACAGGTCAAGCTGACGAGATCCGCACCATATGACTCTGGCTCCTCTCCACCCTGTGCATACCCTCATCATCATCTGTGAACAAGGACTGCATCACTCTGCGAGCAACGTCCCTGTCCGACGACGGCAGTTCCTTCATCAACTCCTCGGCACGTCGTCTTCGGGCCCGCTCTTTCTCTTGGATCAGGCGTAAACTCTCTTCCATTTCTCTCCTGATTTTTGTGAGATTGTGGACGGCGGATGACAGCGTCCGCAAGGCAGCATGGTAGGGGTGGCTAGAAACGGAAGCCGGGGTGTCGGAGGCGCTGATGGCTGAAATGGCTGATTGTATGGCCTCGTCCGAGTAGTCGTGCCATTGGTTAGAGAGAATACGGGACGTGACGTCGGTCGGTAAACCCTCGATTTCCACCAGCTCCGCAATCCGTGCCACGCCATTCGTGGAGGGACGATCTTTTGAAGAGCCAACGACAAACATGGGTGGCCGGTCCCAGGCTGTGGGCAAGGGTTGTCGGGTGGCAGAGGTGTCGCGGGTGGTATGCGCACGGTCGGCCTTGCCATATCCACGAACGCTGCCATCCCAGTTTGCATGATTATGCCTTGAGCCTACTTGAGCGTCGGTGTCCAGCCGCTCCTTGATCGTGTAGTGGGTGGGTGTCTGGG
>Ga0137394_10003291_pt1 | contig 12106 bp, 14 predicted proteins | sample czobulk116metaG_FD_108278 | JGI IMG/M metagenome (GOLD analysis project Ga0137394, IMG submission 108278) | Vadose zone soil microbial communities from Angelo Coast Range Reserve, California, USA - czobulk1.16 metaG | ecosystem: Environmental > Terrestrial > Soil > Vadose zone | place: USA... | reverse complement strand
TGAATCGCTGGACGCTCGCGCGCCAGATGCTCCTCGAGCGAGTCGAGCTCGACGCGGTGACCGCGATCGAACGCCTCGCCGGCATGCAGGCGCAGTACTCGCCTTCACCTTATATCGGCCTGTGGTCGAGGCTCGAAGACTTCAAGCGCGACGAGCTGGAGGCGGCCCTTCAAGCTCAGCTCGTCTACAAGGCCACGCTCATGCGAGGCACTCTTCACCTCGTCAGCGCGCGCCAGTTCGACCTGTTCCGGCTCGCGTCGAGGTTTCCTCGGCACGTCTGGACGGAAGGTCCGCGACAGCTGAAGGAGTTGGGCATCGACGTCGAGGCCCTGCGCGAGGAAATCCTCGTCGCGCTCGACAACCGGCCGCTCAAGAAGCCCGAGCTCGAGAAGGCCTTTCGGCATCGCGTCCCGGCCAACCTTCCTGACTGGGTGGCGTTCAGCGTCATCCTCTACTCGGCGATCAACCACCACGAGGACGCGCGCTTCGGACATTTCGCGGGCAGCCGCTACCGCCGCGCGCCGCTGCCGACGGCCGATCCCGAGGACGCGATGCGAGCCGTGGTCACCTCTTATCTCGCGGCTTTCGGCCCGGCGACGCGCGGCGACCTGGCGCAATGGCTCGGTCGATCGGTAAGCCAGTTCTCGGCCGCCCTCGATTCGCTCGACCTGGTCACCTTCCAGGCTGAAGATGGGCGCAAGCTCGTCGACCTGCGTGACGCGCCACGCCCCGACCCCGACGTCCCGTCACCCGTCCGCTTCCTGCCCAAGTGGGACAACCTTCTGTTGGCTTACGACCGCCGCGAACGCGTCCTGCCCGAGGCCCTGCGCAAGATCGTCATCCGGAAGAACGGCGACGTGCTGCCCACGTTCCTTGTCGACGGCATGGTCGCCGGAGCCTGGGAGGCGCCCCTTCGCGGGCGCGCCATCATGAGCCTGGAGGCGTTCAGCTCGCTCTCGGCCCCCAAGCGCCGGGCAGTCGAAAGCGAGGCCGAGCGGCTGCATGCCTGGCTGCGTCCTGACGAGGCCGGGCGCGAGATCACCTGGAAGCAGGCTTAAACCCTCCGAAATTCGTGACAAACCGGGTAACCTTCGCCGGGTGCCCAACCTGAGTCATCTCTGGCAGCGTTTTCTTCTCGCCAGCTCGCTGCTGGTGGGCCTTCTCATCGGGGCCGGAGCGACGATATTTGGCTACAGCAACCTCGGGACGGTCAACGTCCACTTTTCCGTCCTGCACCTCGACGGCGTGCCCCTCTGGACCGTCGGGCTCGTCCCGCTTGCGATCGTGGTGGTTGCGGGGACCCTCTACCACTGGTCCAACAGCCTTCACCACTTCACCGAGCACATGCGGCACCGGCGCCGCGTCCACGAGCTCGAGGCGGAGGTCGCCTCGCTGAGGGCGCACATGGACCAGGTGCTCGAGATGCCGGACCAGTCGGCCTCGAGCAAGCCTGCGCGCAAGGTTGAAGCCCTGCCCGAAGGTGAAGCGGAGGCCGACACGACTCGCAAGAATTCGCGTCCCAAGCGCGCGACCCTGACCGTGGCGGCCGAGCCCGCCGAGCCGGCTGCCGTGAAGACCAACGGCGGCCAGGAGTCTTCTCCCTCGGAACCCGCGCCCGAGGCTTAAGCGCGATGGCCGATCGCCGTCGCGCCGGCCGTCTTGTCGTTCCGAAAGAACAGGCCCCGGCGGACAAGGCGCTTTTAGAACGCGACGCGATCGAGGAGCTCAGCCACCACGCGGATCCTTGGCGCGTCCTGCGCATCCTCTCCGAGTTCGTGGAGGGCTTCGACGCGCTCGGCGAGGTGGGGCCGGCGGTCACCGTGTTCGGGTCGGCCCGCGCGAAACGAAGTGATCCCTATTACAAGGACGGCGAAAAACTCGGGGCCGCGCTCGCGCGGCGGGGATTCGCGGTCATCACCGGTGGCGGCCCGGGAATCATGGAGGCGGTCAACAAGGGCTGCCACGAGGCGGGCGGGCTGTCGGTCGGATGCAACATCGAGCTGCCCAGCGAGCAGTCCCTCAACAAGTACGTCGACCTGGGCGTCGAGTTCCGCTACTTCTTTGTGCGCAAGAACATGTTCGTCAAGTACGCGCGCGGCTTCGTGATCTTCCCGGGCGGTATCGGCACGCTCGATGAGCTGTTCGAGTCGTTGACGCTGGCCCAGACGGGGAAGATCGAGCACTTCCCGATCGTCCTTTTCGGCACCAAGTACTGGAGCGGGCTCATCGACTGGATGAAGGAGGTCGTCCTGGCCGCGGGCGCCATCGCGCCAGAGGACCTCGACCTCCTCAGCTTCACAGACGACCCGGAGGAAGCGGCCGAGCTGGCGACGCGACCGCTGCCCGTCAGAGTCGACGTGTCCCGCGAGCAGACAGGCGAACCGAAGAGGGACCCCTGATCGCCGCGACCCAGCCGCTCGACTTTTTCTTCCTCACCGACGGCGGCCAAAGTGCGGAAGCGGTCGCACAGAGGATGGCCTCGTTCCTTGGCGGCGCCACGAGGACGCTGGACATCGCTCTTTACGACCTTCGGTTGGACGCTGTTCCAGGGGACATCTTGCTCGCGGCTTTCCAGGCGGCCGTGAAACGGGGCGTGGCGGTGCGTCTCATGTTCAACCAGGATTCCGCGCAGGCGATCCCGGTCCCGCCGCCACCCGAGATCGACTGGACCTTCATCGACCAGCTGCGTTCGATCGGCGTCCAGGTCAAGCCGATCGACGGCGTTCCCGACCTCATGCATCACAAATACGTCATCCGCGATGCGAACACCCCCATGGCCGCTCTGCTCACGGGTTCCACCAACTGGACCAACGATTCGTGGACCCGCGAGGAAAACGTCGTCGTCACCTTCGCCTCGGTTGATCTCGCGAGGGACTACCTCGCAAATTTCGAAGAGCTCTTGCAGAAGCCGGTCGTGGCCCTTTCAGGCCGCATCTCGTCACCGTGGTCGGCGCTCGCGGATGGCACGCGGGTGCGCCCCTACTTCTGCCCTGGTCGTGCTCTGAAGCTCGTGCACGCCATGTCGCGATCGATCTCTTCCGCGCGCAGGCGCATCCGCATCTGCTCGCCGGTGATCACGTCGGGCCCGGTGCTCGGCACCCTCGCCGAGGCTGTCGAGAGGCCCACTGGGGTCGATATCAGCGGTGTGTACGATGCGACACAGATGGATGAGGTGCAGCGTCAGTGGGGCACGGTGCCGGGAGCGGCGTGGAAGATCGCCGCATTCCGCACCGTCGTGGGCGCGATCAAGTTCGGCGCCAAGCGTTCGACTCCGTACGCGAAGGGTTCGGTACATGACTTCATGCACGCGAAGATCCTGGTCGCGGACGATTACGTCTACACCGGAAGCTTCAATCTCTCGCACAGCGGTGAGGAAAACGCCGAGAACGTGATCCAGATCGAGAGCGCCGCGGTGGCGGACGTGTGCGCCGCGTACATCGACCGCGTCGCTGCCAGGTACGGCGGCATCCCACTCAAGGTCGTGTAGAGCTGCCGAGCCCTCGGGTCCTGTGGTTTGGCGCCGCCGGGGTGGCGTTGCTGGCCCTCGTGCTTGTCCTGGTTGCGCCCCGCCTGCAGCCCTCGACCGGCACGCTGCTCGTCGCCGTTTCAAGCCGGACCGCCGGGTCTCTTCCGGAATCGGCGCTGATGGTCCACCGGGGTGGGCAGTGGGTGCCGCTTGGAAACGTATCCGGCGATGTGCCGGCAGCCCCGGCAGAGCGGGATCTGCTCGTCGTCTCCCTGGCGGTCGGCGCCTACGCCGGCGTCCGGCTGGGGGAAGACATGCAAAACGTGTCGTTCACCATCACGGCCGGCCAGGTCGAACCATTGCTGCTGGGAATCGAAGCCTGGCACCTGAAGCCCGGCGCCGTGTATGCGGGCAACGACGAGGTCAACCTCGGGCTTGGGGAGCTGTCAGGCAAGTTCGTGCCCTTGCCGCCTTACGACCTGGTGGACCAGACGGGGCGCAGCTTCAACCAGACGACCAACTCAGGCAAGGACCTCGTCATCGCTGCCTTCCACACGACCTGTCACGAGACCTGCCCGTTGTACACGGCGCTGTTCTTCCAGATCGCCAGGCAGATGCCGGCCGGGGTCACGCTGGCTGAGGTGACCACGGATCCGGGCACTGACACCAAAGCCGTCCTGGCCGAGTATGCGCGCGGGATCGGCGCGACCTGGACTTTCGCGACGGGCAGCGCGGCGGATCTCACCGCGTTCTGGAAGCCGTTCGGCGTTGAGCTCGCGACAGGTGACTCTCACATCTCGACCCTGGCGCTGGTCGACCGCCACGGATACGTGCGCCTGGTGTATCGCGGAGTGCCGGACGTCGGCGGCTCGATCCCGCCGGCTTTGATCACGAGCCTGAGCGCGCAGGGTCTGGCCGAGCTTGGGTCTCATGGGAACGGGTGGGGCGCGCCCGACGTGCTCAAAGCCCTGCTCACCATCGGCGGTCCTGCCCAAAGCCAGGCTCCGTTTGGCTCCGGAGCGAGGGCGCCTGGTTTCACGCTGAGCACGACCGACGGCTCGCGAGTCAGCCTGGCCAGCCTGGCCGGCAAGCCGGTGGTGATCAACTTCTGGGCCACCTACTGCCCGCCGTGCAAGGCGGAGATGCCTCTGCTGGAGAAGCGGGCCGGGCCGCAATCAGGCGTGCAGCTGGTCCTCGTCAACGAGGGCGACAGCCGCCAGGCGGCTCGGAATTTCCTCGATTCGCTTGGAATCCACGATCAGTCGCTGCTCGACTCCGACCTGAGGGTCGGCCGCGACTACGGCGTGATCGCCTTTCCGACCACGGTGTTCATTCATGCGGACGGCACGTTGGCCGCGCGCCACATAGGCCAGCTCGACGACAGCGTCCTGGCCGCGCAGATCTCGAATTTGGTCACTAAGTAGACTTCGCCTGGTGTCCGTGGCCCTGTTTCGGCGCCTTGCCCTGGTAACCGCGGTGTTCGCCTACGTGCAGATCGCTCTTGGCGGCGTGGTGCGTGTGTCGGGCTCCGGGCTTGGCTGTCCAGACTGGCCGCTCTGCCACGGACGTCCGTACCCTCCGGCTGACCCCCACGCGATCATCGAGTACTCGCATCGTGCCGTCGGCAGCGTGACCGGCGTGCTGATCATCGCCACGGTGATCTTCGCCTGGGTGGTCTGGCGCAGCCGGCGTCCCGTGGTCGCATGGCTGGCGACGGCCTCGCTGATCGGGGTCGTGGGGGAGGGGATCCTCGGAGGGGTCGTCGTGGCGAATGAGCTCTCGTCATGGCTGGTCGTCGCCCATCTTGGCCTCGCCATGATCATCCTGGGATTCCTGGTCGCCACCGCGGTGATGGCGATGCCGCGATCGCCGGGCGTCTACGATCCGCGCTTCCGGCGCCTGGCCGCGGTGGCCGCGGGCGCGACATATCTGCTGCTGCTGACCGGATCGACCGTCGTCGCGAGCGGGGCAGAGGATACATGCAGGTCGTGGCCGCTTTGCGGTTCCGGCTTCACGCCGGACTTCACTGGAGCGAACGCCTTCACGATGCTGCATCGCGGCTCGGTACTGTTGATCGGGTTGATGCTCGTGTTCGTCCTGCTGCGCGCTGCGAAGTATCCGGGGCTGGTGGCGGTGTCAATCGCGACGCTTGGCGTCTTCGCTCTTCAGGTCGCCGTCGGCGCGGTGGCGGCGGTCACCGACGCCGCCCTGTTCAACGGCTTTCACGTCGCTCTCGCCACGCTCGTCTGGGCAGGCGTCCTGGCCACGGCGCTCCTGACGGTTCCGCGCACCGACCGCGACGCCCAACTTTCGCGCCTCGCGGTGGAGAGGGGGTCAGCATGAGCGTCCTCACTGCGGCAGCCGCGCGCAGCGCGGCGAGCGTGGCTCGGGACTACGTCAGCCTGCTGAAGCTGCGCATCGTGCTGCTGCTGGATGCGACCGCGATCGGCGTCATGGTGCCGGCGGCCCACGGCCATCCGCGCGTGGTCGCGGTGCTGGCCGTCCTCGTTGGCGGCACGCTTGCCGCTGGTGGCGCCCACGCCGTCAACTGCTGGTTCGACCGCGACATAGACGCTGAGATGACCCGTACCAGCCGGCGGCCTCTTCCCGCAGGACGGATCCCGCCGTGGCATGCACTGGTCATCGGCATCGTGCTGAACGTGATCGCGTTCGCGGTCCTGTGGGCGGGGGCGAACCTGCTGGCAGCCGGCCTTGCGCTCGCGGGATCACTCATCTACATATTCGTCTACACGATCTGGCTCAAGCGTTACACGCCGCAAAACATCGTCGTCGGCGGCGCGGCCGGCGCGGTGCCGCCCCTGGTTGGCTGGGCGGCTGCCACTGGTCACCTGGATGCGACCGCGCTCGCGCTGTTCGGAGTCATCTTTTTCTGGACGCCGCCGCACTTCTGGGCGCTGGCCCAGATGATCAAGTCGGACTACGCGCGGGCGCACATCCCGATGCTGCCGGTGGTCGGCGGCGACGCCTCGGCCAAGCGTCAGAGCATCGTCTACGCCGCGCTGGCGGTGGCCGCGAGCGTGGTCCCCTTCTTCACCGGGTCGGCCGGCGCCATCTACCTGGCTGGGGCGGCCATCCTCGGCATCGGCCTTCTTGGCGTCACCGTGCTGGACCTGCAGGGGCGCCGCTGGACGAAGCGCGTTTTCACCTATTCGATCACCTACATGGCTCTGCTCTTCATGCTCTTCGCCGTTTCGCCATTCGTCCCGTAATGGAAATCGTCCGCCTGCATCTGGCGCGCATCGGGGCGCTCAACGACATCCCGGTGCACGGCTTCGTGATCAAGCATCCGCGGGCAGGCGTCATCCTGGTCGACACGGGCGTCGGATGGCCGACCGACCTCCTGAAGGAATGGAAGATCGTCAACCGCCATGCCGCCGACGTGCTGGCAGAGCACGACCTCAGCCCGGCCGATGTGCGCATCGTCATCAACAGCCACCTGCACTTCGATCACTGCGGCCAGAACGCCGTCTTCAAGCACGCGCCTTTCTACGTCCAGCGCTCGGAGCTCGACCGCGCCCGGAGCGAGAAGTCCGACGTGTCTGAGTGGTTCGACTTCGCAGGCGCGCGCTTCGAGCTGGTCAACGGGGACGCGCAGATCGCTGAAGGCGTGCGGGTGGTGGCGACGCCGGGGCACACGGTCGGCCACCAGAGCGTGATCGTCGACACGCCCGACGGTGGGGCCGTGATGATCGGCGACGCCGCCTACACGGCCGATATCTATCAAGCAGCCGATAAGGCGGACCTGTCGAGCTGGCGCGGGCAGTACAGCGACCGCGAGGCCTGGTCGCATTCTCTGCACAGGCTGCACGGCATGCAGCCGCACACAGTGCATTTCTGCCACGACACCAAAGTCGTGTCGCGTTGAGCTTTGGTCCGCTGGTCAGCGCTGACTGGCTGCGGGCGCACCTGCGCGACCCCGACCTGAGGGTGATCGACTTCCGCTGGTATCTCCTCAGTCGTGACGGCAGCGACGAGTACGCGCGCGGCCACATCCCGGGCGCGGTGTTCGTCGACCTCGAGGCCGTGACCGGGAAACAGGACTCGAACGCCCGAGGCCGCCACCCGCTGCCTTCGGCTGCCCGCTTCGAATCCGAGATGCGAAAAGCGGGAGTGGGCGAGAGGACCAAGGTGGTCGTCTATGACGACGCCGGAGGCTCGATCGCGGCGCGGCTGTGGTTCATGCTCAGCTGGTTCGGTCACGATGCGCAGGCGGTCCTTGACGGAGGCATGCACGCATGGGGTGGGCCGTTGGAGAATTCCGTCGTCACGCCCGCGGCAGGCTCCTTTCAGTCCAGGGAACCTGATCGCTCACGCGTCCTCGACTTCGACGACGTCTGCCGGCTGGACGGCGTGCCCGTGCTCGACGCGCGCGCGGGAGAGAGGTATCGCGGCGAGAAGGAGCCGGTCGACCCCAAGGCGGGGCACATCCCCGGCGCCGTCAGCGCGCCGTGGATGGACAACCTGGGCCCGGACGGGAACTTCAAGTCCCCCGCGGAGCTGCGCGAACGCTTTGCGGCTTTGGGGGCGGACGATGGCGCGGTCGTCTACTGCGGTTCGGGCGTCAACGCGACCCACCACCTGCTGGCGATGGAGGTGGCCGGTCTGAGCAAGGGGCGCCTCTACGCGGGCTCGTGGAGCGACTGGTCCAACCGCGACGCCCCGGTGGCAACCGGCAAAGATGCGAGCTAGGTTTTAGGATTCTGGCGTGATCCTCAAAGGGAAGAAGATCCTGATCGCGGGGATGTCCGACCGCCGGAGCATTGGATACTCGATCGCAGTCGAAGCGCAGAAAGAGGGCGCGGAGCTGATCCTGACGAGTTTCGGCCGGATGATGAGCATCACCCAGATGACGGCGAAAAAGCTCAATCCGGTGCCGGAAATCTTCGAGATGGACGTGCAAAAACCATCCGACATCGCGGCCGCCGCGAAAGCCATCGGCGAGCGCTGGGAAAGGCTGGATGGAATCGTGCATTCCGTTGCATTTGCGCCCGCGGATGCGCTGGGCGGAAACTTCCTCAACACGCCGTGGGAAAGCGTTGCCACTGCATTACAAGTCAGCGCGTTCTCGTTCAAAGAGCTTGCCGCGGGCTTTCTTCCTTTGATGAAAGAACACGGCGGTTCACTTGTCACTCTTGATTTCGACAACTCGACGCAGGCATGGCCGAAGTACGACTGGATGGGCGTCTCAAAAGCAGCTCTCGAATCGGTCACGCGCTATCTCGCGCGCGATCTGGGCCGCTACAAGATCCGCGTCAACGCGATCTGCGCAGGGCCGCTCGCGACACTCGCCGCAAGCGGAATCCCAGGATTCAAAGACTTCGAAGAGGTGTGGGAAAAGCGGGCGCCGCTCGGTTGGAGCCTGCAGGACAAATCGCCCGTCGGACGGGCGGCGTGCGCCCTGCTTTCCGACTACCTGGACATGACCACGGGCGAGCTGGTGCACGTCGACGGCGGCTACCACGCGATGGGAACAGAACTGCCTCCAATAGATTGATACCAGATGTTGTGCCTGACCCCGGACAACGGCGCAACATCATGCTAGGCTCTCCAAAATTCTCCACTGGAGGGATGCAGTTTGCGCGAGTGCCTGGTGATCTACGTGGACGCCGCTCTCGACAAGAACGGCCGGGCCGGATGTGGCCTGGCCGTTTTCGTTAGGGGCCGCGCGGTGTATACGGAATCGTTCGGCTTTTCGCACCTCGGAGGGTCGGCCCAGCTCGAGGCGCACGTGTGCGCGGGCGCCCTTGATCTAGCCGCCGCTCGCTGGCCTTATCACCGCGTCATCGTGCGCACGGACTGCGCACCGGTCGTCCGCAGCAGAATGCCGTCCAGCGACAGTTTTCGCATCGCCGTTCATGAAGTTCGCGAGCGATGCAGGCGTGGCTGGCGCGTCGTTCGTTATGTGAGTCGTAAAGCGAATCCCGCACACGAACTTGCACGCGAAGGACTCAAGAGTCTTTCGAGACAACAGGTGCTCGTGGCCGCGTAAGCTAGGTTCAATTCGGCCAGCTTCTTCACGCAGGAGTCGCCATGTCACCAGACGACACAGCGCAAGGTTCGGACGCCCCTGTTCGTCGTCGTCGGGGCCGCAAGCCTGGCGCGGGAAGCACAACCCCAACCGGACGGACACGGCGCAGGCGTCTCGGCGGTCCCGAGCTCACGCAGCAGCTGAACCATATGGTCGCCGAGCTCATCAAGGAAAATCGCAAGTTGAAGCGCCAGGTCGTGAAGTTGACCGAGCGCGGAACGAAAGTGGCGAGCAGCACCGTGGATCGGACTTTGCGAACCATCCAGCGCCGCGTGCAGAGGGCGCTGACCGCGCCGGCCAAGAGGCGGCGAAGAAAATCCACGACCGCAGCGGCTCCGCGGAAGAAGACTGTTGCGCGAAGGCGGCGAAAAGCGACCTAGCGCTGCTGGTAGCTGGGGTTCCCCTGGGCGGCCGCAGCCGCCTGCATCGACCTGGCCGTTCGATACGCGTCGACGATGCTGAAGATCCACAGGCCGCCGCCGCCCAGCTCCATCGGCACGCCGACGGCCGCACCGATCACGGTGAGGTCGAGGTCGAAGCCGACAAACTGCAGGCCTCCGATGCCAAGCAGGTAGGCGAGACCTTTCGCGTTGTGCCCGAGATAGAAGTGGCCGCAGCCGGGGACGATGGCGAGCGCGGCCGCGACGAGAGGGTTCTTGCGGCGCGGTACGACGGTGCTCTGATAGCGCCCTGAGGCAGGGGAGCCGCAGCGAGGACACGGAGCGGTCGGATTCGTCAACACGGCACCGCAGGTGCCGCAGAAGACATCAGCTGCCATCACTCCAATATGCCCGTTTTTGTTAGCCTCCGAACCATGGACCTTGGCTTTACCCCCGAAGAGGAAGCCTTCCGAGAAGAGGTCCGATCATGGCTCGACTCAAACCTCCCGGCCGAATGGCGAGGTCGCGGCGTTGGCGGCTTCCGCGAGGACGAGGAGACCGACCTCCAGCGCCAGTGGCAGGGCCGCCTCAACGACGGCGGCTGGCTGAAGCTGGCATGGCCTAGCGAAGCCGGGGGCCGAGCGGCCACGCCTGTCATGCAGGCCATCTACCAGGAGGAGATGGCGAAATCCGGCGCGCCGATCATCCTCGGTCGACTGGGGGTGAGCCTGCTCGCGCCGACGTTGCTCGTCCATGGTTCGCAGTGGCAGAAGGATGCCTACGTGGACAAGATCCTCAGCGGCGAGCTGATCTTCTGTCAGGGGTTCAGCGAGCCTGACGCCGGCAGCGACCTCGCCGGCCTGCGAACTCGCGCGGAGAAGCGCGACGGCAAATGGGTGCTCAACGGCCAGAAGACGTGGTCGAGCGGCGCCCACTACGCGGACAAGAGCTTTCTCCTGGCGCGCACCGACCAGGAGGCGGAGGCCCACCGCGGCATCGGCTTCTTCCTGGTCGATATGCACCAGCCCGGCATCGAGGTGCGGCGCATCCGCCAGATGACCGGCGGCGGCGAGTTCTGCGAGATCTTCCTGTCGAATGCTGAGGTCGAAGACCGAGACGTGGTCGGCGAGACCGGCGCGGGTTGGAAGATCGCCATGACCGTGTTCGGCTTCGAGCGCGGCGGCCTGGCGCAGGCGGCCCGTTTCGAACGGGCGGTCGCGGAGCTGGCGTCGCTCGCGCGCGACCGTGGAGCCGGCGGAGACGCGCGGGTGCGTCAGCAGGTCGCGCAAGCACAGATCGAAGCGCATGTCTTCAGGCTTATCGGCCTTCGCAACCTGACCCAGGCACAGCACGGTCACGCGCCTGGAGCGGAGGCGAGCCTCACCAAGCTCTACTGGAGCGAGATGGACAAGCGCATCCAGGAGACCGCGGTCGCCTTGCAGGGCCCGTACGGCGCCCTCGCTCCTGAGGAGCCGATGGCAGTGGAAGACGGGCGCTGGCAGTACGGCTGGATGTGGGCGCAGGCGGAAACGATCTACGCCGGGTCGTCGGAGATCCAGCGCAACATCATCGCCGAGCGGGTGCTGGGGCTTCCGCGCGGGCGATGAGCGCGACGACATCCGTCGTCGAGCGCCTGCGCGCTCGGATCGGGGTTGCGGCACCGCCCACCGAGGCGACGGTCGAAGCGGGCCATTTGAGGCGCTTCGCCGAAGCGATCGGCGACGACAACCCGCGGTGGAAGACCGAAGCGCCGCCGACATTTCTCGTTGCGCTCGCTCCCGCCTCGCTGCACCTTGCGGAGGCTGAGGAATACGGCAAGGGCTGGCTGAATGGAGGCAACCGGTTCGAGTACTTCGAGCCGGTGAAAGTCGGCGACCGGGTCACCGCCACGGGCAAGGTGGCGGACGTCTACGAGAAGACGGGCGCCAGCGGCAGCCTGCTCTTCATCATCTTCGAGACCGAGTACGTGAACCAGCACGGGCGCATGGTGGCGAGACTGCGCGGGACGGCGATCAGGCGATGAACCTCACCGCCGGCCAGGAGCTGCCCGAGCTCATGAAGCATCCGACGACGCGGCAGCTCGTGCAGTACGCGGGCGCGCAGGGAGACTTCTACGAGATCCATTACGACCAGGCCTACGCGCAGAGCGTGGCCCTGCCGGGCGTGATCCTGCATGGACTGTTGAAGGCCGCCTTTCTGGGCCAGCTCGTC
>Ga0137394_10003290_pt1 | contig 12109 bp, 9 predicted proteins | sample czobulk116metaG_FD_108278 | JGI IMG/M metagenome (GOLD analysis project Ga0137394, IMG submission 108278) | Vadose zone soil microbial communities from Angelo Coast Range Reserve, California, USA - czobulk1.16 metaG | ecosystem: Environmental > Terrestrial > Soil > Vadose zone | place: USA... | reverse complement strand
CCGCTGATCGTGGCGGGGGCGGCGCTCCTGCTCATCGGCCTCGGCTTCAAGGTCGCCGCCGTCCCCTTTCACTTCTGGGCCCCGGACGTCTACCAGGGCTCGATGGGGCAGGTGGCGGGCTTCATGGCCACCGGCACCAAGGCCGCCGCCTTCGCGGCCTTGCTGCGCGTCCTGACCGTCGGCCTCGGGGAGGAGTCGATCAGGAACCAGTGGATCGGGCTGCTCTCGGTGATCGCCATCCTGACCATGATCGTCGGCAACGTCGTGGCCCTGGCGCAGCAGAACATCAAGCGGATGCTGGCCTATTCGAGCATCGCCAACGCCGGCTACCTGCTGGTGGCGGTGGTGGCCGGGGGGCGCACCGGCAACGGCACGGCGACGGTCTTCTTCTACTTGGCGGCCTACGCCTTCATGACCGTGGGGGCCTTCGCGGTGGCGACCCTCCTCGGGAGCGCGGGCGAGGAGGACGAGGGGTACAGCCTGTCGGCCTTCGCCGGCCTCAGCCGCAGGCGCCCCTACCTCGCGGCGGCGATGGCGATCTTCATGCTCTCCCTGACCGGCATCCCGCCGACCGGCGGGTTCATGGGGAAGTTCTACATCTTCAAGAGCGCCGTCGACGCCGGCATGTACGGCCTGGCCGCGGTCGGCCTCCTGGCCTCGGTCGTGGGGGCCTTCTACTACCTCCGGGTGGTGGTGCAGATGTACCTGCGGGAGCCGGCAGGCCATGCGCCGCCCCTCCTCGTCGGCCGCGCGGAGGCGCTGGCGATCCTGATCGCCGCACTGGGCACCCTCTGGATCGGCCTCTTCCCCTCCGGCCTCCTGGCCTTCGCCCAGCATCTCGGCTCTTGAATTTCCCCGCGGCCTGGGGAGAGACCCATGGTGCCGGGCGGCCCCTCAGGCGCCGCGGCCCTTGACGTTCAGAGGTCCGGCCGCTACGATGCCGTTCTTGTGAAACGAGGCACAGGGGGCGGGCGCCCCAAGCGCGACGGCGCCGCACGGGCCCGGAGCGCAGGCATATCCGACCTGACCACCCAGCGCCTGTCGATCTATCTGCGCTGCCTGGACGATCTGCAGAAGGCGGGCATCGAGAGCATCTCGTCGCAGGCCCTGGCCGACCGGTTCCACCTCAACTCGGCCCAGATCCGCAAGGACCTGGCCTACTTCGGGGAATTCGGCGTGCGGGGCGTCGGCTACGTGGTGACCGACCTCAAGAGGCACCTCATCCAGATCCTGGGCCTCACGCGCAACCGCCGGGTGGTCATCGTCGGGGCGGGGAACCTGGGGATGGCCCTGGCGGACTACGGGGGGTTCAACCGCGAGGGCTTCTCGATCGTGGCGCTGTTCGACAACGACCCCCGCAAGGTGGGGGTGGTCTCGCGGGGCGGGGTGCCGGTGATGGACATCGGGCGGCTGCCCGCGGTGGCGAAGAGCGAGAAGGTCAGCATCGCGGTCGTGGCGGTGCCGGCGGAGGCCGCCCAGAAGGTGCTCGACCTGGTGGTGGAGGCGGGGATCCGCGCCGTGCTCAACTTTGCGCCGATCCGCCTGGCGGCCCGGGCCGGCGTCACCTTGAAGGCGGTCGACCTGAAGATCCAGCTCGAGAACCTGGCCTTCCATCTGGCCCGGGCCGAGGAATCGTGAGGCCCGCCCGGGCCCGGGCCGGGGAGGACGGTGCATGAGCCCGCTGCGCGCCGAGCGCGTCGATCGGGCCGAGGTGCTGGAGCACTTCCGCCGCCACCGCGGCCTGCTGGCCGTCCAGAGCAAGATCCCGATCAAGGATGAGTACATCCTGAGCCTGGTCTACACCCCGGGCGTGGCGGATCCCTGCCTGGCCATCCACGAAGACCCCGAGGCCTCCTTCACCTACACGATGCGCGGCAACACCGTGGCGGTCGTGACCGACGGGTCGTCGGTGCTGTCGTTCGGTGACGCCGGGCCCCGGGCGGCCTTGCCGGTCATGGAGGGGAAGTGCGTCCTGCTCAAGACGCTGGCCGGCCTCGACGCCTTCCCCCTGTGCGCCGCCGAGCGCGACCCGAAGCGCCTGGCGCGCCTGATCCAGTGCCTGACACCGACCTTCGGGGGCTTCGCCATCGAGGACATCGCCTCGCCGCGCTCGTTCGAGCTCCTGGAGGTCCTCGAAGGGATGAGCGACGCCGACCTCCCGGTGCCCTTCTTCTTCAACGACATGCAGGGGGCCTGTTCCGTCGTCCTGGCGGCCCTGCGCAATGCCCTGAAGGTGACCGGCAAGGAGATCAAGAGCCTGCGCGCCGTGATCACCGGAGCGGGGGGCGCCGGGATCAGCGTGGCGCGCTTCCTGCGCAAGGCGGGGGTCCCGGACATCTCCCTGTGCGATCGGCACGGCATCGTCTGGGAGGGGCGGCCGGAGGGGATGAACCGCTTCAAGCAGGCGGCGGCGCGCGAGCTGAACCCGGGAGGCCGCGGGGGCACCATCGCCGACGCGCTGAAGGGAGCCGACCTGTTCGTCGGGCTGTCGGCGGCCCGCACGGTCGAGCCTGCGGCGATCCGCGCCATGGCCAGGAAGGCGATCGTCTTCGCCCTGGCCAACCCGACGCCGGAGATCCAGGCGGACGAGGCGAAGGAGGCGGGGGCGGCGGTCGTGCTGACCGGCGGCGTGAACTACCGCCATGGCATGAACGTGGCGCTGGCCTTTCCGGGCATCCTGCGGGGGGCGATCGACTGCCGCGCCACGCGCATCTACGACGAGATGCTGATTGCCGCCGCCGACGCCATCGCCGCGCGCGTCCCCGACAAGGAGATCGGCCCCGAGCGCATCGTGCCGCGCGTCTTCGACCTGCGCGTGGGGCCCGCCGTGGCCGAGGCCGTGGCCGGCGCCGCCGTTGCCCTGGGGGTGGCGCGCGCCGACCTGGATCCCGAGTACATCGGCGAGCGGGCCAAGCACCTGGTGTACGAGGGAGGGGCGGCGCTCGTCGATCACGCCTTCTCCAGCGAGCAGAAGAGCCTGGGGGACGAGGCGCTCGAGCTGCACCGTCGCTACCGCGGCGCGATCGAGATCCAAAGCAAGATCCCGGTCAAGGACGAGCACACGCTTCTGATCATCTCCAACCCCGGGGTGGCCGCCCCGGTGGAGGAGATCGTCAAGGATTCGCTCAAGGTCTGGGAGTACACCACCAAGGGGAACCTGGTGGCGGTGGTCACCGACGGCTCGGCCGTCCTGGGGCTGGGGAACATCGGCCCCGAGGCGGCGCTGCCGGTGATGGAAGGGAAGTGCGTCCTCTTCAAGACGTTCGCCGGCATCGAGGCGATCCCGATCTGCCTCGGCACGCAGGACACCGAGGAGATCATCTCCCTGGTGAAGGCGCTCGAGCCGTCCCTCGGCGGCGTGAACCTCGAGGACATCGCCGCGCCGCGCTGTTTCGAGATCGAGCGTCGCCTGCGGCTCGAGACCGACATCCCGGTCTTCCACGACGACCAGCACGGCACGGCGGTCGTGGTCCTGGCGGGGCTGCTCAACGCCCTGCGGCTCACCCGGCGCGACATCGAGCGCGTGCGGCTGACGGTGAACGGCGCCGGCGCGGCCGGGATCGCCGTGACGCGCCTCTTGATGGAGGCGGGGGTCAAGGACGTCATCCTGTGCGACACGCACGGGGCCCTGTACGAAGGGCGCCCCGACCTGAATCCCGAGAAGGAGGCGCTGGCCCGGGTCACGAACCGTGGCCTGCTCAAGGGGGGGCTGGCCGAGGCGCTGCGGGGCCGCGACATCTTCATCGGCGTCTCGGGCCCGAACCTGGTGACGCAGGAGATGGTGCGCGCCATGGCGGGCGAGCCGATCATCTTCGCGCTGGCCAACCCGACGCCCGAGATCATGCCCGACCTGGCCCGGGCGGCGGGGGCCAAGGTGGTCGCCACCGGACGCTCGGACTACAAGAACCAGATCAACAACGCCATCGCCTTCCCGGGGATCTTCCGCGGCGCGCTCGACGTGGCGGCTCGCAACATCAACGGCGCCATGGAGGTGGCCGCGGCGCACGCCCTCGCCGACCTGGTGCCCGACTACGAGCTGTCGCCCGACTACATCCTGCCCCGGGCCCTCGACTTCCGCGGGGCGCCCGAGGTGGCCGCGGCCGTGGCGCGCGCCGCCATCGAGTCGGGCGAGGCGCGGCGGCGCGTCGACCCGCGCCTGATCCTCGAGAACACGCGCGACTATCTCTACGGCGGCACGCTGCGCGCCCTGCCGGGCGAGCCGATCTCCGCCCGCCCCGCCGAGAAGCCCTCGCAGCGCTGAGCGGCGCCCCCCTCCGCTCGAAGGGCCGTCCCATCTGGAATTCCGCCGTGCCTTGTGATAAAACGGAAGCCGTTTCAAGACCAGGAACAACCTCGGTCCGAGAGGCAAAACAGGAGGCGGTCCGGCCACCCGGTGGCCCGAATCCGCCCTGGGGAGGCAGGCGCGATGGGCAGCGTAGCGGTGCAGGAGACCCTCAACCCGTTCGAGATTGCGCAGGCGCAGTTCAACACCGCCGCGGAGCACCTGCAGCTCGACGCCTGGCTGCGCGACGTGCTGCGGCGGCCGAAGCGCCAGCTCATCGTCTCGATCCCGACCAAGATGGACAACGGAACGATCAAGGTGTTCGAAGGGTACCGCGTGCAGCACAGCCTGGCCCGAGGTCCCGCCAAGGGCGGCATCCGCTACCACCCCAACGTCACCCTGGACGAGGTGAAGGCGCTGGCCTCCTGGATGACCTGGAAATGCGCCACGGTCAACATCCCGTACGGCGGCGGCAAGGGGGGCGTGGTCTGCAACCCGAAGGAGATGTCGCAGAAGGAGCTCGAGGGGATGACCCGCCGCTACGCCTCCGAGATCAGCATCATCATCGGCCCCGAGCGGGACATTCCCGCCCCCGACGTCTACACCAACGCCCAGACGATGGCCTGGATCATGGACACCTACTCCATGACCGTCGGCTCCACCCAGCTCGGCGTCGTCACCGGCAAGCCGCTGCAGATCGGCGGCTCGCAGGGGCGTCACGAAGCGACGGCGCGCGGCGTGCTGTTCGTGACCCGCGAGGCGTGCGTCGAGAAGAAGATCCCGATCAAGGGCGCGCGCGTGGCGGTGCAAGGCTTCGGCAACGCCGGCAGCATCGCGGCGCGCCTGCTGTCGGAGGACGGGGCGACCGTCATCGCCGTCTCGGACAGCAGCGGCGGCATCACCAACCCGCGAGGCCTCGACATCCGCGCCGTCCTGGCGCACAAGGAGAAGACCGGGTCGCTGCGCGGCTACCCGGAGGCCGACCCGATCAGCAACGAGAAGCTGCTGGAGCTGGAGTGCGAAGTACTCGTCCCGGCGGCGCTCGAGAACCAGATCACGCAGGAGAACGCCTCCCGCATCCGGGCGAAGATCGTCGCCGAGGCGGCCAACGGCCCCACGACCCCGGCGGCCGACGAGATCCTGCACAAGAAGGGCGTCTTCCTCATCCCCGACATCCTGGCGAACGCCGGCGGCGTCACCGTCTCCTACTTCGAGTGGGTGCAGTCGCTGCAGTCGTTCTTCTGGGAGGAGGCGCAGGTCAACCAGCATCTCGAGAAGGTCATGACCCGCGCCTTCCGCGAGGTGCTGACCATCGCCAAGAAGTTCAGCGTCCACATGCGGACCGCCGCCTACATCCTGGCCGTCGGGCGCGTGGCCGAGGCGACGCGCATCCGGGGGATCTATCCGTAGGCCGTCGCTCCTCGCCGTCCCGCTGCTGCTGACCCTGGCCGCCACCCCCGCGGCCGCGGGCGCGATCACGCGCTTCTACCCGAAGAACCTCCCGCTCAAGACGGAGATGGACGAGGACAAGATCGTCGTCTTCCTCTACGAGCCCCCGGCGGGGTCGGTGCCGGTGCCCGCCGAGGCGTCGACGCCGATCCTCTTCTTCTCCGGCGAGTGGGGCTACACGCCCCTGCACCAGGACGCCTCCTGCGACCTGGCGACCAAGGGGCGCTACGTCCTCGGCATCGATTCGAGCGAGTACTTCAAGAAGATGCTGCCCGGGGCGTCCCTGGCCAAGGACCTGGCGCTGTTCCGCGCCACGCTCAACGAGGGCGCCGGGAGGCCCAAGGACGCCCCGGTGATCGTGGCAGGCTTCTCCTGGGGCTCCGGGCTGGTGCCGTACCTCCTGAACCGGGCCGGGACACAGGGGGTCGCGGGCGCGCTCCTGATCGCGCCGGGCCGGAACGGCCAGGCGGTCTTCCGCGCCGCGGTCAAGCTCAAGATGGCCGTCCCGGACGAGGAGGCCTTCGACGTGGGGAGGGAGATGGCGCGCCTGCCTCCCATCCCCGTCGTCCTGATGCAGGGCACGCTCGACGACCAGGCCGACGCCAAGGGGCTCCTGCCGAGCCTCCGGGGCGCGAGGCTCCTGGCCCCCATCGTGGGCGGCGACCACCAGTTCCACGAAGTGCGCGACGTCTTCTTCGACCAGGTCAGCCGCGCCCTGCGCTGGATCGAGACGCAGGCCAAACTCCCCGGCGCCTCCGCCGGCCCGAGCGTATCAGCCGACCCGAGCGCCCCGACCCCGAGCGCCCCCAAGGCTCCCGAGCCCGCCCAGCCCCCGGCCCCGACCGCCAGCCCCGCCCCTCGGCGTTGACCCCCGCGGAAGGCGGGTGCTATAGTGGCGTCGCAGCCGGACAGGAACGGGGGCGAAACGGTTTCGACGGGACTGTTGAGGCTGGGATTGCGTGCCGAGGCCCACTCCTCGTGAAACAGGTGGAAATGAACCAAGCGCCAACTCTCAGTTAGCGCTGGCTGCTTAAGCAGCCCGTCCGCCGGGCTCTTCTCCCGCGGGGGTCCGGACGGGCGTCGCACAGCGGGATAGCCTGAGGGCCCGCCCGGCTCCCTCGGGCGAAACAACACGGGCTGGCTGGCCGCTCATCTGCCCCTTCGGGGGGCGGCCGGCGAGATGGGCCGAAGGGGCTATGCACGTAGACGTCCCACGCTGATCTTTTCCGGACGCGGGTTCGACTCCCGCCGCCTCCACCAACGCACCCAAGAGAGTCGCTTCGGGAGGCTCACGCCTCCCGGGCCTGACCCCGTAGTGGGTGACGTCTCTCCTTCCGTGCCATCCCGAGGTAGACGTCCGGGTTCTGAGGAACTTACTGGCTTATTAAGGTGTATAGCTCTTCGGCCGCTTTTCGTCCCACGACTCTAGCTCCTCAGATTCCTTGACCGCCGCTTTTCGGTCCCCCAGCTCAAGGTGGGCCCGCCTCCTCCATCCCTGAGCGAAGCTATAAACTCCAAAAGCGTCCTGACTTCACTTTCTTTTACGTCCGTATCGACGTGGTGCGAGCAGCAAGACTGCTTTTCTCCCAAGGCCCAACCGGTATATTCCAAGGTATACGCGGATGTCCTGTGTTTGAGGCTAGCCAGCTTCGTATACCCACTCCCAAATATGAGCATTTCAACGACCTTGATCAAAAGGGACGTAAGGTTGGTGACGTTCTCCTCGGCATGAGCTTGCTCGGCGAGGGGAACCGAAACGATGTGCCCCGACTCTCGTCGAGGGCCTCCGGATGGGAGCCGCAGCGCTACCCCATTTCCCAGTTTTGCTGCACATTACACCCTGGCCACCTTCCCGGTCAACACGAAACGCGGCAGGTGTGCTAAGGTTGGAACATAGGATGGCGGGGTTGTAATGGGAGGTGGCAAGCACGCTTAGACGCGAAGGAGGTTTCGCGATGAGGACTATTCTCTTGTCACTCGCCCCGCTGGTCGGGGTCACCGCCTCCCTCGCAGGCTCGGCGCAAACCGCCGGCTCGTACCTGCAAACCTGCCTGGCTCCCGCCGCCGACTACTCACCGGTCTATCCAACCTCCGCGTTCCCCGTCACCTCGCCCGAGCTCGACGCGGTCTTCAGCCTCGCGAAGGGGGAGCACTACACTAAGATCAGCGCGAAGTGGATCGCGGTGGACGTGGGGGGCGTCGCGCCTCCGAACAGCCTGGCCGGGGATAACGATCTCACGCTCGACCGGAACACGACCGCCGGTGTGCTTCGGCTCGAGCTGATGAAGGGCTTCCCCGCTGGCAAGTACCGCCTCGACGTGACCGCCGACGGGAAGCAGTGGAAGTCCATCGCCTTTCAAGTCGTTCAGGGGCCGGGCGGCGCCGGCCTCGCCAGCCTTCAGGCGCTCATGCCGCTCGCGAAGGGCAAGGCGTGGACCTACGCCTTCATGCAGGAAGCGGGCGGGATCGCGAAGATCAGCAAGGCGCCGCCGGGCGCGACGCTCGGCCCTGACGGGAAAGTCCGCGCGACGGTCACCGTCACGGTTGTCGGATCGGATGCGCAGGGCGTGCACTTGAGCTGGGGGCGGGGCGGCGTCCCCTTCTCCGAAGAATGGTGGCGGCTCACGGATGGCGGACTGGCTGCCCTGAAGCGCAAGGTCGGTGACGAGACCACGTCGTTCGATCCGCCCCAGATCTTCTTCCCCTGGCCGGTGGACAAGGCGTCGAGCTGGGAGTACGCCTCGCGCGACGGATCGCTCCGCCAGACCTACCGGATCTGGGGTCCGGTGCCGGTGAAGGGGCCGAACGGCGAGGCGCCCGGCTACGTGGTGCTCGTCGAACAGAAGGGCCCGATGGCGACGACAACGGTCGAGCGCCATTTCCTCCCGGGCGTGGGCATGGTTCGGTCGCTCACAATCACGGCCCTGGGCACGGAGATGATGAGCCGCGAGGAGCTGGTGCTGACAGCGGTTCGATGACCGGGTCCTCGGCTGGCTACCGCTGCCCCGTCACGCGTGCAGTCGTTCAGGGAATGAGACCAAGGGAGTTGGACAATGAACTGCCGATGGAGCTTGATTTCAAAGAAGTGTTTCCCTGAGTTGGTCTTGATCGCCTGCCTCGTCGCGACGCTGGCGGCGGTCGCCGCCCGGGCAGTCGAAGATTTCACTTTGCCCTCAGCCGCCGATGGTTCGCTGATTCGGTATCTCTGTGCGGGGGTTGTGTGACTTCGTCGCATAAGGCTAGAACTCCCGATGCTCAGACCAACCGTGCGACACAAGGGTATGAGCACCTCGCGGACGGCAGCATCCATTCGGAGAGCGACGGTCCGCCGACGGGCTTTTTCGTCAGGGGCCGGATCGACGCTCAACGGTTCATCCCGCAGGGCGAGGTCCAGGGTGAAGGAAAGCTGGCCACTGCCGGGCACCCGGGATGGGTGGAACTCTCCGATGGCGCGTTCTACGGCGACGAGACGGCGCGCGAGCCCGGCCGTCCCTATGTGCGCGGATACAGGACTCCAGCCGGCCGGTTCGTTCCTTCGTCCAAGGAAGTCGTCTACTAGCGAGCGGGTCGAGGATCGACGGTGCCTGCGGAAGGGCTGACGTCAGGCCCGCGCGAAGGCCCAGATGAGCCGCGTCGCCGCATAGAGCATCGCTCCGCCGGCGAGGACCTTGACACCGAGGGGCGCGATGACGACGATCACGGCGAAGATCGACAACCCCATCGTGAGGCCGCCGCCGAGTACCAGGTAGTAGGTGCGCCAGCGCGGTTCCTTCCACCACCGCCCGGTGCGCCAGGCCTCCTTGAGGTCTCGAAAGGAAGCCTGGTCATCGAACCGCGCGCCGGTCGTGGTTCCCCGGATCCGGTACGCCGAGAATAGAGCAGGGCCGCCGAACCGGTACTTCCCCTGCTCCAGGGTCTTCTCCACGTCCTCGTGGCTCATCGGCGTGCCGCGGGTCAGGACGCCGTAGATGACGCCGGCGAGGCACACCGCGGTGCTCAAGGCAAATAAGGTCCAGAAGAGAGGGAGCAGAAAGGCTCGATGCTCGGTCGTGAACGCGTCGAGCCGATGCAGCACCGGCACCCGCGGCGCCGAAATGATCACGAGCAGCGCCAGGGCGATCGACACAAACCAGCGCAGATTCGCCTTCATGAACGAACCTCCCCCGGCCGGCTCACTCGCGGCCCACCCAGCTGCTCCTCTCGGGATGCCCGGTGTCAAAGAGGATCCTGGCCTTATCGCCGATCTGCCAGGTCGTCGCCTCTTCGGGCGGCAGATCGTGACTCCTGCCGGAGTGGGTCCGCCCGAAGTGGTCGACATAGTCGTAGGCGATCACCCATTGTTGCTGCCGGTCGACGCTGAGGGCGCTCTCCCTGACAGTGGTGACGGTGCCGGTGGTCACCCGGCCGTGCCGCCCCACGTGACCCGACTGGCGCGCGACCCGGCGCAGGCCTTTGACGGTCAGAACGAGGCCCACGGGCAGGACGAGCCCACCGATGACGGTGAGCAAAGCGGGGGCTGTCGTGCCCGGGTCCTCACCCGCGATCCGGCTGGACCCGAGCACCCCCGACAAATATTCGACCTTCACCGGCCCCCCCTTGTCGAGCGCTTGCAAGGTCTCGAGTTTGACCTCGCAGGTGCCCTCGATCGCGCGGCCGTCCGGGGCCGTGAACCGGTAGCGCACGTCGTAGGGGGTGTTCCTGCGGCCATAGTTGACATACTGCTTGTCGAGCACCACGCCTTGGATAACCTGCCCCTCGGTCCGGAATCGCCGTTCCTGGATCAGGTTGGCGCCGCCGATCAGGAAGAGAAGCGAACCGACCGACAGGAAGAGCACCCCGATCAACACCCAGGGCGATCGCTTCGCGAGCGTGAGGAATGACGGCTTTGGGATGGTCATGTCCCGCCCCGACGGTTCCAACTGTCGCGAGTGTGGGAAGACCACTCATCCTTGACCGAACGGGCGCGCTGAAAGGGATGACGGGGCACGCCCCGCCGTGACGGAGCGAATCTTATCACGAAGCTAGCGGCGCGCCTGCTGAGACCACGCCTCTTGCCCGGCGCCCGCGGCGAAGGTTTGACCACTGTCGGCCCGAGGGAGCAGCCCCATCGACACCCGGTGCTATGATGCGTGAACCGGTCTTGCGGGCTGCGCCGCCGCCCTGCTGGAAGCTTCGTTCCCGCGCGCCGCGCGGGCGGTAGAAGGACACTCGCCTCCATCGGCGGGTCGTGAAGGGGTTGTACGAGGCGGACCAGCTGATCCACTGGAGCCGGGACGTCCGGCCGGGGCTGGCATTACGCACGTGCGAGAATCCCTGGAGCCTCGATTGCGTCGATCCCGCGCCGGTGCGGAGGACACTCTTCAAGGAATTGGCGCCCGCTGACTACGTCGGCTTACTCTGGATTTCCACTGTATTCGTCACGCCTGATGGGCTTTCGTGCGTTTTCACCGCTAAACACCAGTTGTCGAGCCTGGAACCTCCGGTATCGGCCGGCGGGACAACCACGAGCTTGCGGTCGTTCTGCGTGACATCCGAGTTCTGCGTTCCGGCCACTGAGAGCGGCGCTCCGAATCACCCCGAGAATCGTCGCGTCTGGCGGGAGACCGTCTCCACAATATCTCCAAGACTGGGGAGCACTCCAGAGCACAGCAGAGCACTCCAGAGCACAACGAATTGACCACAAGGCAACGAATTGTCAGACAGTTACGACGAAAGTCGCGCGCCATCAGGCAGTTAGCGTTTTGAGGCGGCGCGGGTTCGACTCCCGCCGCCTCCACCAGCTATCTCACTCGACTGACTTGCGTGCTGATTGAACCACCGACTGGCTCCTCCTCGCCGGCGCCTGCAGCCCAACGACATTGCGGACTCGGGCGCGCCTCACACGGTCGGTCAGATCGCATGCCTCGCCGGAATTGCGCATCTTTCCCTGGATCGAGGTGATGTGGATGATCACGCCAGAGCCCTGCTCGAGCATTCTCGGCAAAAGCGCCCGATCCAGCCGGACCGCCGGGAACAGGTTCAGGTCGAGCGCGCGCTGCCATTCGCGAGCGTCGAGCACCGCGAAGCCACCCGCAGGCGCCGATGAACCGCCGCCGACGTGCACGATGATATCGATGCCGCCGAGGCGATCGCGAACCGCGTCTGCCACGGCCGCGCAGGCCTCGGCCGTGGTGATGTCTGCCGCCACGAACAGTTGGGCATCGGCAAGATCGCCGGGCCGGGCGCGGGCTGTAGTGAGGACTGTCGCCCCGGCCTTGCGAAGCCGGGCAGCCACCGCTTCACCGATACCCTTCGTGCCGCCCGTCACGAAGTCCCGTCACCCCGAGGCGGCGGCCGGGACCGAACCGGCCGCCGCCGGGCGGGGACTGCCTACGGGTG
>Ga0137394_10003288_pt1 | contig 12109 bp, 13 predicted proteins | sample czobulk116metaG_FD_108278 | JGI IMG/M metagenome (GOLD analysis project Ga0137394, IMG submission 108278) | Vadose zone soil microbial communities from Angelo Coast Range Reserve, California, USA - czobulk1.16 metaG | ecosystem: Environmental > Terrestrial > Soil > Vadose zone | place: USA... | reverse complement strand
CTCCCCGCCCCCCCCCCCCCAACCTCTTCCCCACAATTATCCCCCACGGTTAACTGACCAAGCGCGCCCGCGATGGACCCCACCGCTACTGCCGCAATGAAGACGACACACCTTGCCAGCCCCACCCCCAGGCCAGCCGCGTGCGGTCCCTGCCCTCCCATCGTCACATGTCATACCACTACCAGCGGCGGCACGCAAGGGGGCACCACCTGTGCCAGTGCTGGACCCACTGGCACCACGATCGGCGGCGGCGGCGGCGGCGACGACGACGACGAACCGCGCATCCTCCTCATATGCCTCCGCGGCATCGTCGCCTTCGTCTGGGCCGCGTCCCGGAGCGCCCTGCAAAAGATGTTGATCGCCTATCTCCAGTCGACCGTCAGTCCCACCTGGCACTCGTTCATCGCTACCGCCACCACCACCACCGCTACGGCCGTCCGCGCCGGCGCCCCGTGGTTGCACGTCGTCGACACGCAGCCGCCTCTGCAGGCGCATCATGCATCCCAGGGCACACTGGCAGGCACGGCGGTTGTTGCGCACCGAGCGGTCAGCTTATCGCGCGCGAGGAAAGCGTCTTGGTCTTATCTGCGTGGTACGCACGATACACTTACCCACCCCTATTTCAAGTCGAGTGACGAGGGAGGGGGGGGGGTGGTTTCCTGCCCCCGAGTCACTTGTCGAATATAGCGGCGGCTTACAGCACTCTGCAGGTGTCTCCCTCGCCTTGAGCGAACTTTGCCAAGAAGACCATTTCGGAGGTGGGCGCATTCCCCTATCCGCCATCCTGGACCTCAGTAAGCCGTCGAGCCAAACTTCTGTTGGGGCATCGTGTTCTGACCACCGTGGCGATATTCTTAACGTAGTGAGACGGCATCAGAGTGCATTCGTTCCGCTCGGACCGCACGTAGAGAAAGACGTGCCCAAGCGACTCGTTCAGCTCGTACGTCCAAGTCTCGTCCCCGTTGGATTTTATTTTTCTCCATCACCAAAGGGGTTGCTCACACGTGTTCCAACGTGTTCGCATTTCATAGGCCAACGAGGGCGTTGTCTTTTTTGACCCTTTTGAGGAATATGTGATCGTCCCGGAGGTAACCAGGCAGAAGTGGGTGAACCCGCTCAGTTCCTAGTACGTACCTCGGCCGGCGCTCACGCGACTCCACCACCACCTCCCTTCCTCGGTTTTTTGTCGTTATTTGTAAAAACCACCAGATACGTTTTTCGACGCCAACAACTGCTGGCAGAGGGCGTCGACCCCGCGGACCTGAGCGTATTCGGAGCAGCTCTGACACGAGACCTATCTCCGAGCAAGAGAGTGACGAATGCGGCGGTGGCTGTGCGTCCGAGTCCCTTTCTTTCTTCTGAGCTGACCAGTCCGGATACGCGCCCGTGCAGAGCTATAAGGCACAATTCTTGCTTGCGCAGCAACGACTGCACACGCAGGAGAAGAAGGCTACTAGCGCCGGCAAACCTGAGACCCGGGCCGCGCTGACTCGCGAGGAATCGCTCATGTCGATCGCCGATGCCATTTGTCCTCCCGGTCTGAGGCCCAAAACCGTGACCGAGTTGCCTGACGATCATAACCATGCGACGGCGACGCGTCGTGGCCATTCCGTGAGTTTCGAACGAATGACGATTATCTCATTTGTTCCCCCCTGATGGAATCAAATTTTTTTGCCCCCACCTTTCGATTTTTCCGGTCAGATCGTGATGGATATGGCCAATATTATTGGCTGCCAACGCGAGGGAGCCGATAGAAGTGCTAGTGCTACTGCTAGCCGTGGCCGAGGACGTTCGGTAAGGCAGCATCTCAGGAATTCGTGTAGGGATGAATGGATGGATGGGGAAGGGGGTGTTAGTGGTAGCACCCTGCAACTTGTGCTGACGTATCGCATCTTTTTGTTGCAGGTGCTACCCGACCTGTCTGCGATCATTCATCAGCGTGATGCGTTGGAGGTTGAGAACGATCGTTTGCGCACCTTTCTCGGGTTAGCAGATTAGTGCCGCTGCGGTCGCGGCGGTGTGTCGGCTCTGTGAGCCAAAGGTGTGTCTTTGTAGTAAGTAGTATCTTGACGATGATCGTAGCTATGATGCATGACAGTAAATAGTTCCGTAGACACCATATATAGAAAACGTTCGACGGTTCTGTGTGCCGATACTCGGGCTAATACTCCCGGTAACACCCGAACAGCTGTGGCCATTGCCACTTTGAACACAATGATACAACACGACAGGACCGCAGCCTGTACTATTTTGGGATGCAGAGGAATGAACATTGAGGATCAACCTAGTACTAAGTATTATAAGTTACTACTGACTACAATAAAGAACTTGAAGACGCCCGAGTACCTAGCGAATGACAGACAGGTTCGGTCCATAAGCTACAAGGACAGGTATCTTCGTCACCCCTTTGGGTGTAAGAAAGTACAAGCCTAACAGTAACAGGAAAGGAAGGACGGGGTTGCGGCCGATCCAACGCAGCTCGCATTGCATTGTACAGAAGGCAAGAAAGCAGGGGGATGAGGGGTTCGGGACCAGGACAGGTGATGCTTTGTTCGGCATCGAACGCAGCACAGGAAGCTAGGGAAAGCGCGGTGTTCCCTGCATGCCGCGTCATGATGACATGGAGGATCGTGGATCGTGATCATGCGGTAGGGATGTACATCATGCTCCGGCGGCGAGCGGCGGCAGCGTTCATGAGGACGAAGCCGTCGGGTAGGATGGATGCGCGCTCATTGGCGCGGACCGTCCTCGTCATGCGTTTCCACAGGCGTATCAGACGGCGTTCGAGGCGTTTGGTTGTGGAACGCGAGGGTCTTGGTCTCGGGGTACTACACACACGTACAATGGATGGACGGGGGGGGGGGGCAGGTTCGCCAGTCAGCTGGGCAGGAAGGGGTCGGTGAGAATGGGGAACCCATGGGACTTACCGAGATTGCTCGTCGCAGACGGAGGTTACGATGGGTGTGGGAGTTTTGTAAGTGACAACTGGGCCAGCCATTTGGGAAGGGTATGGGTATGGGTATGGGTATGTGAATCAAGGAGGGAGGGATGGGAGTTTGGGGGGTGACAGTCGGGGGGAGCTTTATACAGCTGACCATCCACCCATGCATGTTAATTTGACGAGTTGGAACTTTTGCACAGCTTGAGGTCATGTTGGATTTCATTGTTACGTTTCCGAACGGGAACTGGGGGGGGGGGCGCTTGCTGCCAAAGCAAAAGAAAGCAAAACGTACCGTATAAGCAACCGGGGCGCCGCACACAAAGACAACAAAGTGCGCAACCCGCAATCAGGCAGCCGCGGTCCTAGGTTGGACTTTGTAGTGTAGAAAAGCCAATGGTATTGGTGCTAGCAACGGGCTGCTTCTTTTCTTTTCTTTTTTACGGCGACAATAACGATATGGCGTGGGTTGTATGTATGTGTGACTTATTCAAGTTATTATTCTTTCGCACAAGGGCCACTGCACGCAGTGAGAAAAGAAGAGAAGGCGCCGAAGAGAAGAGAAGCTCGTCTGTTGTCTCCGAGTTCCGCGGGCAGCCTCAGTAGCGCACATCTGACAAATCCAGTGTCCTGACGCCCCTCGTTCGCCCCACACGGACAACCATGTCCGTCTCCGTCGTGCTATCGGACATGACAGCAAAGTCGCTCACTCAACGCGCCCCACCAGCACCGGATGCCTACAACAACACGTCTGACAATGAAAACCCCCTTTGGTTGTTGCTTCCTACCCGGTCGAAGAGAAGCAGCCTCGAATGCCGTATCATGCAACACGCGCGTACAACAATTAGCAGCGAGACGTGGCGCTCCATGCACGACCCCTACGTGCGTTGATACACGGGTGGGGTCCTCGCGACGAGCCAGCCTGTGTCCACCCTCTTCTTTCCTTCGGTTTCCGTATTGTGAGGTGGAGCGAGCGAGGCTTGGACCGTCCGCCAAGAAAGATATCGTTGCTGCGTACGGCCGGTGCTTCTGTCTTAGCGATACCGATCGAGCGATACGCGTTGCAAAGACTGGCTCGGGTTCTCTGGTGTTTCAATTTTGTCTCGAGTTCGTTGGATTATTGTATGGGTATGCGGAAAGCAAAGGCCTTTCTCCTCTCGAGGCTGATCAAGCGCGCAACCCCGGTTTTCGAGACTGCGCACACCATGCCGCAAGTAAATTCGAACCACGCCCCTGGTCCATGCTCTCCCATCATGCCTTCTCACTGCTGCCGGAATACTCCACCGCAGTTGATGGGTATGTCAAGTCATGTTATGGCAATGGTATCTACCTCACAACGGTAAGTGTGTGTTGTTGGAGTGCTTCCTTTGGTCGGAGACACTCCATGTCATGGAAATGTCCCATCGACGGCTCCGACTACAGCCCCCCACCCCCGTGCTAAGTTACAGTACTTCAGGCTCCAGCGTGTAACTTGTCCGTTCCCCCTTTGCAAATGAAGCAAAGGCTGCGTCGCTGATATTTGATACGGCGGCCGTCTCAAGCACGTGTGTGTCAGGTTAGATTACGAGCCATCAGAAAGGAGATGCGACTTGCGACTTGTCACAATACCATCATCAGTGCTATGTTAGAGGAGAATGAGGGCTTCAGACTCGGTCAATCATCGCCAACCCACCTCAGAGAGTCCTCAGGGTTGTGCCAACATAGGTTACAACACCCAACAGTCGCCTGAGGCACGAGGCTCACAGTGGGAAAGAGAACGAACAGCGTCTTTGATGGGATGAAGTTGATGATTCCCAAGGCAATTTCGAAATGACCTAGATAACTCGCCTAGATGAGCCTCGTTGGGTTGTTGGGCCTAGCCCTTTCCGCATGGAAGGCAGAAGGCACTGGCAGAAGAGCTCGCCTCTAGGCTTGTTGTCGTAGTATCAATCAATGATACCGTGCACCGTTTTGCGTTACCTTTTCCCTGTGTCCTGCGTGATGTCGTGGTAGGTACAGCATATGCGTCTAGACAGCCCAGTGGCAGTTGTTGTGCATTGGCCGCTCCCGAACAACTTGAATGACACCCTGACCTTCAATCACCATCAAAATAACCGGTGACCCACAAATCACCCTTCACTACACATTCATCCGGCCAAGCCCACACCCACCACACCCATCATTTCCTCCTCTCCTCTTTCTGACTTTCCATCCTGCCCAACAAGGCGTGCAATCCGTGCCGCCCATGGTCCCCATAATCTCTCGCTCTGAGTTGTCAGGAGCAGAATCGTCTGATCCCGATATCCGCATGGCGTATCGGAGCATCACGCAACAAGGTTCCCTCGACTGGTAATCCCCCATATATCTCTTTAGCTTGATCCTACTAACATACATCAGGCTCACTGTTACGTACGGAAAGGTTGGCCTTCATCATAGATGACAAGATTGTGAATAGCCAAGGCTAATCTTCGGCGATTTAAAACCGCAGTGGTCACCTGGATTAAGGCTCTCCGCGGCCGGTTCCCAAGGTTTATCCGAACTCAAGCAACACATTTCGCAATCGGCGCAGTCCGTGTTTTTTGCGTTTTGTCGTCTTTCTGTCGATGGGGTCAGCTGCTTCACTACGATTACTTATCTCCCCGAGGGTACATCTGGTCTACGAAAAGGTGCGCACCTTACCTTACCGCAATGACACCATCTCCGACCTTTGAGCGCTGGGCAGCACGGACATCCATGGCCTCACGCACCGTCCAATCCTGGTTCAAGGTCCGTCCTCTCCATGGCTACGCGCACGGCAACTTACTTAACGTTCTGCTTTCAGGGTCCACAAGCAACTTTGACCGTCTCACGCCTCGAGGATCTCAACATCGACTCCATACTCGACGCGATGCCACCCCCTCCCTCTGCCCCCCTCACACCTCCCGCGATGGTTCGTGCTTCTTCCGAGGCCAAGGGCCGCGAAAAAGAGCTCCCTCTCGCGCCGGTGCCCGTCGCCCGCACGTCGTCAGAGCCCCCGGTTTATCTCTCCCTGCGTGGGCCACCGAATTTTGGAGACCCACGCACGCGCTCGGAGCAGCGCGAGGTCGCACGACGGCGGGCCGAGGCGCAAGAGCGCGCGACGCGGCGGGAGGAGGCAGCGCGGCAGGCGCGGATCAAGGCGCAGCGCGCGGCGGAAGCGCAGCAGGCGGAAGAGGAGGAGCAAGAGCGGCGTGCGCAGGTGGAGCGAGATCTGGCGCGGAAGGTCGCGACGCGGTTGGCGCGGGAGGAGGAGGAGCGCGCGGAGGAGGAGCGGCGGACGCGCGAGCGGGAGGAGCGTCTGCGGCGGGGCGCAGAGAGGCGGGCCGAAACGACGCGGAAGTTCGAGGAGTGGAGGCTCGAGGAGGAGCGCAGGCGCGAGGAGCTGGCCAGTGCTGAGGATGAGCTCAAGAGGGTGGCGAACGAGCGCCGGGAGGGGGCGCGCTTGGCGGCTGCGAAGATGCGCAGGGAGAGTCGGCTGCCGGGCGATAGCGTGCTCTTGAACGGGTGGGTCACCGCGCAGCACCCGCCGTCGGTCGCGTGGCGGAGGCGGTACTTCCAAGTGACCGATACCGTGATGAGGCTTTACAACAAGGAAAAGGTCAGCAGTCTTTTGTTTGTTTGACTCGTTTGGCGCATGAGGCTCTTAACGGGTGAGCACAGGACGTCGGCGGTGTCCCCTTGGACGTCATCGTACTCAGGAGCACAGGGCCGAGCATCAAAGAATGGTACGAAGGGTTCGAGGAATTACGCTCGATCCCTCATGCTTTCGCGCTTTGTTTCGCCAATGGCGAGCCTCCCATCATGCTTTTCTCCGACACTGCTCCAGAAAAGGTATCGCCTTTGTTGTATATATCTCCGTGAGCACCGCTGACCTCCATCGGTCTCAGGATCTGCTCTCAGGTCTTTTGATGACATGTCCATGATCTTTTCATGTTGCGTGTATCGTGTGCGCGTGTATCATCGAATACCCAGGCTACAGTCTGAGGCTTAAACCTGTACCCCTCCTCCCCTTGTGGCTTTATCATGATTTTGTCGGGTGAAATAGAGCTGGATTTAAACACGTTGAGAGCGACAGAAAGTCACTTTGAAAGTGCGATCCGCGATTTGCAGTGTGCGTAAGACGCGTCGAGTTCTTCTTTCAACACCCTCACACAAACATGTCGCTCGCGCTCGGTGGCCAGACTCCAGTATTCGTAATGAGTAAGATCGATACTCTAACGTGCAAATCTACAACCATGCGCTCACTCTGTACTATCTAGATGCCGCACCCCAGCGGCATTCAGGGCGGAAAGCCCAGATCTCCAACATCACAGCTGCAAAAGTGCGTCCTCATATGCCCATTCGTCTCGGAGCACTGAACACCACATCGTAAATCAGACTGTCGCCGATGTCATTCGAACATGTCTGGGTCCCAAAGCAATGCTAAAAATGATCCTCGACCCCATGGGAGGTATAGTGTGAGTTTGCCTATTGGCTTTGTGCTTTAGGAAACATTCCTCAAATCAATTTTTTTTTCCCCTACTCCCCAGCCTCACGAATGACGGAAATGCGATTCTTCGAGAGATCGATGTCGCTCACCCCGCGGCAAAAAATATGATCGAGCTCAGCCGGACACAGGACGAGGAGTGTGGGGATGGGACGACCAGCGTGATCGTTTTGGGTACGTCTCCAGTTCGCATCTATCCTCACCCACGAAAGATGACGCTCCCTCCCTCCGCACGACGCCCCTAATAGCGGGCGAAATCCTCGCGCAGTCCCTCTCGCAGCTCGAGCGCGACATCCACCCAGTCGTCATCATCTCCGCCTACAACAAGGCGCTACAGGCGGCGCTGGAGGTCGTCTCCCGCGTCTCCGTCCCGATCGACACGGACGACGACGCGCAGATGCTGGCGCTGATCAAGACCTCGATCGGGACCAAGTTCGTCGTCCGGTGGGCGGACCTGATGTGCCGACTCGCGCTCGACGCCGTCCGCACCGTGTCGGCGGACGACCCGGGCGGCGTGCGCACGGTCGACATCAAGCGCTACGCCCGCGTGGAGAAGGTCCCCGGCGGCGAGATCGAGGACAGTCGCGTCCTGTCTGGCGTCATGCTCAACAAGGACATCGTCCACCCGCAGATGCGTCGTCGCATACACAAGCCTCGCATCGTGCTCCTCGACTGTCCGCTCGAGTACAAGAAGGGAGAGAGCCAGACGAACATCGAGATTTCGAAGGAGGCAGACTTTGCCCGCATCAATCAGATCGAGGAGGAGCAGGTCAAGGCGATGGTCGACCGCATCCTCGAGTTCAACCCCGACCTCGTCATCACAGAAAAGGGCATCTCAGGTCCGTTCCGCTGTCCGCGTCTCTTGCGGTTACTTTAAAGGCGTATGTGGTGTTAAATGCCGCCGCCCGTCCAAGCAGATTATGCGCAATTCTTCTTCGCCAAGGCCAACGTCTCTGCGCTCCGACGTGTACGCAAGTCGGACAACAACCGTATCGCTCGCGCAGTAGGTGCTACGATCGTGAACCGCGTAGAAGATCTACGGGAATCAGACATCGGAATCCGTTGCGGGCTATTCAACGTCGAAAAGATGGGCGACGAGTGAGGCTCTCAGTCCTTTCCTTTCCCTTCCTACCACCTCTCCACCAGTCAAAGAACAGAACCGCACACTCACGCGACGATCCCATCCCCCATTCCACGCAGATACTTCTCCTTCCTGACCGAATGCACGACCCCCAAAGCGTGCACCATCCTCCTCCGCGGGCCGTCCAAAGACATCCTGAACGAGATCGACCGCAACCTGGCCGACGCCATGTCCGTCGCGCGCAACGTCGTCTTCAACCCGGCGCTCGTGCCCGGTGGCGGCGCGGTCGAGATGGCCATCTCGGTCGGCCTGCACGCTCGCGCGCGCGCGGTCACGGGAGTCGAGGCGGGCCCCTTCCGCGCCGTCGCGGACGCCCTCGAGGTCATCCCTCGCACGCTCGTGCAGAACGCGGGTGGGAACGCCATTCGCGCCCTCACGGCGCTCCGCGTGCGGGTCTTTTTTCTTTTTTTCGTTTCGTTTTATAACGCATATCCCTCTCCCCCCCTTTTTTAATAGGCGAAACATGCGAATGGTGAGCATTCGTGGGGTATTGACGGCGAGACCGGCGACATCGTGGACATGAAGACATACAAGTTGTACGAATCTGCCAGCGTCAAGGTTCGTTTCGCTCCCCCCCACCTTATGTCGCTGACCTCCTGCATTTCGTCGTCCAGATCCAAACCTTCAAAACTGCCATTGAGGTGCCGCACTTTACTGCTCTATCTTTCATTCCTGGCACTTTTTTTTCGCTGACCATTCGCCTTTTTGCACTGCTTTTCTGCTTCTGCTTGTCCAGGCGGCACGTGTCCTATTGCGCGTAGATGACGTCGTTCAGGCGACCCGGAAGGAACGCCAGCAGGACCAGGGCCCGCCTCCGGAAGAGCCCACACAAGACTGATGTTGGCCGATGAAGATCATGTCGGTGTCGGGCTTTGCTAGCAGTGATCAATTGTAGCATGAATTTCCCCTTTTTATATACTTTTGACGCAAGTTCTTCGATGACTTGGGAAAGCCTGCTGAGAACATCAGAGTCCCACCAAGAGACAAGTTGACGCTGTCCATGGCCGCGCCGAGGTAATAGACAAATTAATCTACTGTAGAAGTTGCGTGGATATAAACGTATGACAAATTGCAGCTTCAGTCCGTCTGATTCATGAATGAAAAGGTGTGATGAGAGGTCAGCATCCCAATACTACCACCAGCGGATCTCTGTCCATAATAAGGGCGCAAACACCACTATCGCCGTCAAGAACTGCCCACACAAAGACTAGATCAGGACCTGGCAGTGATGACATCGAGCTGAACACTCACGGTCCGCACGGCGGTGATGCATAGGGCGGGGTACTCTGTCAGCGTGGGCCGCGCGAGCTTGGGTTTCTCGCTCCCGGTAACGCAGACGTATCGCGGATGTGCAAAGAGAACCCAAAGGGAATATATCGCCACGGAGAAGAAATGGTTGAAGAGCAAGACGGGATCTGGCGTGAGACTGGAAATATCGACGACATTCGAATGAAGTCATCGTCAGATCGTCATTAACAATTGCGATCTCGCGAGGGAGGGTTGGATGGAAACTCACCCCGAGAGCAACGAGACTGGACCTTGGATGCATTCGCCGCCGCGCTCAAAGTACTTGAAGCACCCGGTACGCAGAATAGCAAGGTACTCGTCTGTGTCCCCGCACGTGAGAACAGAAGCGTCAGGGTGATGATGGAAATGGCAGAGGCTAAGTCGCACGCACCGTCTGCGCCAAAGAGGTCGTACAGCGCAACGCTCAGGATGTTGATCGTCGATGCGAGGGGTTTGCGTGCCCAGTGCCACCGGTGGAGTACGTCCGTGAGCGCGTGCCAGTCGGTGAGGTCCGGCTCTGCGGCGATCATCGGCGCGAGGAGCACGACGTCCGCCAGGGCGACAGTCATGCCACCGCCGGTGAGCGGATGGCGCATATTCCATGCGTCGCCAAGGAGGATGACGCCCTCCTTGGAGTGTGGGCCGCCCTGCTCGACGGATGGGAGGAATGAATTTGGCATGCGCCGGAGGCGGTCTTTTGATAGCGCCTTGTGGATGGCCGCATGAAGCGATGCGGGGAGCTGGGGGACGACGTTGGTGAGGATGTGATTCTATAACAGGACAGAGATTTGTTGTAAATGGTCTGGCAACGAACGCATATACCCCATAGATGACAAAGGGCAGCATGCTCACCTTGAGATCGGACGGGAGAGGGTTCTTGACGTCGATGAGGATGCGAGTATCGTGCTCCCCAATCTGGTATAAGAGCACGGGACCGTGGCCCTTCACAAGCGCCACCGTGCCATGCTTGGGGATCGGAAGCGTGACGTCTTCCAGCACGGCCCCGACAAAATTGCCGCGCACCACCGCGCGCTTGCTGAGCGCGCAACCGTCCATGAGCGCGCTGCGAAAGTTGGAGAAGCAGCCATCGGCGACGACAACAAGGTTGGCGAAAAACGAGACTTTGTGGTCCGCGCCGTCCCTGCGTGCGCGCACTCCGAGCACGCGACGCGTGAGAGGGCACTCGATCAGGTCCGTCACCGTCACCTCGAGGAGATCGACGTCAGGCGCGGCCCTGGCGCGCGCGCGGAGGTTCTGGACGAAGCGGCCGTGGTGAAAGGAGCGGCCCTCGGCGCGGGAAGGGTACGGTATGTGTACGGTTTGTCCGGCGTCCAGAACGGCGTAGCCGTGTACGGGTATTGCGTCGATGCGGTCGAGGCACGCGCCGAGGCCGAGCGAGCGTAGCGCGGCGACGCCGCCTGGTTGGAGGAGCTCGCCGACGATGCGGTCGGGCTCGGCGAGGGAGCGTTCGAGGAGGGCGATGCGGAGGGGTGCGGCGCGGGACGTAGACGCTGCGGTGGAGAGGGCGTGAGCGAAAGCTGAGCCTGCGATGCCGGCGCCAACGATGACGACGTCGTACGACGAGCAGTGGGCGTTGGACGAGGACATCTGGCACGGCTCTCTCGCAATGTTTTTTGCACTTTTATGTTGAGGGACGGACGAGAAGGAGAGGATTTGAGAAGGAATGTAGTGTTACACTCAAAGTCGCGTCACTTTTTCGGCCCCTTTTGCAAATTACTCAATTAGTGACGCGATCCGAGCAGGCAACGAGCAGGGCAACGCCGTCGCCATCCCACCACTTGAACGCGTCGCACATAGGACTGGCAACTAACACACTGATCGTTGTAGCGTAGGTCCGAAGACCACGCTCATGAGTTCAATTAGGAAGGAAGGAAGGGGGAAGGAAAGACAAGCAGATCTGTGATCACTGCCAGTGTAGGACCACAAACAGCTCCACGAACTTGTGAGCGAGGAGTGCCCAAGCTGAGAAGTTCACACAAAATTTGCTTGCCCTCCCTTCCAGGAGGCCAGGAGGAAGGTTTATATACATGAAAATGTACTAGAGGATGCATAATGACAAGTGGTGCCAAATGAAAGGGGAATCAGGTCCTAGTATTAACAAGGGAACAACGCTGAGGGCTACAGTACTGGGGTGATGGGCAAGACGGCAAGTATGGCAGCACTCTGCGCGTAGTGCATGGCACTTACACATTGCTAAAACATCTACGAGACCCAGTGCATGTGCATGATAGTGGCTATT
>Ga0137394_10003287_pt1 | contig 12110 bp, 6 predicted proteins | sample czobulk116metaG_FD_108278 | JGI IMG/M metagenome (GOLD analysis project Ga0137394, IMG submission 108278) | Vadose zone soil microbial communities from Angelo Coast Range Reserve, California, USA - czobulk1.16 metaG | ecosystem: Environmental > Terrestrial > Soil > Vadose zone | place: USA... | reverse complement strand
GTCGGATCCACGCCCTGTCGAACATCGGCGCCCGCCTCAGCCAAAATCTCAATCAGCGAACGCGCGCGCGCCCGTTCACTGGCCAAGAAAGCCGCGGCAGCAAAACCCCGATTAGGCCGTCGCTCTTCTAGTTGCATTAGTAAATCGATGTAAAGGTCGTAGTGCTTTCGCACGCCGGAAAAATAAGACGAGCGAAAGTCGGGACTGCCAACATTCGTCCGAAGGTTCTCAATGATGTCAATCGAAATTTCGATATCAGATTTAGCCGCGTCGAAATCTCCAGCGTCGCGCTCGGCCCGCGCAATATTGTAGAGAGTGGTGATCTGAATTCCCTGCTCCTCAGATTGTTGACTCAAAGGCAAAGCGAGCTTGTAAGTCGACAGCCCTGTCTTATTGCGTCCCCAGGATAGATACAAATCTCCGAGATTATTTAAGGCCATCGCTTGGCCGCGGCGGTCTCCGATGCCGGAGTAGAACCGCAAAAGCTTCTGATACTGACTGAGAGCTTTCTCTCGCTTTCCCTGGCTAACGTAGATCGCGGCGACGTCGTTTAGCGCGTAAGCCTCCATGCGTTGCTTCTTCGCCAGTCGGCTGAGCTTGATGCATTCTTCATAATAGGCGAGTGCTTTTTCTTCCTCTCCGGTTTCCCGGTATAGTGCGGCGATTTGGTAAACGGGCACCGGCGTAAAATCGACGGCCCCGTTGTCTCTAAATAACTTCAATGCTTGTTTGTAGTGTTCGAGGGCCAGCGGCTTTTGATTCAAATTATAGTAGGCCTGACCGATCGCATTTACTGTTATCGCCTCACTCTGGCGATCGCCGATCCGGCGAAACATCTCCATGGCCTCGTGATGCAGCGTGATGCCTGCTTCATCTTTTCTCTCCAATGAATGGGTTATTCCTACGGCCGTAATCGAGAGCGCTTCGCCCGAACGATTCCCCATTTGTCGATACAGGTCGCGCGCCTGATTGAAGTTGGTTATCGCTTTATCCAACCCGCCAATTGAGTCGGCTAAATAGCCGGCGAAGAGATGGGCTCGGGCTTCACCGTTTCGGTCCCCTGTTTCCTGGAAGAGTTTCAATGAGCCGTCGACTAAATCGGACAACCTGACCAGATCACCTTTGGAGTAAGAGACCTCAGCTAGACTATTTAGCGTTTGTGTACGCGTCCGCTTGAAAGCAAGCGACTGATTGTCGGTTGCATTCTCGGAATAGTAATTCAGATCAGCGGTAAGGATTTTTTGGGCAGCATCGTTGTCGCCTAACAGCGAATGGAGGCGCCCGGCCTGACTATTTACCTCGGCTGCCAGCAACCGATCGCGTCCATTCTTGAGTTCTAGTGCTGCTTTTTTGTAGGACTCGAGCGCGCGCTCGTAGTTGCCAAGGATAAAGTACGTCTCCCCGGCCTTCATCAAAGTTTCCGCCACGCCTCGGAAATTCCCCGCCGACCTCCACGCCCGCGATGCCTCGTCATATTTCTCGATAGCTTTGTGGAACGAATCCTCTGTCCAGTCAGCGCACAACTGGCTTGCGGCGGCCAGCGCCAGGCGAGCGACGCTCTCCTGAACATCGCTGTCAACAGCAATCCTAACTGGCTGGACTCTCAACTCAAACTGCTTAGTCCCTTCCGCGATTTCTAACGAACGAATCTTCAGGATGTAAGGTCCGGATGAGTCGGCGACGGTGCCCAAGTCCACCGTTTCGTAGTTGTGACTGACATACTCGATCAGTTGCCGGCCTCCTGGTCCTTCCAGGGCGACGGAGAGGTTCAAATCTCCTTTGATGATCGAGAGCTGAAAAAACTCGCCGCGATCGAGAGTGATCTCGAACAGTTGTTCAGCACCTTTTGTCAGTTCGCCAACCACTGTGCCGCCAGATCTAAGATCTTGTCCTGATCCGAGCGCGCTCTTCGGCAGCACTAAAATGGTTAACGACGAGATAATGACAAACAGAAAAATTGACTTGCGGGAGGTTTTGTTCAGGACCTGCTGCTGGTGGCGAATGAGCATGTGAACGCGGAGACAGGCCAGAGCGTTAACGCTTGACCAGAGCGAATCGACCTTAGCCAGCGGACTTTGATCGTAGGCAGTCGCGCTTATTTAACATTGTCCAGCCAGGTGATTCAACACGAAAAGGGCAGTCCCTTGCGGGAATGCCCTGATATGGTAAGGATTTGGATACGGGTGGGGTGAAGATTCTTTCTGGGGTGAGGCTCTTTTCTCTAAGGGGGGCTCGTTAAGTTCCGTCGCGCATCCGGTCACGGGATCCGGTTCTGCCCTTCTGAGTCTTTCCGCCCCGCACGTCAACCATGGCTCCTACGCGCGTACCTTCCTTCTTCGCTTTAGGCTTGGCTGCACTTTTCGATTTGCCCTTCTGAGCCTTTCCGACCCTCACGTCAACCATAGCTCCGACGCGCGTGGCGTCCTTTTTGGCTTTAGGCTTGGCTGCGCTTTTCGATTTGCCCTTCTGAGCCTTTCCGCCTCTCACATCGACCATGGCTCCCACGCGAGTACCTTCTTGCTTGGCTTTGGACCTGGCTGCGCTTTTCGAGCCACCCTTGTCCTTTTTTCCGACCTGCATGCTGACTTTCTCCTTCTCAGTTCAGTGCGAGCGGGTTTGCCGCTCACACAAGTTCCATCTTCGCTCGGGAAGCAGCGTCGCTTCCCTTCCAGTAGTAATGGGTGAATCGGTGAAACATTACATCAGAAAGCCGCTAAAAGATCTCTGGGTAATGTGAACGCTGGACCAACCTACTTCAGAAGCGAATTAGCATGCTTAACCAGCAACTCGTGCATCTGGAAGCGGCCGCCGACTGGCTCCAGCAATCCATGGCCGACAAGTTTGCGGATGATCGGGAGAGGATCTTCGATCCGCCACATAGCTTTCATCGCGGCAATGTCAAAGGTGGCGGGTTTAGGGGCAAATGGACCAAGGTAGGCAAAACAGTCGCGAGTGTAATCGTCGAGTTCGTCGGTACTCCTCTTCAGCAAGGCCTGAACGGTGGGCAGCACGGTCCCTTCAGTTCGATCAAGCGGTGCAGACTCTTCCAGTATTATCGCGTCTTCCTGGATCCCTTTGATCAGGTCAACAACGCGGAGCCCAAGCTTCGCCTCGGCCTTCAACAATCTCCCAGCAACATGGAGCGCGAGCGGCAGGTTTCCCAGAGCGTTTACGAGCTCGCGGCATTCCTGCGGGTACTGTTCGACCGGGTTTGGCGCCAGATAATGCAGTAGGCTAAGTGAGTCTTTTTCCGTGAGTTCCGGGAGCAAATAGATGGTGCCGGCTTCAAGAGTCAATGCCTCGGCCGCCTCGGTCAAGCGGGTTGTCGCCAGCAGCGAACAACTCGATCCCGCGGCGGCTTTGAGAAACGGAACGGCGTGTTCCGCTTTCCAAATGTCATCGACTATCAACAGCATGCGCCGGTGACGGAGCAACTGGGCGAGTTTCTCTACTGCCTCTTCAACCGTTGCTACCCTGAGCAGGTCATTGTTTCCCAGAACCCGACCCCACTCAGCCATTTTTGTCATCAGGTCAGGGCCGCGTTCGAGAGCTGTCCAGAGTACCCCTTCGGGAAACGATTTCAGAACCTTCGGATCTCGGCCCAATACCCCAACCAACGTGGTCTTCCCAACGCCGGGCCAGCCACGAACCACGGTGAGTTTAAAGGCCCTGGCTTTGGCGTCAGGGGCCAGGAGTTTTCTCACGCGAGTGAGTGAATTTCCGCGGCCGATGACAATCAGTCCCGGGGGTGGTGGTCCAATGCCGGGTGGCGGCGGGAACAAGCGCTCCTGAACCGCGCTGTAGGTTACGGGATGGATTTGCGCGCGTAGAGCTTTTCCCGATCCTCTTGAGCGCGAAGGCTCAAAAATGCTCACCTCGCCTTCAACGATTTCATCAGCCTGTTCGAGTACCAGGCTCCCATCGAGCGTGGCTCGCCGCACACGACGAATGACGTCTACGCCGGCATCGTTATCAATGAGGTCTTGAAGAGCTTTCGCCAACACTCCCCCTGGTTCGCTGGCTTCGGTTCGCGCTGGTGGAAATCGGACTTTGCGGTCGACTCCTTTGCGAACGAAAATCCGTAGTCCTCTGGAACGCGCCGGCTTTTGCAGAAGAAGTTCTGCCTTGGCCGACTTAAAAGCCTCTTCAATCGGCTTGCCGAACGACAAGGCGAGATAAAAAGCGCCCGCGAAAATGACAGCCGCCCGATCGCCAACGAGTTTTTCTATCCCGACGACGTAGTCGATCACCTGCGATAAAGCAATTGCTTGAGGCTTGGTCATGCAGGCATTGAGAACAACCACGCGGACCGAATTTCGTTGGAGCCGGAAGACGTCAACCAAACCCTTCGTGCTGATTTCTACGCCGTTGCCCTCGAAGTCTTCGAGAATGATCTTTTCAGCCAGACTGCCATGACCACTGAAGTGCACAATATGAGGCTCATGCTTCATCAAAACTTCCTGGAGGTCCGCGGCTCTGGTTGCAGGATAAGTTAACAGCTCAAACCGGTCCGCCTTCGATCCTCGTTCGAGCTTCTCCCTAACCTGACGGGCTTCTTCATCAACCCTAATCCAACTAGTGGTCAAAGGATTCGCCGACAGAAACAGGATTTTGATTTTTTCGCTCATCTTTCCAGTTAGCAGGTCGTTAACTTCTTCAGGAGCGTTGGGCATTAATAAAAAAGAATTAACGACTTAACGTTAATGATCCAGCCATCGATACATTACAAACAGCGGCGGACCCGTCATGCCTTGCGACTTTCCTTCGCAAGGGTAGCCAGCGCCTCACTTGCCGCGGCCTCCGCCGTGGGTTTGTTCAGTTCACGAGCGAGCTCAGGCGAACGACTGAAGCAGTCCGTCGCCCGCGCAGAATCGCCGAGCTTCCTGTGCGCACCACCCAGCAATCGCAAATCTTCAGCTTCAACTTCGCGCAGGCTTAACTCTTTCGCCAGAACCAGAGACTGTTCACAAACCTTGATAACTTCGTGTGGCTTGCCGGCTGCAGCAAAGGCGCTGCCAAGGTTGCACAAGTCTTGCGCTTGTCCGGTGCGGTCGCCGATCCGCGTCGAGATCATCAGCGCTTGTTTTTGCAGATCAACCGCCCGTTGCCACTCGCCCCGCGTTTCAAAGCATCTTCCGAGATTACCTAAACTCTTTGCTTCATCCTGAAGATCGCCGGTGGCGCGTGAGATGCTCAAGGCCTGCTCATGATATTCAATTGCCCGATCTGTTTCTCCCGTTGCCTGACAGATCAACCCAAGGTTTCCCAGCGCATCACCTTCGGCGTTTGCGTCGGCAAACTCACGGGCCAGCACCAGGCTTTGCTCAAAACACTTCAGGGCTTCTTGCCAGTCTCCCAGTTCGTATGCGGCGTTGCCCAACCCGTTGAGTGCCTGGCCCACGCCACGATGATCCTTTAAAGAGCGGAAAATCTCCAGTGCATCCTGGTGAAGCTGTCGAGCACGCCTGACGTCGCCCAGCGTCTCGTAACATATGCCGAGGTCATTAAGCTGTTGGGCCTCGCCGCGTCGATCTTTGAACTCACGAATGATTGCAAGGGCTTGCTCGTGGCGGTCAATAGCACGGCGGGTTTCACCCAGTGATTGATAGGCCAGACCGAGGCTCGATAACGCCGAGGCCTCAATAAATCGGTCACCGGCGTCGCGCAAAATTTCGAGAGATTGCTCCAGCAGGTTGACTGCCTCAAGAGCGCCGCCGAGATCGAGAAGCGCCATCCCCATTCCGAACAAGTCTTCTGCCTCCGTCTGACGATTACTGAACTCGCGTGAAATCGAGAGGGCCAGTTTGTGGCAAACCAGGGCGCGCTTTGTTTGGCCCATGGCCTCGCAGGCGTGTCCCAGGTTACTCAAGTGGCGTCCTTCCGATTCTCGATCGCCGAGTTGCCGCGCGGCAAACAAGCCTTCTCTGGCCCCGCGAGCTAACTCTCTCGGGTGCGTGGTCCAGTCCTGAATCAGCGCCGCTGAGGCAGCATACCCATCACGCAGGAGAGCACCCGCTTCGCCGTCAGCGCTCTTAGAAGCCCAGCGGCGCCCGGCTTCGATGTTAGGCCGTTCTGCCTCCAACACCTTTAGCGCCTCTTCGGCAGCAGACCCGGACTCAAGGTACCACTCAGCAAGCCGATCGAGGATTTGTTGATAATAAAACGCGTGCCGAAGTTGAGTCTGGTAGAGCGTGAGCATGGTGGACAAGGCGAGTAACTAGACTATCCTTGGATACGCCTCAGCATAACACAGCGATTCGACGAGGAATATGTCCACGAGATCTCTTCCGACAGGACAGAGAACAGGCTAAGATACGACGTCAATCTCAATGTTCGAGATCGCGACGATCATCATGACTCGCTCACAAGAATGATCTTATAAGTAAGTCTGAGAGTCCTCTGGCGACAAAGCGAAAAACATCATGCATGAAAAGATTAGAGTGCTCTTTCTCGCCGCCAATCCAATTGACGCCGGTCACATTAGGTTAGATGAAGAGGCGCGTGAGATCGGACGACAGATTGAAGGGGGTACCCACTCAACTTCATTTGAACTTGTGTCCAAGTTTGCAACTCGACCCGATAATTTACAGCATGCGTTGCTTAAATACCGGCCGCATATTGTTCATTTTAGCGGCCATGGAAAAGGTCCGCAGGGTATTCTTTTGGAAGATGAATCGGGCAAAAGCAAGCTTGTGAGTTTGCAAGCACTATCCAATTTGTTTCGAATACTAAAAGACAATGTCCGGGTTGTGATCTTCAACTCCTGCTACTCGAGCCGACAAGCCGGGGCACTTAACGAGCTGATTGACTACACAATTGGAACTGGCAGTGATATCGGCGCTGATGCCGCAATTGTATTTGCGGCGTCGTTCTACCGGGCGCTCGCCTTTGGACTCTCTGTAAGAGATGGATTCGAATTGGCAGAGAACGAGCTTGCACTGCAGGCTATCCGGAAAACCGGTTCACCCAGATTGTTTATGCGTAAGGGAGTTGATCCTTCTATCCCGCTCGTAATTCAAATCCAGGACTATTCTATTCAGACGTCTTACGGAAGACCTGGTGATCATATCTTTCAGGCACCTCGCTTAGATGAAGTCAAATCAACGGTCGAGCGTTTATCAATCGGCACTGCTACCGATAGCGATACCGAGGCAATCCAACACGCTCTGGTGGTGGGAAGTATAGTCTTAGAAAAGACAGAAGAATCAGGTCCTGGTCCGGAGGAAAAGAAAGACCCTGCTGGCATTGGTGCGAAGATGAAAGGCACGAGAGTGGGGACGATGGTCGACGTAAGAATCGGGAGGGTTCGCGACTCCAGCCAACGTGTGACTGAGACAGTGATGGGTGGCGTGGAAGTTCATTACAGTGCAGGTTATCGCCAGTATAACAATTGGCTCGATGTCGAACTCGGAGTCACAGCCTATGAGCGCGTTCGGGAGAAACTGTTTCCGCGACCTCCCGGGCTCCCGCCGCCTTTACCGAGTCTTATCTTCGTCGGTCGCGAAGGTGCCCTGTCGGACCTAAAAACTCTTCTAGGAGTCAATAAAAAAACCGCTGCGGCACAGCGGAGGCTCGTGATCATTCGGAGCTGGCCAGGAGCCGGAAAGACAACAATGGTCGGCTTCGTCGCGCGTGATCCTGAAGTGCAAAAGACATTTGCCGACGGAGTGCTCTGGACGGCCTTCGGACGTAACCCCGAATTGATCCCGAGGATGGCTGAGTGGGGTCGCGCTCTAGGGACCGACGACATTTTTCGTGCCGCCACGATCGAGAGGGCCACAGAAAGACTTGCGACGCTCCTGCGCGAACGACGGATGCTGTTAATTGCAGATGATATTTGGAAAGCAGAACATGCAGTTCCTTTCCTTAGGGCAGCTGCGGGAAGTAAGTGTGTACTCCTAGCCACAACACGTCTACCGAGCGTTGCTGAAGCTCTTACTAGTAATCCAGAAGCAATCTTTGTTCTGCCGGTTCTCGCTGAGGATGATGCAGTAGAACTGCTGCGATACTTTTCCCCGACATCAGTTGAGGAGCACCCGGATGAATGTCGAGAGCTAGTACAGGAACTTGGCTGCCTGCCGTTGGCTTTGCATGTCGCAGGCCGATTGCTTCGAACGGAGTTAACGTCCGGTCTAAGCGTCGTGGACCTGGTCAAAGGAATCCGAGACGGTGCTAGGGTTCTCGAAGAGCAGGCTCCGCTTGATCGAACCGAGGGTACCCTTCTTCCCACTATTCAGGCACTTTTTAAGAGCAGTACTGACGAACTTGATGAACAAACGCGCCACTGCTTTGCCTATCTCGGGGCGTTCGCGCCCAAGCCTGCTACCTTTGACGCCGACGCGATGAGAGCCGTCTGGCAGGTAAACGATCCCACACCAATTATTCGCAAGCTGGTAGGTCATGGCCTTTTGGAGTCAACCGGGAGCGGTCGTTTTCAGATGCACGCTCTGCTGGTTAAGCACGCACTCTCACTGTTGAACTGACAATTGACATGCTCAGACTGTACGACGGGCAATTCCGCCACTCGGAACACTACCTAAAATTGCTGAAGGCACTGGGTGACCGTTTCGTGCAGGGCAAAGACGCTCTCAAGAGTGCGATCGCTGAATACGAGTCTGAATCAGGAAATATCGAGGTCGGTTACGCTTGGGCCGCGCGCAACAGCGCGGAGGACCTTCAGGCCGCGAATCTGTGCGTCGCATACCCCAATGCGGCCCCTTACTTACTTGATTTCCAGCAACAACCACTGGAGCGTATTCGTTGGCTCGAAGCGTCCCTAACCGCATCACGGCGGCTTAAGGAGCACGATGCTGAGAACAAGCAACTCCTTAGCATAGGAGTCGCCTATCTGCGTCTAGGCGACATTAAGAATGCCAGCGATAGTCTGGAACTGGCCTTGGCTATGTCTCGAGACATTGGTGACCGTGATTTAGAAGGTGAAATATTAAGCCATTTGGGCCGAGCCTGCATTGATTCAGGCCAAGTCGAGCGTGCTCTTTCTGTGCTTGAGCAGGCTCTGTTGATCGCCCGTGCAGTCGCAAACCTACGGGCGCAATGCCTCGCTTTGAACAGCTTAGGTCAGGTTCACTACACCCTGCGTGAATTCCAACGAGCGATTGAGTACTACACAGCATCTTTGCATATAGCCAACGAGGAGGGTTATCTACCTGAGGAAAGCATTACGCTCGTTAATCTGGGTAAGACATACTCGATCTTGAATCGCCCGCGTAAAGCGATCGCGACCCAGCATCGGTCACTTGTTATCGCCCGCGAAATCCACGACAAACGTAGTGAAGTGAAAGCATTGGCAAGCCTAGGCCAAGCTTACTATCTTCTCGGTGAATTCAAGGAGGCAATAACATTTCTCGAGTGGGCGCTTCCGTTTGCGCGGCAACTTGGCGACGGATTGGCGGAAGCCGAAATCCTGAGTACCTTGGGCGACTCCCACCTAGAGGAAGATCAAGTCGACCTGGCGATCGATTTTTACAAACAACGAACTGCAATTACACGCACGCTAGGGCATAATCGCATTCTCGCCATCGAACACATCCTATTCACTGAGCCTTCGTATTCAAGTCGGCCCGAGAGCGAGGACTCGACAATCCAAGTAGTCAAAAACTCGAAAACGCAAGCAAGTGTTCTAGTAGAGGATTTTGAGAAGGTTTCGAGCGCCTCCGCGCCGCTTGGTTGTGGTACCGTCACGTGGCTTCATCTCTCGGATTTGCACTTTCAGCAATCATCCGCTTACGACGCCAACGTGGTACTGGAACCGCTTTTGGAAGACATAGCCAGACTCAAGACAGACGAGGGACTGTGCCCTGACTTCGCCGCAATCACAGGCGATATTGCTTTCTCGGGCAAACCGGAGGAATACGCTTTAGCCTACGAGTTCATCGAGAAACTCAGCAGAGTGACCGGTTTATCCCGTGAACACTTATTCATGGTTCCGGGAAATCACGACATCAACATGTCACTTATTGAGCCATCGACGCAAAGTCTCGGAAATACAATTACAGATCGCAAGAAATATGGGCAGCTATGTGAAAGCCCGCAGTTGTGGAAGCTGGTCCTAAAGCGTTTCGAAGGCTGGTCGCAGTTCTTTAACGACCACTTCGACGGCGAGTTGACATTTGACGACGATAACTACTATTACGCGAAAACGCTTGACTTAACCGGCACTCGCGTCGCTATCTTGGGACTTAACTCGGCGTGGCTTTCGCATCCGGAAGCCGACGATGCGCATGGGCTGGTCCTTGGCGAACGACAAGTTCGAGCGGCATTGGAGACGGCGAAGAAGGATAGTGCTCAAATAAAAATCGCCTTGATGCACCATCCTTGTGAGTTGCTACGTCAATTTGATCAGAACGATAGCGCCGAGCTGTTGCTTGATAAATGTAATTTCATGTTACATGGGCATTTGCATCGCCCTAGTACGGCTTGGCTCTCAACTCCTGACAGTTACGCCACAGTCATTGCGGGAGGCGCGTGCTATGCCACGCGCGAATATCTGAACTCATATAACTTTGTAAAGCTCGATCTCAAAACCAATACGGGTGTCATTTACTTTCGCAGCTACTCTGATAGAGGTGGCGGCTTCTGGGCACCAGACACCCGACTGTACAAGAATGCTTCTAACGGCAGACACAAGTTCGTCCTTCCTGACTTCGGTAAGCCCTGACCAAGGAAACGGCGAGACGAGTCAAAGCGAATCATGGCTAGTCGCCTCGAAGCACAAGTTCGTCACGCCGAGCACTTCGAAACAGTCCTGCGCGACATCAATGAGTTGTATCTCGAAGGTGGCCAGTCGCTCAAACTTGGACTGACCCTCTTCGATGCCGAAAGGAGCAATATCGAAGAGGGATGGTCGGCTGTCCGCGTCCTGGCAAACGACGATGATCGAGCGGCGAAACTCTGCAGCTCTTACCCGCGCGTTGGAGCGGCATTGCTCAACATGCGTGTGCCGCCCCGCGAGCGCATTCAGCGATCAGAAGCCGGGCTGACTGCGGCGCAACGATTGGCGGATCGGCAGGCCGAAAGCCGTCACCTGGGAGATATTGCAGCCGCACATGTGGCACTGGGTGACACTGGCCGCGCGTTTGATTATCTGCAACGACAACTCGAGGGCGCTCAGGCAGCTTCCGACTTAGGCGGTCAGGCAGCCGCGCTCGGAAATCTCGGCAATGCTTCAATGGCCGAACGCAATCCTAAAAAGGCAGCGGATTACTACGCTCAAGCGTTATCTATTTATCGTGAGCTCGGGCTTCACCGTAGCGAAGCAGACGCGCTTAATAACCTGGGCGTCGCCCATAAAGATCTTGGCGAATTTGAGACGTCGCGTGCCTACCACAACGACGCCCTGAAAATTTCGCAAGAGATAAATTACCGCCGTGGCCAGGGGCAGACGCTGAACAACCTCGCGATCGTTTGCCGAAAAACCGGCGACCACCAAAACGCAATCAACATCTGCGAACAAGCTCTCTCGATCTTTCGTGAGATCGGCGATCGACTCGGAGAGGCCCAGGCACTTTGGAGCCTGGCAAAGACCAACAGCGAGCTCGGGCATCAGGCTCAAGCCGTTTCCTCGGGCGCCGCCGCGCTTTTGATTTTTGAATCGCTTGAAACCAGACAGGCCAGTCGCGTGCGTGACCAGTTGGCAGCAATGCAAAAACAGCGTGAGTCGCCCGTGAAATGAAAGCCCGGTAGAGACAAAATGGCGCTAAACTCACTGACTATCAGGGCATTCAACGATTACCGTCTATCGAGATCGGCCGGCTGAATGGGGAACGCTCCACCCACGCCGATTGGTGCTGATTCTTAAACTGTAAGTTTCCTTTTTGAATCGTCATGCCGACTGCCTTCGAAGCTCAATTTCTTCATGCCGTTCACTACCTTGAGTTGGCAGCGATTGCCGACGACCGCTATGAAAACGACAACGACGAAATCACAGCCGTACAAAAGCTGTTCAACGAAGAGTGGCCCAACATTGAGGCTGGACAGACGTTCGTCAGCGCTCACTCCGCCCACGACGAAGACATGGCCACGCTGTGCAGCGACTACTCAGATTATGCAACCCACTTGATCGACCTCTGCCTCCATCCTGTTGACCGTAT
>Ga0137394_10003286_pt1 | contig 12111 bp, 12 predicted proteins | sample czobulk116metaG_FD_108278 | JGI IMG/M metagenome (GOLD analysis project Ga0137394, IMG submission 108278) | Vadose zone soil microbial communities from Angelo Coast Range Reserve, California, USA - czobulk1.16 metaG | ecosystem: Environmental > Terrestrial > Soil > Vadose zone | place: USA... | reverse complement strand
GCTTTCGGAGACTCAGAGTCGGCCCTCGTTCTCCAACCGGTGCCGGATCTCGTTGAGCCGCTGTTCACCGGCCCGCAGCGCGGCGGGGCTGGTATGCACAGAGTGGCTGCCGAGCACGAGAGCGTGGATGTGTGGAGCCGCAGACCCAAGAACGAGCTCCGTATCCGCCTCCGCATGGATGTCGATCGCATCATTCGACGGCTCGAAGATCGCGAGCTCGCCCCCCTCCACTTTTTCAGGGACACGAAGCCGTCCCGTGCTCAGCGCGACCCAGCCGACCGTATGATCGGGGGCCGGTTGGTAGCGCCAGGATTCGCCGGCCCGCAACCGCACGGCCAGGTAATTCAGCGAGACCGGCGCCTTGACCGAACTCGTCGCCCCGCCGTGAGTCCCAACCAGCACACGCGCCGGACCGTCGCGGGCGACGACGTCAGGTTCCAGGTAGACGTTTTCCACGGGCCCGAGCTCCTCATCGGGCGGCAACGCGATCCAGAGCTGAAAGCCGCGCGCACGGCCGGTGTCGCCAGCTCCCCCGCCGTGCCAGGCTCCGTGCGCCGCCTTGAACCATTCCACCCCGCCCGCGAGCAGGACTCCGGTCGCTCCACTCGAATCTTCGTAACGGACGCTTCCCTCGAACAGGTACGACACCGTCGCGATGCCTGAGTGTGGATGCAGGCCGATCCCGGGGAACGAGGCCTTCTCCATGTCGAAGAGGTCCAGGAAGACGAACGGTTTCAAAACCTGACCAAGGTCACCAGGGCTCATCAGCCGCGTGATCGGGCCGTGGCCGCTCCCGCGGGTGCGACGGACGATCTTGCGCGGCTTCGCTTGGATAGGAGTGGACGACGTGAACCCGTGAGTTTCAGTCATTTTGAATTCCCTTCTCAGTCGCAGAGCGGCTGTGCAACGTGTGATCGCGACTCCAACCGGTGCAGCGGTTCGACCGTTGCGACAGCTACGAGCCGAGGAGACCCGCCACCTGCGAACGCCGTCCCCACGCAATCAGTGCTGTTAAGGCGAAAAGTACAAGGGGTGCGGTTGGCGCGGTGTGGAGCACGGTGAGGTGCGCCACGACGGCTCCAGCCATGACACACGCGAGCAGCACGGCTCCGAACGCCGTCTTGCCGGGCACGATGAGCAGGAGCGCGCCCAGCACTTCAAGCAATCCGGTCACGTATCGGAACCACTGACCGAGGCCGACTGCGTCAAAGAGTGCGACCATTTGTGCACTCCCCACGAGCTTTCCTGACCCAGCGGCAACGAAGGTCAGGGCCACCAGCACCTGCAGCGTCCAGAGCGCAAGGTTCAAGGCCTTGCCAGGGGTGGCGAGGGTGTCATTCGCTGTCCGGATGGTCGTCATGATTTTCTGTCTCCTTCAAGGAGTTGCCGCTCGGCCGTCGTGCCGAGTCTTTTGAGCAGTTCGATCAGCGTGCCGCGTTCGGCCTTCGACAGGCCTTGCGCGGCCCGATCCATGGCGTCCTTGTGCCTTGCGAACACTTGCGTGATGCGCGCTTTCCCGTCGGGTGTGAGATGGACCACCCGCGCGCGCCGGTCGCTCGCGTGCGCGGCCCGCGCCACGAGACCGCGCCGCTCGAGCCGATCGATCGCCGTGGTAATCGATCCACTCGTGAGATCGACGCGTCGGCCGATCTCGCTGACCGACTGCGGGCCCTTGTGCAGCAACACTTCAAGGACCCCGAAATCCGAGATGCACATGTCGAGGGACACGATGCTCCGCTCGGCGTGGCGGACCATCGACCGATGCGCCTTCATGAGCACGAGCCAGACGTGGACGCCGGCGCTGTCGCCCGACCGCCCGCTCACGGCGGCCCCCTTCGTCCGGCGACCGACCTTCCGTCCGTCCAGGATGTCTGTGACGCGCACCTTCGCGGACCGGCTCATGCATCCTCCAGGAACTCCGACCGGCCAGGGCCACGGCCTGAGTTCTGACACCGGGACGCCTCTAGCCGGATTATCTTCACATCACGTAGCTTGATGTCAAGTCAATTGTCTTGATGTCAAGTTAATGCGCTGCGGAGCTCGATTTCCCTGACGTAACCGGCCGCGCCTGACATAGGCTGCATGTGACGAGCGCCGGCCTGGCCCGCTCACTGTAATGAGGGAACTCGAAGCGCTCATCGGTCTCGTTCTCGCTGCGACGATTCTCGCGGCCGCGGCGCGCCGCGTCGGCGCGCCCTATCCCGTATTCCTGGCGGTCGGCGGCGCGATACTCGCGTTTTTGCCAGGCGCGCCGTCGTTCACCGTCCCGCCCGAGCTGGCTCTGGCGCTCTTCGTTGCGCCCATCCTGCTCGACGCGGCCTATGACGCCTCGCCGAGAGATCTCAAAGACAACTGGGCGCCGCTCACCGGTCTGGTCGTTTTTGCCGTGGGCCTCACAACGATTGCCGTCGCCGTGGTGGCGCGCACGCTGATGCCCGCGATTCAATGGGCGCCGGCGATTGCCCTCGGCGCCATCGTCGCACCACCTGATGCTGCGGCCGCGACCGCCGTGCTGCGCCATCTGAGACCGCCGCACCGCATTCTCACCATCCTCGAAGGCGAGAGCCTGCTGAACGACGCCAGCGCGCTGCTGATCTATCGCCTCGCCGTCGGCGCCGTCGCGGCCAACAGCTTTTCCATCGGCGCGGTTGCGCCGGTCTTCCTGTTCGCTGTGGCCGGCAGCGTGATCGTCGGCCCGGCGCTCGGGTGGCTCACCCTGCAGTTGAGCGACCGTGTGCAGGACGTGCCGACGGCCATCATTCTTCAATTCGTCAGCACCTTCGGCGTCTGGATCCTGGCCGACCGGATTGGCCTTTCAGGGGTGCTCACCATGGTGTGCTACGCGATAGCCGTGGCGCGAACGGCGCCCGAGCGGATCCCCGCGCGAATCCGCATTCCGTCTTACGCGGTGTGGGAGACCGTGGTCTTCACGCTGAACGTGCTGGCCTTCATCTTCATCGGCTTGCAAATCCGCCCGATCCTGGCGAGCCTCGATCCGGCGGCCCGTGGGCGATACGTGGCAGTCGCCGGCGCAGTCCTCGGCACGGTCATCATCGTCCGGATCGCCTGGCACATGTCCTTCAATGCCGTCATCAGGTGGCGAGAGCGCCGGTACGGTTTTCATCCACCGCGCCCGATGCTGCGCCCGACAGTTGGCAGCGGGCTGGTCATCTCGTGGGCCGGCATGCGCGGCATCGTCTCGCTGGCGGCGGCGATGGCGCTGCCCGCGGCTTTTCCGTTTCGCGACCTGATCGTGCTGACCGCGTTCTCTGTCGTGCTGGGCACGCTCGCGCTCCAGGGCCTCACACTTGGTCCCCTGTTGCGCTCGCTCGACCTTCGAGACGATGACCCGGTCGGACATGAAGTGGGTGCGGCGCGTGAACGCGCCTTGCGCGCCGGACTTGCGAAGCTCGAGGACGATCGATCGCCGATCGCCGAGGCGGTCCGGCAGGAATTCATCGCGCATCTGGGATCGACGGAAGCCAATCCTGAAGAAGGGGAAGCCAGACGATCGGCTCACAGCGACATCCACCGCCGGGCCCTCCAGGCGGCGCGCCAGGAAGTTCACACCATGCGCGCCAATGACGAGATCGGCGATGACGCCTTTCATCACATGGAAGAGGAATTGGACTGGATCGAAATGGCTGACGGCGGAAAGCGAGAATGATCGCGTCGTTAACGGAGAAAGCTCACCAACTCCGAATTGATCCGGTCGGCGTGGGTCCACAGCACGCCATGCGGTCCGCCGGGAAGCTCCACGAACTTGACGTTCTTGATCATCTTGGCCTGCCTCCTGGATGTGGCATCCGGCGGCAGGATGCGGTCGGCGTCGCCGTGCAGAATGAGCGTCGGCACGTTATTCTTCGGGATGTCCTTGCGGAAGTCCTCGATCCAGCAGTCGACGCACGCGACGGTCCCGATCGCCGAGGCGCCAGCGGCGACGTTCCAATTGTCTTCGAGCACCCGTTCGCTCACGAGCTTCCCGCCCGTGATGTCATAGTTATAAAAATTGCGCAGGAACTCCATCAGGAACGCGGGACGGTCCGCCTGAATCGCGGCCTTGATACCCTGGAACACTTTGGCATCCACACCTTCTGGATTGTCACTCGCTTTGACCAGATACGGTCCGAGCGTCCCGATCAGGACCGCTTTGCGCACCCGCTTGCTGCCGTATTTCCCGAGATATCTCGTGACCTCGCCTGACCCCATGGAGAACCCGACCAGCGCGACCTTCTTGAGGTCGAGCTTTTTCAGCACCTTATCGAGATCGGCCGCGAAAGTGTCGTAGTTATAGCCGACTCCAGGTTTACTCGAACGGCCAAAACCGCGGCGGTCGTAGGTGATCACGCGATGCCCGGCGGCGAGGAGCGCTGCGGTCTGCTTTTCCCACGACGCCCCGCTCAGCGGCCACCCGTGAATGAGGACGACCGGCGATCCGGCCCCATGGTCTTCGTAATAAAGGTCGATCGACGTGGAGTTCTCTTTGCCGACGGTAATTGTGCTCATTCCTGTGCTCCTTCAGGCGGACATTCCGAGGCGCCAAGCTACGAAGCCTGCGCTCACGGGCCCGGAACGTCAAGTAATCTTCCGTAAGCGACTCAGGGGGAAACGGAGGCGGAAGTGAGTTGACGGGCTGTCGATTTGCCTCGCTGTCGTTCGACCAGCTGTTGAGAAGTGAAGTTGGAGGCGCTATGAGCACAGGCACAGCGGTTGACGGACCCGTTCAGATCCTGGCGACCGGACTCCTTCTTGGCGAATCACCACGCTGGCACGATGGCCGTTTGTGGTTCGCCGACTGGGGAGCGCAAGAGCTCATCGCTATGGATCTCGCGGGTACACGCGAAGTCATTGGCCGGGTGCCGTCGTTTCCGTTCTCCTTCGATTGGTCGCCCGACAGGCAGCTGCTGATCGTCTCGGCACGCGACCGGCTGCTCCTCCGAAGGGAGGCAGACGGACGCCAGGTGACATACGCAGACCTGAGCCGGCTCTCGGATCATCCTTGGAACGAAATCGTCGTGGACGGTCGCGGGAACGCCTACGTCAACAACATCGGATTCCGGTTTCCTGGTGGGGAGTTCGCCCCCGGAATCGTCGCGCTCGTGACCCCGGACGGCTCGGCCCGGCAAGTCGCCGACGGCGTCGCGTTCCCGAACGGCATGGTCGTGACGCCCGACAACGCGACGCTGATTCTTGCTGAATCCTACGGCAAGAGGCTCACGGCCTTCGACATTGCGGCGGACGGGAGCCTGTCAAACCGGCGCGTCTGGGCTGATCTCGCCGGCGGCGCGCCCGACGGCATCTGCCTCGACGCCGAGATGGCGGTGTGGTACGGCGACGTTCCAAACAAGCGGTGTGTGCGGGTCCGCGAAGGTGGTCAGGTGTTGCAGACAATCGATCTTGATCGAGGGTGCTTTGCCTGCATGCTTGGCGGCGCGAACGGCACAACGCTGTTCCTGTTGGCGGCCGAGTGGCGTGGCGCTGCGAACATGCGTGAGATGGCGCGTACGGGTCAGGTGCTGAGCGCTCAGGCGCCTGCGCCGCACGTCGGCTGGCCTTAACAGCCCGTGGCGAAACTTCGACAATCGAATAGGTCACATCATGAAGACGCCTGCACCGGCTCGTTCGACGGCCATCGAATCGGCGTTCGCCACCGCGGCGAACGCACCGACTTCCCGAAACGTCGAGAAGGCACATAGTCCATCTAGTCTCGTGAAGGCCGTGCGCTCGCAGGACGGCACGGCGATCGCGTTCGATCGCATCGGTCACGGTTCGCCGCTGATTCTCGTCGACGGCGCGCTCTGCTATCGAGCCATCGGTCCGAGTACGCCGCTGGCCAAACTCCTGGCGCCGCATTTCACGGTGTTCACCTACGACCGTCGGGGCCGCGGCGACAGCGGCGATACGACACCATATGCGGTGGAGCGCGAGGTCGAAGACCTCGAAGCCGTTCTCAACGAGGCCGGGGGCGCCGCGTTCGTCTGGGGCATTTCTTCTGGCGCCGCGCTCGCGCTCGAGGCGACCAATCGCCTCGCAGGCATCAAGAAGCTTGCCCTCTACGAGCCGCCGTTCATCGTGGACGAGAGCCGTTCCTCGACAGAGGACGATTGGGCTCGCATCCGCGAGGCCGTCGCGGCAGGCCGCCGAGGCGATGCGGTCAGGCTCTTTCTGAAGTCGGTTGGGGTTCCCGCGTTCTTCGCGACCTTGCTGCGCTTGATGCCCATGTGGTCGAAGCTCAAAGCCATTGCGCACACGCTTCCTTACGACGGCGCGATCGTGCAAGCCAACCAGAGAGGTAAGCCGCTGCCAGTCGACCGTTGGACCTCGGTCACGGTTCCGACCCTGGTCATGGTCGGCGAGAAGAGCCCAATGTGGTTGCACCGCTCGATGCGGTCGCTCGCGAGCACTCTCCCGAACGCGCAGCTCCGGACGCTGGCACGTCAGACGCATAACGTATCGGGAAAGGCTCTCGCCCCGGTGTTGCACGCGTTCTTCGGAGTCGTTGCAGCTCCCTTCGCGTGAGGAACACGGAGCCTGTTCAAACGCGATGTGAGCGAAGTCGATCTCCAGCCACACGTCATTTGGTGCCTCGTCTGCCCCGCCGATAAGCGGCCGGCGTGAATCCGGTCGCTCGTCGGAAGGCCGTCGTGTGGCCCGGCGCTGATTCCATTAAACGGAGACATTCCCGCGAGCTGGCGGACCGCCCGTGCCTGACTTCCGCCATGTCGATTCCGGGTCCGCCCATTCGACAAGCAGACGGAGGACAGAAGGCGTACCAAGGAAATCCGTGCTCGTCGAGAGGGTGTTATGGCAAAGCTCATCGTGTCCGAATTCATGACGTTGGACGGCGTGATCCAGGCGCCGGGTGGCAAAGACGAGGATCGAGATGGCGGGTTCGAACATGGTGGGTGGACGGTGCCGTATTGGCACGACGACATCGGCAAGAGCTTCCTGGCGCTCATGCAGAGTGTCGATGCATTCCTCCTCGGTCGGCGTACGTATGTGACCCACGCCGGGGCCTTCGAGCCGATGGCACCCGGCAACCCGTTCGGCGACGTGATGAATGCCCCCAAGAAGTACGTCGTATCACGGACGCTCGACAAGCCGATCTGGCGCGATACGACCATCATCCGCGACAACGTGATCGAGTCCGTGCGGGCGCTGAAGGCCCGGCCGGGCCGGAACATCCTGACCGACGGCAGCAGTCAGCTCGTGCACGCGCTGCTTGCACACGATTTGGTCGACGAGCTGCACCTGCTCGTATATCCACTGACATTGGGAGGCGGCAAGCGTCTGCTGCCGAGCGGCGTCCACTCGACATTCGCCTTGAGATCCACGACGCCGTACCCGAGTGGTGTGGTGGGGCTCCACTATGCCCGTCAGCGAGGATAGGAGCAGCTGTCCACGCGACCCGAGGCGAATGTCACGATCTTTCACGCGGTCCTGGTATGGAACGCAATCAGGACTGCGTGCGCGAGCCTCGCATCCATCGTATTGATGCTGCTACTGATGAGCGTGTGAACGCAGGAGGGACAGTAATGGCGACGAAAGGAAGCGCGAAGATCTACACGCACTTGTGGTACGCGAAGGAGGCGGAGGAGGCAGCAGGACTCTATACGTCCATCTTCCCGGATTCGCGCGTAGACGGGGTCTGGTCGCTTCCCAGCGACTCGCCGAGCGGGCCGGCAGGCTCCGTGAAGGTCGTGGATTTTACTATTCTGGGCCAGCGCTTCCAGGCCATCACGGCAGGGCCGCACCACGACTTCAACGACGCGATCTCGATCGTTGTGCTCTGCGACGATCAGGCGGAGCTGGATCGCTACTGGAACGCGCTGCTCGAGGGAGGAGGCAAGCCGCAGGCGTGCGGATGGCTGATCGACCGGTTTGGTCTGAGATGGCAGATGGTGCCCGCGGTGTTGGACGGGATGATGCGCGAAGGCGACGCGGCTCGGTCGAAGCGCGTCACGAACGCGATGCTCAAGATGGTCAAGCTCGACATCGCCGTGCTGGAAAAGGCCTACCGTTCATGAGGGGGACCTGCTGATGTTGGCGGGTCGGACATCGTCAAGCCGTGGTGTGCGTCGGTGCTTCCGCAACGCGCCAGAGCGGGAACCAGATCCTTCGCCAGCTCTGCCGCCGAGCCATAGCGATCCCGAGAATCCTTGGCCAAGCAGCCTTGCACGATGGCATCCAGCGCTCGAATCTCGGCCGACTCTCCAGGCACGTGATAGTCGCTTCGGAGCAGCGCCGTAAGGACCTCTTGCGGAGTCTGACCTCCAAAGGGACGCGCGCCGACGAGCGTCTCGACGACCATGACGCCGACGGCAAAGATGTCCGCGCGCTCGTCGATCGCCCCGCCGGTCAAGACCTCGGGGGCCATGTACCCGAGCGTGCCCATCGCCATGCCCGCCGCGGTCACCGTCTCAGTGGCGCCCGTTCCCGCGTCGAGGACTTTCGCCAGACCGAAGTCCATGATTTTCAACTCGTCTTGGGTTCCGAGACCGCCGGTGGCCGCGGACGCTTCAATGATCATCACGTTCTCCGGCTTCAGGTCGCGGTGGACGATGCCCAGCTTGTGAGCGAACTGAAGTCCCTCGAGCAATTGCCGGAACCATTCTGACGCCCGCGCCGGAGCGATGACGCCGGAGCGCTGCAGCTCCAGCCGCCACGTCCGGCCGGCCACCAGCTCCATGATCAGATACGCGCCGCCGGAGCCGACAGCGCCGTAGTCGTGCACGCGCGTGATGTTCCGGTGATCGATCCGCGCCGCGGCCCGCGCCTCGCGCTCGAAGCGCCGGAGCGCTGCCTGATCGCCGAAGAGCGATCCCATCATCACTTTCGCCGCGACCCGCCGCCGCAGCCTCAGGTCCTCCGCCTCGAACACCGCGCCGAAGCCGCCGCGCCCGAGCGCGCGCTCGAGCCGGTACTTACCGTCGAGCGTCCGCTCGATCGGCAGCGTCAGCGCGAGCTCCGCCGAATCCGTCTCGCACCGGTCGGACGCGCTGTCGTAGCACGCGCCGCACACGGGACATTCCTTCAAGAGGCTGACACCCCCCTCGTCGAGCCGCGCAAGCACGTCGCGCCGGACGTCTGCATCCCGCCGCACTCGCTCCTTCAGATGCTCGTTCTCGTACACGAGGCCGATTTGCGCGGCGATGCTCCGAAGCAGCTGTCGATCGGTCGCGGAGTAGGGCTCGTCGGACAGCCGGTCGCCGAGGAGCAGCACGCCGACCAGGCGTTCGCGCGTTCCCGTGATCGGGACGATCAGCCGGACGCCGAGGCTTTGAAGACGGACGCGCTCGCTCTCGGGCAGTGCGTCTGCCCCGGGCGGCAGCTGAAGAACTGCCAGCGCGCCGGACGATGAGTGACCATCGAAGCGATCGCTGCGGTCCTCCGCCCGATAGAGCACCTGCACCATCGTCGGGTGCAGGACGGAGCCGATTCGTGTGCTCGCCAGCCTCGCGATGTCGGCAAGCGACTCACGCTGGCGGACTTCCTCGATGAGGTGCGCGAGCACCTGCTCCTGCTGATATGCCTCGCGGAAAAAGCGCCGGTCGAGCGCTGTCTGCAGTCGCCGGCGCGACTGGAGCGCGGCACCGACGACGGCGATCAGCGCGACGTTCAACCATCCGGCGCCTTGCGTGACAATCTGCGCGACGGTGCGATCCGGATTCCTGAGGATCGAAAACAGCAGCAGCCCGATCGGCAGCGCGAGCAGCGCTCGCAGCGCGGTCCTCGCGAACAGATACTGGAGCCCGCGGCGGACGATCACGCGAACGTCGAACAGTTGTTCCTTCCACACCGCCATCGCCAGCGCGGCCGGAATCCCGAGCATCGTGACGAACGTCGCCGGGTAATAGAAGCGGTACGCCGGATCGCTGATCGCGTTCGCGACGCGAAACAGCACAATCACGACGATGTACGGAAGACAGCCGACGACGAGCGCGGCGACGACCCAGCGAACGCGTCGCCGGCTGCCGGGATCGTGCAGCCGCGCATAGTTGCGCGCAGCGACGACGATGGCGAGCGCGAGCGAGCCGGTGACGAAAACGAATAGCGGGCGCACCTGTATGCGCTCCGCCAGCAGGAACAGCGATGGATGGGTCACGAGAAATTGCGTCGCCCGCTCGCCGACGTCGAGCGACATGAAGTGCACCAGCCACGCAGGCAGGAACACGGCTGCCATCAGCGCGTAGAGCGCGTACTGAATTGCGCGCCAGATCGGACCGGGACTTCTCCACTCGGGAAAGCGGCTGAAAAAATGGAACGTCATCGGAAATACGAACAGCGACGTCGCCGCCGACGCGAGGTGCACCGAGCGCTCCCAGCCGACCAGGAAGGTCCTGATCGATCCGAGCACCTCGAGAATCATTCCGCACGCGGCGGCGATCATCAGAGCGGTGATCAGCCGGACCTGCGGGTCCTCCGGCCGCACGACTCCAAGCGCCGCGCCGACGGCGAAGAACGCGATGCTGACGGTCAGGAACACGAGCCACATCTGCCGGCCCGGTCCGACCGCCATGAGCAGATCGACGGACGTCCGCGTGCCCCGCCGATCGACGTCCAGGCGGTAGATCTCGCCGACGCGCGCGTTGGCAAAGAACAGCGAGCCCAACACCGCAACGCGCTCGTCGCCGTTCAGCGCGAGCAGTCGATCCCCGGGTTCGAGCCGGCCCGCGGCCGGGCCGTTTTCATCCACCGTCGCGACAACCCAGCCGGTATCGCCGGTCGTCATCGTCCAGCCGAAGGCTTTCGATTGATGGAACTCCCGGACCAGCGCGTAGCCTGAAAACAGCCAAAGCGCGGCGTACAGCGGAACCGTGCAGATGACGAACCAGAAGAACGTGCGGCCTCGCCTATGGCCAGGCGCCGGAGGCCGAGGGATGACGGATGGCTGAGAGCTGATGGCTACCGGCTGAATGGTTCAAGAAGGATACACCTGAAATTGTGTTTGATGACGATACCCGTCAGATCGGCTTCATAGTACGCGCGGCCGTTCTGCAGCATCGGCTTCGGAACCGATCCAACGACTCAGGGATGAATGACGGCTCGTCGAGAAACCGCGAACATTATCTTGAACGGCGGGATACGGCCCAGTCCTGCCATTTCAGAGCGGTAACGCGATCGAATTCGGTCACGTCGGACGTCACAAGGGTCGCGCGGCGGCGGCGCGCTTGAGCGGCGATCAACACGTCGTACGCCCCGATAGGCTTTCCAGCCATCTCCAACTCCGCGCGCACACGGCCTGCCTCCCGGGCGTCTTCCTCACCGAATGGCGTCCATTCAAGCGGTCCCGCCAGGAACGCTTCCAGCCGCTGCGTGTTCGCTTCTTTGCGTTCACTCTTCGCCACGCCGTACCACAGCTCGAACGCCACCACGGAAGATACAAGCATGGTCGCATCTTTGTTGACGGCGCGCCGAATTCGGCGCCGGACCTCCTTCGGCGTGCCGTTGATGAGCGCGATGCACGCGTTGGTGTCGAGGAGATAGGTCATCGATCAGAAGATCTCGCGCTCGGGGGCCGGGGGCTGTTGCCGTCCATCGGCCATGAGTGGGTTCGCGCCAAAGCGATCAAGTTCCGCAAACCAGTCGGTGACGTTGGCGAACATCGGCTCGACGACAACGCCGCGGCCGGCCCGGCGAACCTGAACGCGGTCGCCATCGAACCTGAACTCGCGAGGCAATCGGACCGCTTGCCTGCGGCCGTTCCGGAAGAGCTTCGCTGTAGTCGTCATCGCCGCGCCTCCTCTGCCGTGGTATATGCCACCAGTATATTCACCTCCGCGCTGCGTGAGCTCGCTCTGCCACTCGGACGAGACAGCCATGCTGATCGGCGGGATGCGTTCGACGCGGCCGGCTCGCGGCAACGATCGCGATCGAGACCAACTGACGGATCGGCAGCTTCGCGAGTCGGTGTCGGAGTGTCGGGTAGCGTGAACGGGTAAGGGCAGCGGCTCAGCATTGCACCAGCCGCCCTTGGGCGCGGCGGTCTATTTCTGTTCGGCGAACGTGTCAGCCACTTTTAGCGCGAGAGCGGCCGTGTTGGCGTGCGCGATGTTCGACGCCACGGCAACGACGATCCCGTTGTCGCGGCGCGTCATCAGCGACATCACG
>Ga0137394_10003285_pt1 | contig 12114 bp, 10 predicted proteins | sample czobulk116metaG_FD_108278 | JGI IMG/M metagenome (GOLD analysis project Ga0137394, IMG submission 108278) | Vadose zone soil microbial communities from Angelo Coast Range Reserve, California, USA - czobulk1.16 metaG | ecosystem: Environmental > Terrestrial > Soil > Vadose zone | place: USA... | reverse complement strand
TCTTTCTAGCCTGTGCTCGTAAAGAACCTCACTATAGGATCTACTTCTTGCCTTCGCTTGATCTTACGCTGGGAAGACTTCCTTCGACCCGACTGTGATGCCCCTGCCCACTCCCGGCGATTCATGGAACCCCGGGCCATTTGCAACTATACCAGCTTTTCCAATTCCGTCAAGCCCCCCCAATGACTATTTTTCCACACTCTGTGCCTTTCTGTGCAAAAACGGGCAGCCATGCTGGTCTGGCAGTAGACTAAGCCAGAATCGCGTGCCTAAGTATGCCTACGCTAGCCTCGCGGCCGGATGGCCTCTTGTGGTTGATGCCATTTTTGTTGGCTAAACGAAGCTCGGAGCCTGCTAAACGGCTCGACCGCCGGGCCCGCGGGGGCACATACTGCTTGTCGCTGTCGCCTACTCAGTTTTGTGGCAGGGCCATTTCTCCGGAACGATCCCCGCAGCCCTGGCAGGTCGCGCGCTCCATTGTCTTTTTCGCCCTCGCCAGTCTACTTTCCTGGACCGGAGCCCGCGCTCTCGGCCGCCAATGGCGAATCGATGCTGGTCTTAGATCACAAACTGGTCATGTCAGGAGATCTTATCGTCTCGTCCGAATGATCGAGGGCGGGGGGAGGGGCGGCGGTTGTCAAAAGTGCTGTGAGTCCACATGCCGATCCGTGGGTGAAGGTCCGAATTCGCATTTATCCTGTGTTTAGAAACGCCGGCGTACCTTGGCCTCAACGGGGAGATATTCCCCGCTTCAAGGAGAGACCATGAAGACCAACTATCTCGTATCGCTTGCGGTTGGCGGTTTGCTGCTCGCGGGCATCGCCTCCGCCCAGGAAAAGAAAATCAAGCGGTCGGACCTTCCGCCTGCTGTTGAAAAGACGGTGGCCGCCGAGAGTGCAGGAGCAACCATTCGCGGATTCTCGACAGAAAAAGAAAACGGGCGAACCCTCTACGAAGTGGAAATGACCGTCAACGGCCATAGTAAGGACATTTCGATGGGCGCTGATGGTTCGATCGTCGAAATCGAGGAGCAGGTGGCGCTGGATTCACTCTCGCCTGAAGTCAAAGCGGGATTGCAAGCCAAGGCCGGCAAAGGAAAGATTCTGAGGGTCGAGTCTCTCACCAAGAAAGACAAACTGGTGGCCTACGAGGCTCACGTCGAGACCAACGGGAAGAAATCTGAAGTCCAGGTAGGACCTGACGGCAAGCCCCTCGACCACGAAGAGTGAGGCTATGCCTGAAGCAAGAAGCGGGCCGATTATCTAGCTTCCCCGCACGAGATTCGCGAACCAGGAAGGTTGATCGTGAAGAACACTGCCGACACTCATCCCGCCTATCAAGCGCTCGCCAGTCATACCAATCCCAAGGATTTGCCTTGGGTCCCCTGGGCCGAGGGACATTTCATCAAACTGATCAAGCTGAATCCCATTACCGGCCAGATCATTCTGTTTATTCGCTCGAAACCGGGAGCCGCCCTTCAAATGCATTTCCACCCGGGAACGGTGGTCGTTTACACCGTAGCAGGTGCCTGGACTTACGATGAAGGCTGGGTCTCGGAAGCAGGAGACGTGGTCTTCGAAGTCGCCGGTTCTACGCACTCTCCCCGCATGGTCGGCAAGGAAGACACGATTGTTTTTGCCGTGATCGAGGGCGCGCTCGATTTTGTCGATGATAAGGGCAACACCATCGCCACGGAAAACTGGCAAACCTTTCTGAAACGCTACCACGATCATTGCGCCGAGAACGGCCTGACGCCGGTAGACATCACAAAATTCTAACCCTTACGCTTTCCGCTCATATCTTTCATGGGTGTTTTCCCTTTCAAGCAAGCGGCGGCCAGCACCAGCTCCCGAAGGCCCTTCCGCTGCAGCTCTGCCACCGTTTGCAATTTCACGTGCCGAATGTTTTTTCCCGTGCCTTCGAGCAGCCCCTGAGGATCCGGAAGCGAAGTGGCGAAGTGAAAACCGAACGTCACGTGATTTTTGCCCACCATATAAAAACAAAAAGGATCGGGCGCTTCAAACGTCGGCACTCCCCAGGCATTGACGGTTTCCTTCTGGCTCGGAACGATCTTTTTCACAAAGCCGCGCAACGCTCGCGCGACTTTGCGCAGTTCCGGATTTTCGTCCTTCACGTACCGGCCTTTTTTCGCTTTCGCGCGCTTGTCAACTCTTGCAGGCATATTACCATTCCTCCACCGGCGCTCTCCCTTGTGCCCGAGAGACTGGAGCAGCTCTTGAATCCTCACTCTGGAAACGCCTGAGAGTCAATTCCCGGCACCAGTTTTAATGCATTTTTGTAGTACACCTTTTTCAAGACTTCATCGGGCACTTGAAAACCGTAGATCCGCCAGAACGCGTGGCGTTTGCGATAATATTCAAAATACTCGTCCCGTGTTTCCAGCGCCCGGAAATACCATTTGTATTCGTTCACTTCGTAAATATCCTTGCCCATCAGCACGCGGTCCTGATACTTGATCAGGAAGTCGTGCGCCGAATACGGCTGCCGGCCCAGTTCCGCCAGCACCGCCGCAATGTCCACGTACACGTTCGGATTTGCATCAAACAGCCTTCCGAGCCGCTCCAGGTCGTTCCCGTGAAACCCCAAATGCGCCGCGATGAAATTTGTCTTGGGGTGCTTCTGAAACAGGTGATTGCGTTCCGTCATGAGCGTCTCGAACGGCGGATACTTGGCGGGTGGCCGCGCGCGTCCCGGAAATTCCTTCAACTCCTGCCAGCGTTCGTTGTGATAGTCCCACGGATCGAAAAACGCCGAAGGCTCCGCAACATGAATCAGCACGGGAATCTTCAGCTCGGCGCACTTCTCAAACACCGCATCGAATTCCGGATCGTCCACCTGCACGCGTTTCCCGCCGGCATATTTCAGGTCCATCCCGAAATTCTTAAAGATTTTCAGCCCCTGCGCGCCATTCTTGACGTCCTCTTCTAACCGCGCGGCTGCGCGCTTCCCGAATCCCGGAGCGTTCAGATCCTCGTAACTCATGTTCGCGAACACTACAAACCGGCCGGGAAAGCGTCCCTTCATCACTGCCACGGTTTTCTTTAGTTCTTCTCCCGTTCCTCCGCTCAGGTTCACCATGACGCGCAGATTGATGGTGTCCATCTCTTTGACAAGCCGGTCCACTTCTTCTGCCGTGGGATTCCAATGGTGGCTGTGAATATCGATGAACGGAAATCTCGCTCGCTCGACCTTGTGCTCCTTGGTGACGAGCGTGGATTTCGGCTGGTACTCGTCGATGGTCGGCATCTGTTGCTTTTGCGGAGCCTGGTCCTGCTGCGTCATCGCGGTGCGCGGCCAAACGATGAGCGCAGCGAATATGGCAACGAGAACGATGGAGAAAAAGGTGATGGTTCGCCGGGAATTCATAGTGCCCCTTGGGTTCTTGAGTGTCCGGCTTATTTTCCCACATGGGAGTAGACGAGCGCCGCGGAATCCTCAGCGTAAGTCACTCCGCTTCGTTTTGCTCGCCGGGCATAGCCTAATTGCCGGGTCTTGGGGCAACTTCCCGCGGCGGCGGCGTGCCGCACGGCATCCAGCCGTTCGGCCAGATGCCATTTCAGAGGCAGGCAATGGTATGCGCACCTGAAAGGCCACCGTTGCGTCTGGAGGGCACGTTGCACGCATTCGGCGGCCGGCCCGAGCTTGAGGAATTGGCGTGATGAAAATGGATGAGCGTCGAGGCGAAAAACTGACAGGCAGGGAGCACAACTCTCCCAAGAGTGCCCCCACCTATCAGCAACCAGCCAATGGGAACAAACAACCGTACGGCACAATGTCATTGGAATACGGCCGCTTGTTACGATTGGGCCTGGTCTCCTGCAAGTAGTGTCGGAGCCCGCCAAATCGTTTCATGCCGGGGCCCTGATTTTGGTCGAGTTTCTAGCCGCTTCCCATCAGCGCGCAGCCACAAGAGCGCCCCGCCTGACTTTGGATTCGATTTGCGCCCGGCAGAACCGGAGTACTTCGATTGTATTCTGAACCGACTTTCCGTCGACGTTATTCCCATCTGTGGGGAGAAGATCAAGCAAATGCCCGAACTCGTGCAGGAGGACCAGAACTTGGGCGTGCAGCGTGTCACCCGCGTAAGGCCCGACATTTGTCGACCGCGGACCACGATGGTCCACAGGTCCGCCTTCCTTCCAAACTTCAACCACGCTGGCCATGGGAGCAAAGAAGGCGCCGTGCTTGTTAATCGTCACCGTGGCGTAGGCTCCGTCATCCTGAAAAACCTTGGCCACATACGGATTCCGGAAGATGGTCAAGTTACCCGGGTCTTTTGATTGCAGGACAAAATCTTCGGCCTTCCCGTCTACCGCAAAGTTAAGCGTTCGAAATGTGGCCGCTGGATTCGGATCTTTTCCCCGGAACCAGGCCGAACAGGCGTTTTCGGTTTTCAGAATTCCCAAAACTCTTTCACGCGCCCGCAGAATTTTTTGGCCCGGTTTCCCCATGGCCGCCAGATCCTCCTGCACAAGATCTCTGAGTGCTTTGCACCCCACTTGCGTCAAGCTTGCGGGATTGCACGGATTCACCGATGGCACACTCACCGGCGGCGTATCAGCGAGCGGCAGAGGATCAGCGGCGCGACGGATGAAATTGACGCCTTGCGGGAACGCAACCGTTCCGGAAAGGCAGGACATAAATAGAAGAGCGACGGCCAGAATGCTCCGAGGGGCGGAGTACATCTTTTTCTCCCGCCCGGACCTGCAACTCAACACAGACCGTCCTCGGCGGCACGCTTCCTGATGGCCGTCAACCGGAAGCTGCCAAGGAACGGTGGAACCTCGATCCGGGACTACTGTAAAGGACGAATCCCGGAGAGCAAAGCCACCTCAAACGTTTCTGAAATGCTTCTGGAGTGGGCGCGAAGTTCTGAATTCCGGTCTGGCGGGCTGTCACCCGCGTAAAACTCAGAAAGTAACATCGCTAAATTTAGAATACTTACTGCCGGGAAGGTGCCGTTCGAATGCTGGCCGATTCCTCTTGGCCCATGCGCAAGTAAGCAAGGTGAGCGCGATGGCCCGTGCTAGCTGGACTACTGACTTTGCGCGGCGGAATCTCTCTTGCCGAGCATCCAGCCGTACGTCATGGAAAGATAAACGAGAAAGACGACGGAGAAGAAAATCCAGCCTGCGGAGATATGGAATCGGGCAACGCTTCCCGCGAAGCCGTGATTCCCGAGCACAACAAAAGAAGTGATTCGAATGGCGTTACCGAGGAGCATGGCGAAGAGGCCAGCGCCGTAGGCGAACAGGGCCCGACGCTTCCTAAGACGATTCCAATCGAGAAACACCACAACACCAAAAAGATAATCGAAGAGTTCGAGCCCGTTGATTCCGGAACACTCCGAAATGATAGTGACGTCCAGATCGGGGCCGCTCAGAGTTGGATTCGAATCGGCTAGGTAGGCGAGCCCCGGCACGAAGATGCGCGCCAGCGTGTGAACAAATCGGCCCAGCAATTGCCCGTACCACGGCCAGAGTGCCTCTAGCGCGCGGCTGGGAAAAAATGTAAGCAGAACAACAAGGGCGGCGATGGCTTCGGAAAAATAAATCGTCGCGATTTTTTTCCATGCGGCGAGTGAGAAAAGAAGCATCGCCGGGACCAACACACACAGTTTCGACGCTGCAACAAGCGTTCCCCCAACGGTCATGGCGCCGGAAGCAGCTTGAAACTTGAAGCTTAACGAGCGCGCCAGGAGAATTATCACACCATGGGCCGCTAGGAAGGCTGCCAGACGCCCGATCGACATGGAAAGCCCGAGCGCCGGATCGCCGGGAGAGAGAGGGATTTTGCCGCGCCGCCAAACGAGCAGCAGGCAGGCAGTGGCCGCCCAAAGCGGGGAACTGCTGTGGAGAATCGGCGCGGCGAACTGATCTGCCGCGACCGCCAGCAAAACGAGAGTCAGGGCCAGCAGAAGAAACCAGGGAGCTGCGAAGCTTCCCGGGCTAACAATTCCGCGCGAAAGCAGGCCCGAGTCTGGTGTATTCGCCGGGGACACCATTCCGGCCGAACCTCCGACGATACTCTAACTGACTACGGCGGCCATGAATGTCGCGAATTAAGCCGAGTGGCGCCGGCGAAGCAAGAGGTAGCCGGCCGCCCCAACCAGGGCTGCCGCTCCGACTCCCATTCCAGCCATTTCGTCGGCTCGAATGTGGTGGCGCTTGCGTCCAGCGAACGCGCTATATGGAGCAAAAAGAACGATCAAGCAGGTTAACAAGAATAGCTTTTTCAAGGGTTCTCTCCCGAACTTGATCTCTAGGGAAGCAATCCAGGAGCCATCTTTGGAGCCCACTAGAAATCCGCCATTGGATACTAACCCTTTATTTACAAAGGGATACGGACGCTCCCCCACAGCACCCAAAATCTTCGGTAGACAAGAAACTTTCCCGGCACCCCATTCTCTTCCTATAGGTGGTAAATGGTTAGGAGTCCTTAGCTTTCATTTCGCGGCCTGTTTCGAGATGTAGTAGGGCGCGCTGACGGTGAAAATGCGCCGGTTGCCGCGCACCAGGAGGGTCCATTCCAGCAGGCGTGCACGCTGATTGTGCAGAAAATACTCGTACCAGCGATCTTCGACAAGCTCGGGAATGACGACAACAATATGTCGATCGGGGTGTTTTTCGGAAAGCTCGAGAATGTATTGAACCAAGGGAACAATGATGAAGCGGTAGGGAGACGGCAAGGTGGTGAGCTTGGGATGCTCGGCCCCGGCGGCTTGAAAAGGCAGCTCGACGTAGCGCTGCCATTCCTCGCCTAAGAGCCAGGAATGTTCGCCGGACTCGACGTGAATGGCGATGATTTCCGGCGAGAGACGTGAGGCAAATTCTATCGCTTGCTTGCAGATGGAACTCCAGTGGTCGACCGGTACGACGACGATCGGCGGCGCACTGTGGTTGGCGGGAGCAGCAGGAGCAATGCACCTGGTAGCGACGCTAATCATGTGATAGTGCCGCCGCACCAGGCGGAAGAGAAAGATCAATAGCGGGATGAAGAGGACGGTAATCCAGGCGCCTTCGGCAAATTTCGCCACAAGAACCACGATGACCGTGACGCCGGTAACGAAACCTCCGAGACCATTGACGAGCGCGCTTTTCCGCCAGTGCGGGCCGTGTTTTTTTCTCCAGTGCACAACCATGCCGAATTGCGAAAGCGTAAAGGCCAGGAATGCGCCGACGGCGTAGAGCGGAATTAGTTTGTCCGTAACGCCCTCGAAGAGGACCAGCAAGAGACAGGTAAGCAGCGCAAGAACGACGATGCCGTACGTGTACACCAGACGGCGGCCACGATAGACAAATGCATGCGGTAAGTAATTGTTCTGGGCGATGGCGCGGCAGAGACGAGGGAAATCGGCGAACGCGGTGTTCGCGGAAAGAGATAGAACGAAAAGGATTGAGGCGATCGTGAGGTAATAAAAAACACCTTTGCCGAAAACCGCGGCGATCAGCATGGAGAGAAGGCTCTGGTATCCGGGCCGGCCCGGATCGGTGGCCGCGATGCCGTATGCTTTGACGAGATAAGAAATTCCCGCCAGCAGGACCGCCAGGAGAAAAATGATGACGGTCAGTGTGCGCTGGGCATTTTTCACCGCAGGCTCGCGAAAGGCCTTCACACCATTGCTGACGGCCTCGACGCCAGTCAGCGCGGTGCAGCCGCTGGCGAAAACTTTCAGCAAAAGCCACCAGGTGACGGCTTCGGTCATGGGCGGCGGGAGCGGCGGAGGGGTCACCGCCAGGGGATGTCCCCCGCTGAGGGCGACGCGCACGAGGCCGCCGACAATGGTTATAAGCAGCGTGCCGACAAAAAGATACGTGGGCCCCATGAAGGCCACGCCCGCTTCGCGGACACCGCGCAGATTCAAAATAGTGATCACCACAAGAATCCCGACGCAAAGGGCCACGGTATGCGGCTGCAGCGAGGGAACGGCGGAGACCAGCGCGCCGACGCCGGCGGAAATTCCCACGGCCGCGGTGAGAATGTAGTCCGTTAGCAATGCTGCGGCAGCGAGAAGGCTTGCGAAAGCGCCCAGGTTGTAGCGCGCAACGGTATAGGAGCCGCCGCCAGTTGGATAGGCAGCGATCGTCTGGCGATAGGAAAAGTAGACGATCACCAGCAGGGTGATGATGGCCGCGCTGATGGGGACGATATACTGTACGCCGAGCAGGCCGAGAGGAATCAGCAAGCTGAGGGCGGCTTCCGGGCCGTAGGCGGCGGAACTGAGGGCATCCAGGCCGAATATAGGTATGCCTTCGCGGACGCCGATCTGTTCGGCCCGCTCATCGCTGGTCTTGAGGGGCTTGCCGACGATGACGTCGAGGATGTTCATCTTGATTCGCTACGGAGAAGCCGAAACTTTCCAAACGTCCATTTGCAACGAGATGGGTTGGAAAGTCAACCGATGTACGGGAAGAGTGATTCGCGACTGGCGGAAGAGAACGTCTTCTCTTCATTCAGGATGCCAAGCTATTCGCTAGAACTTAATCCTGCGAAATTGCGGCCTCCCAAGGGCGGGCCGTGCCTTGACACTCGGGAGGACTCAGCCTAGGCTCCAGCACTCGTAAGGAACCGCTCGGAGTAAACACGAGGGAGGCATGCTCATGCAAAAGAATCGCCAAGACAGCTCGGAGCTTACCGGGCCAGCCGTTCTGTTTTTTGCCGTTTTCATGCTGAGCGTGGGGCTGTGGGCGCCAGCCGTGAAGGCCAAGGAAAACTACGAAGTGACGGTGGAGCGCAACGCGGCGGCGAAGATGCGCGATGGCGTGACGCTGCGCGCGGATATCTACAGGCCGAAGGCGGAGGGAAAATTTCCCGTGCTGCTGGTGCGCACGCCTTACGACAAGAGCGGGACGATCAACTTTGGTTTGAAGGCGGCCGCGCGCGGATACGTGGTGATCGCGCAGGACGTGCGCGGGCGGTTTGAATCGGAAGGGGAGTGGTACACGTTCAAGCATGAGTCGCAGGATGGGTACGACACCGTGGAATGGGCCGCGGCGCTGCCTTTCTCGAATGGAAAAGTGGGAATGTTCGGCGGCTCGTATGTGGGGGCGACGCAATTTCTGGCCGCGATCGCGAAGCCGCCTCACTTGGCGGGGATTTGCCCGAACGTAACGGCGTCGAATTATCATGACGGCTGGACTTATCAGGGCGGGGCGTTCGAACAGTGGTTCAACGAATCGTGGTCCACGGGTCTGGCGATGAACACGATGCGGAGGCGCGTGGAATCGAGCGGCAACGCGCTCGCGTGGACGAAGATCTTGCCGTTGCGGGCATACCCCGTGCTGGAAGCGCCGGAGGCGGAGGGGCTGGCGGCCTATTTCACGGACTGGCTGGCGCATCCGAATTATGACGATTACTGGAAGCAGTGGTCGATCGAGGATCACTACCCGCAGATTCAAGTGCCGGTGCTCAACTTCGGGGCGTGGTACGACATTTTTCTGGGCGGCTCGCTGAAGAATTACGTGCGGTTGAAGACGGAAGCGGGCACAGAAGCGGCGCGCAAAGGGCAGCGGCTGGTGGTCTCCGTAGGAGGGCATGCCGGAGAATCGAGCAGCGGAAAAGTCGGCGCGGTCGAATTTGGCGGCAAATTGCCGGCGGATGGTGACGAGTTGACATTGCGTTGGTACGACTGGCTGCTGAAGGGAGAAGCGAACGGCGTCGAGAAAGAAAAACCGGTGAAGATTTTCGTGATGGGAAAAAATGAGTGGCGTGAGGAAGACGACTGGCCGCTGGCGCGCGCGAGAAATACGAAGTATTACGTGCACTCGACGGGCGCCGCGAACGGAATTACCGGCAACGGGGCTTTGAGTATGGTGGCCCCCGCTGAGGAGAAGCCCGACCAGTACGTTTACGATCCGAGCGACGCGGCGCCAACGATTGGTGGGCCGCTGTGCTGCGGGGCGCTGCCGACCGGGATTGGGCCGGAAGACCAGCGGCCGGCGGAGGCGCGTGGCGACGTGCTGGTATACACGACGCCTGCGTTTGCGAAGGACACCGAGGTGAGTGGACCAGTCTCCCTGGATTTGTACGTGAGCAGCTCAGCCGTGGATACGGACTTCACGGGGATGCTCGTGGACGTCTGGCCGAACGGGTTTGCGCAGAACTTGACGAGCGGAATCCTGCGGCTGCGCTACCGCAATTCGCAAGAGAAGCCGGAGCTGGCGAATCCAGGAGAGACGTATCACCTCACCGTGGATTTGTGGGCCACGAGCAATGTGTTTCTCGCGGGGCACAAGCTGAGGTTGGAAGTTTCCAGCAGCAATTTTCCGCGGTTTGACCGCAACCTGAACACCGGGGAAGAGCAGGCGCGCGCGACGAGGATGGTCAAAGCAACGAATGTGCTCTATCACGATAAGGCGCATCCTTCGGCACTGATCGTGCCGGTGGTGCCATAGGAAGACCTGGCCAGCGGCTCGTGAAGAGCGTGATTGGTGAATTGGAAGGACAGCACAGCCAGGAATGGCCGTGCCAAGAAGCAGGGGCACGACCCTTCGGCAAGCTCAGGACGCGCTGCATCGTGCCGCTGCCAAATCGATCGCGGGGCTAAGGGAGGAGGTCCACGCGCCGATCGGAGATTGACAGCAGAGGGGCGGCGGCCCTATGGTTTCGCGTAGAGATAAGGCCGAGATCGAATAATCCGGAGCAGAAGTAAGCGAAAACGAAGAAGCCGTGGAAGTGGGGGGTGACCTCGCCCGTTCGTTTGAAGTTTTCCCAACCAGGCATGTGCCCAGGCCCGAATTTTCCCTTGGTGCGAGCAAACTTCCCACGAGGCGAGACTGAGTGCGAAAGGAGAATTCCAATGAGGAGACAAAGGGCCGCGCTGGTAGCTGTTTCCATTTTCGCTGGGGCCGCGCTGATTGCGTCGTGTGCCAAGCCCTACCATGAGGAAACCGAACGCTATGTGTTCGTGGCTACGAATATTAACTTGCCGTATTGGCGGGAGGCGCAGGCGGGGTTTTTGGACGCGGCCAAAACGCTGGGCGTAAAAGGCGAACTTACCGGTCCGACGGCGTACGACCCGAACGGAGAAATAGGAATGTTCCGCCAGATCGTGGAGCAGCACCCCGCCGGAATCTGCGTCTCCGCGGCGCGACCCGAGCTTTTCCAAGCGGAGATTGACAAGGCCGTGGCGGAGGGTATTCCGGTGATCTGCGTGGATGCGGATGTGCCGAATTCGAAGCGCGTGCTGTACATCGGAACGGATAACTTCAAGGCCGGCAGAGAGAGCCTGAAGCGGATGGCGGTGCTCGTTCCGGGAAAAGGGAGCATCGTGGTCGTCACGATTCCGGGACAGCATAACCTGGACGATCGAGTGGCGGGCGTGGCGGACGCCCTGAAGAATTTTCCTGGGCTGAAGCTGACAAAGATCCTGGATAACAAGGGCAACGTGGGAACCGCTTTTGACCAAGTCTCCGACCTGATTCAGAAGAAAGAAAAAGTAGACGGAATTATTTGCTTGGAGGCATCAGGGGGGGCCGGTGCCGCGGGGGCGCTGCACCGCTTCAGCATGGAGGGGAAACTGCCGATCGTGGCTTTCGACAACGATCCGGAGACACTGGATTGGATCGAGCGCGGCGCCATTACGGCCACGATCACACAAAAGCCTTACGTCATGAGTTACTACGGGCTGAAGTTCCTCGACGACTTGCACCACAACGCGGTACATCAATTCAAAGACTGGCGCACCGCGCTGGCGACGCCGATGCCTACGAACGTGGACACTGGCACAGTGGTCGTGGACAAGAGCAATCTCAAAGTCTATCGCGAGGCTCTGACCGCCCACCCCGAGCCGTTGTAGAGATTGCAGGTCGGGTGCGGATCGCCGTCGGCGCTCCGTTCGAATTGCGAAGGGCAGCATATTCGAGACAGGCAGAGAGATATTTCGTTCCGCTGAAACTTCTGCGGTGTCGCGCGTCCGCTAGATTCCAACCGAGTCCCAAAAGGGCGGCAAGGTCGAAAAGGCGCATCGCCTGTCAACGCAAAGTAGAAATGTCCGGTTTTCTGCCAGATAGAAATGTCCGCTTCCATGGTCTTCTCCAAGGGTGATCTGCAGGCGCATGGTGTTTGGGTTTGATTTTGGTTTTGGGTTTCGCT
>Ga0137394_10003284_pt1 | contig 12115 bp, 12 predicted proteins | sample czobulk116metaG_FD_108278 | JGI IMG/M metagenome (GOLD analysis project Ga0137394, IMG submission 108278) | Vadose zone soil microbial communities from Angelo Coast Range Reserve, California, USA - czobulk1.16 metaG | ecosystem: Environmental > Terrestrial > Soil > Vadose zone | place: USA... | reverse complement strand
AGCGCGATCAGCGTGGTGGGAGACGCGAGCAGCACCCGCTCGGAGAACGCGCCCTCCATCAGCGAAGGATCCTGCTCCATCGCCGCCGAGAACACCGCTTCGTTGGGGACGAACAGGACCACGAACTCCGGCGTGTGCTCGAATTGGTCCCAGTAGGCCTTCCGCGCCAGCTGCGCCACGTGGTTGCGGAGCTGGCGCGCGTGCGCGGCCATGTGAGCGCAGCGCGACTCTTCCGTCTCCGACTCGAGCGCGTCCAGGTAGGCCGCGAGGGGCGCTTTCGCGTCCACCACCAGCCGCTTTCCCCCCGGCAGCTTCACGATCAGGTCGGGCCGCAAGCGCCCGTCATCGCCCTCCACCGTCTCCTGCTGGACGAAGTCGCAGTGCTCGAGCATGCCGGCCATCTCCACCACGCGCTGCAGCTGCATCTCGCCCCAGCGGCCGCGCACGGAGGGCGCGCGCAGGGCCTTGACCAGGTTCCCCGTCTCCGCCCGCAGCGCCTTCTGCGTCTCCAGCAGGGAGCGGACCTGCTCCGACAGCGAGGCATACGCGAAGGTGCGCGCGTTCTCGAGCTTCTGGATCTTCTCGTCCACCTTCTCCAGCGAGTCGCGGACGGGACGTACCATCTCGGCGATGGCGATCTGCCGCTTCTCGAGGTCGCCGTTGGCCGCCTGGGCCATCTTCCCGAGAGACTCGCGCGCGAGCTGCAGGAACTGGTCGTTGTTGGCTCGCAAGGCCCGCTGCGAGAGCGCCTCGAAGCTCTCGCCCAGCCTGCGCTCGGCGTCCTGGACCAGCTTGAGCTTGTCGGCGGCGGCCGCGCGCTCCGCCTCCAGCTGTGCCTTCTGTGCGGCCGCCGCGGCGCTCTCCAGGGTGCGCGCCGCCCGTTCCTCGCGCGCCTCGGCCTCGCGGGCGGCAGCCACCACCTCCAACTCGCGGACGCGCCCGCGCATCGCGATCAGAAGGGATATGGCGGCGGCGAGGGCGGCGGCGAAGACAGCGAGGAGCGGGGTCATGTGATTCCCTCCTTGCCCGCAACCGTATCCCCGGGGTCTGACATCGCCCGCTCAAGGGGCTGGATTTCCTGGTCGAACCTCTCTCCCCAGAACCCCTGCTCGGCGGCGTGGACGAGCCGGCTGGGAAGGTCGAAGGCGCGGTAGACGCAGGCGTCGATCCGCCGATCGAGCCGGCGGAGCTCGGGCTCCCGCATCCCCGCTGCCGCGCGCAGGCGCGAAAGCCCCGCCAGCTCGCGAGGCGATTCGAGGAGGGTGCGCGGCACCGGCAGCTCCCGCAGCGCGCTCGGCTTCACGTTGACGTCGGTGGTGCGCAGGCGGTGGTACCGCTGCAGCGCCACCGACTGGACCAGCGCGAGCAGCGCCCAGAGCCGATCCTCGTCCGCGCAAGCCAGCGTCGAAAGCGAGTCGAGGCAGACGAGCTCGGTGGGCACGATGGCCGCTTCCAGCCAGCGCGCCCAGGGCGCCTGCGCGTTGGTCCGGATCCGCTGCACCGCCACGCGCGGCGCACCGAGCTGCCTCCGCACCAGGGACCCGAGCCGCTCCGGATGCAACAGGGTCTTGGGCCTCCAGCGCAGGGCGTACGGCACCACGTCCTCGCCCCCGACCAGCCCGATCTCCGTGCCCTCCGGCACCCGCCGGGCGACGTGCCGCGCGTTCGCTCCCGTGCGCATGCCGTATCCGACGGCGCACGCCGCGCCCAGCGGGACCGCCCCCGCCTCCATCGCGGCGCACAACGCCCGCTCGCCATGCGAGCGGTACACGAACCATCCCCGCCGCGCCGCATGCGCCAGCTCCGCGCGCGACAACGGCGAGAGCGCTACGGACCCGCGCGCCACGTAGGTCGAGCGCAGGCGGGCGGGCTTCCGCAGCAGGACCACCGCCTGGACGCGCGTGTCCTTGGCCGAGGCGAAAGGCTTTCCCAGGTCGACGATCGCCGCCACCTCGGCTTGCGCCAGGACCGCCTCGCGCAGCGGGCCCGAGCGCGAGAGGAACATCCAGGTGTCCGGCACCAGCAGGGCCGCGGCGCCTCCGGGCCGGACCAGCTGCAGCGCGCGGAGCAGGAAGGCGGCGTACCGATCGATCTCGCCTCCGCGCAGGGCCGGGAACCTGTCCAGGAGGAAGGCTCGCTCGCGGACGTCGGCGACATGCCCGTACGGCGGATTCGAGACCAGCAGATCGGCGGGTTCGCGCGGGGTCAGGCGCAGCGAATCGCCCTTGCGGAGCCGCGCTCTGGCCCCGCACAGGCTCAGGGCCTTCCGGGCGACGCGCAGGGCGTCGGGATCCAGATCGAACCCGTGCAGATCCCGCAGCCCCGCCCGGGCAGCGGCGACCAGGAACGCGCCGGCGCCGGCGCAGGGATCGAGGACGCGCCCGGACGCGCCGACCCCGCTTCGCAAGGCTACCTCGATCACGCGCGCGGCGATCTCGGGCGGGGTGTAATACAGCCCCGCGTGCCTGCGCAGCGACCTTCCCAGCGCGCGCGATTTCTCCTGCTCGAACCGGGCGATCAGCGCGTCGGCGCTCAACGCTGCTCGCCCGCCGTGACGACGATGGGGATGTCCACGTCGAAAGCGGCGCCGGCGAACTGCGGAAACACGATCTGCTTGGTGGCGCGCTTCAGGCACGCCCCCAGTGCGCTCTCGTCCACGCTCCGCTGGTCGATCCGCGCCGCCGTCACCTCGCCCGTAGGCGCGATGGTGGTGGCGACGTGGATCTTCCCCACCTTGAGATGCGGGTCGCGGCGGAGCGCGTCGTCGACGCACCCCTGCAGCGCGGGCTTGTTCTCATCCAGCTTGCGATGCACTTGCTCGGCGGTCAGGACAGCAGTGGGGCCCGGGTGCGCCGCCCCTGGAGCCCCGGCCGGATTGGACCCTTCGGGCACCGGATCACCAGATGTGCCCGGCGCCGGCTGTGGAGCGGGGGCCGGGTCCAGGCGTTGCGACTGGGCCTCCGGCTTCCCTTCCTCCTTGGAAGGCGCGGACGCGAGCGCGATCCAGAGCACGATGGCCGCTGCGGCCAGGCAGATCAGGCCCAGGAACACCACGAACGGGCCTCGACCCGGGGGCGCGGCGCTCTCGAACAGAGGCGCGCTGCGCTGCTGGACGGGCGCCGCCATCTGCTGCTGCGCGGCGTCCGGCGCGGAGACGGGTTCCTGGCCCTGGGCGATCTCGCTGGTCGCCCCGGGCGCAACATCCAGGGCGTCCTTCTGCTCGGTGCGCCCGCCGGCCGCCTCGCCCGGGCGTCCGGGGTCCGCGGTAGGAGCCGCCGTTGCCGCCGGCGTCGCCTCGCCCTTGGCGCTCGCGGGCTGTGCCGGGGCCGCCGGCGCGATTGGCGCGAGCGCAGGGACCGGACGCTGTGCCGCCACCGGCGCGACCCCTGGACGGACTGCCTCGGGAAGCTGCGGGAACAGGTCCGCAAGCTCCGGGATGTCCTTGGCGTGCTGCCACGCATCCATCCCGTCGCGCCAGAGGTACGTGCGGGGGCCCAATTCGCCGTCGTTCGCGCGCTCTTCGAGGTCTTCGCGCGTGACCGGACCGGTCTGCTTGCCGCGCAGCATCGCGTACCAGATGGGGCCGTCCAGCGGCACCACCGGGCCGGGGAAGTGCAGCTTCTGGGTCAGGGGTGCGCCGTTCTGCTGCCCGTCGTCCGCCTTGGAGGCCCGCAGAGCGCGCTCGAGCAGATCGCTGTCCATCGCCCGCGTGCTCTCGTCGTCGGTCGCCGGGCGCTCCGGGTCCGGGGCGGGCCGCGGCACGATGCGCATGGTCACCGGAGCCGGCGCAGGCGCCACCACCAGACGCGGCGAGGAGTTCGAGAGGGCGGGATCGGCGAGGGCGATCTTCGCCCCGCACCGCCTGCAGCGCACGATCAGCCGCTTTCCACGGACCTTTTCGTCGGCGATCTGCAGCTGAGCTTTGCAGCTCTCGCAACCGAATTGCATCCAATCGGACTCTACCTCAAGTCCCAGGGCGGGCATGAAGGGAAAGGCGGACGCCCGCAGAGCCAGGCGCGGCCCATGAGATTTCCTGGCGCCTGCGCCTGAGCGCGATCACTCGCCAGTCCGGTCATGAGATGCGTTCTAGGTAGTCGCTTCCGCGCCGGAGGACTCGGCCGCGCGGCGCCCCCCACGGCGCTTGCGCCCGCGGGGCACCAGCGTCCCGGCCTTCTGCGCCCGGTACCGCGCACGGTAGTAGTGCGACCGGCAGAGTCCCTTCGCAAGCACCGGCTTCCCGCAACCGGCCTCGCTGCAGACGGCGCGTGCGCCGGAAGACCTGCGCCCGCGGCGGCCGCCCAGTCCCGCGCCCAGCCGGCGCGCGAGATCGGACACGTCGATGGACGTCTCCAGCGTGCGCTGAACGCTCTGCGCGATGACTTCTCCCAGCTGGCTGCCGATCTGCTCGCCGAGGTTCTTGACCCATTCCCCCATGCCGGGGCGTCCGCGTACGCGTGCCATCGTATCTCCGATCGATAAGACTTCGATAAAGCAATGCGGGGACAATAGAGCCACGCGCAAACGCAATGTCAAGTCGGCCAGGCGATCGTTTGCAATTCTTAAACCTTCACTCCCCGCTCTTCCAATGCGCGCAGCAGCTCCTCCAGCCTCCGCTCCTCGCGCCCGACCTCGAGCCCCGCGGCGCGAGCGCCGTCAAGGAGAGCGATGGACATGAGGATGGCCCCGAGCGCCTCCTGTTCCCGGCCCTTCTGTGACAGCAGCGTCTCGATTCCCTGCGACAAATGTCGGAAGTCTGCAAAACAAAAAGTCGCGGGCAAATCGGGCAACGCTCCGGTGTGGACGGTGCTGGGGGCGAACGCGAAGCCCACGTCGGCCAGCGCCACCTGCCGGCCGTCCTGGAGTACGAGCACCAGGTACGGCGCCCGCCGCAGCGGGCTCGATCTCTCCTCCGCCTGGGCGACCTCGTCCCAGCGCAGGCGCAGCTCCTTGGCCGTGCCGGGCTCCAGCAGGCGCGCGCCCTTGCCGTCCGGATCCTCCAGCGCGGCCACTGCGGCGAACGGGCGACGGGTGAACTCGAGGACCTTGGCCTTGGCTTCGGCCGGCGTCATCGCCTGGATCGCCAGCTAGACTGCGTTCGTCGACCCGTCCGGGGCTGGAGGCGTCTCGGCGCTCGTTCCACGCGCGCGATCCTGCGCCTCCTGCGCGCGCTCGCGCAAGAGCGCGAACATCTGCTTCGCCCGGCGCTTGCGAAACGAGAACGCGACCTGCGCGACGCCGCGTCTGCCGAAGACCGTCACGTAGTCCACGCCGAAGCCCATGTGCAGAAGGGCGCCCAGCAGGAACGGAGTGGCCAGGACGAGACCCACGATCGAGATCTGCTCCTTTCCCGTGTTGCGGCCGAGGAAGAAGCCGAACAGGAAGGCCAGCGCGCCCACCCCGAGCCAGATCGCGATCGTCCACCACCGCCTTCGCCGGTCCAGCGTCACCGCCAGGACCTCGTCGAGCAGCACGCGCCGCCGCGTTCCCGTGTAGCCCTCGATCTCGTCCACCTCGACTGCGTCGGTGGCGAGATAGACGCGCGTGCGAACCAGCAGGCCGGAGACGGTCCCGAGGAATCGCCGCCGCATCAGTGTCCCCTCTGACGGGAGAAGATGCTGGCGATCGTGAAAAGAAAGACCCCTCCCATCAGGGTGAGCAGCAGCCCGAGCAGGACCGCGATCACCGTGCCCAGCGCGCCACCCTCGTCGCCGTCCCTCTGGGACTGCCCGATGCCGCGGACGGTGGCGAACAGCGAGGCCGGACCCGTCAGGAGCCCGAAGGGGTAGAGGAACAGGCCGACGACGGCGAGGTGCATGCCCAGCGTGCGCCAGCTGCGGAAGGTGGTTTGTGCTGCCTGTAGCGAGCCCTCGCTGCGCCCGCGGTCGAAGCACGCGGCGCAGAGCGATTTGCCCTCCACGTCCACCTTGCACAGAGCACACATGAACGCGCCGCAGCGCTCGCAGGCCGCGACGGCGGCATTGCGCGCATGCCGGGCGCAGGAAGCCCCGCCGGATGGAGGCTCGACGGGCCGGGAAACGTGCCGGGGCTCCAGGGGGTGGAAGGTCGCTGCCCTGAACTCGAGGGCGCATTCGCCGCAGTCCACCCGGCCGAAAGCGAGCACGGCCTGCGGCAGCGGCGTCCAGCAGCGCGGGCAGCCCGGGCCCCGATACCCGTCCTGCGGCGAGCTCACGGCCTTGCGTTCACCACGATGGTGCCGCCAGCGCGGTCGTGCAGCGTGCGCCGGCCGCGCGAGAAGACCATCAGGGCGTCGACTAGCCCGAGAACGTACGTGTAGCCCATGAGGTTGCGCGACAGGGTCCGCCACAAGGCCTGTCCGGCGGTGACCGGGCTTCCGTCCCGCCTCGTGACCCGGATGCCCATCGCTTTCTTGCCCAGGGTCTGGCCGCCAAACCTCGTCAGCATCCAGGTCTCGTAGAGGATCCACAGAACCGCCGGCAGCACGATGCGCTCGAGCGCATGCTCGAACCAGACGGCCTTTGGGTACGCGATGATCAACCAGACCCAGAGCGGCAAGAAGACCATGCCGTCGACAAACATGCCGCCGAAGCGCCGGCCGGCTGTCGCGATCGCGGGACCGGCCGTGCCGGACCGCAGATCGCGCACCTGCTCTTCCTTGCAGGAGGCATCGTACGGACGGCCCTCGAGCTCGACGACGCAGTCGCCGCAATAGGCGACGCCGCAGCGGGCGCATGCGACGAGGCCGGAAACGACATCGGGATGATTGGGGCAGGCTTGGTAGGCTGGGGCGGAAAGCGCCATGCGTCCTTGCTTATCAGCCCACCCGGACCCGCGTCGACTTCGGCGCCGCCGGCGGTGGCTCGGTTTCGAGCCCCGCGCACATTGCCGCCAGACCTCGCACCAGGCTCTCGCCGGAGAGGTGCGGATCCTCGATGCCCAGCCTCGCCCGGTAATGTGCTCCCACCTCTTCGAAGAGCTGGTACCGGGCCTGCTCCGAGAGCCCAGGAGCGCGGAGGCAGAGCGAGAAGAGCAGCTCGCGCTCCTCCACGCCGATCCGGTGCTCGACGTAGCGCCTGACCCGAAGCGTGCGCAGGCTGTTGAAGCGGCGCACGGCGAGCGCCTCCAGGGCCGGAATCGCCGGCTGGCTCTCCACCACTACGCGCGTGTCGGCGGCGCGGTCACCGAGACGTCGGTGCTCGGAATCAAGCATCGCCGAGAGCATTCCGATGCCGCCCGCCGGCAGGATGTCCAAGAGCCGGACGACGTTGCGGATCAGCGACTGCGCCAGGTCGACCGGCAGGCCTCGGCCATCCACGACGCGGATCCCCAGCACGCGCTTGCCGGGCGTCTGGCCGTTCCAGCGCACTTCGAAGAACGTGTTGTAGCCCCAGATGACGACGAAGCCGGCGGTCACCGACACCATGTCGCGCGCGCCATGCGGCAGGAGCCGGATGGCGCGATCGAGCAGCGAGAGGATTCCCAGCAGCAGGACGCAGTCGAGAAGGAAGGCGGCGAATCGCGTCCCCAACCCGGCGGGCAAGAGCTCGATGAGCACGTGCTCGGGGCTTTGCACCACGGTCCGCCGCCTCATTCCGTCTCCCGGCGGCCGAAGAGCCACAAGCACATGGCGGCGAATAGCGCCAGGGCGACGGCGATCTTCAGCGCATAGGGCACCGAGCGCGCGGAGAGCTGACTGAACGAGCCTTCGATCAGGCCAGCGCAAACCAGCAGCGCGGCGCAGGCGGAGAGCATCCGGAACACTGCCGGGAACGCATCCCGGAGCGCCGCGGCCCGACCCGAGTCCCCAGGCATCAGCAGGGCGTTGCCGGCGATCAGGCCGGCCGCTCCGGCGAAGACGATGGAAGGCAGCTCGAGCGCGCCGTGCGGGCCGACCCAGGCGACGAAGAAAGTCCCGGCGCCGTCGGCGAGGTATTGCGCCGCTACGGCCCCGAGAATCACCCCATTGTAGAAGAGGAGGAAGATCGCCCCGGCGAAGGTGAGCGCGCCGAACGCGAAGGTGAGGAACGACACTTCGATGTTGTGCGTGTACAGGTAGGCGCCGAACGCCGTAGCCTCGCGCAGCGTGTCGACGCGCTCCTTGCTCGTCTCGATCTGCTCGACGCGGGCCGCCGGGCGCTCGACGAAGAACTGGTGGGGCAATAGCGCCTGGGCGTGCGCAGGATTGCTGAGCACGGCGCAGAAACCCACGGCCGCGCCGGCGAGCAGCGCGGCCGCGGCCAGCTGGATGAAACCGATGCGCCGGTGAAAGGTCGCGGGAATATCGCGCAGAAAGAACTTCTTCAGATCCATCCGCGTCGAGCGTCGGCGCCGGTAGACGAAGCGGTAGGCCCGCCCGGTGAGCTGGTTGAGGCTGCCGATGAGCTGGGGATTGGCCGTCAGCGTGCGCGCGCGGTTCAGATCGGTGCAGGCGCTGCGGTAGAGGAGCACCAGTTCCTGGAGCCGTGCCCGGCCCAGCTCCGTCTCCCTCGCCTCCTGCACCTCGTCGAGCAAGGCGGACAGGCGCTTCCAGCGCGCGCTCCGCTCGTCGATGAAGCTCTCCAGCCCCGTCATAGGAGCTGCCTGCGCTTGACGTCCAGCCACGCGTTGATCACCGCCGCGCCGCTGTCCTCCGGAGGCGTCTCGGCCACCAGGGCGCCCAGCTGGCGCAACCCGGCGACGAGCAGCGCGCGATCCTGCACCAGCTCGGAGGCGACCAGCGTGCGGCAGAGGCCGTCATGGTCGGCGGGCAGCGCCCGCGCCGAGGCCTCGAGACCGACGTCCTTGAGGGCCAGCACCAGCGGAAGATGGCGCGGCATCAAGAGGCGCACGGCTGCGAGCAAGTCGCCCTGGTCGCCGCGCTCGGGGAGCGAGGTGAAGAGGATGACGAGCGTGCGCGTGCGCAGGCGCGCCTTCAGATGTGAAGCCAGGCCGCGGTAGTCCGTCGGCAGGTACTCCGGCGAGACCCCCGTGGCGAAGCGCGTGATCGCGGCAAGGTGCTTTGCCCCCCTGCCCTGCGCGATGCCGTTCTCGACGGCCGCAGAGAAGGAGAGCAGGCCGGTGCGATCCTCCGCGCGGTTGCAGACGTACGCTCCCAGCACTGCAGCGTCGACGGCATGGTCGGCGCGCGTCAGCCTTCCCACGCGGGCCGCCATCCGGTGGCCGCGGTCGAGGCAGAAGAGCACGTCCTGCGAGCGCTCTACCCGGAACTGGCGCACGATGAGCTTGCGCTGCCGGGCCGTGGCCTTCCAGGAGATCTGGCGGTAGTCGTCGCCGGTGACGTACTCGCGCAGCCGGTCGAACTCGCGCCCCTGGCCAGTGCGGGGAGCGAGCCTCGTGCCCAGGCCACGCAGGAAGAGCGCGTTGAGCTGCGCGTGCGCCCGGTGAACCTCGCGCAGGTTTGGGATCACCCGTACGGTCTGCGGCTCTCCCGCCTGCACGATGCGCTCGGCGATCCCGAAGCGCGTGATCGCAATGTGCGGCGGCTCGATCCGCGTCTCGCCGCGGCGGAGTCCGACGACCACTTGCGTCAGCGCGAGCGTCTCGCCCGGGCCGCAGAGACCGGACGCGCTGGAGGAGCCTCCTCCCAACTCGGCGGGCCAGCGCGTACGCAGCACTACCCGGAGGGTAGCGGACGAGTCGTGCGCCACGCGGGCCTCCAGGGTCTCCGGCTCGCCCAGGACGACGGCCTTGACCTCATCACGCGAGACCCGCACGCGGACGCCGCGCAGCAACGCCAGCTCGGCGGCGGCCGCCACCACCGCGGCGATCGCCGCGCCGGCGCCGATGAAGGCCAGGGGCCAGAGTGCGGCCCCCCCCGCCGCCACCAGGGCGGCGCAGGCCAGCGCCCAGGGCAGCCGCGGCCCGGCGCGCGCGCTCACCGGGGAACCTCGATGCGTTCGAAGATGCGCTGCAGGACGGCGGAGAGATCCAGGCCTTCCATCTCCGCCTCGGGCGCGAGCGTCACCCGGTGCGCCAGCACCGCCGGGGCCAGCTCCTTCACGTCGTCGGGCGTGACGAAGTCGCGGCCGCGCAGCGCGGCCTGTGCCCGGGCGGCCGAGAGCAGCGCCAGCGAGCCGCGAGGACCCGCGCCCAGGTGCACGCCTTTGTCGCTGCGTGTCGCCGCCACCGCGTCGCGGACGTAGGCAAGGATCTTGTCTTCCACTCGCACGCGCGTCACGGCCCGGATCGCGCGCTGCAGGCCCGCGGCATCCAACACCGGCACCAGGCGCGCGAGGCCGTCCTCGTGCAACGCGCGGCCTTCCCCGTAAGCGCGCAGCACGGCCAGCTCCTCCTCGCCGGAGGGGTAGCCCACCTCGATCTTGAGCAGGAAGCGGTCCTTCTGCGCCTCCGGCAAGGGATAGGTCCCCTCGTACTCGACCGGGTTCTGCGTGGCGATCACGAAGAAGACGGGAGAGATGGCGCGGCGAACGCCGTCGATGGTGGCCGCGCGCTCCTGCATCGCCTCCAGCAGGGCCGACTGCGTGCGCGGGGTCGTGCGGTTCACCTCGTCCGCCAGCAGCACGTCGGTGAACACCGGCCCGGGCTGGAAGACGAACTCCTGCGTCTTCTGGTCGTAGATGCTGGTGCCCAGCAGATCGATCGGCATCAGGTCGGGCGTGAACTGGATGCGCCGGAACCGACAGCCGAGCAGCCGCGAGAGGGCCAGCGCGAGCAGCGTCTTGGCCGTCCCGGGCACTCCCTCGATCAGCGCGTGACCCCCGGCAAGCAAGCAGATCAGCACGCGATCCTTCATCCGCCCCTGTCCGAGCACGACGGAGTCGAGCTGCTGGCGCAGCCGGGAGAACGACTCTTGCACCTGGGCCAGGGAGGGATCAGCGCTTTCGGCGGTGCTCATCGCGAAACCTTTCGCAAGCGTTGACGAGGAGAGAGAGCTGTTCGCGAAATCCCTGCGCGGCGGCCAGCGCTGGGGCGCGCTCGGCGAGGACGGCCGCGCCCCGCTTCTCCGGGACGCCGAGGGTGAGCGCGATCTCGCGCGCGACCTGCAGGCGGTAGAGCTCCACCGCCTCCGCGGGTTTCAGGGCGCGGCGGTAGAGGGCGGCCAGCGAGTCCACCAGCTCGACGGACTCCGAGCGCGGATCGCTGAAGGGATCGGCGGGGGGCCCCACCGTGCGCGCCCGCCGCCAGAACGCGGCGAGCGCCGCGAACCCGCCGAGCAGCAGGGCGGGGCCAAGCCCCCACCGCCGGACGAGATCGAGCGGCCCGGTGTCGGCTCCGAGGCCGTGCGCGAACTCGTCGAAGACGGGAACGCGACCCGCGCAGAGGGCGAGCAGCAGCGCGAGATGATCGCCCTCGCCCAGATGTCCATTGAGCAGCATCTCCGGCTCGGCCAGCCACCACACCTCGCCGCCGCCCAGCCGCCGCCGCGCGACCGAGAGCGCCTCTCCGTGCTCGAACACCGGCTGCGCATCGACCAGCGCGCTCGCGGGAAGGGTTCGGGGCACTTCCGGCCTCAGGTCCCGGACGCCGGCCAGCAGCGGCGACACCTTTCGCGGACCGGACCTTTGCCCGCGAACCGCGACCGCGCCGGACTCCCTCTCTCCACGAATCCCGAGCACGAGGCGTCCGCCGGCGCGGACGAACGCTTCTTCCGCTTCCGAGAGCGCTCCCTTCGGGGCAGCGACGGGGATACCCGCATCCGGCTCTCCGCGCGGCAGGAGAGGCCACCGGACCTGGTCCCGACCCGCGTCCACGTCGAGCCGCAGGAGCACCGTCGCGGGCGAAAGCACGGCCTGTGGGAGCGGAACCGTCAGAGTGCCGGGACCCGCTCCGGTCTCCTTCAGATACGCGCGCGCGAGCGAGGTGCCCTCCGGTCCCAGCTCCAGTGAGGATCCGGGCGGATACCTCTTGTGGCGCACGGACGGGTCACGGGCCAGCCACGCCGTCGCGACGGCGGCAAAGAGTGCGAACGCGGCCAGCGGCGCCAATCTCACGCGCGCTGCCCCAGGGCGCGGAGGATCTCCGCAGCTCCGTCCGCGAACGTCGTAAGCGCCTCGCCGGTGCTTTCGGAGCGTCCGTACCATTCCACGTCGAAGCGGAAGGTCAGGTCCTCGAAGCGACCGCGCCAGGCCAGCGAGGACGGGAGCGCATGCGCGTACTCCCAGTTGGTGCGGCCCTT
>Ga0137394_10003281_pt1 | contig 12121 bp, 7 predicted proteins | sample czobulk116metaG_FD_108278 | JGI IMG/M metagenome (GOLD analysis project Ga0137394, IMG submission 108278) | Vadose zone soil microbial communities from Angelo Coast Range Reserve, California, USA - czobulk1.16 metaG | ecosystem: Environmental > Terrestrial > Soil > Vadose zone | place: USA... | reverse complement strand
GCCATCGGCGCGGAGCGCGCGTTCAATGCGATTCCAGGCTTCGCGGCGGGGCGTCAGCGGCGGCAGCCGCCGCGCCGCCGCCGATATCTCCCGCAGGCTATCCACCATCGCCTGGCAGTCACGGCACGACGCGACGTGTGCCGCGACGTCGGCACGCGCGCCCGGCTCGAGCGCGGCATCGTCTCCAGCGACGTAGTCGCTCAACGTGACGCCGTCGGGGTGGGGAGTGGTCATATCAGCAGCGCCCGCAATTTCATCCGCGCCTTGAATACCTGCGACTTCGATGTTCCTTCCGCGATGCCGAGCATCGCGGCGATTTCCTTGTGCTCGTAGCCTTCGACGTCGTGCAGCACGAACACTTCCCGGCATCCCTCGGGCAGCTGTCGAATCGCGCGCTCGAGGTCGAGGCGTTCGACCGGCGACTCGCGTCGCGCCGCCACCTCTGACCGGTCTTCGCCGTCGATGGCGTCGGTCGCCTTGTCCATCTTCGCCTGCCGGCTGCGGACAAAGTCGAGACAGTGATTGAGGGCCAGCCGATACAGCCACGTGCCGACCGCCGCGTCGCCCTTGAAGCCGCCGATTTTCCGGTAGGCCTGCAGGAAGATTTCCTGAAGCAGATCCTCGCCGGTTTCCGGGGATCCCGCCATGCGGGCCGCGAGCGAGAAAATCCGCGCGCTGTGACGCGCGTACAGTTCCGCAAACGCGTCGACGTCCCCGGCCTGGCAGCGGGCGACCAGATCCGGCGACTCGACGTCGGCTCTGTTCACCGTCACCCGGTTAGACGGGATCGATCGCGTGTCGCGTTGCCCCACGCGTTGGGGATACGGATGGCTTCCGGATTAGTTCGAGGATCGACGCCCAGGTGCCCACCGAAAACGGCCGAGTGGCCGCACCCGCGAGCCGGCAAGAGTCACTCCCTCGGCCATGAGCAGGGCGCGCTTCAGCGCCTCGCGGCCGCCGTAGCCTCCAAGCCGTCCGCCCGCCGCGATGACCCGATGGTAGGGCACATCAGGCCGCTTCGCGGTCCGCATGATGTTTCCGACCGCCCGGGCCGCGCCGGGATGGCCGGCGAGCCTGGCGATGTCGCCGTAGGTGGCTACGCGTCCCGGCGGAATCCTCCGGACAAGATTCAGCACGCGAGACGCGAAAGGCGACGCCGCCATCACTTCAGATCGATCCGCCGTTTGCCGTAGGGCATGAACGATGTCGTCCCCGTCGCGACAACTTCGAGCGAGACACGATCGCCGTCCACGCGGACGACGACGAAATGATGCGGGTTGTCGTCGGTGGTGGGCCCCGGCGCCATCAGATGATCCAGCCGCACTTTCTGCGCCGCTGTGTCGCTCAAATACGCCTGCAGGTCCGGTTCGCCCTGATACACATAGGTCGGTGCGCCACCGCCGCCGCTGACCAGGTGATCCATCCGGTACATCCGTCGGCCGTCCTCGTATCGTTCGACAAAGTGATCAAGCAGGTGATCATGGCCAGTGATGGTCATGCGGACGTGATGTTTATGGAAGAGGGGCAGGTAGACTGCGCGAATCGCCGCTGACGCGGGCTCGAGCACGGATCCGCCATGGGGACCGGAACTGAAAGGCGGATGATGCAGCACGGCGAACACATGCCGGTAACGCGATCGATCGAGTCCTTCGAGCTGACGTGTCACCCATTCCAGCTGCTTCTGATCCAGAGCAATGTTCGAGTCGAGCATGATGAAGAACGAATTGCCGTAGCCAAACGAAAAAGTCGCATAGTCATCGAGCCGGCGTGGCGAGCCGTTGGCAGGCATCAGCTTGGAGAACGCGCGGAGCGTGTTGCGAAGGCCGAGTTCGCGATCCGGATCGCCGGGCGGCCGCGCGGTGGTGTCGTGATTCCCGGGCGCCATGAACAACGGCAGCCCGGCCTGAGTCGTGAGCCGTTCGATCAGCGGCACGTAACTGACGTTCCACATGGTCCCGTTCGGCCCGTAGAGGACGGCGTCGCCTGAGAAGACGACGAATCGCGCTGGGAATTCAGTCGAGGCGAGCCGCCGAGCCGTGGCGAGCATCGCGTCGACGACCGCGCCGTGCGGCCCTTGAAGCACCTGTCCGTCGGGGGCCGGCTCGCCAGACGGCGACGGTCCCTCCGATCGCGTATCGCCGTATGCGAAGAACGAGAATTTCGTCACGCGGGCGGTCTGCGATTCCGGCGGCAGCGGATGCGCCGGCGGATCGATCGGCCGCACCTGCACGTCGTCGGCCGCGTTCCGCTGCTGCGCGCCGGGTTGCGCGATGATGCTGGCCGCGGCAAGCACCGAGAGTGTGAGAAGCAGAACCTTCCGCATGAACTGATCCTACCGCCGCCTCATCACACCTGTGTCAACGGGTCGAGCTGATAGTCGCCGGGATCGAGTGGCGCGACGACCGACGAGGGCACGCCCGCTTCCGGCCGGGCCTCCCAGAGATTGAGGTCATAGGGCGGGTCGACGGCCGCGCCGGCCTTGTCGAAGACCACGCGGACCTGCGGACGATAGGGATCCGGCGCGTGCACCTGGCGGACGACGGCAACTTCGCCGGTGTCGAGCTTCACGAAGTTTCCGACCGGATAGATGCCGAGCAGCTGTACGAACCGGCGGATGAGATGCTGATCGAATTGCGCGCCGTCGTTCTTCTTCAGCACCTGGAGAATGCGATCGGTGGGATACGACTGCTGATAGGCGCGCTGCGATCGCATGGCGTCGTACACGTCCGCGATGCCGCAGAGCATCGTCCCGAGGTTCAGCGCCGGCCGGTTCACGCCGTTCGGATAGCCCGTGCCGTCGATGCGCAGATGATGCTCGAAGGCGACAATCGGCGCGAGCGCGGGGACGTCGGGCGTGGCGCGCAGGATCTCCGCGCCGTCGACGACATGGCGCTTCATGATCGCGAACTCGGCGTCGGTGAGCTTGTCGGGCTTGTTGAGCACTTCGAGCGGCGTGCGCACCTTGCCGATGTCGTGCATCAGCGCGGCGAGCCCGAATTCGCGGAGCAGCGGGCCGTCGATGCCGAGCGCGCGCGCCTGTCCCATCATCAGAATCGACACGTTGACCATGTGCGTGAACGTGTAGTTGTCGTAGTTCTTGAGCGTGGTCAGCGCCAGCAGGGCCTTGCGATTCTGCGCCACGGCCTGCGCGAGGCCGTCGATCATCGTCTTCGCGAGCGTCGCGTCGGGTTTGCCCTCCGTCTGCGCGCTGTCCCAGATGTTGTTGGCGGTCGAGACCGCTTCCGCGTACATCCGCCGGATGGTGCCCATGTCGCCGGCGTCAGCTTCGACTTTATGCTCGATGGCGACGCGGCCGACGCGGATGTGCATGAATTCCACGAACGCGCCCAGTGCCAGGGCGGGGTCGTCCACCCGTTCGAGCGACGCGACGGCGACGGCGAACGCCGCGAGCTCGTCGCCCGTGACGCCGCGTCCAATCGTGATCCGCTCGATGCCGGTGTCGCGCAGCCGCTTCGTGATCGATCCGAGCGTCTCGGCCTTCGACACGGGCGTGTCGTCGACGATGATTTCGGCGCCGACCAGACCGATCACGATCTCAGGCTCCATCGCGTGCAGCAGCTGAATGGCCGTCGACAGCGCGCTGATGTTGCGCATGATGATCGGATGGCCCTTCGAGTAGAGCTGCAGCGAGCGCATGGTCGCCGAGAACGAGCGGAGCAGCTCCTCCGCCATCTGCAGGCGCGGCGCGGCCATCAGGCGGCTCCCTGCACGGGCGGGTGCACGGGCGGGCGGTTGCGCAGATGCGGACGCGCGGCATTGCGCAGCCCGCGCGGTCCGTTCGTCACCGCCTCTTCGAGGACCGCGAACGCCTCGGTCGTGCCGACGCGCGCGAGCGCCGCGGCCGCGGCGGCGCGGAGCGCCGAGGTTCGCCTCGGCGCCCACCATTCACCGGGCTTCTTGAACGCTTCGGCCAGCGGCTGCACGGCCTCGGGATCCTTGAGCGCGCCCAGCTGCTCGATGGCGCGCAGGTACACCGACGTCAGCCGCCGGTGATCGACGTTCCGGAGAATGTAGGCGACCAGCGGCGTGGCGCGCTCGTCGCGAACCGAGCCGATCGACTGCATGATGGCGTCGCGCGACTGCGCGCTGCCGCTCGCCAGCGCCTGCTGCAGCACCTGGAACGCCTTGTCGGTCCCGATGTTGAGAATGGCGCGCACGGCCTCGCGCTGCACCTGCGGCTCGGTATCGTCGAGCAGCTCGGTGAGCTCCGGCAGCGCCTCGCTGCCGCCGAACTGCCGCATCAGCTGAATCGCGGTCCGGCGCACGGCCGCATTGGCGGAGTTCTTCAATCGTTCGATCTGGCGGCGGGCAACGGCGCCGAACGCGACGAGAATGGCCGTCAGGCGCTCACGCGGGCGCGAACGCTGCTCGGCGGCCAGCGCTTCGGCCAGCGGCCGGACGAGCACTTCGCCGAACTGCAGACACATTGTCTTCACGCGCTCGAACTGCGAGTCGTCGACGGTCGCGAGGTGGATGACAATGTGCTGCATCATCGGTCCCGCGACGATCATGTCGATCGCGATCATCGCGTGCTGACGGCGTTCTTGCGTGCCGCCGCCGGAGGTCGACGCCGCGATGACGTCGATCAGGCTGAGCGAGGCGTCGAAGTCGCCGACGAGCAGCAGATCCTCGAGCGTGCGCACGACAGGCGACATCAGGTCGCCCCAGCGCGTATCGTTTTCCTCGATGCGCAGCAGATCCAGCAGCAGTGAGATATCGAGCGTCCGGACCGCGGTCGTCGACACGGTCGTCAGCCACGAGGTCACGCGTTCCGGCGGATCGTCGCTGACTTTTTCGACGGCGACCGCCTGCGTGCGCGCGCTCGACAGCTCGCGCGCGTACTCGTCCGAGATGTACGGTTTGTCCGAATACGATGTGAGCAGCTTCTGGGCGACCGACTTCCAGACGCCGTCGAATCCTTCGACGCTGCCGAGCGGCGAGGCCGCGACGTCGTCCCGGCTCATCGTCAGCAGCCGCTCCCGTTCCGTGCTGTCGCTCACGAGCGCCTGAAACGCCTGCGCGAGCCGATCCGTCGCGGTCCCCTCGGCAATCACGTTGCGCGACACGAATCCCGTGACGGCGTGATCCGACATGCGACCGACGACGGCGTCCATCACGCGCTCGCTGGCGGTCTTGCCCGCCTCCGCCGCGTCCTCGTTCAGCAGGCCCATCACCATGTCCGGCGTGAGCTGCCCGACGGCCGTCGCGACATTGCTCAGCGTCGGGTTCAGCAGCTCGGGCTGCCGCTGCGTCACCGCTTCGATGAAGCCGCGAATCATGCGCATGATGGCGGCGCTTCTCGCGCTGATGCCGCCCTGCGCGCTCTTCTCGATCGTCGTCATCAGTTCGGCGACGCGCTCGGCGTCTCCGGCGAGCGCCAGCAGTTCCTGCATGGCGGCGTCGTCGAACGACGCCATCCCCTCGAGACAGTGCTTGACGATGGAATCCCACGCAGCGGAGTGCCCGTCCTTCCGCTCGCGCAGCACTTCGCTGTAGTCGATCTCGCGCAGCTCGATGTGGCGTCCCGCCATCGTCGTCCATACGCGGGCGATTCCGCCTTCCGCGCGGATCGATTCCGGAGATTTTCCGAGCAGCTGCAGGAACGAGAGCCACGCGTCCCGATCGCCGCCGGGCTGGATGGTCATCTCGCCGATCAGATGATCGTGCAGCAGCATCGCCAGTTCCGTCAGGGCCTGATCGTCGCGGGACGGTTTCCGGCCGTCGACGCGCAGCGCGTCGGGCAGCACCGTGAGTTTGATCGGACCGCGCAGCGACTCGAGCGACGTCGTCTGCACGATGCGGCCGAGCGTTGCGGCAATCGCGGGATGAGACGGCGGATAGAGCAGCACCGCGCGTGCCGCCGCCTTGCACGCGCGCGACAGCTCGAGAATGCGAGCCGTTTCTTCCGGACTGAGCAGATCGACGTCGCTGCCAGGCTCGCTCATACGCTCGCGTCGAGGTACTTCAGGGGATCGATGCCTGCCTCCTCCGGATCGATCGCTTCCACGACGGCGCGCGAATGCTCACCGCGGCTGTCGAGCTCCCAGGTGTTCGTGAGCAGGGGATTCTCCAGGACGTTCCCTGTGCGGTCCGTGATGATCTTCACCTGCGGCCTGAAGGGATCGGTCGGGTGCTCCGCCGTGACGACGGCGAGCTCCTCGGTGCTCAGGCGAACGAGATTGCCGACAGGGAAGAGCCCCATCAGGTTGACGAAGCGCTTGAGCAGCACCTGATTGAAGGCGGGATTGCCCTGTTCGCCCATGATGTTGCGGATGCGATCGGTCGCGAGTCCCTTGCGGTAGGGCCGGGTGCTGCGCAGCGCGTCGAAGACGTCGGCGATGCTGACGATCATCGTGCACAGGTTCAGTTTGCGGCTGCCGATTTTTTCCGGATACCCGCTGAGATCCTGCTTCAGGTGGTGCTCGAACGCCACGATCGGCGCGAGCGCCGGCATTTCCGGCGTGCGGCGCAGGATGTGCGCGCCGTCGACGACGTGACGCTTCATGATGGCGAACTCTTCGGGGCTCAGCTTGTCGGGCTTGTTCAGCACTTCGAGCGGCGTGTTGACCTTGCCGATGTCGTGCATCAGCGCGGCGAACCCGAACTCCCGGAGCAGCGTCCCTTCGATGTTCAGCGCGCGCGCCTGCGCCATGGCCAGCGCCGATACATTCACCATGTGCGTGAACGTGTAGTTGTCGTACTTCTTCAGCGCGGTCAGCGCCATCAGCGACGTCCGATCCTGCGTGACCAGTTTCGCGAGGCCGTCGATGATCTTCTTCGCGGCGCCGGGATCGGGTTTGTTGCCGGCTTTTGCGGCCTGCCACAGCGTTTCGGCCGTCTCGACCGCGGTCGAGTACACCCTTCGCGCGGCGGCGATGCCCGCCTCCTGATCGTCGGTTTCCTCGACGACCACCCGGCCGAGCGCGATGTGCCGGATGTTTTTCGTTCCCAGGCGGTCGGCCAGCGGAACGGGCGACTTGCGATCGCTCAGGATCGCGACGAGCCCGCGCACTTCGTCTTTCGTCAGGCCGCGCGTGAACGTGATCTTCTCGACGTCGCGCTCGCGCAGGTCGCGCGCGAAACCGACCATCGTGGCGCTGCCCTTCGGCAGCCGGGCGGCATCGACGACGATCTCGTCGCCGAGGAACGCGACGACGATGGAGGGCGCGGACTGGAGGCCTTCAATCGCGGCGGTGCTGAGCGCGTCGATGCCGCGCTGCACCAGCGGATGGGTGGGCGCGTACAGCTCGGTACCGCGCAGCGCGGCCGCCAGCCGTCGCACGAGCTCTTCGGATTTCTTCGCTTCCATTGCCCTGTCAGGCGCGCTTCTGCGCCAGGATCTTCTTTAACGCACGGTCGCCGGATTTGGCCAGCTCATCCATCGCGGCGGACGCCTTCTTGCCGCCGATCCGCACCATCGCGCCGACAGCGTGCTCCTTCAGCGCTTTCAGCTTCCTGCCCCCGAAAAACTTCTTCACGCGCGCCATGTTCGCCAGCGTCGGAACCGCGGCATCGCTGCCGACGGCCGCGAGCGCATCGATGGTTTCGATCACCACCTCATGATCTTTTCCGAGCGGTTGGCTTTCGGCGATGACGCGTGACAGCATCGGCACGACGCGCGGATCCTTGTCCGCGACGAGCGCGTGGATCACGGCACCGCGAAGATCGCCGGTCGCCGCGCGCAGCACGGTCTGCACGGCGCGGGCCGCCGCCGGGTCGTCAATTTTCCCGAGCGCCGCCACGGCCGCCTGCGCGACACGCGGATCGCTTTTGCGGAGCAGAGGCTGAAGCAGCGGGACCGCTTCGGGCGAGGCGATGGCTCCCAGAATCGTCGCGCCCGCCAGCTGCGCGTACCAGCGGTCGTCGGACACGAGCGGCGCGAGGCGCGAAACGGCGGCCTTGCCGAAGCCGATGATCGTGCTCGATGCGCGGCGGGACGCGACCGTTTCCTTCTCCGACACCGCGGCGGGGAGCAGCGCCGCGACCGTTGCCGGACCAATCTTGCCGATGATCGTCCGGAGCGCCTCCCACGCGGCGTCGTCGATGTCGCCGAGAATCGACACGGTGTCGCGCATGGCCATAGAATCGCCGAGCCGATCCAGCACCTGCCGGCAGGCGTCCCGTCCCATCGCGTTCGGCGTCGACGCGCGCGTCGTCAGGGCCGCGACGACCGCTTTGGCATCGTCGTACGCGCCGGCCATCAGGAGGTCTTCGGAGAGCGCCGCCATGTCTTCGGCGATTTCACCGGCCCGTTTCGCGTCGGTCTCAATCGACATCAGGTCGATGAGCATCTGCACGGACAGCGCGCGCACGCTTTCCTGACCGAGACTCGTCATCCAGTCGGGCAGCTCGGGCGGCAGCTCCACGGTCGCCATGCGTTCGGCGCGGCCGCCGACGCCGTCGAGCGCGGACCGGTACGACTCGGACACGAACGGCTTGTCGTTGTAGGAGACGAGGAGCTCTTCCATCGACGCCCACAGCGTCTGGAACTGTCCGGCCTTGCCGAAGTCGGTTTCGCTCAGCAGGGTTCGCGTCAGCGTCATGACGCGTTCCTTGCGGTCCTCGTCGGGCGCGATGGTGTTGAAGATCGTGGCCAGGCGGTCGGACGCCTGTCCGTCGATGGCCAGCGCGGTCGCCAGGAGCTGCGCGACTTTCGTATCGTCGAACGCGCCAGCGAGGCCCTTGACGATCTGCGTGGTCGCCTTGGGATCGTCCTCGGTCTGCAGCACCTGCATCACGACGTGCGGATCGAGCTGCAGTGACGCGTTGGCGAGGTTGTTCATCACCTCGGGCATGCGGTCGGCCGCCTTGGCCGACACGATCCCGGTCAGATGTCGATAGGCGGCGAGCACGGCCGCCGCCTGCGACGTGATCATCGGCGAGCCGTCCACGGCGCAGCGGGGCGCCGCGACGGCTGTGGCCAGATCACCGATGTCGGGCGCGCTGCCGGCAATGGCCAGGATGCGCTGCTGTGCGGCCTCGTCGAAGACGGTCAGCGCGCTGTTGATCGTGAGCACGATCGACTTCCACAGGTCGTCGCGCCTCGCCGGCTCCGCGACGACGCCCTCGTCGCGGGCGAGCAGGCTCGCGTAATCAATCTGTTCGAGCTGAACCGACGGATGGCCCCCGGTCTCCCAGATCTTCGCGGGGCCGCCGCGCGCGCGGCGATCGGCGACGTCGAGCACCAGCATCTGGAGGAGCGCGTGCACGGCTTCGGGCGGAACCTCGCCGACAAACGTGATCCGGAGCAGATCGCGATCGTGCAGCAGCGCGGCCGCCTCGCTGATGCCGCCCTGGCCCGTGTCGGCGGACGCGCCTTCGATCAGCAGCGTCTGCGGCGTGATGCCGATGGAAAAGATCGCGCCGGCGGTCGTCTGCTTGATCGCGTCCGACAGCCGCTCGACCGATGCGCGCACCGTCGGATGGTCCGGTGGATAGAGCGTCCAGTTGCGCGCCGCGGCGAGGAGGGCGCGCGCAAGTTGCAGCAGGCCCCGCGCGAGTTCCGGGGAGAGCTCTGACGCCTGAGACATGGATTCCCGAAGTATACTGCCCGCTCCGATGCGAGCGGTCGACATCATCATCAAGAAGCGGGACGGCGGAGCCCTCACCCGCGAAGAGATTTCATTTTTCGTCTCCGGCGTCACCGAGGGCACGTGGCCCGAGTATCAGGCCTCGTCGCTGCTCATGGCGATCGTGCTGCGCGGGATGACGCCGCAGGAGACCGCATGGCTCACCGACGCGATGGTGAAATCGGGCATCCGCGTCGATCTCTCGCGCATTCCCGGCATCAAGGTCGACAAGCACAGTACCGGCGGCGTCGGCGACAAGACGTCGCTGATTCTGGCGCCCGTGGCGGCCGCGTGCGGCCTGCCGGTGCCGATGATGTCGGGGCGCGGTCTCGGCCACACCGGCGGCACGCTCGACAAGCTCGAAGCCATCCCCGGATTCTCCGTCCGCCTGTCGCTCGACGAGATGCTCCGCGCACTCGAAAAAACCGGCTGCGCGATGATCGGCCAGACCGATCAGATCGCGCCGGCCGACAGGAAGCTCTACGCGCTGCGCGACGTCACCGGCACGATCGAGAGCATCCCGCTCATCAGCGCGTCGATCATGAGCAAGAAGATCGCCGAGGGCATCGACGCGCTCGTGCTCGACGTCAAGACGGGCAGCGGCGCGTTCATGAAAACCGAAGCCGACTCGCGGCGTCTGGCCGAATCGCTCGTCGCGATCGGAAACGCGTCCGGCGTGAAGACGCAGGCGCTCATCACCGACATGGACGCGCCGCTCGGCCGCGCCGTCGGCAACTCGCTTGAAGTCATCGAATGCATCGAAGCGATGCGCGGGCAGGGACCGTCCGACCTGATGGAGGTCACGATGGCGCTGACGGTGCCGCTGCTCGTCCTCGGCCGCGTCGCCGGCACGCCCGCCGAGGCCCGGCGTCTCGCGCAGAAGGCCATCGACTCCGGCGCGGCGCTGGACAAGTTCCGCCAGATCGTCGAAACCCAGGGCGGCGATCCTCGCGTCGTCGACGATGTGTCGCGGCTCCCGTCGGTCAAGCAGCGGCATCTCGTACAGGCGACGCGAAACGGCTACGTCTCGCGAATGGACGCGGAGCTGATCGGGCGCGCGTCGGTCGCGCTCGGCGCCGGCCGGGATCGTGTCGACGATTCGGTCGACCCCGCCGTCGGGATTCTCGTGAACGCGAAGCCGGGATCGAAAGTCAGCGCGGGGGAAACAGTGCTCGAGGTGATTTACCGGGACAAGGGGAAGCTCGAGCCGGCGCTCGATCTGATCAAGCGGGCCATCGTGATCAAAGACAAGCCGCCGCCCCATCGTCCGTTGATCGTCGGGGAGGTGCGGTGATGCTGGGTGTGCTGCAACCGTTGTTCGGAGCGGCGGTGATCCTGTCGATCGCGATTGCGTTCTCGACGAACCGGAAAGCGATCCGGTGGAGCACTGTCGCGTGGGGCCTGGGGCTGCAGGTCGTCTTTGCGATCGTGGTGCTCAAGACGGACCTCGGACAGCGCGTCTTCGCGATCCTCGGCGCGTACGTTACGAAGCTGCTCGGGTTTTCCGGCGTCGGCTCGGCGTTCGTCTTCGGCGCGCTTGGCGACTCGAGCGTCTGGAGCCGCGTGATGACCGGCGCGCTTGGTCCCGAGGGCGCGCAGCAGGCGAACATGTTCGCCTTCCAGGTGCTCCCGACCATCATCTTCATAGCGGCGCTGTTCGCGATCCTTTATTACTTCGGAGTCATGCAGTTCGTCGTCCGGCTGTTCGCGGTCCTCATGCATCGCGTGATGGGCGCCAGCGGCGCGGAATCGCTCAACGTTGCCGCCAGCATCTTCATGGGGCAGACTGAAGCGCCCCTGACGATCCGGCCGTTCCTGCCGGAGATGACGCAATCCGAGCTGATGACGGTGATGACGTCGGGCATGGCGCACGTCTCGGGCGGCGTGATGGCCGCCTACATTCTGTTCGGCATCGAGGCCAAACATCTCCTGACGGCGGTCATCATGACGGCCCCGGGCACAATCATGATGGCCAAGATGATGGTGCCGGAAGTCGAGACGCCGAAGACGATGGGCAGCGTGAAGCTCGATGTGAAGACAACCGACGTCAACGTGATCGATGCGGCCGGGCGCGGGACGGGCGAAGGGCTGCATCTCGCGCTCAACGTCGGCGCCATGCTCATCTCGTTCCTCGCGCTCATCGCGCTGTTGAACGCGCTGCTCGGGCTCGTGCATCTCAGCCTGCCGCAGATTTTCGGGTGGGTGTTCTCTCCGGTCGCCTGGAGCATGGGCGTGCCCTGGCGCGACGCGCCGACGGTTGGCAACCTGCTCGGCACGCGGATGGTGCTGAATGAATTCGTCGCCTACTCTCAACTTGGGCCGCTCAAAGGGTCGCTCGATCCGAAGTCGTTCACGATCTGCACCTACGCGCTCTGCGGCTTCGCCAACTTCAGTTCGATCGGCATTCAGATCGGGGGCATCGGCGCGCTCGCGCCGAACCGGCGCCACGATCTGGCGCGACTGGGCCTGCGAGCGATGTTTGCCGGCACGCTTGCCAATTTCATGACGGCGACGATCGCCGGATTCCTCCT
>Ga0137394_10003280_pt1 | contig 12122 bp, 9 predicted proteins | sample czobulk116metaG_FD_108278 | JGI IMG/M metagenome (GOLD analysis project Ga0137394, IMG submission 108278) | Vadose zone soil microbial communities from Angelo Coast Range Reserve, California, USA - czobulk1.16 metaG | ecosystem: Environmental > Terrestrial > Soil > Vadose zone | place: USA... | reverse complement strand
TGCAAAACCCTCGAATGTGAGGGGATCTAGCCACAAAAAGCACAAGAAGCACAAAATTCTTGTGCCTTTTGTGCCTCTTGTGGCTCGTTCCCGTTCTTACTCCAGGTTTTGCAACATTCTCTTCCAAGGGAATCCGTTGCTCGAATCCGGCCGAATTTCTTGGGATGTCTTTGCGAGGTGCATTAAAATTGCCGAGGCGAGAGGTCTGATATGAGAATGAGAAGCCGCTGTTTCGCGTCGGTAGTTGCACTGTGTGGCATGATCGTATTGCTCACGCCGCTCTTCGCTGCAGGCCAGGCGCTCCGGACACCCTGGGGTGACCCGGACCTGCAGGGCATATGGAGTAACCGGTTCGTTACGCCGTTGGAACGACCCGGAGAGTTCGGCACCAGAGAGTTCCTCACCGAGGATGAAATCGCTGCAGCCGAGCGGCGACTGGTCGAACAAACCAGACGTCCGGGCCGCGATAGCCGTGAGGGAACGGGAACCGAACGTGACGTTGCCCGCGCCTATAACGAGCACTGGTTCGGCGATCCGTCGCTGCTGAGGGGCAGGCGCACGTCGCAGATCATGGATCCGCCGGACGGAAGAATCCCTCCGCTGACTGCAGAGGCCCAGAAGAGAATCGCAACAAAACGAGAGTATCTCCAGGCCTTGTTGCAAGGCACTTCCGGCGGAAGACCTGGACCGATTTCACCAAGGAGAGCCGAATCCTCCCCGGACTACAACCTGGACCGCATCAATCGTTCCGACGGGCCGGAGGATCGAAGCGGCCCGGAGCGCTGTTTCGGAAATAGCCTGCCGGTGTTGCTCCAATCGGGAAGCTTCGGAGGTGCAGCGCGAATTGTGCAGTCTCCCGGCGCCGTGGCGATTAACTACGATATCGGACAGGGGCAGGGATTCAGCAGGATCATCCCGATAGGGAATCGTCCGCATCTGCCGAATAACATCCGCCAGCGATACGGCGACGCGATTGGCCGGTGGGAGGGGGATACGCTGGTCGTGGACATCACCAACTTCACGCAGAAGACGGAGTTCCAGGGATCCCGCGAGAACCTGCATCTCATCGAACGGTACAGACGTGTCGATGCGAATACCCTCTCGTTTCAGGTCACGATCGAGGATCCGACAACATGGACAAGACCCTGGACAGCAGTCCAGGAGCTGGCAAAGAACAGCGATCAAATGAATCAGGTCTATGAAGGAGGATGCCACGAGGGCAACTACGGCCTGATCGGCATGCTCGCAAACACACGCGCTGCAGAGAAAGCTTTTGCCGAGGGCCGCGGTCCTGATCCGGCTACCCAGGACAACGCGACCGGTGGAGCAGCGCCGCAATAACTGAGAGGTGGGAAGGAAGCACAGGAAGATCTGACCAATGCTCAATTCCCAATTCTCACCCGATTAATTCGGGGGACAGACTCAATCTTGCCCCGAATTAATCGGGTGAGAATTGGGAATTGAGCATTGGTCAGATCTTCCTGTGCTTCCTTCTGTCTCTTATTTCGGGGCGTCGGGGGAAGACGCACCCAGAAAGAGTACGCGCCCGTCGGGTAGCGTGAGGTCCCTGCCGTTTGCGCGCCGTGTTCCGTCCTTCGACCTGTAACCGTCCACGACGATTTCGGTTCCAGCTTTGAGGGCATCTTTCGTAAAACCTCGCCGGAACAAGACATTCGGCGTGCCTGCTTCAACGGACCACTTCTCAATGGTGCCGTCAGGCTGTTTCACGTCGAGGTGGATCCATACGTGGGGATTCGTCCATTCCATCCTCGTGACCACTCCTTTGAACTTGACCGGCTGATTGGCGTCAAATTCGGCCGCAAATGCGTGATGCGCCCAGGCGGGCACCACGGCCAGAAGCAGAACTACACCGGCCCCGGACACCATAATCGCTAGTTTTGTTCGCATTGGATTCGTCCTCCTTCCTGTTCACTTTTCCTCGGGCGGGTTGCCAGACCACAATCGTTCGTACACTTCTTCTCCGGGTGGAACCTTGCGAGTGATGTCCACCAGCATCGTTCTCCCTTCCCAGTGCCTGACAAGCGGTTGCTTGCGCAGATGTCCATAGAGGGTCTCTTCAACCATCTCGATGCACTTGAAGTCCATGATACGGGCATTCGACTCCAGGCGGCGATATAGCGGCAAGCTGATTTTCCACGGCCGGGTAAATACTTTTGAGTCTTCAATCGTGGCTTCGTAGCGGATCGCATCCCTGCTGATTGGTGTATATCGTTCGACCACGTGCAGGGCATCGCTGTGGAAGTTGCCGGACCTGTCGAACCAGGTGTAAGACGTAAAGCTCGAGACATCGACGACGAGCGTGTCCCCTTCCCAGTGCCCGACCGAATGTCCCATGTAGGCCTCGCCGGGATAGGGCTCGACTTCGTCGAAATGGACCGTCCGCTGAGCATTCGCAAATTCGAAAACCATCATGATCTTGTTGCCGCTTTGAACAATCTGGAATGGGTACGGCAGATACATAGCGCGCGGTACGCCCGGCATGTAGCATTTGAGTTCCGGGTCGCGATCCAGCCAGTTGACGGCGTTTTCGCGTTTCCGCTGTGCGGCCCATGGCTGGTAAGGAATCTCCTCGCCATCCACCACGCCCAATCCCGGAGGTATCCAGCCTAAAGAGCCGAGTGCGACCACGGGTGCGGCCAGAACCGGGACGTCGGGGTACACTCCGGACTGCGCGACCATCGGACGCGCGTCGTGGGTTTGAAGGTCCCAGTTCGCTGTGCTGTTGGCCTGCCAGATCCCGCTGAAGTCCGGTTTTCCGCCGGCGGTTCTTCCAGGCGTTTGACCTGCACCTGGCACCACAGCGGTCAATCCACCGATCACTACGGCGGCAGCAATCACAATCATGGCGTATGTGAATCTGTTTCGCATGGCTTGTTTCCTCAAGGTATCGGCAACAACGGTTTCTGGCCTGCCGGCACGTGCTGATCGAAGGCGGCCAATAGCGCGGTGTCTCCAGCATGCTGCGCCATCAAATCGATCAGGTCCACAAGATCTCTCTCTCCGAAAATCTTCAACGCGCGGGCGTAGGTTTGCGGGCTCACGTTGTGCTTGCGGAAAAGTTCGCGGCCGAATTCGATCAGGATGGCATCTTTGTCAGTCAGTCCTGTTGGAGGCTTGCGATGGCGCACCAGGTCGATGATCGCAGGTTCCAGCCCGTCTTTCAGTGCGGCGAGCTCGTGCATGGTCCAGTCGTACTGCGCGTCATGCTCGCGAGCCGTCATGAGGACCGCCAATTCCATCAGCCGGCGTCCAACGCTGCTTTCAAGAGACTGTCGACTTCCCTGATGACGCCGGATGTGCGCCGGGCCCGTGCCCTCGGGAGCCAGATTGCGTGTGTAAAGACCGGGCGCCGTTGCCGGATTCTGAGCCTGGCTTCGGATGAGGGGAAGACGGCTCCTCGAGTCCGGATAAATGTCATCGGATGGAGTGAATGGCAGCGGTAAAAACTGCTTCCACCCGGGAGGCATCTGCTGATTGAAGGCGCTCAGTCTCGTGGCGGTAGCGGCATAGTTGGCCATCAAGTCAACAATATCGACCAGGTTGCTCCTACCAAGGACCTTTAATGCGCGAGCATAAGTCTCCAAGCTCAGTTTGTGCGTTCCGAAAATCTCGCGGCCGGCCTGGATAACGGCCGATTCCTTCTCGCCGATTCCGGTGAGCGGTTTCCGATGCCGCACCGTGTCGATGACAGCGGGATCCAAACCCACCGCGATCGCTTCCATCTCGTGAAGCGACCATTCGTACGGCTGGTCATGTTCGCGGGCCGACGTGAGAATCGCCAGCTCTGTCAGCGCGCGCCCTAACGATGATTCCCACCGGACGGTCGCTCCTGATCCATGAAGCCGTATCGCAGCCACTCCCTGGGCGGCGGGCGAACCGGCGGCGGGAGCAACGGGAAGCCTGCTGCGAGAATCCGGATCTACATCCCTGGGAAGGGCTTCCTGAGCAAGTGCTGCGGGCGGGACGGTGGATACTTCCACAACACACAGCATCAGAGCACAAAGTAATCGATGCATGCTGCCTCCAGTGCACAGAATGATCCTTCCAACCTGTGGGCCGGTCAAGCTATGATTGCCTTCGCAATGAAAGATCTCGCAAGCTACCTGGAAGAGGCTGGAATGAGCGTTGACCAGCTCGTCGAAGCCGCGGGATTGGATGCGAAACTGGTTAAAGCCATTGTAGGCGGCAACTACACGCCCAGTCCTTCCGAGCGGCGGCGTCTGGCGACGGCCATCGGAGTCTCGGTCGACGATATTGCCTGGGGACACACGGTCGCGGTTCAACACCTGCGCGGCAACGGCCCACAATCCGGCCGCTCCACTTAATCGAGAACAACGCCGTTCACCTGGTTATCGGCAGCGGTAGTTTGTCTCCCGACTGAGAGAATATGGATACCGTACCCGCAGACTCACTTCCGCGATTTAAAAGCAGGAATTCGGTCGTATAACCGCCTCCGGTGGCAATGTGTGGAAATACAAGCTCACCGGTAGCCGCAGGTGCATTATCCGCGAGCGCGGGTGTGGTGGAGATCAGAAAATCGCCTCGTTCGTTGTACCGTCCTCGCAGTCCGATTGCTGAAATCGGCAGGCTTGCCGAAATGCGCAGCACACCACGAAAAGATTTCGGTAGATTTTGAAAACCGGGCAATTCGTTCAGGAAGAGCGACAGGTGGCCATTTCCTGTAATGGCAGACGACCCGGAGACGCCCGTCGGTTGCCCGTCGAAGGCCAGCAGTTCGAACTGCACGGTTGTTGAGGCAGTGCTGAGGTTCGCAACCGCAACACCCGTCCGTAAGGATTGCGTGGCGTCGAATTCTGCAAAAACACGGAACGATTGGGCAGCACCCGTCGTTGCGATCCCGCTTTCGGTTACGGTCACGCCGCCGGAAACAAACGAAAAGACCGATGACGATACTGCGGCACGGCTTCCTGGCGCCGGATTGACTCGAACAACGCCGGTACGAATATCCGGGCCCGGGTCCGAAGCAACAACCCTGGCAGCCGATCGCGGAGCAATGGAATAGCTGTAAGTTGCGTCCATATCGACCGTTCCGCTGATTTGCTGGTCGGTAGGATTGACAAGCAGGATTCGAGTGGTCCAGCCTCCGCCTGTAGCATATTGAGGAAGCACAATGGACGCGCTGGACGTGGATGTGACCGGCGCCACCGGCAAAGTTGTCATCAGGAAGTCGGAACGTTCGTTCACAAATCCACGCAGCGTAATGGCGGCGACAGGCTCGGATGATGTAAACGTGAACGATCGCGCATCAGCCGTTCCGTTAAAAGGCGCTTCATTCAGGAATAGAGCGATCTGCTTGTTCGCAGCAATCGTTGTCACGCCGCTTCCGAAGTTCGCACCTGCAGCATCCGTAAAGTAGAAGTTAATAGTGGCATTGCTGTCGTGGGGGTTCGCGATTGCAATGCCGGTTCGCGTACTGCTGCCGATTTCCGAATAGACACGTCCGGATTGAATAAGAGGCGAAGCTGGGACTGAAGCTTCGCTGACCAGGACACCATTGGGTCTGAAACCAAAAAGGACCATGCCGTCGGGCGGCGAATTGCCGGCGTTCGGTTGCAGTCGAGCATAAGCAATCTGCAACGGTTTATCTGCAGCCGACGATTTCCAGTAGGCACCACCGCCAGGCTGGACCGCAAAGTTGACGCTGCTCACAGCCGGGACCGGGACCGTCACTCTTCGGATGGCACGATCGCCGACATAAAGGTAAGCTCCATCGCCCCAAATCCCATCTGGTGCGATGAAGCGGGCATCGGCTCCAACGCCATTCTCGGTGCCATATGTCTGCCAGTCGCCGGCAATGGTGTGGGTTTCACCAGTCACCGGATGAACCGTGCGCAACGTGTAACCATCGGTAACAAACAAAAGCTGCCCATCTCCCCAGATGCTGGTGGGCCTTCGGAATCGAGCTTCCGTTCCACTACCATCCTTAAACGTGTTCGGATCGCAGCCGGGATTACCAGCGAGAAGGGAAACCTCCGCCGTACTCAGGCTAACCTTTCGTATCGTGCAATCACCTGCATCGGTGACATAAAGCCGAGCACCGTCACCCCAAAGACGCCACAAAATGCGCGAATTCGGTATATTGGCAAAAGGGCGCGCTTCACGTGTCGTGAGGTTAATGCGGTAAATCGATTGTGCGGCCGTAGCGACGACGTAGAGATCATTTCCAGAACCCCAGACGCCGCGGGGAAGAGGGAGTCCCCTGGCGATCGTGATAACTTCCCCTGTCTGCACGTCAACCCGGCGAACGCCGTCTATACCTTCGTCCACAACAAATAAATAGCGCCCCAGGTTGAACAGCGATGTCGGGTCGGCGAAACGAGCGTCCGCTCCGATGCCGTCCTTTGTTCCCCTTTCATTAAAAGCGCCCGCCAGATGCGTAATCTCACGTGTGGCCAGCGAGATTTTGTAGACCGCGTATCCGGAACTGGCGTACAGGAATTGTTCCCCGCCCGTCACACTGGTAGCGCCGAATTGCTCGGGTGGAATCGTTCCTTCAGAAAGGCGCAGCGGTGGAGGACCCTCGTCCCTTGATGGTGCGGTATACGGCAGGCCGGCAAGCGTAGATACTTGCTTTGTCGCTGAATTCACTCGAAACACAATGTTGGCGTTCTGGTCCGTTGCGATTAACGTATTCCCGATGCCCCAAATCCCGCTGATGACCCTTGAAGAGGCCGGTGGAGCGCTCGCGACAAGAGAAACCTCTCGCGTTGAGAGCACAGCCTCGCGAATATTCGAGCCGTCTGAAAAAAAGAAGTTGCCTTGTCCATCGCTCCACAAGTTGCGCGGCAGATATCTCGAATCCGGCTGCGGCAAGGGAAATCCCATCAGCGGTGTGAATTGAAAATCCTGCAGGCTCATTCGACCGAGAGCCAAAGTCCCGGGACTGCTCACGAACGTGAGATAGAGAAAATCGTCATCGGCCCATAGAGCCGTTGGATCGACATCGTAAGGTAGCGCTGTTGGCGTAACCGACGGCGATGGCAACGTGCGTACGTCGCCCGAAGAAATTGAAATCTCTCGAATGAGAGCAGGAGAGGACCATGTGACGCCATTCAGGATGAGCGGAGAATCGAGAACGTAAATGTGAGATGCATTGCCCGTTATGGCGTACGGTCCTCGAAACTGGGCTTTCTCGCCGGTTCCGTCCGCTGTTCCGGAAGTCGATCCAGCGAACGTTGTAATCGCTCCTGTTGAAATGTCCAGGCGACGAATCACCAGACCATCGACGAAATACAGGAACGAGCCCTGCCCCCAAACCAGGCCCGGGTTAACGATGCGTCCGGCCTGCGGTTGCTGCGGTGTACCTGCGATTGTCCTGACATCGCCCGTGGCAAGCTCAATCCTCCGGATTGTCGAATTGCCTTGATCGGGAACATATGCAAATGTTCCATCCGACCAGATTCCCCGCGGCCGGTTGAAACGTGCCACCGCGCCGCGGCCGTCGCGCGTGCCCGCCCCTCCTTCAGAACCCACAAAATGTTCAACAGTTGCCGGCTGTGCGGGCAGGGATACAGCCGAACCGGCGAAACAGAATATTAAAGACAAAAATAGCGGTCTGATTTTAAACATGATTTTCACTCACGGAACACACCGGGTGCGGGAATTACACATATTAGACGGCTGAAACCCAAACTCCGGTGCGATTTCCGCTCGGTGTTATTTGCGTGAGCACGCAGGCGGCCGAACAACCTAAGTTAATCAGAGGGCATTGCAATCTGCGTCAATCTTGCACGGTAGTGACTCAATTTGAGAATAAAGTCTGGATCACGCGGGCTAAAGCCCGCGACTACATTGGGATCAACGTTCGTTCTGAATGTAGTCGCGGGCTTTAGCCCGTGTTGATTCGGCCAGGGAAAGCTTCGCCGGGTCTGCTGAAAGATATCCATGCCTGGCAAAAGACATTTACGGCCCGGCAAAGATCCAGATCTTTATCGTTGAAGGTGATGGTCGTTGTTCAGAAGCTTCGGTCCATCCGTTTCGACACACTTCGGTGATTCTTCCAACGGATCCGACGACGGTTTGATGAGACGTGCCGGCATGACCCATGGAGCCGCCAACACGACGGGATCTTCCACTGTCGCCTGCCAGACCATGTTCGAGCCGTCTTTCCAAAGCCGCTCGATGACGTGCATTTCGGCGCTATGGAAGTAGCCATCCTCGCCAAACCAGGAATCCTCTACAAAATTCCTGACATCCACGACGAACACGTCACCCTCCCATCGGCCGACAGAGTCGCCGTAATGTGACGGGTTGGCCCTCAGGTTGTGCGGCCGTCCGTCGGTGGGGATGATGCGGTAAGGATCACCGGAAATATCTTCGTAGAAGAAAATCGTTTCGTTCGGCAGTTGCACGATTTTGCGCGGAGAACCGATGCGTGGCACTCCCGGCCTGCCGCAGTAGAATACCGGGTCGGTTTTGCTTTCGTGGTCGAAGAGGTCTTTGACTTTGGCCTGGAACTCCGGCTTGTACGAAGGCTTCGCAGTCGAGGGCAACACTCCCCGAATGGAGGTCGTGTCGCCGTGCCGCGCGCTCTGATCAATTTTTTGGACGGTCAGCGTCCCATTCACTTCCTTTTTCAGGGCCGCCGGCGCCCGATCGATCGCATAGCTCCAGACGCCGCTCAGATCAGGATGAGTCCCGGGGGCGCGCTTCACCGGCGCGGTGCCTGTTTGTTGCGCCAGCGCCGATGCCGGAATCAGGATCATGCAAACGAAGACGGTCAAGAGTGCTTTCGCCATGTTCTCACCTCCGTTACTTGGGATCCGCGCCGTTAACCAGCTCCAGCGATGTGCCATCGGGTAATTTGATTTTTTGCATATAGCCAAAGGTCGTGCCGTTCTTGGCCCGAACGCCTTCCACCGTAATCGTTTGTCCGACTGCCTTGGCGAAGTCTGCGCGCGCCAGTCCGACGCTGCGATACCACGAAGGAGGATTGCTTTCGAATATCCAGTGATCGACCTTTCCACCCTCGCCTTTGGCTTCCATTTCCAGCGCGATGTGCGGATTGATCCAATCGATCTTCGTGAGCGTCCCAGTAACCGAGATCCGCTTCGCCATATCGAAGATGGCCGAAGGCGAGTGGTGCGCCCACACAGACGCCAGCGCGAACAGTGACAAAACCGCGCTTGCCGCTACGGGAATCCTGTGTCTCACGATGAGGCCTCCTCGGATTTGGTGTGAGGGAGTATACCACGCGGGAAACCCGACAGTTCTGCACGCGCCGGGCGCCTTTTCAGACTCTGGAGTCGCGCCGGCACGCACGGTTTTCCCGGAATAAAATTCAAAGTTGCCGAAGGCATCCGAATATAGCCGCGTAGCGGCGACAGAGTGTAGCCCCACGCGCCAGCGTGGGGATGCGGTAGACCTCGATTTACGAGCTCCGTAGGAGCGAAAGATAGTTCTGAAGAATCTTCCGCCTCTCGCGGGGCTAACCTTCAATTGCAACGCATTCCCCACGCTGGCGCGTGGGGCCACATTCTGTCGCCGCTGCGCGGCTGTATTCGGATGCGCTTCGCGCGATATCTTGGACCGCGCTGGTCATAGACCGCCGCTACAGTTCGGTCCCGCACCCTCTAGTTGGTCCTGGAGGTCGTGTCCCTCTCGAATTTTCTGACGGCCTTGCCGGTGGTCTCAGCGATGTAAATGGCGCCCCTGGAATCAACCGAGATCATGTGGGGTCCCTTGAGACCCGTCATCTTCTCGACAACCTTTCCGTCTTTGAGGTTGATCACGACCATATCCTGAGCATCAGTTCCATCGACGACGTACATCATGTCGTTTTTCGTGATGAATATCCCATACGGCGTTCCGGCATCGGCGGTCTGGCTGATGTGTTTGCCGTCCTGATCGAAGACCTGGATGCGCTTGTTGGCGCGGTCAGCAACATACAGCAATCCCTTGGAGTCCATCGCGATGCTGTGTGGAACGTCCAGTTGACCCGGCCCGGAGCCTTTCACGCCCCAGAATTTGATCAATTTGCCGTCCTTTGAAAACTTCACAACGCGAGTATTGGTGCTCTCGCCGTCTGAAACGAAGATATCGCCGTTTTTGGCGATCACCACGTCGCTCGGGCCGTTCAACGCATCCTTCGAATCGTTGTCGCCCTTCACACCTTTCCTGCCCAGTTCCAGCAAGAGCTTTCCTGCGGGGCTGAACTTCATCACCTGGTGTACGCCTCTGTCGGTGATCCAAACGTTTCCGTCGCGATCCACGCGCAGGCCATGGGCCGATGGGAACATCTTCGTGTCTCCCCACGACCTCAGGAATTTGCCCTTGGAGTCAAAGGCCATGATTGAGGCCGGTTCGCTCCGCCGAAATACGTAAATCGTGCCGTTCCGCGGGTCGATATCGACGGCGGACATCGTGCCCCACGCGCCGCCATTCGGCAACTGAGCCCAGTTCTCGATCACTTTATATTTCGTATCCGCAGCCTGCACGTTTGTGCTGCGGACCGCTGCCGCCGCCACAAGCGCTACCAACACAGCAGTGACAGCCAATCCCTGAATTTTCGGTTCGCGCTTCATAAACGAAACCTCCGTTAATGTGAACTTTCGGTGGCGAAGCGTACCAATCTAACCCGGCCGAATCAAGGAGCGCCTCAAGTTGAAAAACCGGCGAGAGGCCGGATTGCGTCTTTCGCGCACCATTCTGATGTTTAGAACTGCAATAATGCTGCATGACCGAAAAGCGATTGCCCCAACCCAAGGAACAGATCGCGTTCGCCGCGCTGCATCACCGAAGCTTCCGCTTCTTCTTTATCGGGACCATGCTCGCCATGATGGCAGACAACATCGAGCACGTCGTAAGTTACTGGCTACTGTTTCAAAAGTTCCGGTCGCCGACGCTGGCCGGATTCGCGGAGATCAGCCACTGGACCCCGTTTCTATTGCTTTCGGTCTACTTCGGCGGTATTGCCGATCGCTATGATTGCCGAAAGATCATCCAGGTTGCCCAGATCATGTTCATGGCCGTGTCGGCGACGTGGGCCGTACTCTTTTTCACAAACACGATTCAGGTGTGGCATGCGGGCATTCTGCTGATTATTCATGGAATCGCCGGAGTGATGTGGGCGCCTGCCGAGCAGTTGTTGATCCACGACATTGTCGGCGCGGAGCATATCCAGAGCGCGGTGCGGCTCAATGCCACCAGCCGGCAGCTCGGAATACTCTTCGGTCCTGCCGTGGGCGCCGGGTTGATGCTGTTGCTGGGGCCTCCGGTGGCGCTTCTCGCAAACGTCCTTATTTATGTGCCATTGACCCTATGGCTGGTAGTTGTTCCATACACGGGACATCTTCGGGAAGCGGCGGCCGCGAAGCGCCTGGCCTGGAGTGACGCCATAGGCGTTTTCCGGGCAGTTGCGCACAACCGCCCGATCATCACCATGATTCTCCTGGGCGGGAGCGCTTCATTGCTCGTCGGCAACATATTTCAGACGCTTATGCCTGCCTTTGCCAGCGATCTCGGCGCGGGCCAGGCGGATTTTGCCTACAGCGCGCTGCTCATGGCCAGTGCGGCGGGAGCTGTGTTCGGCGGGTTCCTCCTGGAGGGAAAGGGCTGGCTTCAAGCCAAACCGCGGAACGCCATTGGTTGCGCCATTCTCTGGTGTATCGCGATCACTGCGTTTGCAGTTTCAACTAATTACTATTTGTCCCTGGCATTGCTATTTTGTGCAGGTATTCTGAATCTTGCGTTCTATTCCTCAGCGCAGACGATCGTGCAGATTCTGGCGCCCGCGCCTCTGCGCGGGCGGTTGATCGGTCTTTTCAGCATGTCCGCCTTCGGCCTCCGCGCTTTCAGTGGCATAACTGTCGGTGTTGCCGGCGCGTTGATCGGCGTTCACCGGTCGCTCGCCCTCAGCGCGATGGCGCTCTTTGCCGTCACGGTCGCGCTCTTTGCCGTTGCCGTTCCAGCCCAGGAGAGTCCCGAGCCGACGGCAAGACAGCGATGATCAGAGTCTGCTAGTGTCCCGTAACATAAATATGTGTAACAAATAGTTTGGCTAATAGGTATAGCTGAATGGAGGATTCAGCATGCGCACTGGCCGCCCAAAGGCATCCTTGGTACTGACTACAGAGGAGCGA
>Ga0137394_10003278_pt1 | contig 12123 bp, 10 predicted proteins | sample czobulk116metaG_FD_108278 | JGI IMG/M metagenome (GOLD analysis project Ga0137394, IMG submission 108278) | Vadose zone soil microbial communities from Angelo Coast Range Reserve, California, USA - czobulk1.16 metaG | ecosystem: Environmental > Terrestrial > Soil > Vadose zone | place: USA... | reverse complement strand
CGTTCCGTGTCGCGGACAATCGCATAACCGGCGACCCCAAATTTCAACGGCGGCAAATTGTGTTTCGCTCGGCGCTCGCGCAGATCGGCGATTTTCTCACGGACACGCTCCGGCGGATCACCGTGCATCAGATACGCGTCGCACTTCTCGGCAATCAGTTCTTTTGCCGCGGGCGATTCGCCCCCCGCGTACAACGTTGGCCGCGGCTTCGCCACCGGTTTGGGCTCAAGCACATTGTCTTCGACGCGATAATACTTCCCCGAAAACGAAAAATGGTCCTGCTTCCACACGCCGTCCAGAACGTCGAGCCACTCGCCAGTACGCGCATAGCGGTCGTCATGCTGTTCAAATGCCACGCCGTACTTCCGTGCTTCATCCGCCCACCACGAAGACACCACGTTCAGCGTGAGCCGCCCGTTACTGATCCGATCGATATTGGCGGCTTGCTTCGCCAAAAGCGCCGGTAGATGAAACGTCGGCCGCACGGCCACCATCAGTTCGATCCGTTCGGTCACCGCCGCCAGCGCCGCCGCTGTAGACCACGCATCCAGCGAAGGCGCTTCGACGCCCTTGATATCGTTGAGATTCAGTTCCGCGATCAGCGTCAGGTCAAAACCAATCTTCTCGCTCTGTTCTGCGAGCTTCTTTACGTAGGCCCAGCTTACTTCCATGTTCTCGTTTTCGACGTTGCGCAGCCAGCCGCCGAAAACGGGAAGCCAATACCCGTATCTCATCGTGGGCCTCCGCCGACAGCCACGCGATCGCCGCGATTTGCCTCGTGGCGCTGGGCCTCAGCAATCAAAAAGTCCGCCAGTCGCGAGTAAGGATTGAAGCCGATGACCCTCACCGGATCGGCCACGAAATTGGAAAGCGCGTTGACGTCGTAATAAAGCTGTCGCCCGGAGCGGTCGTCTACCACGTATTCGATGCCGCCAACTTCGACGCCTGCCAATTCTACGATGCGCTCCACGTCCTCGATCACCTGCCGCGGCGCTTTGTAGCCCTCTACCTTCATCCCGCTCTTCGGCGCGTCCACCGGGCAGGCGATGCGTGTCAACTCTTCGCCTCGCGTGTTCTGGCAAATATCCGCCGGGCACAAGTTATAGCTCTCGCCGGTGATGTGAATCTGGATCGCATACAGGAATTTTCCGCCAAGCACCTCAACCCGCGTAATAATCCCGTCGCGGGCCGTAAACGCTTCCTGCACCAGCGCCGTTGAATCGATGCCAAAGTAAAGCCGGTTCGCCTCCACCGCCGCGCCCAATTCCTCCGCCGAATTGAATCGTTCAATCCCCGCGCCGCTTCCGCCGATATTCGGTTTGATGACCACCGGATACCCGATCGTCTTGGCCGCCTCGAGCGCCTGCGACGGAAGATTGATCACGCGCGCCCGGGGATACGGCAACCCGAGTTTTTCCAGGTTCGTCAGTTGCAGCGCTTTCGAAATCTCGTGGTTGAAGCACCTGTAGCCATTCACCACGCGTACGCCTTGGCCTTCGAGGTGCGCCAGATAGTTGAGCGTATAGAAAATGCCGTGGCCCAGACCGCGCTGCCACGCCGAGGGGCTCATGCGATTGAATAGCAGCGAATACTCACGTTCCGGCGAAGCCACGTCGTAATGGTGATGCCGTGCATCAATCCTCAGCCACGGCACTCCCCGTTCATCCAATTGCTGAAATAAAGGCCGGAACCAATCGGGATGCTCGTAATAGATGGCAATGGGTTTTTCGAGTCCATGGCCACTTCCATTTGTTTCGTTGCTCACGATTCCTCACATCTCCTGACGGCGGTGGTTGCCCTAACAGTTCCCGATTGACCCTTCCTAGGATGAATAAGAACCTCGAGAAGTTCCATTTTATTCCCTCGGCAGCAGGTCAGGACGATTACGGCGGGTTTTTTCGATCGCCGCCGCGCGCCGCCACTTGGCCACTTCCGCATGGTTCCCCCCGATGAGAATCTCAGGCACGGCCCAACCACGGTACTCCGCCGGCCGGGTGTAGTGGGGAAAATCCAAAAGCGCGTGACTGGTGATCCGCGACAGCTGACTCGCATTACCCACGGGAGGAAGCGCATTCGATTCCGGGCGCGCTACGCGGCTAAACGATTCGTTCTGCGAAGAAGCTTCGTTTCCCAAGGCACCCGGCAGAAGCCGTGTCACCGCATCCACAATCATCATGGCCGGCAGCTCGCCGCCGCTGAGCACGAAATCACCGACGGAGATTTCCTCCGTCGCCAGATGCTCCGCCACGCGCTCGTCAACTCCTTCATATCTCCCACAAATGAAAATAATCCGCTCCAACTCTCTGTAACTCCGCGCCGTTTCCTGCCGGAAGACTTTCCCCGCGGCGGACATCAAGATAACAGCAGCCTTGGGATTTCGAGCCCCTGGCTTCGCCGCGTCGCCCAGGCTATGCCCAACCAATGACTCCACGGCCTCAAACAACGGCTCCGGCTTCAGCACCATGCCTTCGCCACCCCCAAACGGGCGGTCGTCCACCGTGCGATGCCGGTCCTTTGTGAAGTCGCGCAAGTCTAGGACGCGCACTTCGACGAGACCGCTTTCTCTCGCCCGGCGCACGATGCCGTGTTCCAGCGGCCCCAGAAAAAATTCAGGAAAAATAGTGATGAGGTCGAAGCGCATCCGCTTTCAGTCTAACCAATGCCTTGCTTGCCTGTCATGAGGTCCGTTTGAAGCGTGGCCGCCGCCTCGGCTCGCTGACCATACGCTTCGTATTCTTTCTAGGCCGAATTTCTCGCTCAGCACCGGGAGCCCGCCGCAATCAAGCTAATCGCGATTCAGCTCGCGAAGACCATCCGGCAGAATTACGTCAATCCTCCGCCCCGCCGGATCAATCTTTGTACAGATGTCCAAAGCCAGCGGAATCAGAATTTCCCCGCTGGATGTTTCCACTTCGAGGAGCGGCGTCCCGGGAGTTTCTTCTCCGGGAATCTGTACGTCGCGCACGGTCCCGAGAAGCGCCGGGGCTTCCGCCAGCGCGCAAGGAGAAGAAGTCAGAACAGAAGGGAATGTAGGATTTTCAAAGACCGAGCACCCGATAAGTTCCGATACGAAATACTGCCCAGCAGGCAGCGTCACGCGTTGCTCGAACGGTAACAGTACTTCAAGCCCGCGGAATTTCTCCGCTCCAGAAATAGACTCGACACCTGCAAAATGAAATACTGCCTGCCCGCGATGATTCTGGCTTAACCAGCAGGATTTCAGCCCCATCCGTCGCGGCTCATCCTTGCCTTCCGCTTGCCCGACAAACACTTCGCGCAATCGTGTCAGTCGTTCCGGGAAATCCGTCAGGAGTTCTGCAGCGACTTCGCCCTTGTTGCCGCGCGCCCGAAGAATGCGCGCAACCAGAACCCAGCGTGGAGTTTCAGCGCTCAATGGGGAGTAAAACTGCCAATGGCAGTGGAGAAATTATCACACCAAGAAATCAATCTTCCAGAATTTCAAGCGTGAATCGCTTGTGCAGCTTCATCCCGGACGCGCCCAGCAGCGTTCGAATCGCCTTTGCCGTACGACCCTGCCGCCCAATCACTTTGCCGAGATCTTCAGGATGCACTCGCAATTCCAGCACCGTGACTTGCGACCCGTCGACAGACTTCACTTCGACATCCTCGGGATGATCTACGAGCGACCGGGCGATGGCTTCGACCAGTTCCTTCATACGGCACCTGGGGATGGCATCCCAAGTGAAACCGGGGACGCGCAAATTTCAGCAAGGCGCTGAAACTAAGCTATCTTCTGCAAACGGAGAAAGCTGCGCACCGTATCGCTCGGTTGCGCGCCCAGTCCCATCCAATACTTGATGCGCTCTGAGTCGAGCTTAATCTCCGCAGGCTTCTTCAGCGGATCGTACGTGCCCACCGCTTCCTTCACGCGGCCGTCACGGGGCCGAGTCCTCTCGATGACCACTACGCGGTAAAAGGGCTTCTTTTTCTTTCCTATCCTTGACAGCCGAATCGTCAACACTAAGTCAGTCCTCCTGGCACACATCCATTCTAGCTTGCCAGGGTGTCTTGCCGCAATCGAACTCTTCAAGGCCGGTTGGACCGCCTGGATGTTCCGTGCCAGCGGAATGATATGCTCTCGCTGGCAAAGTGAGGCGAACGTTGCAAAGGGGATCTCTTCGACTGGCGGGCGCGATTCTGCTCGGGTCTTTGGCGGGAGCCGGGAACGCGAGTGGCCAAGAACCCGGGCGGACCAAAACTCTGATCGGTTCGGTATTCGATGGGCTCGTCCAGCCCGATGATCCAGGACTTGCGGTCTTGATCCGTCAAGGAGGAAAAAACAGGTTTCTGGAGTCCTACGGGGTGCGGGACCTCCGTTTGAAGGCGAAAATTGACGCGCACACGAATTTCCGGCTCGCCTCGTTTACCAAGCAATTCACGGCCATGGCCATCATGCTTCTCGTCCGCGACGGAAAACTGCGCTACGACGAGACGCTCAGGGAGGTCTTTGCTGATTTTCCCGCTTACGGAGAAACCATCACCATTCGCAATCTCCTGAATCACACTTCCGGTCTCCCCGACTATGAAGACCTTATGGATGCGCTGGAAAAAAAGAATAAGGCAACCTGGACGCCGGGAAGACAAATTCAAGACCGTGAAGTCTTGGATTTGCTGAGAAAAGAGAAAATCGGAAGGTTTGCTCCGGGGTCTAGCTGGTCTTACAGCAATTCCGGATACGTTGTACTGGGAATCATCGTAGAGAAAGCTTCGGGAAAAACGTACGGCGAATTTCTGCGGGAAAGAATTTTTAAGCCCCTCGAAATGGGCCACACCATCGTTTTTCAGAAAGGAAAAAATGAAGTCGTAAATCGCGCGTTTGGTCACTCCAAAGAAAATGGTTTGCTGAATGAAACGGACCAGAGCTCGACATCGGCGACGTTGGGCGATGGCGGCATCTATTCCAGTCTCGAGGATCTCGCGAAGTGGGATGACGCGCTGCGCAATCATACGCTTTTGAGCGAAAAGGAATTTCAGCCTGCATTAGTGCCGGTGAAACTCAATGATGGATCCGAACCTCACTGGCCCTCGGAACCGAACGACGACAATTTGCATCCCGGCAAGCCCGTTGTTTATGGCTTCGGGTGGTTTCTTGATCCGCACGAAGGGCGCCAGCGGATGTGGCATACGGGAAACACTATGGGCTTTCGCACCGTGATTGAGCGATTCAGGGAAGGCGATGGGTTAACTGTCATTATTCTTTCGAACCGCACGGACCTCGAGCCGGAAAAGCTAGCGCTCGAGGTGGCCGATCTAATTTCGAGAGAACCGAGTCATCGCCGCTAAAACGGCGATGCCACAACATCAAGATTGGCCGGCGAGTTTGCCGAGGCCTTTCATTTTGGCCCGGGCGGCCATGGCGCCGTACTGCTTCATCATGGTCCGCATTTGCAGGTATTGCTTTAGGACGGTGTTAACGTCCTGGACGGTCGTGCCGCTCCCCTTGGCAATGCGCTTGCGGCGCTTGCCATCGATCACGTTGTGGTCGCGGCGCTCCTGGTTGGTCATGGAATTGATGATGGCTTCGACACGCGTGAGCTGGCCTTCGTCGACTTTGGCATCCTTGGGAAGGTTTTGGAGTGGCCCCATCTTCGGCAGCATGTCCACAATTTTTTCTAGAGGGCCCATCTTGCGAATCTGTTTTAGTTGATCGCGGAAATCTTCTAAAGTGAACTCCTCCTTGCGGAGCTTGCGTTCGAGATCGGCGGCGGCCTTTTTGTCTACGGTTTGTTCGACGCGCTCGATGAGCGACATGAGGTCGCCCATGCCGAGAACGCGGGAGACGATGCGCTCGGGATAAAAGCCCTCGAGGGCGTCGTATTTTTCGCCGAGGCCGACGAACTTCACAGGCGCTCCAGTGACTTTGCCGATGCTCAACGCGGCGCCGCCGCGTGCATCGCCATCGAGCTTGGTGAGAATCACGCCGGTGAGGCCGAGACGTTTGTGGAATTCTCCGGCGGAGCGCACCGCGTCCTGGCCGATCATGGAATCGGCGATGAACAGAATTTCACTGGGCTGCAGTTCCTTCTTTAGTGTGCCGAGCTCGTTCATCAGATCATCGTCTATGTGCAGACGACCAGCCGTGTCCACGAGGATCACATCGCTTGCGGAAAGTTTTGCTTCCTTGATGGCGCCTTTGACAATTTCGAGCGGCTTGTCCGTGCCTGCGCCGGGCCAGATTGCGGTTCCGACGGCCTTGGCAACTTGCGCGAGTTGCTCGCGCGCCGCCGGGCGGTAGACGTCTGTCGAAACGACGAGCGGCCGGTGGCCATGCTGCGAAAGCCATTTGGCAAGTTTTCCGGTAGTGGTGGTTTTGCCGGAACCTTGCAGCCCCACGATCATCCACACCGAAGGCGGGCGTGAAGCGAAAAGCGGCTTGGCGTGTTTGCCAAGCATGGCGGCAAGCTCGTCGCGAACTACCTTGACGACTTGCTGATCGGGCGAAAGCTGCAGCATGACTTCGCTGCCGATCGCTTTTGCGCGGATGTTGGCGAGCAGCTCATCGGCTACGCCGACGTTGACGTCGCCTTCGAGCAGGGCTTCGCGAATTTCCGCGAGCGCGGTGTTCAAATGCTCATCAGTAAGTTTGCCCTGCCCGCGCAGGTTCTTAAACGTGCGCTGGAGTTTTTCGGTAAGGTTCTCAAACATGATTCACGCTAACGCCTCACAAGCCGCTCCTCAAGAATAGCAGGGCGGAGCAACAGTGGGTATACGTGGAAATCGAGGTAACGTTGGCTGGTTTAGAAGATCGCGGTCGCAGAGGACTTAGGTAGCGAGATCTCTTCGAGGCTTGTATCTTTGTGCTTTCCCGGTGGAAAGGCATGTGCGTGACGCGTGGCGCTCCTCGCGTTTTCTCTTTTGTCTTTTTTCTGCGAAAGAGCATGGACAAAGGGCTATGGTGTTGTTTACCGTAGCTACGTGGCTATGTTTGTCTGTGGGGCCAGCCTCTCTAGGGGAACGATATGAAGATGTTTTTGCTATCGGTGTTGTTGCTCGGCAGCGTAAACGTTGCGCGGGCACAGGTGAGTGTGCCCTCATTGACGATCGACACGGGGAATGCCGCTCAAGAGTTCTCGGCGACTTCCGCAGCGAAGGCAACGCTTCTCAATGATCTCGCCGCGGCCGGCACGTTTTCCTCGTCGGCATCCAAGCCGGTAAACCCGCTGGCCGTACCTCTTGTGACTACGGCGCTGGCCCTGCCGCTTGAGAATGCCGAGCCGGCTTCGCCGTCACCGCGGCCGAAGTTTCTCTATGGAGGCCGCGATGATTACCGCTGGGAGCTGGGCCTCGGCTTCACCTGGTTGCGCTTCCAGTCCTCGGTCTTCAATGCCAGCACCGTGGGCGTCAACACTTCCCTCGTTTACTTCACGAATGACTGGTTAGGAATCGAGGGCAATTTTACCGCCGCTTTTGCCCCAACGATTTTCGGGAACGAGCACGTAAAGATCGGAACGTATGGCGGTGGCCCGAAGATCGCCTGGCGACGGAAACAGTGGGAACCCTGGCTGCACGGAATTTTTGGCGGCGCCCACGAACAGCCTGCAGTCGCCGGACAAAGCCGCAACACTTACGTCATCAAAGCCGGCGGCGGAGCGGATTACCGCTGGAATCCGCGGATTTCCTTCAGGTTTGAAGCGGACTACGTTCGCACCGGTTTTTTCCGTCAATCACAAAATAACATACAGCTTGCGGGCGGACTCGTTCTTCACTTCTAGAGCGAGGCGGCGGTGAAGTTTTTTACCCGCCTCGGAAAGCTAATTTGGACACCATTCGTCTTCCCTAGCCGCGTCCGGCTACCAGATCTTACAGGGTTGTTCGCGCACCATTGGCTCGCCTTTTTTGCAGCCGAAGGCCTTTCGAAATTCCGCCATATTCGAGAGCGGAGCGTTGCCGCGGAATCTCGGCAGCGGGTGCGGGTTGGTGTTGGCCATTAAGCGCGCGTACTCGATGCGCTCGTTGGCGCCCCAGACTTGCGTCCATCCGAGGAAGAAGCGCTGCTCGGGAGTGAAGCCGTCCTTGTCGGCAGGCCGCGGCTTGCCCGCAAGTGATTTTTCGTAGGCGGCATAGGCGATCGTCAGACCGCCCAGGTCGGCGATGCTTTCTCCTAAAACCAGCTTGCCGTTCTCATGCAAGTCGCCGTCGACGACGTAGGCGTCGAATTGATCGGAGACACAAGCGGCGCGCGCCTTGAAATTCTTCAAGTCGTCCGGGCTCCACCAATCTTTCAAATTGCCTTTCCCGTCGAACTTGCTGCCGTGGTCGTCAAAACCGTGCGTGATTTCGTGGCCGATCACCGCTCCCATTCCGCCATAGTTCACGGCGTCGTCCGCGTTGGGATCGTAGAACGGAGGCTGCATGATGCCCGCGGGGAAAACGATTTCGTTCATGCTGCTGTTGTTGTAGGCGTTCACCGTGGGCGGCGTCATGCCCCATTCCGTGCGGTCCACGGGCTTGCCGATTTTATTCAAGCGCCGCGCGAAATCGAATTCCGCCCCGCGCAATTGGTTTTCGGCGTAGGACTTGCGGTCGATTGTCAGCCCGGAGTAATCGCGCCACTTGTCCGTGTAGCCGATTTTCAGTGCGAACGCTTCGAGTTTCGCGGTGGCTTCGGCGCGGGTCTCCGGTCCCATCCAGGGCAGTGTTTCGAAATCATCGCGCAGTGCGGCGATCAGATTGTGCACCATATCCAGTGCCCGCGCTTTGGCCGCAGGCGGAAAATATTTCTGCACGTAGACCTGGCCAAGAGCCTCGCCGAGCACGCGGTCCGTCGCCTGCACGCAGCGCTTCCAGCGCGGCTGGATTTCCTTGGCGCCGGTCAACGTTTTGCCCCGAAAATCAAAATCCTCGTCGACAAACTTGTCCGAGAGCCCGGGGGCAGCAGCGTTTACAAGGTGCCAGCGCAAGTAGGTTTTCCAGTCGTCGATGGAAGTCGCGGTCAATTGTGCGTCAAGAGCCTTGAAAAAGTCCGGCTGGCCGACATTGATTTCTTTCAATTCTGGATGTCCCGCGGCCTTGAAATAGGCTTCCCAGGAAAAGTCCGGCGTCAGCGTCCGCAACTCCGCGAGCGTCAACTTGTGATAGGTCTTGTCCGGATCGCGCAAGTCAGTATTTTTCATTGAAGCGCTTGCCAGCGCGGTTTCAATCCTCAGCATGGCGGCTGCTTCGGCCGCTGATTGATCCGCTGAGTCGCCGAGCAATTCGAGCATTTTTGCGGCATGTTTCACGTAGGCATCACGCAGCTGCTTCGATTTGTCATCTTCTTTGAGGTAGTATTCGCGTTCCGGCAAACCGAGGCCGCCTTGAGAGGCGCTGCCGACGACGCGGGTACTGTCCTTGGCATCCTGATTCGAATTGAAGCGGAAGAGCACGCCTACGCCTCTCCTGTGCAGCCGCTCGGTCTCCGCTTCGAGATCCGCCACAGTTTTGATCGCGGCAATTTGCGCGAGTTCAGGATCGAGCGATCTTGTTCCGGCGGCGCCGATCGCCGCACTGTCCATGCAACTCGCGTAGAAGTCGCCGATCTTCTGTTCGTTCGAACCGGGTACAGCCTTGGCGCTCCGAGCGGCTTCGAGAATCTGTCGCAGGTTCTGCTGATTCTTGTCCGCCAGTTGAGTGAAGGTGCCCCAGCTTGAATACTCCGGCGGAATTGGGTTGGACTTCATCCATCCGCCCATGGCGAACTGGTAGAAGTCATCACAGGGCTTGCAGGTCTTGTCTAGGTTCACGGTGTCGAATCCCCACGAATTTGTCTTATCCCCGGCTCTAGACGACGCGCGCGGCCCGGCGGCCGCAAGACTTACAGCCAACACAACCACCATGGCAAGGATCGAACCTCGAGGGAAAGGTCTTTTTGACATCGCCAACCTCAGTTTGGATTTACTTTGAAACCGCGGCAGTTGCCACTTGTTTCCGACCCCGGCCGCCAGGCGAACTGTTTGTGAGACGGAGGAAGCGGCATTCGCGTTACGCCGGCGCGGAAGTCTTCAGCTCTGGTAAGGATCAGCGCAACACCGTGCCGTACAGGACGTTGCGTCCGCCGCGCAAGTCTCTGCCATACGACAGAACGATCGTCAGACTTCCGAGCACTCGGATCTTCGATTGCGCGCCGGCATCCCACAGCCAGCGCTGCGAACCGAAAAGACCGGAGGAATCGGACACCGTGCCACTGTCGAGGAATGGGCCAAGCTTCACGGTGACGAAACCGTTTTGGTAGAGATTCTTGTCCATCTCCCAATTGGCAAGAAAAAACTGCCGCCCGAGTGGTGCGGCGCCCTTGCGGCCGTCGCGCGTTCCGGCGTGACCGCGAAGCCAGAGGTCGTTGTCGCGTTCGATGCCCAATTGGAACATTTCATCGAGAGTGGCTTTGCCAGCGGTTGCGCCCGCGCGGACCTGCGCTTCGATTTCATAGTCGTCACCTTCGGCTCGCGGGAACCAATGCGCGCGAAGCGAGCCGCGGACGGTCGAAAACGGCCCAAGTCCGTTGGCAAACTCCCGGCCAGCCTTTGCTTCGGCCGATGAATCGAGCATGAAGCGCCTCTCGGGCACCCGCAACAAATTTCGCTGGACGCCGAGCCATCCTGAAACAGAGATCGCGTTTGTAAAGAACGTCCGCTCGGCAGGCAAAGTGAGGCCATTGAGATTTCGAAAATTCCGGCTGGCCATCTCCGCGCCGGCGCTCCAACTCCAGCGGCCGTTCACAATGGAACGTAGCTCCGCTCCGGCCGCCGCGCGGCGCATGTTCAAGTCCGTCAACGGACTGCCCGCGCCAAAAAAAGTTTGCGCCAAATTCCAATTTTCGTTGCGCGCGTCGGCGTAAAGGCGCAATCGAAACCTGGGGTCGCCATAGGGCGGCAGCGAAAGCGTCAGAGAAAGGCGGCGTTTTTCCGAATCCCATCTTGCAAGCGAGGTCAAATTCACGGCATCGCGTCCAAGGTTGTAGAACTCCGGATAGATTGTGGCGTAAGGCAAGCCGCCGAAGAGCGCTACGATGCCCTCGACTTTGGAATCGCCCCAGCCGTTTTTCTCCGCCAGATGCAGCGTCAAATCGTAATTCCCGGATTCCGCGGGAGTGAGCTCGATGCGCCGATTTGAGAAAATGTCCAGATTGTCCAACCGCGCTTCGATCGAGAGTAACGCATCGTTTGTCAGGACTTGCGGAGCGTTAAGAGCCAGGGCGCGATTCCGCAGCGATTCCTTCAACTGCAGCGCTGGCGCGAAAGCCACGCCCCTTAGCCGTGGCTTTTCCTCGGGATTCCAATATTTGAGCGCGGCTTCGAGGTTGCCTTCTAGGAAATAAATGGTGGCGAGAAATTCGCGGGAATAGGAGTCTTCTGGGTTTAGCTCCAGCGCCTCGCGCAGACGTTTTTTCGCGGTTAGAAAATCTTTTTGCTTGTAGGAAATGCCTGCCAGCTCGACCAGAAACCGCGGATCTTTGGGGGCTTTCCGCGATCCAGCTTCGAACGCCAATTCCGCCTCGCTCCATTTTTCCAATCGCGCGAGCGCCAGCCCCGCCAGGAAATCAAGATCCGGTGATTGCTCGGCTGGACCACGAGCAAGGGTGGCGGCCTGTTGCCAGCGCCCTGAATCGAAGGCGCTTTGTGCGTCTGCCAGACGAGTTTCCTCAGAGGAAGGGCTCTGAGCGAAAGCCGCCGAACCCAGCATCAACGCCCCGATTAGAAATCGGATCACACGCCCTTTTCGGGAAGAGCCAGCAGCATCCAATTGCGGTTTGGGCGCCATTGCTTTTCGAAATCCTCGCGCGCAACTCGGAGAAGTTTCCCACGAGCAGGGTCGTTGATGAAAACGGCTTCGCTCTGCCAATCCATGCCCGTCACTACGACATAATGCAGCGGGGCTTTGGCACTACCAGGCTGGAGACTCACAATCAGTGGGCGGCCTCGTTTGAGGTGCTCCAGAAGTTCGCTCCAGTTTCCGTCGAGAGCAAACACGCGAAAACCTGAACTCTTGAAATAGGCCTGCATATCGGAAGCGAAAATACCGCGGGCTTTTCGCGAATAGAGCTGTTTTTGAATCGCGGTGACGTCGGCGCGTTGCGAGTCAATCTCCGCGCCATGAGCGTTCCAGTATTCGAGAACCATGGAGATT
>Ga0137394_10003277_pt1 | contig 12124 bp, 12 predicted proteins | sample czobulk116metaG_FD_108278 | JGI IMG/M metagenome (GOLD analysis project Ga0137394, IMG submission 108278) | Vadose zone soil microbial communities from Angelo Coast Range Reserve, California, USA - czobulk1.16 metaG | ecosystem: Environmental > Terrestrial > Soil > Vadose zone | place: USA... | reverse complement strand
CTTCGATGTTGTCAAAGCAATGGGACGGAGCCTGTCGGTTACGATCACACTTCAGGGGTATCGGCCACAGTGAGCGCAAGAAAAATAGGAACGGAGTCGTGTCTCACATGTCCGTAGTCCTTGAGGAAAAATCCACCAGATGGCGATACATTCGAGTCGCAGCGATTGATGTCGTGATCACCGCGCAAAGCTGGAACATCTATGTTTGGAAAGGCGTGTCAGACCAGTAGGTGTTTTCCCCATGGGCGACACTAGCCACGCACAATGCTGAGTGAAACTGGCGTTTGGAGCGGAATTAGGTTCGATCAGCTTTTCATATAATCGACGGATTGGACAGGAAGGAAAAGTCTACCGTTCACGTCCAAACTGATGAGCACCTGTGACGGTAATATCAGGATGAGATGCAAGGATGGATACATGAAATTAGCCCCGCTTACCACTGGAGGGACATACGCGATAGTGGCAAAAAAGAGCCAAACTAGACCCTTGCGAAAAGGACCACATCATGATCAGCAAAAAGCAAACAACGTAACTAGCAAGTAGCAGAGACCCCCACCTGTGTCCACATGAGGTGTCCCAGACCTTGCACGCCAGATTCGTGGAAGCCCAGGCGGAGCAAGCCAACGAGCATAATAAGAAGCAAGATGATGTCAATGATGAGGACGATGATCGAGTTGAGTTTGGTGCTGCGGATGTTGACTATAATGCAGGTGCGTTCCACAGGTGCCCACGTAGCGCGGATCTAAGGATACGATAGGTCCAAAAGGTCCATGATATGATTCAAGTCGATTGATTATTCACCCGCACGACACCTAGTACAATCGAATATTTGAATGCAATCCTCAGTGGTCTGTAGGAGACGGGATGAAGGGACTTACTATGAATGAGGAACCCAACGTTGGTCGCCCATATGCCAGCCGCAATCACTACGATGGATTTCTTCCTATTCCAAATAGCAATGCTGGCGGAGCCCATGAGCAAAGATTTGCCTCAGAAAGATAGCGGCATCGCCCGAAATGCAGAAGACAACGTACATGCGGAGCACGATCAAGAGGTCAGCGGCAGCAACGGCTAGGTACGCAAAGAACTAAAGAAGGAGAAAGAGAGAAGAGAACAAAATACCACCAAATATTGAGTACTCAGACCTAGCGTATCCGGGGGCAGGCTCACGTATTGGAAGATGATCTCGACCTGGGGATCGTGGCCCGTCAGGACGCACGTACACATTAGATAGATGGCGGTAACGACATACCTGGCAGTTTACTTGAGCCGTATCGTCAGAACCGACCAGGCAAAGTATCACGACCACGAGAGTGGCCACGCGCGTGGCTGAGTACATCTGCGGAAGGATTCAGACCCTGAAAATAAATGCGCGCCGGTACGGACCACTATCGTCCAGCGATACGGTCGATGCCCTCGCATGACGCTCCACTCGAAGTCGAGAGTGGTGACGAACTCCCAGCTACGTAGGGGCGGAGGGCCGAGTTGTCATTGTTGGGATATGTCCGATCGTGAGCGGGGGGACCGAGGGGCTGGGTAGACTCACAAATATAGACCAGCTATGGCGTGCCAGAATTTCGTGGCTGCCACTGTCAAAGGGTGGGATCAATAGACTTCTCGAATTCACGTGCTTGGCCATAAAGGAGAACGCACAGAGATCCTGCGTGATCACAGTGGAATCGCGGGAATTGACCATCCCGGTAGGAGATCAGTAGGATAGGAAGCGAGGGTGTACTACTGTAGTGGGATTGAGACAATAACGCTCTTCGGCACTGCACATATATACCTTAAGCTGCACGCTATTGTTGTAATGCGGTACATCTTCTCATAACCAGTTGATGGTTTAGTTGATGGGACGGTCAGATAATACGCCACGGTCTCTGACAGGATACGTATTTGTTCCCACAAAACCGATGGGCTATATTGTACTTTGGCTGTGCCATGCCGCGGCTTGTCTTGATGGCCGGAATTATGTCATGGTCAGAGCGTAAGATTCCGAGATGCATTTTCCCGTTTAGCCTGTGTTCACAATGACCACAGCCAATCAGTGTCCGGTAGGCATATAACGTCAAACTACGTTTTATCAACAGAAGCAGATATACTGTCGATAGTATTGCATTCTCTGAAGTACTTCTTCGTTATTCGAGAGCATGCGGAGCTCGCACCTTGAAATATATATTCTCTCTTACAGTACGTGTCACAAATGACGCAGTGGGTAGGCATACCATTGGCGAAGGTGGACTCATTGGCGTGGCATATGGACAGGAATGAGCGCCAGGAGATCCGGATATATGCGAAGTTGAAGCTGAAACGGGCGTGGAAAAGTCAAACACGAGCACCCAGTGGCAGTACTCGACTCCGTCTTTTAGGGGGAGGTGGTGCACGGTGAAGGATAGCCTGTCGCACTAGGAGGCGTGATACGCGGCGAGCCTGTTGTACGAGACCAGGAAGGCTCGTGCCGGGTTTTGCTGTAGCATATCCACCGTTTACATGCGCTTTGCCATGCTGATGGGGGTACCCACTGGTCCGAATCCGTCGTAAACGGTGGAGGGCCACGAGGATACAAGTACAGGCTCACTCTGGCACTGCCAGTGGTGGTTCTGCCATCCCCACGTGATCATCACTACTGGCAATTCCCGAGTGTCATTCCCACGGCCTTCCCATCGATCAAGGCGGCGACAATCCCACCAATATCATCAATCGAAAACCGACCAATTCACCAATCTCACATTTGACTGTGCACATGACAATCCTAACGCTTCACTGCCTCAGGGCCAATCCAGCAAACACACTTAGGTGGATCCTCTTGGCCAGCCGCATGAGCACTGCCTCTAGCAAAAGATCCATGGTTCGGCGTGCCCAGCGCCCTCATTGATGTTCTCTTGGAAAAAATAGCAGTTACCTCAAGGCCTCACAGTATCACGAGGAGATAAGGGGACTTTGGTGCCGGAAATCGCGAAATGGGGCCATTAACATCAACGGACAGGAGCAAACTGAACTTGAAGGATCAGCGTGGTAGTAGTTGCTGGCGAAGAGTTACGCCGATAGTGTCTGCGCTGAGTCGCGAAAACTGGGCCGCCTGGGTGTGGGTGGTGCATTTGGAACTGCCCTTGGAACATGCTTTCTTCTCAACAAATTTCAGTATCGACTGCCTCATTTCCGGCCTGTGATCGCATCATTATCGCTCGAATACGGCTACTATTCAAGGACTGTAGCTCCGCGGACACTTCCATCCTTGCCCCAGTTATGTACTTATGTGTAGCTGGGGTATCTTATCTAGCCGATCGCGTACTTACTCCGACGCGCGCTGCGATTCCGTCCCACTTGTGATAGAGTCGGACAAGTGTGGAAAACGATGCTGCTCCGTGACTTTCCCCCTCTTAGACTGCCCGCCTTCCTACCGCCTCCCTTTGTGCTACAATCTTGATTCCTTATGCCCATTTCGTCCTAACTCCCTCATCCCTGATAGACGCCGCTTGTCCTGGACCGCAGGCCCACTCCCCCCGGTTCGTTCCCCATTCACTTCTCGAAACTTACCCTCGGGTTTAGTCGCTTTTCGTCGTACATCGTCGCGGGGGCGTTGTTGTCTGGCTCTCGCCCGCGCACCCAAAAACCGGTTTGTTTTACCTTACTACTCTCAAGTTCAAATAAGCTCGACCTCCCTTTAGGCTGAGAGATCGCTGTTCCTGTATTGAAGTCACTCTGCTCATCGTAGGAGCAGCATACACACAGTAGATCTCGATTCGATTTGCGTCCTCCTGAACCCCCTGCGTGCCTCCATCACACACACACCTCTCTCTTCGTCTTTACCTCAGATCCGAGTCGCCACAGAAACGCTATTGCATGATCACACGCCACTTCTCCCCCTCATTCCGTATTCGTCTTGGCAAGATCGATCTCGCAGAGTTATTGATCTCAGCCTTCAGCCTTGTCCCCTATACTGCCTGCGCGGCCACCGCCTGCCTTTTTTAGATGCGCTACTGCCTCCTCGTCGTCACGGCATCGCCACCCATCGTCTTATCTCCTTATGTCTCCCTTTCCCCTCCGCCTTGACTTCCCCTTGGGGTGATTATTCCTTCACGATTCTCGCAGCCTGCCTCGCTACATCGCTTGCGAAGGGTCAGGAAAACTCGGCTGCCTGAGGCTTTGGAGGCCCTTGGAGCGGTTGGAACGTGCATTTCAGGCTAGGCTTCTTTCCAGCAATGTTAGCATCGACGGTCTCGGTTCCAGGTTCTTATCACATCATCACTCGCATAAAACGGCCCTGGCCAGGCTGTGTGGACACCCAGGCACATATCATCTTTCTTGCCTCCTTCGGCTGATGCCATCAACCTAAGTGTGTTCACCTTCCCAAACTCGGTCACTAGTTGATTGTCCTGTGTGTAGCCCTGTTCAAAAATGGCATATAAAGGCTAGTGTTGGTAGAGGGCATCTGTACAAATCGCCCCAGGTTGAGCCTGCGAGCTAGAAACCAAATCATCTCTTCAGAACTTTCATCACACATTCCCCATAACCACCTGCTCGCCTTCGAATATGCGCTTCACCACTCTCATCTGGTATTTGGCCACTAGCGTGGCTCTGCTATCTCGTGAGGAGACAACTTTTCTTCCTGCCGATGACTCAAGCTGACCACTCCCGCACACCACAATCACCAGCTACTTACGCTACACCCGTTCCGAGTCCGAATGACCTCAACGAATGGTTGCCCGATTACCGGAAATAAGGGTCGGATGTATGCCCGGCAGAATGAATGCAATGTGGAGTTTGGGATGGGATCGAGCTGGCTCGCCCGGCCCATGTGAAAGTGGGAAACAGAGAATTTATGTTGGATGTTTATTGGCCTCAGACATGATGGACCATAAGTACTACGTACCTACGATGATGTCCCTTCGTGTGTTTGAACCCCAAGGTTGACCTTTGTGCTCAGTGCTCATGTCCCTCGTCTCGGCCCTTTGTGAAATTCTTCTACTACTACATCCAATGCCCGAGCGCACCAGCGCTCGGGTAGATAAGGTAATTCGGGTTAGAACTCATATATACTTAAAGCACATGAGCAGTAGCACGTCCCGAACGAGCACACCCTTATAATGGTACGCCATTTCTTACACTTCGCTTGCATACTATGATACATTACTATGACCTAGTCCCCCTATCCGAGTCAACCCACTGGCAATGATCTCTCGGGACTACCAGTATTAAGTTTACCTTGTATATAGAACCAGTTTAACCAGGTAATCCCTGTCATCTGGTTGTCCGTTCACAGGTGCTGCTGAAGCGAACATAATCGTTGGACTGGGTACCAAGTTGCAGCAATCATCGGTAGTTAGAGAGAGTATTTGAACCAACTGGCCCCTGGTGACTTGCACGATGGAGACAGATGCTCAGTTGCAAATAAGAAGACTATATTCTAACCTGTAAGATGGATGCTACTGCGGGCATAGACTGAGGTTTCTGAACGGAGAAGGGTCTAAGCAACGAGACATGTTCTGCCGGGGCGCGGGTACGCTGGATGCGACTGCTCCCCGACACGCCGCACGCGGCTGCTTCCCCAACATGGTCACCGTGAAGGTCACCGTGACAGTCCGCTCCGTCTTGTGCCTTCAGAACCTTCATCACACATCACCCCATATCCACTTTCTCGCGTTTGGATATGTGCTTCACCACGCTCATTTGATGTACGCGGCATCGTCCTGGGCCGGGAGAGTATAGTAGTCGCGGCCGGCATGACGGATTTATGGCGCAACGCGGCAGATCTGGAAGGACCAAAACCGTTCTCGGCGTCCGCACTGGCACCAGCGCCAGACGCAGACTCCGATTGCGGATTTACTCCCTTTGAAGAGGAGTGCGTACAGGTGTCCGAAGTGCATGCCTGACGAGCCGGTTTCTGGAAAGACGATGTGCGCGTCGTCGAGGGAGTGCCATTTGACTATGCCATCGTCGTTCATGGGTAGTATGCACCACTCCTGCAAGCCGGTCTTCCAGTTGCAGATCACGAGTTAGTAGTAGTCTGTGAGCGACGAAAGGCCATCACCTTTGTTGAGATTCTGAGAAACGCAAGTGAACCATCAGCACTGAGTGTGTCGTGTCGTAGGCCAACGTGTTTGCCTTTGGAGAAAGGAACCGCCTTCAGGCACGATACGCCAAACGAGGCCATGCCGAATCGCCAATCAAGGAGGGCCCTCTCGAAAACAGGCCCCGAGATCTGATACCCTTCGGCGGAAGTTAAATTGTTAATTGTTGGTACAGCAAGCACAAATCTGAATCAATCGTTGGCGGCGGCGCTCCGTGAAACCGCAAAGGTGTCAAATAGTATTAGTGTACAGTGCCCAAAGAAGACAACGCCGATCCATGCAATATTGCTCGCCTGTTCGTCTGCCAGGTACACGTTCACCAGGGGGGGGAGGACAGGCGACGGTACGGTAGAAACCAAAAAAGAGCCGGTAGTGACAGGGATAGAATAGGGCCACTCTTCGGAACGCAACAGTTAGGCTTAGGGTGTATAGCTCGGCCGGGATCTGAGGAATACCCGAGATGCACGAGAACTTCACTCCTAGTAGACACGGTGCGGTGCCGTCCTTGCAAGGAAAGAAAAAAGCAAGATGGAATGGATACCGTAAGGCGGGTGCCACCAACGACGACTATCACAATAGAGCAGATGCTGTCCATGTATGACGCAGGACCGTGATGAATGGGCTTGTTACTACGGACAACGGTATTTGATTGTTACAGTACCCGTATATCATTGCGGGCGCCGCAGACATATGTACGATCGTTCTGACCAGGGGCGGGTGGGGCTCTGAAGGTGTGCTTGAATAAATCGACGCCGCCCCGTAGTACTTTGCTGTGCATTTCGTGTTCAAACGGTTTCCGCGCGTTCCGTGCTGCTATTTATTACCCGACGCTTCATGTGCCGGACCCGCGGATTCTCTTAATGAAGTGCAGCACTGTGTGCATGAGTTTGGCCGAGGGACTGCGAGTTTACGTTGTGTGACGATGTCGGCGATGGGCAAGTGTTTCCGGGGAAATCCGCGGAGGACGGTAGAAGTGCGGTGGAACGGAGATTACAGTAAATAAGGTTGTGTCGCCGCGAGATAAGTTCACTTACTCTCACAAAAATTGTTCACCCATGCCACGCAACTCCACTAGATGTATGCGTGGGTGCATGGAGGAGCGGAAAGGTATGTTTAGGTGAGGCAGGCAGGCAGGCGGGTGGGAAGGGTGAATGTATGAGCGGAGTTGCGTCGCTTTAACTCTCCAACTACGTCTTTGTGCTCCGACTCGGCGTCCCGTTGTACTTGAGTCATGGCCCCCACATCTCTGACTTAATATAGGGCTGTAGCCCCTTCACTGTGGCCCAGCGTATTACTTTGTGGTTGGGCGTACCAACAGGAAGTAATATCATGCCCATTTTAGGCTCTCCGAGTCGTCTAATCGCCGGGCGGTGATAGGTGTCAATGGCTCATCGATGTACGCACAAGAAAAAAGACTTTTCTACGATTTTTTTTTGCAGGCTTGACCACTCCTCGGACATATCATCACACGGCGTGCCAGATCTACAGGGCATTTGGCAAGTCGGGGGGCATCACATCGTTGCGACTCGCGATACCCCGGGGCCACGAATTGGATAGCGCCGACGGGGGGTTTCACGGGGTTATCCAACATCAGAGCTTCCCAGTGCCTTCTCGACGTAATACCCGCCTGGTGCGTACAAGTGCCAGCGCGAGGGGTTACAGTACCATCGATGACGAGCTGCGGATAAGGATCGCCGTGTCCGCTCAAGTCCCTACACTCCGAAATCACTCGCGGGGGTCACTTGTAACGTTCGGCAATTGTGGAAGGTGGTAATGGGGGGCCGGCCATTCGGTGGCAAATGAGGCTGAGACACGCGACCAACACGCCGCGTGGTTGTCCCGTATATTCGCTCGAAACCTGCCCATCCGGCACTTTCGTAAGTACCATCATTTTTGAATTTGGCGACTCCGTGGTACCCTTATGCGGCATCACCCTGGTCTCGATTCAGAAGCGCCCAATGTCCTGATGCAATTTTTTCCTCTCTCAGTCGCAAGTACATTAGTGTTACAAACTTTGCAAAGAAGCGCCCGCCGCTCTTGTTCTTGTTTTAACTCGTTGCGGACTTCGGTCTTCCGCAACGTTTTGGTGATGGACGCCATTGCTGAGGAAAAACCCAGGCAACCGGAGTGCGTTGCTCCGGCCCCGTCATGCAGGTTATTAAGTAAGGAACGGGCGATGACGCGGAGTAGCCAGGTACTACTATTTTTTTTATTACTGTAATTTAACAAGTGCTGACAGCTGGCTATAGTCACGGTTCTCGGTTGACAAGACGTGCTCGCCTCATGTCCTCGGAGTTCGATGTGTTTTATGATACCTCCATGACATGGCCAAGAATCTGTTCTTGTTTAACCCAGCGAGTCCATTTTTCTCTTTGGAAACGCGACTAAACAGGCGCTCATCTGACGCTTACCTGGAGGATAGCCTTTTTACTCCCTCGCCTCGCGCATATCGCCTCGGTACACTTTTGGGTGGTCCCGAACGCTTGGTGTCATTCTCTGGGGCGTACCCACTGGAAACATTTCTGTTCATTTCGGATATAACGTCTCTAGTGCTCCATTCAGTGTCCTCTTACGATCACGGCCAGGATCACCCCTCACGCGACCTTCGGACGAAGGACCTATAAAATCCGCTCGGAAGGAACGAAGGAATTTGCATCAGGACACGCCAGTCCTACTTCGTTTCAACAAGTATGGAATTCCCCACCATAGAATCCTTTTCGAATCGTGCCCGTGTATGGACGCTCCTCATATCGTTCTTCACCGTTGTATCGCTTCGCATATTTCGTAGAAGGCGACATGCCCTTCCTTTCCCCCCTGGTCCCAAGGGCTTACCGATTCTCGGAAACGTGCTTGATATGCCCAGCAGGAATCCGTGGTTGACGTATCGGCAGTGGGGTAAAAAGTATGGTATGTACTTTCCCAACTTAATCGGGGGTGGACATTGCATCTTAAGGAAGTAGATTCTGATATAGTTCACGTTAATTCCCTCGGCATACATGTCATTGTCTTAAACTCCGCCAAGGCGGTGCATGAGCTTTTCGAGAAGCGATCTTCGATATATTCTGATAGGTACGGTGTATGTTCTACTGATCTCATGGCACGATGCTCACCTTGGGTTACGTATTGCAAGGCCACCATTGCCATCCCTGACACAGCTGTGAGTACTTTAGGCTCCCTGCCTGCTCAAAGAGACTGAACGGTGGTAGAATACGGATGAGTTGGAACATCGCATTTCTGCCATATGGTCCGAGGTGGCGAACCTGGCGTAAAGTGTTCCATGAACACTTCCATCCCAGCGCATCTCGACAATATCGACCTAGAGAGCTGAAGGCTGCTCGCCAACTTCTCGAGAATCTGCTTCGTACGCCTGAAAGCTATGGGCACCATCTCCGATTGTCAGCTTTCGATCCATTGTTGATCATTGACTCACGACTAACGTCATGTTGCAGCATGTCCGGGCAGGTGATCATGGGCATCGCGTACGGCATCGACGTCGCCCCACAGGACGATCCATACGTCTCTTTGGCTGAGAAGGCGTTGCACGCAGTAGAAGCAGCGAGCATCACTGGCTGGACGTTCGACATGCTACCTTTCTGTGGGTCACCGGCGTTATCAATGATCCCGATCTTGTGCTCATGAGAAACAATCACTTAGACATGCACCTTCCTTGGTGGTTCCCAGGTGCCAGTTTCAAGAAAGAGGCCGCAAAGTTGGCGCCTCATATCGATGACATGGTCAACAAGCCATATCAGACCGTGAAAGACGCACTGGTACGCGCTGCCTGCTCATGACGGAGCCATTACATGCTGACAGTTGTTCCGGTAAGGCAACCGGAGTGGCCGCGCCCTCTGTTGCGGCATCAATGATAACCAGCCTACGTGAGAAACCATCACGCGAAGATGAGTTGACATCAAAGGCTGTGCCCGCAACGATGTACATTGGAAAGTTCCTCCGTTTCTACTCTCTTCAACTCCATGGACTTATCCTCTCGTGTATCCCTTTAGGTGGGGCGGATACTGTCAGTCCGGGAATTCTTCTCCTAGGAGCTGAGAAATCATCTGACATTATGTTAGACGGTCGCTGCGCTCCTCACGTTCTTTCTCGCGATGGTACTTCACCCGGATGCGCGGCGAAGGGCACAGGCGGAGATCGACGATGTGGTGGGGACGGGCCGGCTTCCCGATTTTGATGACGAAATGTCGCTGCCTTACGTCTCGGCGCTTGTCAACGAAGTCATGCGTTGGCATCCAGTTGCTCCAGTGGGTACGTACGCAGAAGGAGTTTATTTATCTTTTTTGGATCGATTTTTTGATTTTTTTTTCAGCGGTTCCTCATCGTCTGACTGTGGACGATGTCTACGAAGGCTATTTCCTTCCCGCAGGTAGCATCATAATAGGGAACACATGGTAAGAGTTCTCTCTTTCTCGCGAATCAGTTGCTGAAAATCAAACGCGTGTGTGCTGGTGGGAAAAAAACAACAGGGCCATGCTGCACGACGAGAGCGTATATCCTGAGCCGAGTCGATTTATGCCCGAGCGCTACCTCGATCCGAAGCTAAAGCCGCCTGAGGCCGTGTTTGGGTTCGGCCGTCGGATATGCCCAGGACGGTTCATGGCCCGCTCGTCGATGTGGATCACCATCGCCTCGGTCCTCGCCGCGTTTGATATCTCCCCGGTCAATGACGCTGATGGCGTCTCTCAGATCCCGAAGGAGGAATACACGGCAGGATCAATATCGTAAGTGTCTCGTAGTATGTTCTCACAGTTCTAATGGGTCAACATCGATGGTGCGAATAGATATCCTGAAAAGTTCGTGTGCACGATTCGGCCGAGGTCGAAGCGCGCGGAAGAATTGATCGTCTCGTCGTCGAAAGATGACGTGGCGTGATGTCAACGATCGTCAGTCAGTCACGATACATTCGGGTCCATATAACCTATTCCTTTAATTGTACCTCAATAAAACTAGTGTCCTTCGAAATACGATGCACAGTAGTGGATGTCAAGTTGGTCAGCCGGCGCTCTCACCGCCATGAGTAAACTCACGACACTCGAGCCATCGTTCTGAACACTTCGCTTATCCGTTTTTGCCCGTCGGACCCGTGCGAGCAAAACTCTCAGGCCTGTGGCCAGTGCTACAATATTCTGGCCATCGTCCCGCTCCCATTCTTCGATAGCGTTTGGCGTCCCTCAGAGAAATGTATGGTCTTCCCAAGCTCTGTTGGGGCCAGCGTTCCCAGCACTCGTCAGAAAGTCATGAGTCTGACCATCACGGCTCTCCCGCGAAGCGATCCAAAACGGGGAAAAAATGAAGAAAATGAGTTGAAAGCCACTTCGATTCGTCAACCTAAGTACATAAAAGACACCCGGTGAGAAACTGCGTCACTGGGCATGGCGAAACCTTTTGCTGAGGCTTGACTGACTCGAAAACTCGAACACAAGCTGGTTAATCGTCTCATATAGGCGCATCTATTCCCTTCACCGCCAGTCTACCACCATGACTGCCGTAACGATTGTCTAAGCTTGGCGTCGACACTGGGCGTGGTGAAATCCATGCTCGGTTGTACAAGGCTGTCCGGCCCGAGTGTGTTGCGTGAGATAAGACATACTGTAAGAGAGGCGTCATCCAAGTCCAGCAGTTTGTTGTTTTCAGCAATGTCCATGAACTTGTCCTTGGAAAGGTTGTATGATGTCATGTCATACAGACTTTTATACTCGACGAGCGAGTCTGGGTTGATGACGAAATCGATGCAGATCCGAGGCGTGGGTCCGTACTCCTCGAACATTTTCTTTGCAGATGTGAGCTGCACGTCTGTAAACCCATGAATGTGGGCACTACACAAGATAAATGGTGAGCAGTAACGTGAACACCGGGAGCCTTACGCTTGTACTATCTCTTCTTCCGTCCAGGGGCTCATGTACACAACTACGGCGTCGGTTGTCTGCTTCAAAGGCATCCATCTTCCCTTGCGCGGAAAGGAGACAAATATGGTGAAGAGCTTGGTGGCCGAATCCGCAAGAAGAGACGGAATGCCGCTTGAAGAGTTGTCCGCGTCG
>Ga0137394_10003274_pt1 | contig 12127 bp, 11 predicted proteins | sample czobulk116metaG_FD_108278 | JGI IMG/M metagenome (GOLD analysis project Ga0137394, IMG submission 108278) | Vadose zone soil microbial communities from Angelo Coast Range Reserve, California, USA - czobulk1.16 metaG | ecosystem: Environmental > Terrestrial > Soil > Vadose zone | place: USA... | reverse complement strand
TACACAGGTCGTGAAGCAGCCAAGCGACCTCGGTCGGATCCGGCTTCACCATGTCCGTATAACTAGAATTCGACTCCAGGATGGCCCGGTCTCGATAGCACTGGAAACGCTGCGCGTCCCTGCAGCCTATCGCGACGCCGTACTCACCCCGGATGTCAACCGTTCGCCTTTTGTTCTCCCCGCTTTGGATCATCAACACGCCTGCGGTCGTGACCGGGATACGCTGCGCGACCGTGCAGCATATCTTGGCAGGCTTTGGCGGAAACGCCGCGAGCCGTCTCACGAAGGGAACATCCGGTCGGCCGGGCTGCGGACCGCCGCCGGGCCGCGGTTCAGGACGTGCGTGTAGACCATCGTCGTGCTCACATCGCGGTGCCCAAGCAGCTCCTGGACGGTCCGGATGTCGTGGCCGTCCTCGAGCAGATGCGTCGCGAACGAGTGACGCAGGGCGTGCGGGCTGGCCCGCTTGGCCACCCGGACTGTCGGACCGCGAGCTTGACGGCCCGCTGCAGGACCGACTCGTGCAGGTGATGGCGGCGGAGCTCCCCGGTGACCCGGTCACGATAGACGCGCGTGGCCGGGAAGACCCACTGCCAGACCCATTCGCGACCCGCGTTCCGATACTTCCTGGCCAACGCCATGGGGAGCTCGACCCACCCGGCGCCGGCGTCGCGGTCGCTCTGATGTTGCGCCCGAACCGCCTGCAGGTGCTGGGCGAGCTCCGCTTTCGTCACGGCGGGGAGCATCGTCACGCGATCCTTGTCGCCCTTACCGCTGCGGACAACAATCTGGTTCGCCGCAAAATCGATGTCCTGGACCCGGAGCCGGCAGCATTCGAGGACGCGAAGGCCAGCGCCATAGAGGAGCCAGGGCATGAGACGGGGCGTGCCGTCGAGCCGCTGGAGCACTGCGCGCACCTCGTCGCGCGAGAGGACGACCGGCAACCGCTCGGGGCGCCTGGCGCGCACGATCCCATCGAGCCAGGGCAGGTCGACCTCCAGCACCTGGCGGTAGAGGAAAAGCAGCGCGCCCAGAGCTTGGTTCTGGGTCGAGGCGGCGACCTGGCCTTCCACCGCCAGCGACGTGAGGAACCGTGTGACCTCCGGCGCCCCCATCTCGGCCGGATGGCGTTTCGCGTGAAAGAAGATGTACCGGCGGATCCACGCGACGTACGCCTCTTCGGTGCGCCGGCTGTAGTGGCGCGCCAGGAGGGCCCGCGCGGACGCGGTCGAGAAGGCGCGGCTTCGGCGAATCCGCCGGGCCCGTCTCGCGGACGACGAGGGGACGAGCGATCGCACCGCTGATCATTCAAACCGCCCCTTTCGTTCCCGTCACATCGAACATAGCCCATCAGAAGGAGGCGGGACAAGGCCGCGGCGAGGCTAGCTGATCGGGCGCTTCCGGAACACGGCGCCCAGGACCGGGTGCGGGCCCTCGGGCAGCGCGACCGGACGGCGGCTCGCGTACTCGATACAGATCGGCCCTTCGTCGTGGCCTGGATCGATCTCGACGGCGATGCGCATGAACGAGCCCGGCCAGCGATAGATGAGCGTCCCGTCCGGCGTGGTGTCGGGCTCGCCTCGAATGACTCGCCCCCACTGCGTCTGCGCGCGCTCGCGCGAGTGGGCGCGCAGGCGCATGCCGAGCATGGTTACTGGCGTCGGCGGATTCTTCGGCCCCGGCGGCGGCTGCCAGCGCAGCGGGCTCTCACCACTCGAGGGCGGGCCCGACTCGGCGAGCTGCACGACGATGCCGAGCGCCTGCTTGGGGTGCAGGAACGCCTCCTTCCACTCCGGGTCGGAATCGTCGTAGCCGACGATCGAATAGCCGTGCGATCGGGCGCGGTCGCACGCTTCGACGAGGCTCGGGACCGTGAACGTGACGTGATGAATCCCCGGACCGCGCTCGGCGAGGAAGCGATGCAGAAATCCGTCCGGGCCCGCGGGCTCGAGGACCTCCAGGCGCCGAAGGTGGGCTCGCCTCCGAGCTCGCCGACGAGGACCGTCTGGGCGTCGCTCAGGCGCGGGACGGCAATCGCAATATGGTCGAACTGGATCGGGCGCACCGGGACTACGTCAGGACGGCGGTCTTCTTCCGCTCGATCAGCCCGAAGTCGATCGCGGCGCCGAGCCCCGGACGGTTCATCGCGTGCACGCGCCCGCTCCGGTCGACCTCGATGTCCTCCACGAGGCCGTACTTCTGCGCCCCGGACGGCAGGAGCACCTCGAAGAACTCGCAGTTCCTGATCGCCATGATCACGTGCAGGTTCGCCACGTTGTTCAGCGAGTTGCCGCCGTGGTGCACCTCGAAGTTCATGTGGAAGGCTTCCGCCAGGTGCGCCGTCTTCACGAGCGAGGTGATCCCGCCCTTCACGGCGACGTCGCCGCGCAGGTAGTCGGTCGCCTGCGCCGTGAGCCACGGCGCGAAGGCGGTGAAGCCGCCGGGGGCGTACTCGGTCGCGAGGATCGGGATCGCGAGCTTCTGCTTGAGCTTGACGTAGTTGTAGATGTCGTCGTCGGCCAGGGGATCCTCGTACCAGTGGAACCCGAGCCGCTCGACCGCCTGGCCCACCCGCAGCGCGTCCGGGTAGAGGTACGCCCACGTCGAGTCGAGCATGACCGTGAAGCGCTCGCCCACCGCGTGGCGGACCGCCTCGCAGACTTCGATGTCCACCTTGGGGTCCGTCGGCGGATGGATCTTGTACGCCGTCCAGCCCTCGGCCTTGAACTTCAGGGCTTCCTCGGCGTAGGCCTCCTTCGAGGCCAGGACGGCGGAGCTCGCGTACGCCGGCACGCTGTCGCGATACGTGCCGAGCAGCTTGTGGATCGGCAGCCCCGCGAACTTGCCGGCGATGTCCCAGAGGGCGATGTCCACCGCGCCGATCGCCCGCAGCGTCGTCGCGCGGTTCCGCTGCCAGAGCCCCTGGTAGAGACGCTCGCGGTCGAGAGGATCCTGGCCCATCACGACGGGCTTGAGGAACTGGATCAGCGACTCGCCGTCCAGGTGGGCGCCGCGCTGCGCGGAGCCTAGGAACGCGTTGCCTTCGACGCCGTCGTCCGTCTTCAGCGTGAGCAGGCCGAGCTGGCTCTTGCCGCTGAATCGGCCGGTGTGCCGGCCGTACGTGGTCGCCGGAATATCGGTCCAGGCGAAAAGGGTCAGCGTGACGTCGGTGATCTTCACGAAGGGACGCCTCCGTTCTCGATGGTCATCGGGCCGTCAGGTGCGGCCAGAGCGCGTCGGCGCCGCGCTCCGAGACCGAGCGCCCGAGCTCGGCGGCCCAGTCGCCCTCGCCGCCGAACTCGGCGCGCCACGACCAGAGGCGCCGCGTGACGAACTGCAGGGCGTGCTCGTAGGTGAAGCCGATCGCGCCGTGCACCTGATGGGCGATCGACGCCCCGACGCCCGCCGCCTCGCCGACTCGCACCTTGGCGACCGCGATCTCGAACGCCGGATCGCCGCGGTCGGCGGCGCGGAACGCGTGGGCGGCGGCCGTGCCCGCGGCCGCGGTGTGGCCGGCGAGCACCGCGAGGTTCTGCTGGATCACCTGGAACGAGCCGATCGGCTTGCCGAACTGGCGCCGCTCCGTCGCGTACTGCGAGGCCTGGCGCAGAAGGTAATCGAGGCCGCCCGCCATCTGGGCCGAGCGCGCCAGGGCGCCGTAGAGCCAGACCGCGCGCGCCGGAACGCGCGGGCCCGGGGGTGCGGCGGCGACAACGGGCGCCGCGTCGAAGGCCAGCGTGTCGCGCGGCTCGCGGGCGAGATTCTGGTCGCGCGTGACCACGCCGGCGCCCCGTGTCGCCAGCGCGACCATCGTCCGTCCCTCGGACTCGGTGACGACCACGACGTGGCCAGCCGCGCCGCCCCACGGCACGCGGGCGGCGGTGCCGCTGAGCCGCCAGCCTCCGCCGGCGCGGGCCAGACGCAGCCGGTCGTCCCGCTGCACCGGCGCCACGGTCAGCGGTCCCGTGGGCACGTCCAGTCCGGACTCCGACAGGAGCCACGAGCCGACGATCGTCTCGGCGATCGGCAGCGGCACCGCGTGGCGGCCGGCCGCGCGCGTCACCACGAAGGCGTCGCCCCACGTGCCCCCGGCGCCGCCCTTCGCCTCGGAGACGAGCGGCAGCGTCAGCCCGTTCTCCTCGACCGCCTGCCACAGGGCGTCGGGCCACTCGCCCTTCTCGGCGGCCTCGACGACCTCTTTCGTCGCGAGGTCGGTGAAGAGACGCGTGACGACGTCGCCCAGAATCGTCCGCAGCTCGTTCACCGGAGCCCCAGCCCTCTCGCGATGATGCCGCGCAGGATCTCGCGCGTGCCGCCGCGGAGCGAGAACGACGGCGCCCGCTGCATGAGAAAGCCGAGCACCTGCTGCAGATCGCTCCCCGAGTCGATCGTCGGCTCGACGCCGAGCAAGGCGTGGACGACCTCGGGAATCTCCTGCTCGAAGGTCGTGCCGACGTCCTTGACCACGGCCGCCTCGAGATTCGGGTTCTCGCCGGCCTGGAGCATGAGGGCGACCGACAGCGACATCTGCCGCAGCGTCGTCAGATGCGCGACGAGGCGCCCGACGGTGGCGGCGGCGCGCTCGCCCGGGTCCTTCCCCACTTCGCGGATCAGCTCGAGCAGCAGCGCGAAGGTCGACAAGTACCGCTCCGGCCCGCTTCGCTCGAACGCGAGCTCGGTCGTCACCTGCTTCCAGCCGGCGCCCTCCTCGCCGACCCGCATGTCCTCGGGCACGAACGCGTCCTCGAAGACGACCATGTTGAAGTGGTGCGCGCCCGCGAGATCGATGATCGGGCTCATCGTGATGCCCTGGAGCTTCGTGTCCACCAGGAACTGCGTGAGCCCCTCGTGCTTCTTCGCCGGGTCGTGGTGCGTGCGGAAGGTCGCGATCATGTAGTCGGCGAGATGCGCGTTGCTCGTCCAGACCTTGGTGCCGTTGACCCGGTAGCCGCCGGGCACCCGCTCGGCGCGCGTCCGCAACGACGCGAGGTCCGAGCCCGAGTCGGGCTCGCTCATCCCGATCGCGAACGACAGCTCGCCGCGCGCGATGGCCGGCAGGAACTTCTGGCGCTGCGCCTCGGTGCCGAAGCGCAGGAGCAAGGGCCCGGACTGGCGGTCGGCGATCCAGTGGGCGGACACCGGGGCGCCGGCGGCGAGCATCTCCTCGAGCACGACGTAGCGCTCGAGGGCGCTGCGCTCGTGGCCGCCGTAGCGCTTCGGCCACGTCATCGCGATCCAGCCGCGGGCGCCCATCTTGCGGCTGAACTCGCGGTCGAACCCGCCCCACGAGTGCGCGCGCCGTACCGGCGCGGCGTCGCCCAGCTCCCGCCGCAGGAACTCGCGCACCTCCGCGCGGAGGGCTTCGGCCTCCGGCGGCAGCTCGCCGAGCTCGAAGCGGAAGGTCGGCATGCTCAGGCGTACGTCTCGCGCTTGCGGAGCTCGACGAAGACCCCGGCCTTCTTCAATCGCTCGACGCTCCCCGGAATGTCCTGGCACTCGAACCCCACGAGGTAGACGCCCTCACCGTGCTTGGCAAGGAAGCGACCGACCGGCTGGTCGGGATCGGTCGGCTGCAAGAGCTCGATGTGGCCGATTCCCGGCGGCAGGATCGCGTTCTTGAACCCGAACTCCTTGGATTCCGCGCGATGATGCACCTTGAGGCCGAAGAGGCTCGTGAACCGCTCGACCGCGGCGTCCAGGTCGCGCACCACGACGCTCAGCTCGACGATGTCGCCCAGCATCACTCGCCTCCTCGGGACGGCAGAGCGGATCATACAGTAGAATCTTCTGGCTCGCATGCGCCGCCCCCTCGTCCCATTCTTCTACGGCTGGTCCGTCGTCGCCGTGGCCTTCGTCACCATGGGCGTCGGCGTCAACGCGCGCACGGCTTTCTCGCTTCTGTTTCCGTCGATCCTCGACGAGTTCGGCTGGCCGCGCGGGCTCACGGCCGGCGCCTTCTCGTTCGGCTTCCTGGCCTCGGCGATCCTCGGCCCTGTCCTCGGCCGGCTGATGGACCGGCGCGGCCCGCGCGCCGTCATGCTGCTCGGCGTGGTGATGGTCGGCGCCGGGCTCGGCCTGGCGCCGCTCGTGACGGCCCCCTGGCATCTCTACCTGACGCTCGGCGTGCTCGTCGCCGGCGGCACCGTGTGCCTGGGCTACACCGGCCACGCGCTCTTCCTGCCGAACTGGTTCGTGAGGCGGCGCGGACTCGCGATCGGCATCGCGTTCTCCGGCGTCGGCGTCGGCGCGATCATCATCCTGCCGTGGCTCCAGCGGATGATCGCCGGCGCCGGCTGGCGCACGGCGTGCGTGGCGATGGCCGCACTCGTCGTCGCGACGCTGGCGCCGCTGAATCTGCTGACGCGCCGGCGCCCCGAGGACATGGGTCTCCTGCCCGACGGCGACCGCGCGCCCGAGGGCACGGCCGGCGGCGGCCGGCATCCCGCGAACGTCGTCGATCACGCCTGGGCGTCGGTCGACTGGACGCTGGCCCGCGCGATGCGCACCGCGCGCTTCTGGTGGGTCGCCGTGGGATTCATCGGCGGCCTCTTCGCGTGGTACGCCGTGCAGGTGCACCAGACCAAGTACCTGATCGAGATCGGCTTCGCGCCGGCGGTGGCGGCATACGCGCTCGGCCTCGTCGGCTTCACCGGCATCGTCGGCCAGATCGCGCTCGGTCATCTCTCCGATCGGATCGGGCGCGAGTGGGTCTGGACGCTGGCCTGCGTCGGATTCGTGTGCTCCTACGCGCTGCTCCTGGTGATGCGACAGCACCCGACGCCGGCGCTGCTCTATCTGATGGTCGCCGCGCAGGGCGTGCTCGGCTACGGCCTCGCCTCGGTCTTCGGCGCGATCCCGGCCGAGCTGTTCCAGGGCAAGCACTACGGGGCCATCTTCGGCATGCTCAGCCTGGCGTCGATCGTCGGCGGCGCGATCGGTCCCTGGGTCGCCGGCGCGCTGCACGACCGCACGGGCGACTACGGGCTCGCGTTCTGGCTCGCGATCGGCGCCAGCGTGGTGTCGGCGATCGCGATGTGGCTCGCCGCTCCGGGCAAGGTCCGAGCGGTTGCGGGGCGCGTGCCCAGGGGCTTATAGCTACTTGGCGATCTCGAGCAGCTCGACCTCGAACACCAGCGTGGCGCCGGGCTTGATCGCGGGCGGCCGGCCCTGGTCGCCGTACGCGATGTCCGACGGACACACGAGCTTGCTCTTGCCGCCGACCTTCATGAGCTGCACGCCCTCGGTCCAGCACTTGATCACGTTGCCCAGCGGCAACGTCACCGGTTCGCCGCGCTGGACGGAGCTGTCGAAGACCGAGCCGTCGGCGAGCGTGCCGTGGTAGTGGACCTTCACCTTGTCGGTGGCCTTGGGCGAGGGCCCGGTGCCGGCCTTGATCGTCGTGATGACGAGACCCGAGGCCGTGCGCGTCGCGCCCTTCTCGGCCGCCGCCTTGTCGAGGAAGGCCTGCCCGGTCTTCTTCTCGACCGCGGCCGTCGCGCCCGCGCGCGCGGCCTGCATCTGCGAAATCTTCGGCGCGTAGGCCTGAACGTCCACCTTGAACTCCTTCTTGAGCACCCCATCGCTGAAGCCCGCCAGGACCGCTTCCAGATCGGCCGGACTCAGGTTGAACCCGGCGAGGTTCTGGCTGATCACGAGCCCCAGGGCATAGAGCGTCTTCTGGTCTTCGCTCTTGAGATCGGGACCGGCGGCACCGGCGGTGGCCGCGACGGCCAGGACGAGGGCGACGGAGACCACGACGGATTTGAACATCTCGGGGTCCTTTCTTCGCGCCGATTGGCGTAGGATAGACCGATCTTCTCACGGGAGGCCGCGATGCCGGAATCGATTCCTGCGCCGCTGATCATCGACACGCTCAAGGACACGTTTCGCGAGGCCCGCGGCGGAAGCACGCGCGAGCCGCTCGGCTGGATCCTCAGCGTCCCCGACACGCATCAGAAGACGGTGCTCGCCGCGCTCGACAAGGAACGGGCGCTGCGCGTGGTCACCTGCGCCACCGAGGACGAGGCCAACGCCGTCGGCGCCGGCCTCTGGATCGGCGGCGAGCCGTGCGTGCTCATGATCCAGCACGCCGGGCTCTACGCCTCGGTGAACACGCTGCGGGGCGTCGCGATGGACGGGCGCGTGCCGATGTTCTACATGATCGGCCTGCTTCAGCGCGAGAAGGATCGCGACCCGAAAGAGTCGCGGCACTCGATGGTCCGCTTCGCCGAGCCGCTGCTCGACACGTTCGGCGTCCCCCACGCGAGGCTCGAAGGTCCAAACGACGTGCACCTGATTCCCGAGTACTTCCGGCTGAGCCGCGAGCGGCGCGGGCCGGCGGCGGTGCTCGTGGGTCTGGAGACCAGCTAGATGGCGATCAAGCCCGAGGACGTGCTGCGCGCGATCGCCGGCGCCCGCGGCGCCGCGATCTGCGTGCCGACCATGACGACCTCGCCGGCCTGGCGAACCATCGCGCCCGACGACCTCTCGATCGGCTGCGTCGGCTTCATGGGCGGCGCCTCGTCGCTCGGGCTCGGCCTGGCGCTCGCGATGCCGGAGCGGCGGGTGGTCGTGTTCGACGGCGACGGCTCGCTGCTGATGCAGCTCGGCTCTCTGGCGACGATCGCCGGCGCCGCGCCCCGCAACCTCACCCATCTCCTCTTCAAGAACGGCGTCTACCACACCTCCGGCGCCCAGGAGATTCCCGGCGGGCTCATCGTCGATTTCGTGCAGATGGCGAAGGGCGCCGGCTACCGGAAGGCGTACGCGGTCACCGATTTCGACGACTTCAAGCGCCGCCTGCCGTCGATGCTCACCGACGAGGGGCCGCTGCTCGTCGAGCTCCACACCGGGCTGGCGGACAAGACGCCGATGACCGACCGCGGCGGCCAGTCCTTCAACCAGCAGGTCGAGAACCTGCGCCAGAAGCTCCACAAGACCGGCTGAGTGCCTGCGCCGGGAGCCGGACGGCCATGGCCGGACGTAGTGCGAGGTGATGGCGCCACACCAATCGACGACACCATCCGCCGACTACCCGGCTTCGCCTCGGTGCGGCTTCTCGAGACCCGGTTGGACCGATTCGCTAATGGAGGACGGAATGGCAACCGTAGCGACTGATCACTACCGTGCCTACACGCCCCGGCCCTTCACCCGCGCCGAGCGCGACTCGGTAACGATCCTGTTCGGCGGTCTGCACTGGCGCATCGAGCGGATTCTCCAGGCGGTGCTGGAAAGCAGCGGGTACCGCGCGCAGATCCTGCCCGTCGCGACGAAAGGAGACCTGCTGACCGGTCGCGAGACCGCCGACATCGGCCAGTGCTGCCCGACCAGCTTCACGACCGGCAACCTGGTCAACTTCCTCAAGAAGGAGTCCAAGCAGATCGGCGTCGAGGAGGTCAACAAGAAGTACGTCTACCTCACGGCCGGCTCCTGTGGTGCCTGCCGCTTCGGCCAGTACCACGCCAGCTACGAGCTGGCGCTGCGGAACAGCGGGCTCGATCGGTTCCGGATGTTCCTGATGGCCCAGGACAACCTCGACCAGAACATGGGCGACGGCTTCGATCTCAACCTGTCGATGACCCTCGGCTGCCTGTGGGGCATCTTCTGCACCGACCTCGTGCAGGACCTCGAGTACCAGATCCGCCCGTACGAGGTGCTGCCGGGCCAGACGGAGGCGGTCGTCAAGGACAGCGTGGAGCTCCTCTACGAGGTCTTCCGCAACCGGCCGGCGATGTCGCCGAGGAAGTCGGTGCTCTGGCACCTGACGACGCCGTACTTCGCGCGGGCGATGCGCGAGGTGCGTAAGAAGTTCGCCGAGATCGAGGTCGACCGGCTGCGCGTGAAGCCGAAGGTCAAGATCACCGGCGAGTTCTACCTCCAGACGGTGGAGGGCGATCCCAACTACAACATCCACCGCTGGCTGGAGGCCGAGGGGGCCGAGGTCTACCCGGCCGCCATCACGATCTGGATGGACTACCTGCTGCGGCTCGGGCTGCAGCGCTTCGAGGACTACAGCGGCATCGACAAGCACGCGCGCCTCAAGCTCGGGCTCGGGCGCGTGGCCCAGGGCGTCTACCGCCTCAGCGTCAACCGCCTGCGCCGGGCGATGGGCGACCTGCCGCACGAGACGCCGAGCCAGTTCGAGCTGCGGCGGCTGGCCGCTCCGTACTTCCACAGAAACCTCGACGGCGGCGAGGGCGACATGCTGGTCGGCAAGACGCTGTGGGCCTACCACAAGAAAAAAGCCCACATGATCTGCGAGCTGTCGCCGTACTCGTGCATGCCGAACACCATGTCGATCGGCGCCATGGCCGGCGTGATCGGCAAGTATCCGGAGATCCTCTACGCGCCGCTCGAGATCAAGGGCGACGCCGAGGTCCACGCGCTGTCGCGCTGCCAGATGATCCTGACGGAAGCCAAGAAGCGCGCCCAGCGCGAGTTCGACGCAGCGCTCGAGCGCACGGGGCTCACCGTGGACGCGGTGCGCGCGTACCTGCACGCGCACCCGGAGATGAAGAAGGCGACGTACCGGATCCCCCACGACGGCACCGCGGCCGGGACCGCCGCCAAGCTCGTCCTCCACGTCGCCAAGAAAATGGGGCGGCGATGAAACTTTCCGCCGTCGACGTCGGCTCCACGACCGTCAAGGCGGTCGTGATGGAGGACGGCAAGGTCCGCTGGAAGGACTATCAGCGGCACAACACCCGCCAGGCCGAGAAGGTCCTCGAGTTCCTCGCGCGCATGGAGACCGAGGCGGGCCTGACGGCCGGCGCCGACCGCGTCTTCTTCACCGGCTCCGGCGCGGGCTTCATCGCCCCGCAGGTCGGCGCCAAGCTCATCCAGGAGGTCGTCGCGGTCGCCGCCTGCGTCGAGCGCCAGCATCCCGACGTGCGCTTCGTCTCCGAGATCGGCGGCGAGGACATGAAGACGATCTTCTTCACCGCCACCGGGACCGGGCGCTCCAAGCAGGTCTACATGCAGTCGGCCTGCAGCGGCGGCACCGGGACGTTCATCGAGAAGACCGCGCGCAAGCTGCAGGTGCCCGGCGAGCGCCTGGCCGAGATGCCCTACGAGGGCATGGCCCTGCACAAGGTCTCGAGCAAGTGCGGCATCTTCGCCGAGACCGACGCCAACACCCTGGTGAAGACCGGCGTGCCGGTCGAGGAGATCATCGCCAGCCTGTTCGAGGCGGTCGTCTACCAGAACCTGGCCACGCTGACCAAGGGCAACACGCCGGCGCCCGACGTGCTGCTGCTCGGCGGCCCCAACCTCTTCTTCAAGGGATTGCAGGAGGCGTGGCGCCATCACCTCGCCAAGCTCTGGTCCGAGCGGAAGCTCGATCTGGGCGGCCGCGAGCCCGCCTCGCTCATCAACATCCCCGCCGAGGCCCTCTACTACGCCTGTCTCGGCTGCATCGAGATCGGCCAGGGCGAGAAGCCCGAGATCGGCGTCTACCAGGGGCGCGACAAGCTGAAGTGGTGGGTCGAGGAAGGCCAGCATCAAGCGAAGGCCAAGGAGGGCGCCCGTGGCCTGGTGGCGGGCGCCGGCGATCTGGCGACGTTCGTGAACGAGTACGTGAAGCCGGCGCCGACCTGCCGCGGAGCCGACGCGCGCGCGCAGCACGTCGGCAGCGTGCTGCTCGGCTGCGATTTCGGCTCGACCACCGCCAAGGCGGTCGTGCTCGCCGAGGACCGCGAGCTCCTGTTCTCCTGTTACGCCCTCAGCAAGGGCAACCCGATCGAGGACGCCCAGGCGCTGTTGCGCCAGGTACGCGACGCCGGGTTCACCGACGTGGGCGCGCTCGCGCTCACCGGCTACGGCAAGGATCTCTTGAAGGACGTCCTGGGCGCCGACATGGGCGTGGTGGAGACGGTCGCCCACGCGACCGCCGCGCTCCACTTCTACCCCGACGCCGACGTGATCTGCGACGTGGGCGGCACCGACGTCAAGATCATGATCCTGCGGCAGGGGACCGTCGCCGACTTCCGGCTGAACTCGCAGTGCTCGTCCGGCAACGGCGCCTTCCTGCAGGGTGTGGCCGAGCGCTACAACATCCCGCTCGAGGCCTACGCCGACCGCGCGTTCGAGGCCAAGGCGATGCCGAGCCTCACGATGGGCTGCGGCGTCT
>Ga0137394_10003273_pt1 | contig 12132 bp, 11 predicted proteins | sample czobulk116metaG_FD_108278 | JGI IMG/M metagenome (GOLD analysis project Ga0137394, IMG submission 108278) | Vadose zone soil microbial communities from Angelo Coast Range Reserve, California, USA - czobulk1.16 metaG | ecosystem: Environmental > Terrestrial > Soil > Vadose zone | place: USA... | reverse complement strand
TGGTGAACAATCAAATATCGGGAGCAGTGGTGGAGGCGAATCGCAACCGGCTGGCGGCAGAGTTTGTGCAGCGACCGGAGTTTCTATCGAAGTATGGTGGACTCGGCAACACGCTGTATGTGCAGGAGCTGTTCAATACCACTGGCATAACTGCGACGGCTGCGGAGAAACAGGCGCTGGTTGATGGGTTGAATAACGGGGCAGAGACACGGGCCAGTGTATTGAGGAAGGTGGTGGACGGAACAGTTGTGCTCAGTGAAAGCAACGTGGTGTTTACGACTACATACGGACAGGCCTTCTACAATCAGGAGAACCGGCGCGTGTTTGTGTTCATGGAATACATCGGGTATTTGAGACGTAATCCTGACGGATCGGGCTTCATTCACTGGCTTGGGAAGTTGAACCAGTACAATGGGGATCCCTTCCAGGCGGAGATGGTGAGGTCATTCATTCTCTCGCCAGAGTACCGCTCTCGCTTCGGACAACCATGAAACGTAACGCAAACTGAACGTAACGCAAACTGTTAGTTTGCGTCGTCGTAGAGTTCACTCAACAAACAGAGCGTCCTGCCATCAAGGCAGGGCGCACTCTGTTTTGCGTATGGCACGTCCTCGATCCGACACACTTCAGTTTGTCGCTCGTCTCGGTGAGAGGCTTCTTCCGTGAGATCACGACAAACTGAAGTGTGTCGGACAACTCGGTGAGAGAATTCTTACGTAAGATCACGACAAACTAAAGTTCCAGTAACGATTAAGTTCAGGTCCTTATAGTCAGCAGGATAAGCAGACTGGCCGGGCCGCACAAATTCGCTAGATCGTTGCGTCACGAATGACCGTGAGCGCCTGCAAAGGTAAGAGTTAAAACCGTCTCCGTGTCATGAACCAGACCGTTCAGCGGCGGGGAGGGGCCCACTTTGCTGTAGAGACTCCAAAGATCCAGCTGGGCAAGTAATTGACAATTGCTCTCTGAGAGTCCTATTCTGATTGAGCTGGGTCCATCGAGCCTTGCGTCACAGGAAATACCTTTCCCGCCCCGAATTCAACTCCCACGACTGAATGATGCTTCAGAAAAACAGCTCGTTATCGGAATCAAACAGTGCAGTGCCACAGGCAGAGCGCGTCAGGCGCACGCGCGTATTGCTGGCGGAGGACGATCGCGCGCTAAGGCGCTTTCTGGAAGTCGTTCTCGAGCGTGCGGGTTACAAGGTGATTCCCGCGGCGGATGGTCTTGAAGCGATGAAACTTGCGCTGTCCACTCAAATAGATATCGTGGTAACTGATGCGATGATGCCGAATCTGAGCGGTCATGAATTTTGCCGCTTTCTCAGAAACAGCCAGACCCTTTCGCATCTTCCGGTTATCTTGCTGAGCGCTCTTGAACGAAAAGAACCACATCAGAATGTAGAACAGGTAGACGCTTTTCTCTCCAAACCGGTTTCAGCCGAAACGTTGGTTGAGTGTATTGAAAAGCTGTTGGCGCGCAAAAGGAACACTACGTAATCAAAACGTGCGGCTTTCTCCCATGAGACAAAAAAAGGCGGCCCTCGAGGGCCGCCTTTCTTATTCAGTGACGCTCGTTCACGCGGTTGATGCGCTGGTGACTTCGACTAAGGCGTCAATACTGATATAGGGTAAACCTTGTGATGCGGCAACGGCCTCATAGGTACAGTGGCCGGCGAATGTGTTTACGCCGGCTTTCAAACCGGCATCACTTCGAATCGCTTCAAAGAAACCTTTATTGGCGAGTTTAAGGGCGTATGGGAGAGTCGCGTTCGTAAGCGCGAAGGTCGATGTGCGCGGGACGGCGCCAGGCATGTTTGCGACGCAGTAATGCAAAACTCCTTCGACGTAGTAAGTAGGGTTCGAGTGAGTTGTTGGGTGGGTTGTCTCTATGCAACCTCCCTGGTCCACGGCCACGTCGACTATGACGGCGCCGTTCGGTACGTCCTTCAGCATGTTCTTGGTTACCAGCATCGGCGCAGACGCGCCGGGAACCAACACCGCACCCACGATCAGATCGGCGGAGGAGATGGCGTCGTGAATCATGTAGGCGCTGGAAGCGAGGGTTGAAATCTTGGAAAGAAAAATATCGTCAAGCTCGCGCAGTCGATCGAGATTGTTATCAATGATCGTGACGTGAGAACCCATGCCGACCGCAATTTTCGCAGCGTTTGTGCCGACAACCCCGCCGCCGAGGATTACAACCCTCGCAGCAGGTACTCCGGGAACGCCGCCCAGCAGAATACCGCGGCCGCCGGCCATCTTCTCGAGGTAGTGGGCGCCAACTTGTATCGCCATGCGCCCGGCAACTTCTGACATCGGGGTCAGCAGTGGCAGGCCTCCACGCCGATCTGTGATTGTTTCGTAGGCAATTCCGGTGACCTTGCGCTTGAGAAGTTCCTGGGTAAGTTTCCTATCCGGAGCGAGGTGGAGATAGGTGAAGAGCAATTGACCTTCGCGCATTCTGGGATACTCAGGCTCAATCGGCTCTTTCACCTTCACGATCATCTCAGCCCTGGCCCAGACATCATTGGCGGAATCGATGATTTGCGCACCCGCTTTTTGATAAAGCGCGTCTTCAAAACCGGAGCCTTCGCCCGCACTCTTTTCAACAATGACCTGATGGCCCGCGTCAGTAAGCGCGCGGACGCCGGCGGGTGTCAGGCCCACTCGATATTCGTTGTCCTTTATCTCTTTTGGCAGGCCGACAATCACAGTGTTTCCTCCAGGTCAGAGAACAGAGGTCAGAGAACAGAGGTCAGATCTGAAATCCCAGATCTCAGATCTCAGATCTCAGATCTAAGACAGCAGGTCATCCCATACCTACAACCAGATCGATCTGTGCGCGTTGAAGCTTTCCGCTGTAATCGACGTAGATAGATTTCCATTCCGTAAAAATGTCCAGAACCTGCGTGCCGGCTTCCCGGTGGCCATTACCCGTCGCCTTGGTCCCGCCGAACGGCAAATGTACTTCCGCGCCGATAGTCGAGGCGTTTACATAAAAGATGCCGGTGTACATGTCCTGCATTGCGCGAAAAGCACGGTTGACATCGGAAGTATAGATTGCTGCGGAGAGGCCGTATCGCACTCCGTTGGCAATTTCAACCGCTTCATCAAGAGACTTGGTTGGGATAACGGCAGTGACTGGCCCAAATATCTCCTCCTGGGCAATGCGCATGTCAGGAGCTACGTCGGTGAAAACTGTGGGCTCGATAAAATAGCCACGAGCGTAGTCGCCCCTGGTCAAACGCTTTCCACCACAGGCCAGGGTCGCACCATCTTCGTTCTGGCCAATATTGATGTAACTCATTATCTTCTTGACGGCGTCGGCGTTGATTACCGGACCCACATCTGTCCTGGGATCGGCGCCATTACCCACTCGCATGCCCCGCGTGCGTTCTACCAGTTTTTTGGAAAACTGTTTGTAAACCTTCTTATGAACTACCAGCCGCGACGAGGCTGTGCAGCGCTGGCCCGAAGTCCCAAACGCTCCCCATAATGCTCCTTCAATCGCGAGATCGATGTCGGCATCATCCATGACGATGATTACATTCTTGCCGCCCATTTCGAGCGAGCAGATTGCGTTTCGGTCGGCACAAGCGGACGCCACAATGCGACCGGTCTCGGTTGAACCGGTAAAGGAAATCAGCCGAAGTGCCGGATGACTGGTAATCGCGGCGCCGGCATTCTCGCCGTAACCCGTTACCAGATTTACGACTCCGGGTGGTATGCCGGCTTCTTCGCAAGCCTGCACCAGGTTGTAAGTTGACAGCGGCGTATCTTCGGCGGGTTTCAGAACGACGGTATTACCACAAACGAGTGCGGGAATCAGTTTCCACGAAGGAATGGCCATGGGAAAATTCCATGGCGTAATCAATCCGCATGGGCCGACAGGCTGCCGCACGCACATGGCAAACTTATCCGGCATCTCAGCCGGGGTAGTAAACCCGTGCAGCCGGCGACCCTCACCCGCAGTATAGTAAGTGCAGTCAATCGCTTCCTGAACATCCCCGCCGGCCTCTGCCAGGACCTTCCCCATTTCGCGAGTCATGTCCGCGGTGAACTTCTCTTTGTTGCGGATCAGAATTTCACCTAAGCGAAAGAGAATCTCCGCGCGTTTGGGTGCGGGCGTAGAGCGCCATCCTTCAAACGCCTGTTGCGCGGCATTGACTGCCGCATTCACATCGTCACTGGTCGAAAGTGGGAAGCGCCCGATGACATCCTCAGTGTTTGCTGGGTTGATGTTCTCAAACACTTCACCCGATTCACTCTGGATCCACTTGCCGCCGATGTAATTGCTATAGGTTTTGACGGAGGCACGCGCTGAACGCTGGGAATGTTGTTTAGAGCTGTTCCGTGCGAGAGCCTTTTTTGCTTGAGCCATAAAAAGAGTTTCAAGTTCGCAGGTCCGACGCCCCAAGTTTCAGGTTATGCCAACTTGGGACCTGAAACCTGGAACTCGAAACACCTTATTGATAAGTGAACTGGACAAGTCTCGTTGTTACACGGGTTCGTACGTAACGAGAGACTTGAAGCACAACCGGATCTCCCGGTTTCAAACCATTTACCACACGCTGGAAATCCGCCAGCGTAGTTACAGGCATGCGGTTTATGCGTGTGATTACATCGCCCTCATCGAGAGCCTGTTGTCCCGAAACCCCTCGTACTTCCGCTGCGAGTCCGTTTGGATCAACTTCCTTCAGGTAAAGACCCCGAACTCCCGTCAGACGTTTCTCGGTCATGAGTTGCGGCGTCAGCTCGGTCAGTGTAATTCCCAGCCGCAGCGCGTTGCCCTTAGGCTCCAACTCCTTCGTCTTCGTTGGCGCCGGATCATCTTCCGCCTTATCGATTGCCTGTGGCGGAGGACGCTCGCCAAGAACGACGTCAGCCGTATGCTTCTCCAATTTGCTTTCGCGATCACGCAGGAAAGTGAAAGTCGCCGACTCTCCCACCGGGCTTGCCGCCACTTTCTGAATCAAATCCTGCGCATTGGCCACGGGCTGACCATTGAATTCAGTAATAATGTCATTCGTCTCCATACCGGCTTTCGCCGCCGGTGTTGGTTGGTTATCCTTCGTTGGTTGGACGTCCATAATGATGGCGCCCTTTGCTTCTGGTAGACCGTAGACTCTGGCAAACTCGTCTCTTACTGACTCCAATGTAACGCCCAAATAACCTCTGCGAACTTTCCCTCCCGAAACAATCTGGCGATATACGAAATTTGCCTCTGACGCCGGCAAAGCGAAACCAATTCCGTTGTAGTCACCAGTGGAGGTCGCGATTTGGGAGTTAATTCCAATCACCTCACCGCGCATATTTACGAGCGGCCCACCGCTGTTGCCGCGATTGATCGCGGCGTCGGTTTGCAAGAAGCGCTGAAAGTTTGACAACGAACCCGGCGTCTCTCGCTCCTTCTTTGAAATGATGCCGGCTGTAACCGTCTGATCCAGTCCAAAAGGTGAACCCATCGCCAATACCCAGTCACCTACCTGGGCCGCGTTAGAGTCGCCTAAAGTCACTGTCGGCAAGTCGTGAGGAGCATCGATCTTTACAACTGCTACGTCCGTCTCCTCGTCAACGCCGACAACCCGGCCCCGATACTTTTCGCCAGACTGCAAGCCGATGATTATTCGTGACGAACCTTCAACCACATGTTCATTGGTCAGAATGTAGCCCTTGGGACTGACGATGAAACCGCTTCCTACGCCGCGAGCTGGTCGGCGAGCCTGGCGCCGAAACATGTCGAGCAACGGATTCATCTGATCATCTTTTTCGCCGAGGTCTTTCTCTGCAAGTTCGGGTGTCGCTGCAATAGTCTCAATGTTAACCACAGCGGGTTCCACACGCCTGGCAATCTCGGCAAACGAGGCTGAAAGCGCCTCTGGCGCGCGCGCAATCTGCATTTCGTTTTGGGCCACAGTTGGCCGTCCAGAGAGCATTGCGCCGACTCCAATGCCGGCCAGCAAGCACCCCGTAGCCAGTGCTATGATCCAGACACGCAACTTACGCAAAATTGCTCGCTCGTTAACAGTTGTTTGGTCTTTGGCAAGGTCGAACATAAACACCACCTTCAAGAAAAGCTACAAATCGCGCCCCGAGATGTCACTAAAGAGAAGCGACCTTCAAGAGGCAATTGGGAAGGCCTGAAGTATAACTAAAGGCTCGGCCGGGGGCAAAAGATCAGTCGGCAGAAGGCAGACGGCAGGAGGCAGGAGGCAGGAAGCAGGAGGCAGGAGCGGGAGGCAGGTCGCGGAGCACGGTTTTGATTTTCCATATGACATTTGACATTTTTCATTTGTCATCGCCGGAATGCATCAGCGTTGGAGAGCAAGACGAAGGTTCGCTACAACAAGCCGCGCTTCGTTTAGGTCGTTACAACAAGCAGCGCTTTGTTTAGAAAGCGGACTTGTCCGCCCGGTGGGGGCCACAATTGCCTTATCTAAACGGTGCGCGATAAATGCCATTTGTCGTTTGTCCCAAGGGTGATCCATTCCGGCGATGACAAATGAGAAATGTCAAATGATATATGGAAAATCCCGTCTTCTATTCGCCTCCACCTGCTTCCTGCCGTCTGCTCCTGGCTCCTGCTTTTCACGGTCTGAGGAAAACTTTCATGACACCCTTCCGGCCCGCTCGCTCCATAGCATGCACACCTCTGGCAAGCGGATACTCTTCGCTGATCAAACTATCGATGTCGATGGCGCCTTTTTTTAAGAGATCAAGAGCCGGCTGGAACCGTCCGCAGCGCGAGCCCAGAATTGTGATCTCATCAACAACCAGCCGCGTTCGATCAAACTCAGCCGTCCCAACCCCCTGAAATGTCGACTTCAACACCAGTACGCCGCGCGGGCGCAGCAGTTCCAGCGCGCCTGCAAAACCTGAAGGTGAGCCTGACGCCTCGACCACCACATCAAATTCACACGTTCGCTTAGCAACCGATTTTACAGTAGCTGTTTCGATGCCGCGGCGCTCCGCGACACGTAGCTTGTCAGCGTGTTTGCCGATTAATAAAACTGCGGCGCCGCTGAGGGCGAGTACTTGAGCACAGAGCAATCCTAGTTTGCCATCACCGATAACGGCGATGCGGTCCGTGCTTCTGATGGTGACGCATTCCAGGATGCCGCAGGCCGCAGCGAGCGGCTCGGTGAAGACCGCATGCTCGTCAACCACTTTGTCCGGAACAGGCTTGAGATTCTGTAAAGGAAGTCGCAAAAACTCCGCATGCGCTCCATCGCGCCCAACTATGCCGAGGACAGTCCGATTTCGGCAGTGACGAGGATCGCCCGCCTTACATAGTTCACACTCTCCGCAGCCTGCATTGATCTCTCCTACAACACGCTGGCCCAGCATGGATCTTTCAGAAGCTTCCTCTACCACGCCGACAAATTCGTGACCAATGGTTCCTTTGAATCCAGCATAACCTCGCGCGATTTCGAGATCTGTATTGCAGATGCCGGAGAGCAGAACGCGCACCAGTGCCTCCTCGCCACGCACTGGCTTTTCAATCTCACGAACTGCCAGCTTCTTTTTCTCAACTCTTAGCGCTTTCATAGTCAGTAGTCAGTTGTAAGTTGTAAGTGGTTAGTAGTCGAGTTCCGGAGTTTCGTTCAACGAAGGACGGACAACTGACAACTGACCACGGACCACAAACCAACTTCAGAAACTTTTCGTTCGCGTGTAAACGTTCTGGGAAGTGAGTTCAACAATCTGTCTACCCCCGGCAACTGTGAGCGGCAGCCGCCATTCGAGATCCTCTTCGCCAGACAATAGTGCATGCAGCCACCAATTGCCCGGACTAATAACAACTGAGGTTTGGCCCTGTTTGTCCAATCTACCCGTCACCGGCTTACGACCCTTCATGCGTTCACTCAGAAAATCATCAAAGCGTTTTCCGGCGCGGCGTTCAGTAAAATATTCGTGCCGCACGGCTACGATGTCGATAGGGTAAAGTTCGATGGCGATATCGAGCGCGTCGATACCGGCGGGTGGTTGCAAAAAAATCTGCAACGTGGTTTCTCCGCTGGAGGCTGAGGGGGATGTTGATGGCGGAAGAGGGAGTTGGCTGTAGATCGCCCACCCTGTTGAGATGAGCGCGAGAACGAGCCCGGCGCGGAGAACCAGAGTGAGCAGACCGTGGAAAATGCTAGTCGTTTTCACGTTTCGAATGGTGGGGCCGGCCTTCCTGCCTGTCATCGAATGCAACTAATGACAGGCACGAAGCCTGTCTTACTGTTTCTTCAAAGTACGAACGTAACTAACCAGAGACTCGATCTCTTGTTCCGACAGTTTCTTGCTAAAGCCGGGCATCTTGCGTTTTCCGTTCATAATTGTATTGAACAATCGCTCATCGTTCGCCTTTTCCTGCCATGCCGGATCGGTCAAATCTCGCGCGTGATTGAATTTGGCCTTTACCGTTTTTGCCTGGCCATCCTTCCCATGACATGAAGCGCAGTGTTTTGTGTACAACTCGGCAGCACTCCGTGCGCTGCTGTGACCAGCTTCGCCAGTCATTGGCCGGCTGGTTAGGACGACGCCAAACGCGATAACAACAATGGAAATTAAGCAAAAGTGTCTCATTGATTTTTCTCCGCCTCTCGAAGTAATCCAGCGTCGTCGGGCAGTTGCAATACTTCCTAATTGTCATGCCGCAATATGCATGATGAAATTCATAATACCGAAGGCATGATGTTTTGTGTATCCGCGAACAGGTTTTTATGAGTTGAAAGGTTTGGGAATGCGAAGTAAGCTCAGGGCGTAATTTGAAAACGAAAAGACGAGGACGGGAATCTGGAACTAACTCTGGACAAGTTTCGAGACGAGTGCGGGGTCTTTGGAATCTATGGCCATCCTGATGCCGCGCGTTTGACCTATCTCGGCCTGTACGCATTACAGCATCGAGGTCAGGAATCTTGTGGCATTGTTTCGTCCAATGGGTCGGAACTGCGCCAGGAACGCGCAATGGGTCACGTCGCGGATGCTTTTGATCAATCGGCTCTCGATCGTTTGACTGGAGCCAACGCGATCGGACACGTTCGTTACTCTACCGCCGGTGAGGTCTCTATTCGCGAGGCTCAGCCGTTCCTGGTGACCTGCCAGCACGGGCAGATAGCCGTTTGCCATAACGGCAACTTGCCCTTTGCCCGCGAAGAACGGCGCAAACTCGAGCAGGAGGGTGCGATTTTTTCCGCGACTTCCGATACGGAAGTGATTCTCCATGGAGTTGCGCGATCTAAGGCGCCATCGATTCGCGAAGCGATTCCGGAAGTTTTGCGTCACACCGAAGGCGCTTTTTCGATGCTCTTTCTGACGCCGTCTGAGCTGATTGCGATCCGCGATCCGCGTGGCTTTCGTCCGCTGGCGCTGGGACGTCTGGGGGACGCCTGGGTGGTCGCGTCGGAAACGTGCGCCTTTGATCTCATCGACGCTCAGTATGTGCGCGACGTCGAACCAGGTGAGATGCTGGTGATTGACCAGGATGGGTTGCGTTCATCCCACCCGCTGGAGGCGCAAAAATCTTCCATGTGTTTATTCGAGCACGTTTATTTTGCGCGCCCGGATTCCCTTATCTACGGCCACTCAGTAAATGAATCGCGTCACAAGATGGGGAAACGCCTGGCCATCGAACAGCCTGCGGACGCGGATCTTGTCGTGCCGGTGCCTGACTCTGGTACAGTGGCGGCGATTGGGTATTCGGCGCAGAGCAAGATCAGTTTTCGTTTTGGCTTGGTGCGTAATCATTACGTGGGCCGTACTTTCATCGAGCCGCGCCAATCCATTCGCTCCTTCGGCGTTAGAATCAAGCTCAATCCGGTCCGCCACCTGATTGAAGGTAAGCGCGTAGTGCTCATCGACGACTCGATTGTGCGCGGCACCACGTCGAAAAAAATTGTGAGAATGGTGCGCGAGGCGGGCGCGAAAGAGATCCATTTACGCATTAGTTGCCCACCGACGATTAGTCCCTGCTATTACGGAATCGATACCCCAAACAAAGCGGATTTGATTGCCGCACAAATGTCGGTTGAGGAGATTTGTAAATTTATCGAAGCCGACTCGCTTGGTTATCTTTCCCTCGAGGGGATGATTAGCGCGATTGGAATTAGTCCCGAGGCTGCCTGCGTTGCGTGCTGGAACGAGAAGTATCCGACTCGAATCACGAGCGAGGCGGAAACAATGTGGGAACGGGACCACGAAGCTGTCATCGCGGATTGAGGAATGCTATGACTGGCGTTTGTAGAAAAGGTGTTGCGGCTGTCTTCCTGATGGTCGCGGCTTTAATTCCGCTGTTCAGCGCCGCAGGTCAACAGAAGTTGTCGAAGTCCGAAAGCCAGCGAGTTGCGCCGGTCGAGGTCGTCCAGGTTTTAGAACAGCCTGTGAATCTCATCGATGCAGTACTGGCGAATACGGATAACGGCTATGTGCTGAAATGCTCGATTTCGAACAATTTGGGCACTCCGATTATCGGACTGGACTATATGCTTTTGGTGATTGATCCGAACAATATGAAACAAGGGATTCTTAGTGGTAGCGAAGAGTTCAAACTCAAAGGCTACGCGACGAAGAATCTGGTTTCGAAAACACCTTTTGTGCTTAATGTGAGTCAAGGAGATCGGTTGATTTTGATACCCACGCGTGTTTTCGACCATGACTCAATCTGGGAGGTTCAGAAGGCCATGGACGCTCTTAAGGCGTTTGCGTCGGGTGACTATTCCGAAACACCCAGGGCCACGCGCGTAGCTAATCTTGTCGATACACCGGCGATTCGAGCGAATGTCATTCCGTAAGCCGAATCGGCCGGGCATTCTCAAAGACCATCCGCGAACCGTTTAATCAGAGGTTAATTTTTTAGTGGCCAGATCGTTACGAGGCTGTGGTTGCGCGATTGCAGTGCTGGCAGTAGTCCTTGCCGCAGCCGGCTACGTCGGATGGAAATACGTTTACCCCTGGTGGAAGACCAAGCCCCCTCCTGCGTCGGGTAAAGAACTTCAGGTTCACATTCTGGATGTTGGGCCGGTTAATGGTGATTCGATTCTTCTCATTTCGCCTGAGGGCAAGGCCGTCCTGATTGATGCTGGTGACACAGGCAAAGGCAAGGTCGTCCTTGAAGCGTTGAAGCGCTATAACGTCCAACAGATCGACTATCTTGTTGCCACTCATCCACACCCGGATCACATTGGCGGCGCTGATGAGGTTATCAAGGCAATTAAGGTTTTGAATGTGATTGATAATGGCCAGGGGCCCGATGTGCCGGAATCATTTGCTGCTCCGGCCAAGCCCGCTGCCGGTGCCGCTCCCGGCAAAAAAACCGCTGCTAAAAAGCCTGATCGGTCTTCAGCCATCACGAAGTTTTACGACGAGTATAAGGAAGCGGTAGCGCAAAGCGGCGCACATTATGAAAAAGCTGAAGCGGGTAAGAAGTACGACATTGGGGGCGGCGCGCGTCTGACTATACTTGCGCCCATCGAGCCCCTATTCACCAAAGATCAGATCAAGACCGGCGGCAATCTACCCAATGCGAATTCTATTGTCATGCGGCTTGACTATGGTGATTTTTCGATGCTGCTGCCGGGGGATGCCGAAGAACAGACCGAGCATCGGATGCTGACGAAAGATCTCAATCTCAAGGTGATGATTCTCAAGGTCGCACACCATGGATCGAAGTATGCCACTTCCCAGGATTTCCTGGCGCGGGCGAAGCCGGAAGTGGCAATCATTTCATGCGGCGAGTGGAATCGTTATGGCCACCCGTCACAGGTTGTTCTGGACCGGCTTCGGGCAGCCAGTGTGAAACTCTATCGAACTGACTTGCAGGGCGAGATCACGATTACGACCAAAGGCAAAGAAAACGACTCCGTCGTCAAGACTGCGAAGGAAGCTAAGAGCGATATTTGGATCGGGCGCATGGCCCAAAAAGACGATTCGACGCGTTCAGGTTTTATTGCGTACGGAGATTTTGGACCACCACCGAAAACTAAGCCAGTTAAATAGTGATACAAGCAGTTCAGAGTTCAAACTTTAGTTTGTTGTTGGTAGGTAAGTTTTGCGGCTTGTTTGAATCCCAACCACAAACTAAAGTTTGAACTCTGAACTGCTTGACCGAAACCCTAATAACCGTGACCAAACCCATCACCTACAG